>Ga0194119_10002045_pt1 | contig 35239 bp, 31 predicted proteins | sample TA2MahC100mmetaG_FD_148620 | JGI IMG/M metagenome (GOLD analysis project Ga0194119, IMG submission 148620) | Freshwater microbial communities from Lake Tanganyika, Tanzania - TA2015018 Mahale Deep Cast 100m | ecosystem: Environmental > Aquatic > Freshwater > Lake | place: Tanzania: Lake...
TTCTCAACGGTTGGGAAAGGCTTCTTCTCCTCGCTGTCATTCTCGCCGCCTTATGGTTCCTGAGAGGCCGCGGTTCGGCGAGCGAAGATTGAAAGTGCGGAGCGAGTAAAAGGGACGGACCGATGGGACCGATGGTGATTTCAAACTTGAGCCTAAGGACTTGTTGGGCGAGACTTCCAACGTGATCTCAGACAGAATTCCAGAACTCCGGCAGCTCTCCCCGCAAGAGAAACTCGCCTTGGATGGTGAGCTTTGGGACGAACTAACGGCAGACCCGAAAGCTCTTCCGCCTCGCGCGGATCATATTAAGGTGCTTCAAGAGCGCTTAGAGCACTATCGCAAGCATCCTAATGATGTCGTGGCTTGGGAAGACCTCAAGAGTCGGATACTGTCATGAAAAAACGTTCTGATTGCGGTTGTCCCGGCGCGAGGCCTGTGCCGCGCACCCGCCGGGAGTTCTTGCGCACGACCTCGAATGGGTTCGGCTTGCTGGCGTTGGCGGGATTGATGGCCGACCGGGCATTTGCTGGATTAAGCTCGAACGCGCCTGCACCTCACCAACCGCCTCGCGCCAAACACGTGATCTTCTGTTTCATGGATGGCGGTCCAAGCCATGTGGACACGTTCGATCCGAAGCCGATGTTGACCAAACGTCAGGGGGAGAAGATCGGTTCCGCGGCTGTTTCGAAACGCGCGCAAAGCGGAGCGGACCGAGTTTGGCTCGGAAGCCCGTGGGAATTTCGCCAGCGCGAGCAGAGTGGTCTTTGGGTGAGCGACTTGTTGCCCTGCATTGCTTCATGCGCTGATGAATTGTGCGTCGTTCGGTCCTTGATAGGAGATCAGCCTTTGCATGGCCAGCAAGCGCTTCTCTTGCACACCGGGCGCGTGACAGGCAACGCACCGAGCTTTGGTTCGTGGATTTCTTACGGGCTTGGAACCGAAAATCAGAATTTGCCGGGCTACGTTCTGCTTAACAACGATTGGATTCCCAACGGCGGTTTCGAGAACTTCAGCAGCTCATTTCTGCCGGCCACACATGGAGCCACCTTGGTCCGGGCGAAAGGGGCGCCGGTCGATAATATCGTCCCGGCCGATTCCGGCGGCCTGCAGAAACGGAAGCTCGATCTGCTGCGAGTTCAAGATGCCGAGTTCGCCCAGACGACGAGCGACGAATCTGCGATTGACTCAGCCATTCGGAATTACGAGACAGCGTTTCGCATGCAATCGCTCCTGCCGCAGATCGCGGACGTGAGCAACGAAAGCAGCGCGACTCGGAAACTCTACGGCCTCGACGCCGCCAACGACTATCAAAAGTACTATGCGCTGCAATGTCTCCGGGCGCGGCGCCTTGTCGAAGCCGGAGTGCGTTTCGTGGAAATCACTTGTCCGTTAACCCATTCGAACAATTCGCCTTGGGACCAGCATGGCGACCTTAAGAAGTACCATTCGGAGAATGCTTTGATCACAGACCAAGCTGTCGCAGCTTTGATTGTCGATCTGAAACAGCGCGGCTTGCTCGACCAAACAATTGTCCTGTGGGCCGGGGAAATGGGCCGGACACCACACACTCCGAAAATTAAGGAAACCGCTGGACGCGACCATCACGTCAATGGCTACAGCATCTGCCTGGCGGGCGGCGGCATCAAAGGCGGAATTGCTTACGGCCAGACGGACGAATTTGGCAATTCAGTGGCGGACAAGCCGCTCACAATCCATGATATCCACGCCACGATTCTTCATCTTCTGGGTCTCGATCATCAAAAGCTCATCTTCCGCCATGGCGGGCGGGACGTCAGCTTGACCGATGTTCATGGAATGATCGTTCGGGATATTCTCGGATGATATTGGACTTGTCGTAGGACAGGCGTCTCGCCTGCCTTTGGCGTAACGCAGACTTTGAGTCTTCCGTATCGCAGAATTGTATCCTGCGGATTGGCCGCAAGTTCGAGCGCCCCGGCAGGTACGGACGGTATACCAATTGCAAATCGGCCATACAGCAAACTGAAAGTCTGCGCTACGACAAACTGCGGCGCGCGAAGTCACCCAGCCAAACGAATGGATTGAGAAAGGACCAACGTATGATACGAACAATATTCTGCACCGCACTCGCACTGGCTGCTGTTGCACAAACTGGTCTGCGCGCCGCTGAAATCATAGCGGCAGTCGAAGTTTTGCCGGGAACGCAACGCCTGACCATGGCCGGTGATATCGCCTCGAATTTGGTGGCGGGTGTGGACCGGTTTCTCCTGCGCGAGTTGGACAAATCGGTCGAGCGGCGGGCCAAGCATTGGAAGCGCGATTTCTCGTCGCCGGAAGCCTACAGCAAGTCGATCGAGACGAATCGCCAGCGTCTGGCGCATATTCTTGGAGTGCGTGACGAACGTGTGCGCTCCGATGAATTGCAGCTTTTTGGTGCAATCAGCCAGGACGCTGCAATCTACCGCGGCTCCAATTACAATGCTTATGCCGTGAGCTGGCCCGTGTTTGGCAATGTTCACGGCGAAGGGCTGTTGTTAACCCCTGCCGTCAAAATGGGGGCGGATCAGAATCTTGCAAATACGCGCGGCAAAGCCGACATCATCGCGATTCCAGACGCTGATCAAACGCCCGAGCAAATCGCCGGCTTGTTTGACGGTGTTGCCACTGAATCGCAGTTCGTGCGCCGCTTGGCTGAAAGCGGATGCCGGGTGCTCATTCCAGTGTTAATTAACCGGCAGATGGGCCAGCCCAAGTCGTCGAAGATCACAAACCGAGGGACTGGACTGAGCAATCGCGAATTTCTTTACCGTTCAGCATTTGAGCTGGGCCGTCATTTGATTGGTTACGAAGTGCAGAAAGTGCTAGCCGGTGTCGATTGGTTTTCGAAAGCTGGCGGAAACAAGTCCACGATTGGCGTGATCGGCTGGGGCGAGGGCGGGCTTCTAGCGTTTTATGCAGCGGCGCTAGACTCGCGCATCGACGCCGCTTGTGTCAGCGGTTACTTCGAAGATCGACGCAATATCTGGCAAGGGCCGATCGATCGGAACGTCTTCGGTCTGCTCGAGCAATTCGGTGATGCCGAGCTGGCCAGCATGATTGCTCCGCGCACATTAATCATCGAAGCAGCCAAAGGGCCGGAGGTCATGTTGCCTGGCAATGGCGGAGGTGCTCCGGCGCGATTGGTCACGCCGAAAATCGATGACGTTCGCCGCGAGTTCGAACGCGCTCAGGCGATCGTCAAGGACCTTAATCCCCCGCCGCGACTCGAATTGGTGGTCAGCGGCGATGGATCAGGACCGTATGGCACATCGGAAACACTGTCGAAATTCCTGACTTCGCTATCGGTTGAGGCCAAGCTCGCCGATGTCGGAACGCCACCGAAGCCAGTCACGAACGTCAATGCCAAAGCCCGGGCTTACCGCCAGTTTCAGGAGATCGACCGTTACAGCCAAGCACTCCTCACGGAGAGCCCGTATGTTCGCGCCGAGTTCATGAAGAAGCTTGACACCACTTCGCTCGATAAATACGAAAAATCAGCCGAGCCTTATCGACAATTCTTCTACGACGAAGTTATCGGCCGCTTCGATGAAAAGCTGTTGCCTCCAAATGCGCGCGCGCGCAAAGCCTATGACATGCCGAAATGGACGGGTTACGAGGTTGTGCTGGATGTCTTTCCGGACGTGATCGCTTACGGCGTCCTGCTCCTGCCGAAGGATTTGAAAACTGGAGAAAAACGACCGGTCGTGGTTTGCCAGCACGGTTTGGAAGGCCGGCCGCAGGACGTGATCGCGGGCGATCAGGCCGCTTATCATGATTTCGCGGCAAAGCTGGCTGAGCGAGGCTTCATCACGTTTGCGCCGCAAAACCTTTATATTTTTAGAGACCGTTTTCGGACGCTGCAGCGCAAAGCCAACCCGCTCAAGAAAACTCTGTTCTCCATCATCACGCCGCAACACCAGCAAATTGTCGATTGGCTGGAGACGCTGCCTTACGTCGATCCCACGCGGATTGCTTTTTATGGACTCAGCTACGGCGGCAAAACGGCGATGCGTGTGCCAGGATTGGTCCCCGAGTATTGCCTATCGATCTGTTCGGCGGACTTCAACGAATGGGTTTGGAAGAATGCTTCGTCGCGCAGTCCGTACAGCTACGTTTGGACGGGTGAATATGAAATCTTTGAATTCGACCTGGGCAGCACATTTAATTATGCCGAGATGGCGGCCTTGATTGCACCGCGGCCATTCATGGTCGAACGCGGGCATTTCGACGGCGTGGCGCCTGATGAAACCGTGGGCTACGAGTTCGGCAAGGTGCAATTCCTCTATGCGGCGAAGCTCGGGATTGGCGACCGTTGCGAGATCGAATGGTTTGTCGGACCGCACACGATCAACGGCAAACGAACCTACGAGTTTCTGCACAAGCATCTGAAGTGGCCGAGGCCGTAAGAACCAAGTCTTCAGAGTTCATGATTTTGTCTCGTTTGCTGAAGCTCCCGCAACATTGTTCATCTCTCGAGGCAGTTATCCCGAAACGCCCGGAGCGGAATCTTGAGGCAAAATCATGAAAGACAAAATCATCAGGAACTAAACCTATGCTCTTGTTGAATTGCTGCCTGAGCCTTTTGGTTCTCTCGTCTTGCGCACTCGCGAATGCCGCGGAGATGGCGACGCTGCCGAATACCCAACCACTCACCTGGAACGAAGACCTCTCCGCCAAAATGCTCGCTGGATTGCATCAGTTCGCCGAGCGGAAAATCGATCAATCGATTGAAGCGCGGCAAAAGCATTGGAAACGCGATTTCAGTTCTCGTGAAGCGTACGAGAAATCCGTCGCGCCGAACCGTGAGCGTTTTCGCAAAGCGATAGGCCTCGTCGATCCGCGAGTGAATGTCGCGATGCAGCGATGGGGCGATGATAACAGCCCAGCGTTGGTGGCTGAGACGGACAATTACCGCGTCTTTCAAGTGCGATGGCCAGTCTTGGAAGACGTTTCTGGCGAAGGCCTCTTGCTCGAGCCAAAGCCCAAAGCCGCGGCTTTCGTCATCGCTCTTCCAGACGCTGACCAAACGCCAGAAATGATTGCTGGTTTAGCGGATGGCATTCCGGCTGACTCGCAATTCGCGCGAGGCCTCGCCGAAAATGGGTTCGAGGTCATCGTCCCTATGTTGCGCAATCGCGCCGATGATTTTTCGGGCAATCCTGAAATCTTCATGACGCCTCAGCCGCACCGTGAGTGGATCTATCGCCAAGCCTTTCAAATGGGCCGGCACATTATCGGTTACGAAGCGCAAAAGGTCCTCGCCGCCGTTGACTGGATAAAAGCACGCCAAGGTGCGGAGGCAAAAGTAGGCGTCGCGGGTTACGCGGAAGGCGGTTTGATTGCCTTCTATGCCGCGGCCGCCGACACGCGCATCGACGCCTGTTTCGTCAGCGGCTATTTCGATTCGCGTCAACGCGTCTGGACGGAACCGATCTATCGCAATGTCTGGGGACTTCTTCACGAATTCGGCGACGCTGAGATCGCGACATTGATCGCGCCGGGAGGATTGGTCGTGGAATACAGTGATGTTCCTAAGGTGGACGGCCCGCCACCACCGCGTTCCGGAAAACGTGGCGCCGGAGCAGGAGGAAAATTGACCACGCCGGCGTTTGCCTCAGTTGAAAGCGAGTTCAAGCGCATTGACACTTTGTTGACTGCCGACTTCCAACCCAAACGCCTTGTGAGCAGTCAAAGCGGAACGTTTGGCTCGGCGCTGAAGGAATTCTCGGGCTTGCTCGGTCTGAATTCGGCTATGTCCATGTCGAACAATCGACCGATCGAGCGCAGAACTTCCGTCGATGCCAGGGACCGCCAACAGCGGCAAGTGAAGGAATTGGAGAACCACGTGCAATCGCTCGTCCGGAACGCCGATCTCGTCCGAGACCAGTTCTTCCTGAACCAAGCAATGCCCGAATTGAGAATCCGGACTTGGAATATGCGTCTGCGCCATCCGACGCACGCGCCCGAGAAATTCGTCGAAGCCGCGCTGAAGTACCGCGCGCATCTCTGGGAGGAAGTATTGGGCAAGGTAAATGATCCATTGTTGCCGCCGAATTCACGCTCGAGAAAAATCTACGATCGAGAGAAGTGGGTCGGTTACGAAGTCGTGCTCGACGTTTTGCCAGATGTGTTTGCTTGGGGCGTCTTGCTTGTGCCGAAGGATGTTAAGGCAGGCGAGAAACGGCCGCTCGTCGTGTGCCAGCATGGGCGCAACGGTTTGCCGCAGGATGTGATTGAAGGGAACAAGGAAGCTTACAACGACTTTGCGGCGCGTCTGGCCGAACGCGGTTTCATCACATTCGCGCCCCATAATCTCTACCGCATTGAAGAACGCTACCGCTGGCTTGGCCGTAAGGCCAATGGCGTCAAGCTGTCGATGTTCTCGTTCATCATTGCGCAGCACGATCAGATGTTGCGCTGGCTGGAGACGTTGCCAATTACGCCGAAATGGCCTATCTGACTTTTCCACGTCCGTTCATGGTGGAAGGCGGACAGCATGACCTCGTGGCGCCGGATGAGTGGGTCGCGTATGAGTATGCCAAGGTTCGCTGGTTTTACGACCAGTTTGGTCTGGGCGAGAGAACGGACATCGAATTCTTTAACGGCGGTCACACGATTAACGGTCAAGGAACGTTCGACTTTCTGCATCAACACTTGGCCTGGCCTAAATCCGCGAATTGACAAACGCGCTGTGCGGTCGAACGTTTCAACATGCATGGCGAACTGCGAATTTGGCGTTGGGCCTGGCCCGTTCTGGCGGGGTTGGGCGTAAGTTCAATCATCAACCAAGCCGCAACCGTTTCTCTTTCAATGGAACAGCGATCTCAGACTTGCGGGAACGAACTGCGGAACTCAATCCAGGCATGGTCAAACCAATCCGCAACATTTCTTCGTTCGGCGAAGATGCCGCGGGCGAACTGTACATTGCCGATTCCTCCGCCGGGGAAATTCACAAAATCGTTTCGGGCGTTTCGGCGCCGCTTCTGTCGCAAGTGAACATCGTCGGCAATAAGGTTCGGTTTCTTTTGAGCCGGTCAAACGTACGCTTTAGAATCGCGTGATTCATTCATTGCTTGACGGCGCCTGGCAAACAATCACGACATTTCCCGCCGCTACAACCAAAACGATCGTTCAAGTGAAGAACGAGATTACTTCGAACCAGCGATTCTTCCGCGTGCGGGCGCAATAACAATCACCTCATCACCGGCGCCGCAGGATAGGCGTCCCGCCTGTCCTGCATGTTGCGTACACCAACACAGGGCAGGCGAGACGCGCTGTCCTACTGATTCCGTCTTAAAATCGCGCTCTCCTCAAAAACCGCCCGGCGAATCACGGTGCGCTCGTCGGACGTGAAGGTGACGTGGATTTTCCCATCCTGGGTTTGTATCGCTGTTGGGTAAGCGAATGATCCAGCGCCCTCCGCGAGATTCCGCCGATGCGGAAAGGTTTTCCCAAGATCAGTCGAGATGGCGGCGGTGAGCGGCGTCCGTTTGTTCATGCTGTCATTGAAAATGAAGAGGAGATGACCGTTGCGGAGCTTGATGAGTTCCACGGAGGCATTCGGATTTGGAAATTCCGTCTCGACGCCTTCGCTCCAGGTTTTTCCACCGTCGCGCGATTCCGAGCGCACAACGAAACCGTCGTTGCCCGGCTCGTAATCTCCACCACGACGGCACAATGCCAGCAAATGGCCGCCAGAGAGCTGAACCACGGCAGGCTGAAGATTGCCAAGGCGAGAACGGATATGTGCCGATTCGATCCATCGCTTTTTTGTGACATCGAAGCGCAGGAAGAACGACGTCGTATCGGGCGGCACGAATTCCGTGTCGTGACCCGTCTCGTGATAAACGGGCAAGAGGTATTCTCCATTGTCTAACACTATGGGGCGACCCCGAACCATGGCGCCTTCTTGCCAAGCGATGCCAAACGCGTCCGACCAATTCTTGCCCAGGTCATGGGAAACCTTGGCCATGATTCGCGAAGTCGACCACGTCTCACCCGGCCGCACGACGAAGAACAGCCAAAGCAGTTTATCGGGCGCCTGCCAAATGACAGGATTACCCATCGAATAAAACGGATTGCGGGCCATCGGTTCCGGATGCGTCCAACGTTTGGAACCTTTCTTGAGACGAGCCGCGAAAACCGCCGTCGCTTGCGCATACTCGCCATCGCCGCCGTAATAGACCACGTAAAGGTCGCCGTTGTGCAGTTCAGTGATGCAGGAGGGATGCTTGTACTTTCCGGTCGGCGTTTCCGGCCCGAAAATTCGCTCGATCTTGATTTCGTCTCCCGAAAGCGACAGGGCGAGAAGCGAACCCAAAAGTCCGAGAACGAAGTTAGCAAAGCGAAGATGCACGTTGCCGAACTAACGCTTCTTTGCCTTCTGCAGTTTTTGCAGCTTAGGGCTGATGACCACAGCGCAGTACGGAGCATTGGGATTCCTGCGAAAATAATCCTGATGGTACGCTTCGGCGGGATAGAACTTCGGGAGCGCCGCAATCTCGGTGACGATTGCGTTCTTGAAACGTGCTTGGGCAGCCGCCTTAGATTTTTCGGCGGCCTTCTTCTGTGTTTCATCGTGGTAATAGATAACAGAACGATATTGAGTCCCTTCATCGGCGCCTTGACGATTCAAAGTAGTCGGGTCGTGAGCTTCCCAAAAAATGTCCAAAAGCTTTTCGTAAGAGATTTTAGCAGGGTCAAATTCGATCTGGATCACCTCGGCATGGCCCGTCGTGCCGGAACACACTTCCCGATAGGTCGGGTTTGGAGTTGCACCTCCAGCATACCCAGAAACGACCGACTTGACGCCGTCGAATGTTTCGAAGACAGCTTCGGTGCACCAGAAACAGCCGCCGCCGAACGTTGCCAGCTGCGTTTTCGAGCTTGCGCTATTGGTCTGAGAATCAGGAGCGGCGTTCATCATGACCGGCAACATAAAGCGGAGAGTCCAAGCGCAAAAGGCCAATCGCCTAGCACCCGACTGTGAACAGAACTTCAAAAACCATCCGCCAACTTGAAAGAGAAGAGCGATTTTCATGAACGCAGAATCCCGTTTCTTCGGCAAAATTGCAAGACATGCATCTCTCGTGAGGTTGCCAGGACCGCAGCGTTTACGCTGCAGAAATGTACGCAGGTCGACTGGTTTCGAATATTCGCGAAACCCCCGATGAGTTTACCTTTCTGCAGCGTGAACGCTGTGGTCCCGAGGGGTCCCGAGGTCACGGGCCTTCTGTTCCCTACCGTCCCTTGAAAGCAATTCCTGTGGGGTCATTGTCATCCCAGCCCCGGCGGCTGTGGAAGACCCACCAATCGATTTCCTTTGGATGGCGCTTCTCCGGTCCGGCATGTCCGTCGGCGAATACCAATTGAATCGATCCATTGTGTGGCGATGACGACGGAGTCCAGTAGGGCATCTCCCAAAGCAGGACGGCGGTCGTTGGTGATGCCACGGCTGAAGTTGGCCGGCCGCTCACTGGCTTGTCCGAATCATACGTCGATTGGTCCTTCTTCAGAAAAATGTGATTCCAGGGGTAAGTGATCCAATCGTTGTCGCGAATCCAGCGCTGGTAACCATCACCGCCCAAATGCGGATCCTTGCCCCGCAAACCGACGGGGCAACCATAAACGTGCGGCGGCGGCGGTGAATTCCTAGTCCTGGCATCAGTGGCCGTGCGATTCGTGCCGTAGTTTTTGCCGATGTACGGTTCGAGCAATTCGTAATGGTAACGCTCGCCGACTTTCCAGGAGTCGCCCCAAACTTTCCCCCAGTTTTTGGCGCGTGGAAATCTTTCGCTGGCATCGTTCGCGTACATCCCCACGGCCAGGCCAATCTGTTTGAGATTATTCAAGCAGTAAGTGGTTTGCGCTTTGGCCTTGGCCTTGGCCAGCGCCGGCAAGAGCATTCCCGCTAGAATCGCAATAATCGCAATCACAACGAGGAGTTCGATCAGTGTGAAAGCGCAGCGTCGATAAAAGGGCTGATTCGTTTTCATAGATTACCTAACCGCAAAGTTATTACGACTCCCCGACCGCGTTACTCAGGCGGATTTTTGCGGAAAGCCTGTGCGTCTGTCAATTAACCGTAGAAACCGCAAAACCGCAGTTGTGACCACGAAACGAAAAACACGAAAGACACGGGCCTATGTCGTAGCGCAGAGTTTCACTCTGCCCTGGAGTTTGGACATTTCCAACCGACTTAATCCCGCACTTGATCTCGCACTTAGTCCAGTTCGGGCATGCCGTCGAATCCAGGTGGCCGCTTCAAAAGGCCACTTGAGATGGCGCCGTAACGCGCAGCACAGACTCCTGTTTGAATCGAGTTTTAAACTCCTGGCGGATGCTTTGAATCGCGGATTCCGCTTCGGAGGTTCGAGGGTGAATAATAACGAGAACACGACTAGGAATGGCCTGAATTTCGCCGCGGCGGTTTCGCTACTGACCGTATGCATCGACTACGGTAAATCCATCAGGAAATCCGGGAGTGACGTTAATTGCCAGAAAATCGCGCCAACCTTCGGAATCCACCGCAGCCATGTAGAGTTCCGTTCGCAACCATCGGGCGGTTGGGTTGGCATGCGCAGCATTCTGCGAAGCCGATGCGCCCGCAGTGGCGCACCCGCTAGAGCTGGAATAGAGCAATAGAGCCGCGCCCGTAACGAGAAGCGTCAGCGAGGTGTGCAAATGGGATTTCACCAGCGGCAAATGGGAGACTGATGCAAAAACAACTCAGCCCGCAGGAGAGCTTGTCACTCTCGCTACGGGCTTGAAACTGATCGAAAGCTGCGACGCGGAACTATTTCTCGTCGATAACCTTGATAGAACTGAGCGTGAGCTCTTTCTTGCCTTCCACTTCCTTGATACTGCCCTTAGCTTCCACCTTTTTCTTGGCGGTGCAGATTAGCTTGTGGGGCAGGTCTTTTTTCGCCAGGTCATTCCTAACGACGTGATAAACGACTTCTTTGCCGTCTTCCTTAGCCACGATGACTTCAGCGCACGTGTCCGCCTTTTTTAGTGAGCATTTGGGGCATTGCGCTTCTCCCTTGATTTCCTTGTCAGCGCCGAAGGTGGTGGTTGCTGCCGCGAGGAACAAGCCGGCGACAGACAGGCCTAATAACATTTTTTTCATATGATGACTTCCTTTAATTGTTAGTTTTTAACCAGGTTCAGGATGCTCGATAAGCGATGCCGCGGCAAATTGCAAGCTCAATTCTGAACAGCTTGAACAGATCTGAACAGATCGTAACAGCTCGTTGGTGGTTGTTGGGTGTTTGGTGGTCGGCTGATGATCCTTCGCGTGGGAGTGTTCGATAGGCCGCCCTCAAAGACAACGTGGGCCGTGTTGCCGGACCCGTTTCTCGGCTCAACCATTGCGCCCGCAACACTGTTTGTACTTCTTGCCGCTGCCGCAGGGACAAGGGTCGTTCCGCCCGACTTTCGGGCCGGCCCGGACCGGCTTGGCTTTCGAGATCGCTTCAGCAGCTTCGCTGACCATATCACTGCCTCGCGGCTCTTTGGTTTTGGTCTGAGTTTGACTCTGGCCAAAAGCGCTCGTCTCTTGATGCACGTTCCGTTGGGGCAAATTGCGCAGGAATTGGTCGAAAGCCATCAAGCTCGAAGCGCTGCGGAAGATGTTGTGGCAAATCTCGGTCTTAATATTGACCATCAATTCTTCGAACATCTTGAAAGCTTCCGCCTTGTACTCAATCAATGGATCGCGTTGCCCATAAGCGCGCAAGCCTATGCTATTGCGCAAGCTATCCATCCCGTACAGATGCTCCTGCCAAAGCTTATCAATCGCGCTTAAGATAGTGTAACGCTCGATGGCCTTGACTGCCTCCGGGTTTTCTTCGAAGCGGACTTTTAATTCGTAAGCTTCGCGGACGGTTTTGATCAGAAACCGGCAAAGCGCGAATTGCGCTGCATTCAAGCCGTCAAACAGCGATCCCGCGATTGGTTCTTCGTTCCCGGCATTGGCGGCTTTCAGCAAGTCAGCTTCCGGAATGCCAAGCGGAAAATTCAGGTTCACCCAATCCGCCAGCGCGCGAATATTCCATTCCTCGGTGCTCTGATCGGAAGAGGTGAACTGCGCGACTTTTTGAACGACGACCTCTTCCATGACATCCATCAGCCGGTCCTGCACGTCATCCGCGTGAATGATCTCATTGCGAAATCCGTAGATGACTTCGCGCTGTTTGTTCATCACGTCGTCATACTCGAGCGTCCGTTTCCGAATTTGGAAATTGTGCTGCTCGACGCGCTTTTGCGCAGTCTCGATCGAGCGATTCAGCAACGGGTGCTCCAGTTCCTGGCCTTCCTCCAGCCCCACCCGTTCCATCACTTTCACGATGCGGTCGGACCCGAAGAGACGCATCAAATCGTCCTCGAGTGAAATGAAAAAGTGCGATGATCCCGGATCACCTTGGCGAGCACAACGGCCTCGTAATTGGCGGTCGATGCGCCGCGCTTCATGACGTTCGGTTCCGATGACATGCAAACCGCCTAAATCCGGAATGCCCGCTCCGAGTTTGATGTCGGTGCCGCGACCGGCCATGTTGGTCGCAATCGTGACCACGCCGCGCTGTCCCGCGCGAGCGACGATCTCAGCTTCTTGCTGATGATACTTCGCGTTGAGGACAGAGTGGATGATTCCAGCCTTCTTGAGCATGCGCGAAAGGTGCTCGCTGATTTCAACGGAAATGGTGCCGACGAGAATTGGCCGGCCCTGCTGATGAATCTCGGTTATCTCTCGCAGGACCGCGTCGAATTTTTCGCGGCGCGTTTTATAGACCGTGTCGTGTTTGTCTTTGCGTGCGACCGGGCGATTGGTGGGAATAACGAGCACACCCAGTTTGTAGATATCGAAAAACTCGCCCGCCTCGGTTTCCGCAGTGCCGGTCATGCCGGCGAGTTTTTGATACATGCGGAAGTAATTTTGAATCGTGATTGTCGCCAAGGTTTGCGTCTCGCGCTCGATCTCGACGCCTTCCTTGGCCTCGACCGCTTGATGCAAACCATCACTCCAACGCCGGCCCGTCATCAGACGCCCGGTGTTTTCGTCCACAATGATGACCTTGTTTTCCTGAACGACGTACTGCACGTCTTTCTGATAGAGACAGTAAGCCTTCAGCAATTGAGAGATGGAATGGATGGCTTGGGCGCGGCTTTCGAAGACCGCTTGCAACTTGGCCTTGATCTCCATTCGTTTCCGAACGTCCGCTTCGGGGCCTGCATCCACTTCATGGAATTGAGTCGTTAGGTCGGGAAGCACGAACGCATCCGGATCTTTCGGACTCAGGAAGGTGCGTCCCTTTTCCGTAAGGTCCGCATCGTGCGTTTTCTCATCCATCGCAAAGAAAAGCTCTTCCTTTTGTTCGTAGAGCATTTTCTTGGATTGATCGGCGTGCAATTCCATCTCCGCCTTGTGCATGAGCCGATGGTTTTCGGCGTCTTCCAAAAGTTTCAGCAAGCCTTCAGATTTTGGATTGCCTGACTTGACCCGATAAAGCAACAACCCGATCTGCCGTTCGAGTTCTTCCGGGTTCGATGCGTTCGAGCCGTCAGACGGATGCAACTTCTTGATCAACTCTTCGGCCTCAGAAAGAAATCGATTGCACAGTTTCTGTTGGGCGAAGACCAGCGATTCAACCGCCGGTTTGAATTGATCATATTTGTTATCAACATTGATCACGGCGGGGCCGCTGATGATCAATGGCGTGCGGGCCTCATCGATCAAGATTGAGTCCACTTCATCGACGATCGCGAAGTAATGGCCGCGCTGCACTTGCTCCTCTTTGCGACTGGCCATGCCGTTGTCGCGCAGATAGTCGAACCCGAATTCCGCATTCGTGCCGTACGTAATATCGCAATAGTACTGTTCGCGACGCACGGAGGGAGGTTGGTCGTGCAGAATGCAACCTACGGTCAAACCGAGGAATTTGTACACCGCGCCCATCCACTCGCTGTCACGCGCGGCCAAGTAATCGTTGACGGTCACGACGTGAACGCCGCGTCCCGTCAAGGCGTTGAGATAAACGGGCAACGTGGCGACCAAAGTTTTACCTTCGCCAGTCGCCATTTCAGCGATCTTCCCGCTATGCAGCGCAGCGCCGCCAATCAACTGCACATCAAATGGAATCATGTCCCACTTCAACGGATGACCGCGCACGGTAATTTCCTGTCCCATCAAACGGCGGCAGGCGTTCTTCACGACGGCGAATGCTTCGGGAAGGATTTCATTAAGCGCGCTCGCCAATTCCTGCTGGTGGCGTTTGGTCATTTCCTGCCGCTGCCCGACGCTCTCCCGATCCTTCAATTCATCGAGCTCCGCGTTCTGTTTCTCTTGCAGCGAAGCGAGCTGAGCCTTCCAATCCGCCGTCTTCTGACGCAACGCGTCGTCCGGCAACGATTGAAGGGAAGCTTCGATTTCGTTGATCTTGTTGACCAACGGCCGCAACTTCCGCACCTCTCGGTCGTTCTTCGAGCCGAGTATTTTCTTAACGATAAACCCAATCATGATCTCTTGGAAAAAAGTCCGCTATAACGCTAAGTGAACAGCAAGGGGGCGTCAAAAGGAATTACAACGCGGTTCAGAGTTCTGATGCAGGATTTGGGCTGCGGTGCGTTTCGCTGTAAATCTGCCGGCCTGATAGGACGTTCATCGCGGTTCACGCGATGGAGACCATTCGTTTCATAGAGAGATCCTGCCTTTTCTTAGACTCCAGCATGTTGAGCATTCACCCTCACGCCCTGACGCGGCTTGATTCAATTCAAAGCCGATACTTAAGCCAGCAGCAGTTGGCGCATTTCACGCGCTGGCCGCAACCGGCTGACCTGTTGGTCCCGAATCTTCCGGCAGATTCTTCGTGTTGCGGAAACTCGCCCAATAAGACAACGGCACCATCGCCAGCGCCATCACAATCACCTGACTAATCACGAACGCCAGGAGCCATTTGAATCCCTTTTCCATGAAACCGTAGGAATGCAAACCCACTCCCAGCATGTTCGTTCCGAACCACGACCAGACGGTCACAATATTTCCGAACACGGACAACGCCATGAGCCCGCGTTCGCGAATCATCCCTCCCCAACGCGCGTGCAAGATCAACGCATTCACCAGCACAATCAGCAGTGCGCCATTCTCTTTCGGGTCCCAACCCCAGAACCGGCCCCACGATTGATCCGCCCAAATGCCGCCGAGAATTGTCCCGACGAACGTGAATAACGTCGCGAAACAGATCGTTCCATAAACCATTCGTGTGAGACCTTTCGAAACATGCGGAGTGAGTGACCGCGTAAACAAGCCGCGCACAATAAAGATAATGGCGAGCGCTCCCGCCAGGAACGTCGCAGAATAACCGATGTTGATGATGACGACGTGAGTCGCGAGCCAGATATTCGTGTCGAGCACCGCTTGCAACATTTGCATCGTGTCGCCGCCGAGCGACAGATGATGGGCGATGATCAACGTGATGAAACCGACCGACGAGGCGGTGACGATGCCGATGCCATCCCGGAAGATTCGTTCCAGAAAGATTCCGAGCACAACGGCGCCCCATCCGACAAAGACGGCCGACGAATAAAGGTTCGTCACCGGCGGGCGTCCTTCATGGAACATCCGAAACAGCAGGCCGCCGGTGTGAATGATAAAGGCAAGCCAAAGCAGCAAGTACCCGGAACGTCGCATCGGTTCCGAGAAGTTCAACCAGAACGCGCAGCCTAAAAGCAGCGCCACGACGTAAATGACCTGGCTTTTGTAAAATGGCTCCAGCCGATTGAACAGGGCTTCCTCCCAGCCCTTCTTGACCTCCAGGCCAAGGCCTTGGCTCGCCAGCCACTGCTTATGCTCCGCCACAGCGCGGTTAAAATCAGCCGCCCGGCCGTCGCGATAAGCCGAAGCCATCACCGCGAAATGATTGATCGCGGGATGGATTTCACCGCTGCGAAGCGATTCCATCAGCGAAGTGCCAATATTGCTCCAAGCGTCCCGCGAGTGATCGGGATGCACGGGGGGAACGATCAATGGATAAGCTCGATTCGCGAGCGATTGATACCGATGGAACAAAGTGGAGAAAAGACCGAGGTCTTCTTTGTTGTACTCTCCGCCAGCTTCGTACTGCCGCAAAGCCTCGAAACCCGGCGCGAAGGATTTCCGAAAGAGTTCCAGTTCACGGAGAAACGGGTCTGACCCTTCCGCGCCCATTCGTGACACGGCTTTTTCTCCGAGTTGTTTCCCGATGCTGGCGAGAAAAGGCGCCGAATCGGACAGGCGCAGGCTCGACTTGACCCGATGATAGAGCATCAAGCTCTCCACGAGATGAAGCAAATCCCTCTCGTAGCCAGTCCGTTGCTGGGCGGCCTTTTCTGCAATCTTTTGCGCGTCGGTCTCAAGCTTCATGAGCTTCTCCTCGTCGAAGTCAGTCAGCGCCATTTGTCCGAGCCGCCCTTCGCGCGCTCCCAGCAAATTCCGCAGATCGATGTTCTCGACACGAAAGATTTTGCGCCGGTCGGCGTCTTCCGGTTTTGTCATGACTTCAAGCAGCCATTCCGTCGCGCTCAGAACCTTTTTGGATGAATCCTCTTTGGGTGGCCGCACGGTTTGCGTTCCGTGAATCGAAAGCAAAGTATTGCGGGCCACGGAATCAAACGGCTGAATCCGTCCGTTCAACAGCACGGGCAGCCGGCCAAACTCATTAACATGAAAATCCGTTGCTTCGGGAGGTGGTCGCAAGGTCGACAAAAGCCACACCGCAAAACCACCGGTGACAATCCAAGGCAGCCATTTCTTCATGAATTCCTCCGTTTTGGTGAAGTCCGGAATGTCTTCGCGCTCCCAGTTGCTCCGGCAGCAGCTCCAGCCGGTTCCAAGTCACCGCGCCCAGCCGCCAGATCAGCCCGCTTCCCGGAAGGAACCGTTTTCGATCTGATCTTCTGCGTTGCTTTTTTAAGAAACGCAACCAGGTGCATCGTGAATTGAACGATCAGGCCGAGTCCGACAAGCGTGCACGAAAAATACGGCGTCAGCCAGGCGGGGTTGCGAACGACTTGAAGAACCGAAACCGTATCTCCCGGTTCGAAACTCGCCTGATAATAGGTTTCTCCGCCGTAACGCAGCGGATTGTTCATGTAAATCTTAACTTCACGCGTCTCTTTGGCTTCCGGATTGTTCAGATAAATGCGGCTGGAGTAATCCTTCGGGACAGTGGTTCCTCGGTACTTCGCGTGAGTGAAATCGAGCAATTGAATGCTGTAGGGTTTGTAATATCGAATGGGCCGCAACGCGATCTGGTAAGTCCGACCGTTGAAGGCGAATTGCTGCGGCGATTGCAAGAGAGTCCTTAATTCCGGCAGACTTCTTTCCAGACGGTACTTCGTCAGCCACGTCGTCACAACCCAATCCCCCAGGCTGCCTTGATCGCTCACAACTTCAACGACCGCGGCAGGCTTGTTTTCATCGTCCATTTTCGCCGTGATCGCCACTTCATCAAAAGCCAGGCGCTGTCCAACTCCCTGCGTGGCTTTCAACCTCCGCGGGCTGCTATTGGTATCCATCGGTCCACTGGGAAAAGAATTGGGGACGTACTCCTTCGTCCGCAAAGTGAATGGCAAGTGGGGATGCCGAATCTCGTTTTGTGCCGCAAGCATGGCTTCAGGAATGGCGACCACCGTATCATGATTCGGATGAGTGACATCGACGATGGCGATTTCATTCTTGCGAGCGTCTTCGCTGTAATTTCTCGCCTCCCCGTTCTCCTCCAGCCGCATGAAACTCTCCACCTGGAACACTTCGGTCAGGAATTGCCCCGCCAGCAGGAGAATAAGACCCACATGCGTCAAAAAAATGCCGGACTTCCTCCAGGTAAACTTGAATCGCTTGATGTGCGCGGCGATGAGGTTCACGAGCAGCACCCAACCCAACAGGTAACCTCCCGGCCAGACGGGAATTCTCCAGTCCGATCCGCTCGGCGTCCAAAACACGAGCAGGCTGCGAAAATACTTCTCCTGCGTCACATACAGCCCGAGGTTGACTTGCGCGAGTGTCCCAACGAAGACCAGAACGATGGCCATCGCCAGGCACGCAACCGTGAGACGCAGCGACGTTACAAAATTGATGAGTCGATTAAGCATTGGGATAACGCACAGATTGAACGAATTTCAACAACGCAGCCTTTTCCTGGACCACCAAAGCATCGTCCCCCATTAATTTGAAGAACCATGTGCTGCCATTGCGAGGGACCACAGCGACAATCAGACGCTTTGCGCCAGCGCCTTTCTCTTTCGGTTCCAGTTCGACGAGTGTTGCTTTTGTGCCGCCGAGGTCGATTGGGCTGGTCAGCTTGCCGAGTTCGCTCTCGGTGATTGGCCCAAGGTTAAGCTGGCCTCGCCAGCGGTTGACGTTGGCCAGCAAGCCTCCCACGTCGCCGGGAAATGAGCTGACGGTTACTTCTGCTTTGGCGGCCTGCAGTCCAGTGATTGCGAAGCGCGCCAAAAGCATGCTGGTAGGCGGCTGCGCCGTCCAGCCAGAGGGCACTTCCCAAATTGGCTCGTTCGACGCATTACCGGATGGTGCAGCGTCGCTCGCAGAGGCAGTTTTCGGTTCAGCGGTTGCGTGGGCATGGGCGTGAGATTCGGCCGTGTCGAAGTGCACCGATTTGAGGAATTCTGTGAAGACGGGTTTCTGTTCCGCAACCAAAGCATCGGCGCCGGTCATCTTAAAAAACCAAGTGGCCTCCTTTGTGGGCAGGATAGCTCCAATAACGCGCGTTGGTTTTTTCGTTTGGGCATCAGTCCCCGCCATGTCCACAAGCGAACCGCGAGCCTCGCCAACCGCCACATCCTGTGTCAGAGCACTCAGTTGTTCGGCGGGAACAGGCTCCAACCCAATCTGGCCGCGCCACCGGTTAATGTTCTCCAGTTCGCTCCCCGCACGGCCGCCCAGAGGAATTATCGAGACATCCGCTTCCTGGCCGTCGGGCCCTCTGATTGAAAAACTTCCAACGCGCATGCCGCTGGCCGGCTTTTCGATCCAACCTTTAGGAACATTCCAATTCGCGTGCGGCAGCTCGGGGCCATCGGCTTCAGCTTTGGCCATCGAAGGCGCATTTGTTTGTTTCGGAGTTGTATAAACGCGAATCTCTTCTTTTGCGCAGCCACCTAAAACCAAAAGGAACGCGAAGCCAAGCGCCGATGAAAATGTTCGCGCGTCCCGCAAGCCGGGAATCGTCATGGCCGAAATCCTATTCATGTTCATGCTTCTATTCACCGACCTGCTGCGCAAGTTGACGAAAACGGTTCGTCAATAATATATCAGATATGACACGCTATCTGAAACTCTTATTCACGCCAGGCAGCAATTCTCAGTACGGAGCGCGAACCGCCGAGTCCGCGCATTTTTTCACCTTGTTCAGTTGTCTTGTCTGACGCGCGGACTCGGCGGCCCGCGCTCCAACCAAAATGTCCGCTCTCCCCAACGCAATGCTGGCTCCTGTGAAAATCCATTGATCACAGAGGTCCGGCAAGGTAATCGAAGCAGGCGTTTTCGCAACAAGCGAATTCAGTTGCTTTAGCGCGGCGCCCGCCTATCCTCCAGCCTCAACCACTTCTTATGCAAGCACACGACGCAGTGCGGCATGGCAGCCTCGGATCCCGATTACGCGCAGCTTTCACCTTGATCGAGTTGTTGGTCGTCATAGCGATCATCGCCATCATTTCGAGCTTGCTTCTTCCAGCGATTGCCAAAGCGAAGGAATCGTCACGCACGATGATTTGCAAAAGCAACTTTCGGCAACTCATGCTCGCCGTCTCGATGTACTCGACCGATTATGACGGACGCATTCCGCGCTTCCACAAGTGGCTTTTCACAAAACAATTCGACTTAACGACAGGCTGGCTCTATCGGTATCTGAAGGCCAAGCCGGTTTACCTCTGTCCGACCGACAGCTTGGAATTGGCGCGCCGCCGCATTCAAGGAACGCGAGGGGCCGTTTCCCCCAGAACTCCGATTCGTCGCGATTACAGCTATGCGATGAATTGCTCGCTCTGCCACGTGAGCAAATTGTCTTCGTTCATCGAGCCGTCCAAGACGGTTTTGTTTCTCGAACCGACTCTCGAACCCCAGGACTATTCCGGGGTCGCTGGCCCTGGGGGCGTAACATCGCTCGCCTACCGCCACAAGAAGCGCGGCAACATCATGTTCGCCGATCTTCACATGGAGATGTACGACAAGAAAACCTTCGATACTGCCGGACGATCCTCTCGTTTCTGGATGCCCAACAATAATCCCAATAGTCCGTAGCCAAGCCATAGCCGGAACCGGCCGGTTATGTTATTTCTGCGGCGGACCAGGGCTTCGTTCCAAAAACTCGGGCAAGTACGACTGTGTTCCGCTCGAGCTCGATTCGCTCGGCTGTGCGTGTTTGCCTTTGATTGATTTCACTCTCAAGTTCCAGTAAGACCCGCTCGCAATGCGGTCTTCCTTGCCGTCGCCGGCCTCGATGATGATTGCGGATGTTTGGAGCAACTTTTTCGTTTTGACGTTGATGCTGAAACAACGGGTTTGGCAAAGACCACAGCCGACGCATTTGTCGGGTTGAACTTTGGGCGCAAGAAATCCCGTGCCATCGACCGGTTTGCCCGCGGCGTCCGTTTTCGTGTGGACCCGGACAAACTCGATGGCGTCGTACCCGGCCGCTGCGCACTCATCAACGCAAAGTTGACAAGCCTCTTTGCCAGCCAAGGGCAGGCAAGTCTCTTCGTTGACCAACGCCAGGCCCATGCGGGCCACCCTTTTCTCGTCCAGCGGTAGGGCGCGAATGGCCCCCGTCGGACAGGCCGAACCGCACGCGTTGCAGCTCGGTTCGCAACCGGCCCAATCGGCTGCGACATGCGGCGTCCAGAGCCCTTCCAGTCCCTGCCGAAAACCGAGAGGTTGCAAAACGTTATTCGGACAAACCTTGAAGCATTCACCGCAGCGGATGCACAATTCCAAAAACTGCTGTTCCGGCACGCTGCCCGGCGGACGGACCGGCCGCCATTGCTTCGGGGCCTTCAGATTCGCCCCGAAGGTTTTCACCGCGAACGACGCGCCAAGCCCCCCCATCAATCCCGCCAGCAAACTAAGGCCGCTCGCCACAAAACTCCGGCGTCCAATCGAGGTCTGTGCGAACGAACGCAGCCAGCGAGGTTCCGCGCCGGAGTTCAATTGAATGTTCGGGAGCAGCCGACGCAGGAAGTTGGGTTTCGGATTTCGGATTTCGGATTTCGGGTTTAGCGACAGCAGCCAGCGAACATCATTCGATAGAGAATGTTCATGAGTGGGCGGATCATTCTCGACTTTCAGCGCGACCCGATTGCTTCGTTCCACAAACTTGATCGCATGCGTCGGACAAACGCCGCCGCAAGTCTGGCAGAGTGTGCAATCCGTTGTGCGTGTGGTGAAATCCGGCTTGATGGCATCGAATGGACAAATCTCGACGCACTTGTTGCAATGAATGCAGGTGTCCTCCACCTTGCGTTCGCTGATGCGAAAGAGATTTCCCAATGAGAACGCGGCGCCGCTCGGACAGACATATTTGCACCAGAAGCGCGGACGGAAGAACCCCAAACCAAGCACGCCGAAGAACAACGCGATGGAAATGATCTGGCCGAAATCAATCGGAGGAACCTGATGCCAGCCTCGCATAAATCCGAGTTGCAACGGCGCAAGTAAAAAGAGCAAACCGCGTGTCAGCACAGGAATCGCGGAGACAAATCCCGAAATGAGAACGCCGCCCAACGCAGCGACCAAAACGCCAAAGAGCAAATAATACTTGATGTGAACCCACCATCCTTGATCTGAGACACGGAATCGCTTTACTCGCCCAGCGATGGCCCAATCAAACAGATCGATCACCGTTCCCAACGGACAAAGATAACCGCAAAAACCACGCGGAATCAGCACGCACAGGGTCAGAATGATCGCAGCTCCCCAGAGCGACCACATCCATGTTTTCGCCGCCAGCGCTGTGGAAATGCCCACTAGTGGATCGATCAGCAGAAACGTTTCTACCGGCACGCGGTCCTGTCGCGCAAAGTCATCGGCGTAATGTGAAGGCCATTGGCCCGGCGGCCGCGTCGTTATCGACCACGGACCTGTGCTGACCGATAACTTCTCCAATGATTCGGGTGAGATAGCCTGTTCCGGCCGCAGATGCAGCGCGACTATTTTCGCCGCGGAGCGTTCGCGATTCAATGATCGTGTTGCCACATCGCCTTCGGTCGCGGATTTCTGGGCGTCCTGGGCGATCCGTTGAATGATGAACGCGCCTAAGTAACCCGGCTTCTCACCAGGGTGCGCGTCATCAAAAACATAAACGCGCCCATTTTCTGAGAGCGAAGCCAGCGCTTGCTCTTCAGAGACCATGCGGATGCGGCCAGTTTCCGCGTCAACCTCTTCGGGCACCCACCCTTTCCAAACTGGCGCCGGCTGCGCGCGGTACGGCCAGCAGGAATAAAAGAAGAACCAGAGAAACAGAATAAGACATGTTCCCTGCACACCGCGTCGGACCGGTGAAGAAAGCCACGTGGGGCCAATCCACTTCAGCCACCGCCGCGCAAGACCCGCTTGACGTGTCTGCGGATTGGAAAGCCAGCACGACGGAACAAGCCTTGAGACGACCTGGAACAGCCACCGCGCTGGCCGGGCTTCACGACCCTTGCGTCGTGTGAGGATTGGAAGAAAATGATCTAAACGCATCGGCCAAACTCATTAGTGCGACCATACTCCTTTATGACCTGGTCGATATCAAGCAACGATGCCTGCTGTCGCCGCGTTTGACGTATTCGACAAAGTTTTGTTCCATATGAGACAAAAGGTTGTTTGCTGCCGGAATGTCCGCAATTGTCGGCCGGCTTCCTCCAAAACTTCGATGCGGCGCTGCCAAGCGCGTTTTCCAAGATAGTCCTTCGGGAGAATCTTGTTTGGAAGAAGCGGGTCCGACGTGACTGCTTCGATCCAAGCTTCCCGTTCTGCGTTTGACCATCGCAGGAATGCCTTGGCAACAGTCTCGTTCTCCAGCAACTCATCGGGACGTTCCTCGAGCACTTTCAGATGGCGCGAATAACAACGATTGATTTGGTCGAAATTCCAAGCGCCGGCAACGATCTCGGCATCCGATTCACCCGCGCACGGCCGCGCTTCCAGAAGAATCAAGGATTCCACGTTGATGCCACCTCCGGAGAGGATATCCCGTTCCTTCTCCAAGGGGTCAGGCGTGATCCAGACGCTGTTTTGAAGACAACCAAATCTGCTGTTTCGAAGATAGCGCCGCAATCGAGTGCGGTCGGAGTTTCTTGTTATTGGAATGTCAAACAACACGAGCCGCCATCGCCCATCCCACGATCGAAACCAACGAGCTTCCGGGTCCCGTCCCCCCAGCGCATGCAATCGTCCCGTCGCTGTAGGAATCCGTCAGGTTGCGAAACGTCCGATGCAACAGCCTTTCCGCGTTCCAAAGAAGGAAGTTCAAGAATTCTTCAGTCCTCGGCTGCATCTGGTCGAAAATTTAGCCAAAGAGCGCGCCTCGATGCGAGCAAACTTTTGTCCCATATGCGACAAAAGTTTGTCGGCTGCGTATTCCGAACCTTCGCTTGATTTACCGAAATCTGTGCGTCATGAATCAGTGAAAACGAAAGGATCAAACCCATGAAGACATTGAACCGCCGTGAGTTTGTGAAACAATCGGCTGGCGCCGCAACAGCATTGGCCATGCTCGGCAGCAGTTCCAAGGCCGCGTCTGCTAACGAAAAGATCGTCGTCGGAGTAATGGGCATTGGCGGGCGCGGCACCGCTTTGGCCGGCATGTTTGCCAAGCGCAAAGATGTCGAAATCGCTTACCTCTGTGATGCTGATTCGCGGCGCTTTCCTTATGCACGGAAAGTTGTCGAGGAGACGCAAGGCAAGCCCGTCAGGTTCGTGCAAAATTTTCGGCGCATGCTTGAGGATCGCTCAGTGGACGCGATCATTAACGCGACGCCCGATCATTGGCATGCGCTGGGGAGCATTCTTGCCTGCCAAGCTGGTAAACATGTGTACGTCGAAAAACCGCTGGCGCACAATTTATGGGAGGGTTGGAAGATGGTCGAAGCCGCGCGCAAGTACAAGCGCGTCGTGACCGTCGGCATGCAGAGCCGAAGCGCCGCGTACAATCGGGCCGCCCGCGAATTCATTCAGTCCGGCAAATTGGGCGACATCCACTTGGTTCGGGTCTACAACATGATGCAGCATCCGATGCAGAAGGCCGGCCCCGAACAGCCAATCCCCGACGGCTTGGACTACGACATGTGGTGCGGACCGGCCGCCAAGTTACCTTACAACAGCGGACGGTACTGGCTCAACATGGCCGAATACAGTTGCGGCCCGATTCCAGGCGATGCCGTTCATCAGATCGATCTCGCCCGTTTCGTCATGGGCGATCCACCGCCGCCCAAGAGTGTGACTCATACCGGCGGCATCGTTGCGTTGCGCGACGGACGTGACACGCCCGATACACAGTACGCCACCTATGAGTATGACAAGTTCACATTGCTTTTTCAGGGCTCGCTTTGGTCGCCGTACATGAAGAAAACTCCGGGCCACCTTCGAGACGACGATATATTCTCGGATTGGCAATTCAACGCCACCAAGATCGAAATCCTCGGCACGAAAGCCTGCATGTATTTGGGGCGTCACGGCGATGGCTGGCAGGTGTTCGATGCGGACGACAAATTGATCGACCAAGCTTTCGGGCGGCAAGGGGATCATCCGCACATCGAAAACTTCATTAAGTGCATCCGTTCTGGCGCGCTGCCTAATGCGGACGTGGAACAGGGACATCAATCCGTCCTCCTCTGCCATTTGGCGAATGCCGCGTGGCGCGCTGGAAATACGAAACTGCTCTTCGATGCGAAAACGGAGTCGTTTCCCGAAAAGCCTGAGGCGAACCAATTTCTGAAACGCGCGAGCTATCGGTCACCCTGGATAATTCCGAACGCGGTGTGACGCGCAGTTTGACACGATTTCTCGGGAGCGCGGACATTCTTGCTCGCAGCAATTTGAAATGAAAAAGGCGCGTTCGAACCTTCAAGATTTGCCCAGTATTCGAACGTTGTGCGCACAAGAATGTCCGCGCTCCGGTTTGGTTGTGGCTCCGGCACGTTGTGGTGTATCGCAGAGTTTCATAAAGCATTACGTGCTCAGAACCTCAAGAACCTCATTGCCCCATTGCTTTAGCTTCGTTTTCGATTAGCTTTGAACTCTGTTATTGACCTGATTCGTCGGGGTCGCCTTCACTATGGCGCAAATCAACTTGAATATGAGCGAGAAAACGGCGCAAGCCGCCAAAGACAAGACCGGAACCACTCCCGCTATTTCACCATCCTCTGCGGGTGATGTCGCGGCAACTGACGAATTGCGGAGCATTTATCAAAAGATGCGCGCCGAACTGGCCAAAGTCATCATTGGCCAAACCGACGTCATCGAACAGATGCTCATCTGCATCCTGGCGCGCGGCCACGCTCTGCTGATGGGCGTTCCGGGGTTGGCGAAGACGACCATTGTCAATTCGCTGGCGCAAGTAATGTCTCTTCAGTTCAATCGCGTGCAATTTACGCCCGACCTAATGCCTTCGGATATTACGGGCACAGACATCCTTCAAGAAACGAATCAGCCGGGCCGCCGCGAATTCGTCTTCGTCAAGGGACCTGTCTTCGCCAACATCGTTCTGGCGGATGAAATCAATCGCACGCCGCCGAAGACGCAATCGGCGCTGCTCGAGGCGATGCAGGAACATCGTGTCACGGTCGCCGGCCGTTATTTTTCGTTGCCCGCGCCGTTCTTCGTGCTGGCCACGCAGAATCCAATCGAACAGGAAGGCACGTATGCCTTGCCGGAAGCGCAACTGGACCGCTTCATGTTTTTCATTCACGTCGATTATCCAGACCAAACCGAGGAACGCCGAATCGCGCGCGAAACAACGGGAGCACCTCCGGCGCCGTTGCAGAAGTTGATCAATGGCGATGAGGTAATGCGTTTTCAGGAAGTCGTGCAACGCGTTCCCGTGCCCGATCATATTTACGACACGGCGGTCGATTTGGTGCGCAGAACGCGGCCACGTTCGGATGAAGCGCCCGAATGGATCAAGAAATGGGTGACGTGGGGGGCCGGTCCGCGCGCCGTGCAATATTTGATTCGTGGGGCCAAGGCTCATGCAGTGTTGCAGGGGAGTTATCTGGCGCGCATGGAAGACCTCGAAGCGGTTGCTCAACCGGTCTTGACCCACCGTATCCTGACCAATTTCCAGGCCCAATCCGAGGGCATCACGAGCACCTTCATCGTGGAGAAGCTCGTTGAGGAGGTTCAAGCGGAGACACGCCGTGGCTGAACGAGGCGCACAATTCCTGGACTCGAAAGTTCTGGCGCGATTGATGGCCCAGCCATTACTCGCGCGGTTTCCCATGGAAGGAAACGTTTCCGGCCAGCACCAAAGCCCGCACCGTGGTTCGAGTGTCGAATTTGCCGAGTATCGAAATTACGTGCCGGGGGATGACATTCGGCGCCTCGATTGGAGGGTGTTTGGCCGGACGGATCGATTTTACATGAAGGAGTTCGAAGCCGAGACGAACCTTCGTTGTTGTTTCGTTCTAGATTGCAGCGCGTCGATGCGGTTCGTCGGCAAGCATGGGTCGAAGCTTGACTACGCGCGACGGTTGATCGCGACGCTGGCCTATTTGATCGTCCATCAAGGCGATGCCGCCGGGCTATTATGTGTCGGCGAAAAGAATGTGTTCGACATTCCGCCGCGGCGAAATCCAGCGCATTTGCAGCTCATTTATGAAACGTTGGAAAAAGCCGAGCCCCGGGGCGAAACCGGATTAGTCGCCGCTTTGCATGATCTGGCGGAAAAAATCCGGCGACGGGCGCTCGTAATTGTGCTGTCGGATTTCTTCGCCGATCCAGATGCGTTGCTGAACTGCTTCCAACACCTGCGATTTCAAAAGCATGATCTGACGCTCTTTCATCTGTTGGACCGTATGGAACTCGATTTTCATTTTGATCGTCCGGTCCGCTTCGTCGATTTGGAAAGCTCGGTCAGTTTGGTGACCGAACCAGCGAGCATCCGCGAGGAGTACTTGCAGCAATTGCAGATGTTCCTGGCCCGGCTGAAAGCGGGATGTCGTGAGTTCAAGGCGGATTATCGGCAGATCACCACGGACCAGAATTATGCCGATGTTCTGGCGGACTTTCTGGTCGAGCGGGCCCGCTATGCGGCGATGGCATCGGTGTGAAATGAAGAGACCCCTTTCCCTAACCCTCTCCCCATCCGATGGGGCGAGGGAAAAGAATTGCCTAATGCGGACCTGTTTGCCGAAGCGTCGTTCCCTCTCCCCATCGGATGGGGAGAGACTTCTCCGAAACACTCTGTCGCGCATTGGGACCATGAACCTGAAGGTAGGGCGCGTCACTCCGTGCGCGCCGCGAAGGGCTTGTTTCTTGGTTGTGCCCGGCGCGCACCGAGTGACGCGCCCTACCTTCAGGTTCATGGGGAGGGTTAGGGAGAGGGGGCTGTGACATTTCTTCAGCCTTTTGTTTTGTGGGGACTGCCGTTGATCCTGGTGCCGATCATCATTCACCTGATCAACCGGCTCCGCCATCGCCCGCAGCCCTGGGCAGCCATGCGCTTCCTGGTTTCGGCCACGCGCAGTTCGATCAGTCACGCGAAACTGCGGCAATTTCTGATTTTGCTCTTTCGCGTTTTGGCCGTGCTGACATTGGTGCTATTCCTGGCCCGGCCTCTGGCAGGCGGTTGGCTCGGTTGGGCACTTTCGCCTGCGCCCGATGTGATTCTTATCCTACTGGACCGTTCTGCCAGCATGGAAACGCAATTGGCCGGCACGACCAGCTCGGGACGTGAGCAAGCGATCAAATTGCTTTCCGAAGCGGCCCAAAAATTTGAAGAGAGCAGTCATGTCGTTCTGATCGAAAATGCCTTTCGCGCACCGCAGGAGATTTCAAAGTCAGGCCGCTTGGCCGAACTTTCGCTTGCCGCGGCGACGGATACGGCCGCGGACATTCCCGCGATGATGCAAGCGGCTGTCACCTGGCTGGTCGAGAATCAGGCAGGCACCGCCGAGGTTTGGATCGCCTCCGATTTGCAGAGCAGCAATTGGCTGCCTGAGGATACACGCTGGAAAACAGTCATCGCTCAACTCAATTCGCTTCCGCAACGGGTTCGCGTGCGATTGCTGGCTCTCGATCGAAATCAAGAAGCCAACATGTCGATTGCCTTGAAAGAGATCAGCCGTCGCCAACGATCGGGCCAGGCTGAGCTGCACTCCGTCGCCGATGTGCAACGAAACGTCACGACGTCCGAGCCAATTCCCCTAGGTGTGAATTTGGACAACGCACATTCGCAGGTTGAACTGAACATGGACGGGCAAGCGCTGCGCTGGCGGCACAAGATTGGGATCGATGACAAAAAGTCGGGCGGCTGGGGAAGCTTTCAATTGCCGGTCGATGCCAATCGTCGCGATAATACGACTTATTTCGCCTACGGGCCGGAGACGGCGTTGCGCGCTATCGTCGTCTCGAGCGATCCCGCTCAGGCCCGATACTTGAAATTAGCGGCGACTGCACAAGCGAACAATACACCGCGACCGGCTCAAGTGATTACGCCAGCAGAACTTCAGACCACCAGTTGGGACGATTGCACATTATTAATCTGGCAGGAAGCGTTGCCGAGCGGCGCCGTGGCCGAGCGTGTGCGAACCTTCGTCGAAGAAGGAGGCGTTGCGATCTTCTTCCCTTTCGGCCGGATTGATGCCCAGCAATTTGCTGGATTCAGTTGGGGCGAAGTCCAATCGGCGGCCGGGGAACGCGGTTGCCGGATTGTGCGATGGGATCAGGAACAGGGGCCGCTCGCGCGCACTGATGAAGGTTTGAGTTTGCCTGTGGGCCAAATCGCGTTTCAACGGCGGCAATTGATCGGCGGGGCAAAAAACGTGCTGGCTGGGTTTGACGATGGCACGCCGTTTCTGGCGCGCCAGTCGATAGGCCGCGGTGAAGTTTTCTTTTGCGCAACGCTGCCGGTCCAAGAGTGGTCGAATCTAAGCGAAGGTCCGGTTTTGGTGCCCATGATCCAACGGCTGTTGCAAGCGGGAAGCCGCCGTTTGCAACCGGCTGCGTCGGTGTCGGTGGGCGAAATTACAACGAATGATGCGAGTTCGCGCTGGGCGCCGGTCGATTCGGCAGGTCCCAAGGATGCGCGAATCCACGCGGGTGTTTATCGGTCGGGCGAACGTTTGCTGGCGGTCAACCGGCCGGCGCACGAAGATGACCCGGAGGTTTTGGAATTGGAGGCAGCTCAGCGTTTGCTCAGCCAGCTGTCATTTCAGATGTTTCAAGAAAGCAGGAGCGCGAGCGATCAATTGCAAGGCGAGTTCTGGCGGGTCTTCTTGTTTGCCATGCTCCTTTGCTTGTTGGCGGAAGCTGTGTTGATTTTGCCCTCTCGGCGTTCGGGAACACGAAAGCTGGAAGGGATCGCAGCCGTCGCGCGCGATACACCTGAGGTGATCAAGGTATCATGACTTTCAGTGTGGACATCGCTGGCAACGCTGCAGCGCAGATTTTCGGTCTGCTGTATTGCGGCCAATCAACCGCTGTTGGGCGGCGGAAGGATGCGGTAGCTGACAGGCAGAACAACCCGTGGGGTGCGGAGTGCATGCCTCAAACTCTTTCGCGCACCGCATCCATGAACCGTACGGAGCGCGGACAGCCTTGTCCGCGCTCCGTACGATTCATGGGGAAGGTTAGGGCGAGGGGCGGCATTCGCGTCAAAACGGTTCCTATCGCTTCCCGATCTTCTGGCACCCAGCTAAAACGGCGTGTTAATGAGGACACTCCGGAGGCCATGCCATGAGCCGCTGGTCGTTCGCTGCGTCCATTCCCGTTGTGGTCCTTGCGTTGGCCGTATGGCTGACGGCAGCGTGGCTTTGTCACGCCAATTGGAAACGGAGCGGCCGGCGCAAAGTGACGGCGTGGCTCGAACTTTTACGGTTGGTTTTGATTACCTTGCTCGGCTTCAGTTTGCTGCGCCCCGAATTCGTCCGGCAAATTCAACGAACGGAATTTCCAGAAATTATCGTTCTTAGCGATGTTTCCGGCAGCATGAACACCCGCGATATCGTCGTCTCAGGCGACGCCGCGACGAACGTCATCACGAGATATCAATGGCTTGCGGAAAAGCGTCAGGCGAAATTCTGGGCGCCTCTGGAAAAGACCGCCAAGGTGACTGTTGAAGATTTCGCGGCGCCGCCCGCCGGCACGAACGCAACCACGGTGAAGTCAGAGATTGGAACTGATTTGAGTCTGGCTTTGGACACCGTGCTGAAACGGGAGAAGAACCTTAAAGCGGTGCTGCTGTTAACCGATGGCGATTGGAACTTGGGCAAATCGCCGGTGGGGATCGCGACCCGTTATCGCGAGCAACAGATTCCAATCTTCTCCGTGGCCGTCGGACGTGAGGCGCCGCTTCCCGACGTTGTCCTGGAAAGCGTCTCAGCGCCATCGTATGGGTTGTTCGGCGAACAGATTTCGATTCCATTCAAGGTCCGCAATCACTTGCCTCGCGAAGTGAAGACCGTAATTTCGCTTTTCGACTCGAAGCTGGAAGAGACCAAGAAGGAGATCGTGATTCCGGCTTTGGGCGAATTGCAGGAAGCGATTGTGTGGTCACCGCGAGCGGTGGGTGAACGATCACTCGCGTTGCGATTGCCGATTGAAGCTGACGAAGGCCTTCTGGAGAACAACGAACAAACATTCCGGATTGCCGTGCGGTTAGAGACGCTGAAAGTGCTGGTGATCGATTCGTTGCCGCGATGGGAATATCGCTTTTTGCGCAACGCGTTGGAACGCGATCCGGGCGTCGAGATGAATTGTTTGCTGCTGCATCCGGGGATGACGCCTGGCAGCGGACGCCAATATTTGCCTTCGTTCCCGGGAAGCAAAGAGATGATTTCGCGTTACGACGTCATTTTTCTCGGAGACGTTGGCGTGGGCGAAGGCGAGCTGACGGAGAAGGAGGCCGAATTGATCAAAGGTTTGGTAGAACAGCAATCGAGTGGCTTGGTGTTCCTGCCCGGAAACCGCGGACGGCAATTGACGTTCCTGAACAGTCCGCTGCAAGAGTTGATCCCGGTGCAATTGGACCGGTCGAAACCCGAGGGGATTGGGCTGCAGAATGAATCGGCGCTGCAACTCTCGACGGTGGGGAAACGGCATTTGCTGACGCGGTTTGATGCCGACGAATATCGGAACGACGAAATCTGGAGACAATTGCCCGGTTTTTATTGGTCGGCGGCGGTGGAAAAGAGCCGGCCCGGTTCGGAGGTGCTGGCTGTGCATGCTTCGCAGCGGAATTCGTGGGGGCGCATGCCGCTTTTGGTAACGCGCCCGTTTGGCAGCGGCAAGGTGCTCTTTATGGGAACCGATAGCGCGTGGCGATGGCGCCGCGGAGTGGAAGACAAGTATCATTATCGTTTCTGGAGCCAGGTCGTTCGATGGATGGCGCACCAGCGGCATTTGTCCGAAAAGCAAGGCATCCGGTTGAGTTATACGCCGGAGACGCCGCAAGCCGGCGACACGGTCTTTCTGCAAACGACGGTCTTGGACGCGGCCGGTTTTCCGATCGAGGAAGGAACAGTCGCCGGACGCGTGAGTGCGCCGACGGGCCGCGGCGAACGATTGGAATTCACGCCGTTGAGCGGCGGATGGGGAGTTTTCAAGGCAAGCTTCAGTCCCCAGGAAGGCGGCAAATATACAGTGCGCGTTTCGTCGGAGAAGCATGGGCGGAATCTGGAGACCGAGATTCTCGTCACGCAACCGGTTCGCGAAAAACAAGGCCAGCCCGTAAATGCGGAAATCTTGCGCGAGATGGCCGGGATTACAGAAGGCGCGAGCGGTGCGGTTGATTCGCTGGACCAGATTGTGCAACGGATCTCGTTGTTGCCGGAAGCCAAGCCCATCGAGAAACGGATTCGGCTTTGGAGCGAGCCGTGGTGGGGAGGCGCTATTCTGTTTTTGCTGGCGGTTTATTGGGCCGGGCGCAAACTGGCGGGGATGGTTTAGGAATAGCCCGCGTATTGAAAAAGCTCGTTAGGCGTTGCGTTAGGCTAAACTCTTGTCTTCATCAAGTGCGCTTAGAGGACGAAACTTTCCCCGACCCGCCTTATCGCGCCTCAGCGCGGCCATTGCCGCCGGATTCGACATAAGTTCGATTGTTTCGATGAGCGCCTCGTAGTGCCTTTTGGAGATCACATACGCAGTCGTTGGAAAAAATCGCGAAAGACTTCACGGATCAGAATGCGAAGCTTTCGAAGCAATTCGAAACCGCTTATCAGAAGGTTCAGGAAATCGCCGAGAAAGCGATCGAGGGTTTGTCCCATGCCAAATCGCTGGCTGAATTGCAAAAATTCTTCAGCGAACAGAATCGCAAAGCGGCTCCGGAAAAGCGCAACGACTAGCGCAGGTCAGCTGATCGGCCGACGGCACGGGCCAATGGTGTCGGAGTGATGATCGAAAATCTTCCTGGGAGTTTTAACAGCGTTGCTCAACTGTCGCCTCTGCTGACGCGGTTGCCTGAATTAGGACTCCATCTCGATATAGGTCACGCGAATTTGCTCGTCGAAGAGAATACGGCGGACCAGATGATCACGGCGTTCGGGCATCGCCTTCGCCACGTGCACTTGCACGACAACAAAGTCGGTGCAGCGGATTTGCACATGCCGCTCGGCACGGGAACGGTCGATGTCGCGCGTCACTTGCGAGCGTTGCGGCGTTCGGGCTATGACAGCACGATCACTTTGGAAGTCTTTTCCCCGGATCGCCATCACCTGGCGTACAGCCGGGATGTTCTGAAGCGGCTATGGGTTGAGTCCTAATGCTGCATGCGAATATCCTGTGAACAAAAACAAACAAGTTTTCATTTCGTGAAAATGGAGAGAGCTGAATCATGCTCCCTATGTCAGACCTTAACGAAACCCGGACATCGCTGCTGGAGATCCTGAAGAGCAAGTCAGTTTTTCATGGCGATTTCACGCTTTCTTCGGGGGCGAAAAGCACATTCTACATTGATTGCCGCCTCACGACCTTCGATCCCAAGGGCGCCTGGCTCGTCGGACGGCTCATGCACGACTTAATTCGGCGCGAACAGGCCGCGCGCAATCTGGTCGTCAATGCGGTAGGTGGTCTGACCATGGGCGCCGACCCAATCGCGTTGGCCACTGGGATATACTCATACTCGGCCAAAGATGCCGTGCCGCTTCAGGTATTTTCCGTGCGCAAAGCGCCGAAAGCTCACGGCCAGACGCGGCTCATTGAAGGGAATTTCAACAAGGGCGATGTCGTGGTGGTGGTTGACGATGTTGTGACGCGCGGCGAATCGACGATTGCTGCGATTAGCGCCATCGAGAAAGAGGGTGGCAAGGTCGCGTTCGTCGCTGTGCTGGTGGATCGTCAAGAAGGCGGGCGCGACAAGATTGAAGCGCTAGGGCACAAAGTCGTGGCGTTGTACACCAAGCCGCAATTGCTGGGCGACCCAGCCGCATAGCCGCATAGCCGGCAACGGCGGGGTTTTCAATTCAATGGGTTAGCTCGCGAGCCTTATGATTTTGTCCCTCCCTCCTCTGATTCAAGTTTCGGTAGCGACTGGTTACCCGGCAATCTTGAACTTGATTGAGATTGAGAGACAAAATCATGATTCCAAAAAGGAGGCGTCTGGCCGTCGTTGAGTGAGATCGTTGCGGCTCTGGTGCGCCGGATGTTAGGCGTCACGAATTACCCACTCGAAGTTTCGGACTGCTTCCAATTCGGCCAACGATTTGCCGGTGCGTTTGCGGTTGCGGATTTCAAGGACGATGTTCGCAGCCTCCTCGTTTCAAGCGTTGCTCCGGGCGGCAAGATGCACGCCCTCTACGGCAGGCAGGATGCCCGCCGCTACCGACAACTTCGGGATGCACTGCCCTGGACAAGCCGGATCAATCTCAAAACTGACTGGCACTTCGCCTGCTGTCTCAATTTTATCATCACGTTGCCTCGCTAACTGGACGGTCTATTGATCGAGGGCAGCCAGTTTTTGCGGTTGGCAAGGTATGATTGGGTTCGGATTTCTCGATTTGTCTTAGTTCTTTAGGCTTGATAGATTGTTGGGAATTCGATATTCACACGAGCACAGGAACGTTGATGACGAAGAATCAGACTGCTATAGTTTAATAGTACCGAAATTACAGATCGCGCTTAGGGACATACCTCTGGAGCAATTATGCAAGTGAATTCGAGCAGCGCTTCGAAGCTTACGAGTACTCTTTCGTCACTGAGTCTTCAATCGACCCGCCAGCGCGAGAAAGTGGAAGCCCTCGGCACTGCGCCGCAAAATCAGGAGGAGCCGATCGAAGGAGAGGCCGGCTCACTATCGCTCCCTCCCCAGACCAATCCAGACATGGATAGAAAGCTATCCAACCTCGGCAGGGTTCAATACGCTTTCAGCACCGCCCTCAAGATCAGCAATTACATTGAAAGCGCCTACTTGTTCGATCCAATAGTCTGAGTGGTTGTTACCCGAATCTTTCTGCCGACCGGGAGAAGTGCCCACTAAGTTGTCCACGTTAGACGACCTCGCCCGGTTCATTCGCACCGTCCTGCCTCGGCGCCTTGCCATCGCAAACCTGCATACACCAAAAAGCTGGCGGGGACCCCCTGTCCTGCCAAGCGCGCGAGAATGGGCTTTGGGAAAGTCTCTCGCCCACATACAGCCCGCCCTCTGTCTTTCTCCCACGCTCTTTCCACGCCGCAGTGCATCCCGAAGTTGTCGGTAGCGGCGGGCATCCTGCCTGCCGTAGAGGGCGTGCATCTTGCCGCCGGGAGCAACGCTTGAAACGAGGAGGCTGCGTTCTAGTATAGTATGTCATAAATAACTATACATATATTTCAGGCGTGATATGATTTGTGTCATGCCGAAAACGAGCCCTGCCGTCCTGTTGGAACCTCACCATCAATCCCAATTGGTAGCTTGGGAGTCAGCCCACGGAACTCCCCAACAAGTGGCCTTGCGGTGCCGGATCATTCTGGGTGCCGCGGCAGGCGAGCCCAATGCAGCCATTGCCGATCGGCTCGGCGTCAACCGGCATACGGTGGAACTGTGGCGCGAGCGGGTGC
>Ga0194119_10002047_pt1 | contig 35237 bp, 35 predicted proteins | sample TA2MahC100mmetaG_FD_148620 | JGI IMG/M metagenome (GOLD analysis project Ga0194119, IMG submission 148620) | Freshwater microbial communities from Lake Tanganyika, Tanzania - TA2015018 Mahale Deep Cast 100m | ecosystem: Environmental > Aquatic > Freshwater > Lake | place: Tanzania: Lake...
ATCAACGCAGCCACGCCGCCGAGGTTTCAAGCCGCGAGGACGCGCCGCTCGAGGACGCGCTAGCGCTGCTCGCGCGTCAGCGCCTGACCGGACTTAGGCCGCCGCCGAATGGCCAGAAGATCGTGGAACTGTGGCGCGACACGATCGAAGAGCGCGCCGGCGCCGATCTCGACCGGCTGTCCGGCGCCGTGGAAGACCAGAAGCTCTTCGCCCAGATCGTGCGCGAACTGCTTTTGCATCTCGACATGGCGAGCGGCGAAGCGCCAGACGAGACGAAGTCCGACGAGGAAAGCGAGGAGGCGCCGCAAAACCCCGACCAGAGCGAGAATGACGACCGCGACGAGGAAGAGTCCAAGAGCGCCACTGAGATGGATACGGCGCTCGCCGCCGAAGACGCCGAGCAGGAAGGCGAAAGCGACTCGGCGGAAGCGCCCTATGGCGAGACGGAGCGCGAGGCCGACGCCGGCGACGCCGAGGAAGCCGCCGAGGCGCGCCGCCCGGCGACAAGCGCCGCCGAGCGCGCCGGCGCGGATTACCACGCCTACACCACCCGCTTCGATGAGATCATCCGAGCCGAGGAGCTCTGCGACGCCGAGGAGCTAGATCGCCTGCGCGCTTACCTCGACAAGCAGCTCTTGCATCTCTCCTCCGTCGTGGGCCGGCTGGCGAACCGTCTGCAGCGCCGGCTGATGGCGCAGCAGAGCCGTTCCTGGGAATTCGACCTAGAAGAGGGGATGCTCGACCCGGCGCGCCTGCCGCGGATCATCATCGATCCGCAGCAGCCGCTTTCTTTCAAACGCGAAAAGGATATGGACTTCCGCGACACGGTGGTGACGCTGCTGCTCGACAATTCCGGCTCGATGCGCGGGCGCCCGATCACGGTCGCCGCCACCTGCGCCGACATTCTGGCGCGCACGCTGGAGCGCTGCGGCGTCAAGGTCGAGATACTTGGCTTCACCACGCGCGCCTGGAAAGGCGGCCAGTCACGCGAAGCCTGGATCGCCGAGGGAAAAAAGCCTAACCCCGGCCGCTTAAACGACATCCGCCACATCATCTACAAGGCTGCCGATGCGCCGTGGCGGCGCGCCAGGCGCAATCTCGGCCTGATGATGCGCGAAGGACTCTTAAAGGAGAATATCGACGGCGAGGCGCTGGATTGGGCGCATCGGCGTCTTCTGGCGCGTTCGGAGCAGCGGCGCATTCTGATGATGATCTCAGACGGCGCGCCGGTCGATGATTCCACCCTTTCGGTCAATGCGGGCAATTACCTCGAGCGTCACCTGCGTCAGGTCATTCACGAGATCGAGACGAAGTCGCCGGTCGAACTCATCGCCATCGGCATCGGCCATGACGTCACGCGCTATTATCGGCGAGCGGTGACAATCGTCGACGCCGAGGAGCTTGGCGGCGCCATGACCGAGAAGCTCGCGGAACTCTTCAGCGAAAGCGCTGTTGCCGCCCCGCCGAGCCAGTACCTCTCCCGCTCACAGCTCGCCGCTGCCCGCCATTAGCTGCGGCGGCGCTGGCTCTTAACTTTTATGCAACGATTCGGCTCGTCGCGCGTTTCTGAAGGCGTGAGTTGAACCGTAGGGGATCGTGATGGCGTTCATTCATTGGCAGGACAATGCGCCTCCGAGAGACGCGTCTGGGATTGAACGAGGCGTGTGCGTTACGGCCGTGGTCGCGCTGGCGGCGCTGCCCTTCGCACTTTGCGTCGCCCTGACGATCTGGGGTTCCTGACGTTTCTGCCGGCCGCTGCTGGGGGAGGACCGGCGGCGGAATCGGCGTGAATGATTTCTCAGGCCACAAGCCGGCGGTCATTTTTGCGTGGCGCGTTCGCGGGCGTCGGCGCTTGGTCAGTAGCGGATAGACCGACCTTTTCCGCAGAGAGCGCTCAACTTGCTTTCGCCAATGGCGAGAGGCCGCTCGCGCGATATCCGGGAAAGCGCCCCCTCATTCAGCTAAGCGCCCGCCCGCCTCAGCTTGAAACGCCCTTTTCGATTTTCAACGAAGGCGTGCTGACGCCAAACGACGCGTTTTTTGTTCGCTACCACCTTGCGGACATTCCGCTCAGCATCGATCCGGGCGCCTTTCATCTGGAAATCCGCGGCCATGTCGAGACGCCGCTGTCGCTCTCGCTCGCAGAGCTGAAACGCGACTTCGATCCGGTCGAGATCGTCGCCGTCAACCAATGTTCGGGCAACAGTCGCGGCTTCGTCGAGCCGCGCGTCGCCGGCGGACAATTCGGCAACGGCGCGATGGGCAACGCGCGCTGGACGGGAATCGCGCTCAAGGCGATTCTTGAAAAGGCCGGGCCGAAGCCCGGCGCCCGGTCTGTCGCCTTCAACGGGCTCGATGGTCCGGTCGCGCCGGAAACGCCGGACTTCATCAAGTCGCTTGACCTCGCGCACGCTGGCGATGGCGAGGTGATGATCGCTTACGCCATGAATGGCGAAGACCTGCCGTGGCTCAACGGTTTTCCGCTGCGGCTGGTGGTTCCCGGCTGCTACGGGACCTATTGGGTGAAACACCTCAACGATATCGAAGTGCTCGACAAGGATTTCGACGGCTTCTGGATGTCGAGCGCCTATCGCATCCCCGACAATGACTGCGCATGCGTCGCGCCCGGCGCGCCGAAAGGCGCGACGCGACCGATCATGCGGCTCAATGTCCGCAGCTTCATCACGAGCCCGGCCGAAGATGCGAAAGTCGCGGCGTATGTCGCTCTTGAAGTCAAGGGCATCGCCTTCGACGGCGGTCATGGCATTGAGGCCGTGCTGCTCTCGACTGACGAAGGCGCGAGCTGGATCGCGACTCGGCTTGGGGACGATCTTGGCCGCTATTCCTTCCGCGAATGGCGGACCGAACTGTCTTTGAACCCAGGCGCGCATCATTTGAAATGCCGCGCCGTCAATCGCATCGGCCAGTCACAGCCCATGGCGCCTCTATGGAACCACGCCGGCTATATGCGGAATGTGGTGGAGGCGGTTCGGATAGAGGCGGTGTAGCGAAATGCAGCACGTTCGCAAAGGATTGATGCTGGTCGCGACGATGGCGCTTCTCGCGCCCGCGTTCTGCGCCGCCGAGACCCTGACCTACTCGCTGCCGGAAGAGACCGCGACTCTGCGTGTTGGGCCAGGCGATGAAACCGCGCAGAAGAACTGCGCCGGCTGCCACTCAGTCGACTACATCGAGCGCCAGCCGCCGAAGATGGGACGGGCGTTTTGGGATAGCGTTGTGAAGAAGATGATCGCGTCCTATCACGCGCAGATTAACGACGCCGACGCGCAGAGGATTGTCGACTATCTCGCCGCGACCTATTGAGCGACGCCTAGAGCAGGTTCCGAAAAAGTTGACAGGCTTTTTCGATGAGAACCTGCTCCAACGTTTTTATTTTGAGCGATTCCTTATCGATCACATGGTTCCATGTGATCGGGAAGCGCTCTAAGACGCTTCGCCGATCGGCCATTCGCCCTTGTAGACGCCGCCCTTATTGTCATGGGCCTCGACGCGGATCGTCTTCGCGCCGTTGGGCGCATAGCTGAAGCGGAAGGCCGGGTCTTCGGAGAGCGAAATGCCGCCTTCCATCTTGAAGATCGGCGCGTCGCCCTGAAAGACTTCAACCTGGTCGATGAAATGCGCGGGGAGATAGGCGCGCGAGACCGGGTCCATCTGCATGCCGGAGGCGTTCGGGTGGCGGATCATGATCTGAGCTTCGCGCTTCGCCGGATCGGCGCTCTTGAACTCGCGATATTTCATCTTGCCGATATTGGCGATCGCCTCGTCCTGATCCTTTACAGCCGGCGCCGAACAGCCGCCCGAGGCTTTGACGAATTTGGCGTCGGCGCGCAGCCTGCCATCGCTTGTCTCCGCCACCGCATGGACGTTCGAGTATGAATTCACCCGCACGCGGGTTTCGATGAAGCCGACGCCGGACTTCTCGCCGAGCGTGAAGGCCGCCGCCATCGGCATCGGGTTTTGGTCGATGACGAGCGTCGCGAGTTTGATCTGAGTGGGATCTGAAAAGCGCATGGTCATCGGCACGATGGCCGCGTCTTCCGCGCGCGCCGGCGCGTCGAGATCAATGACGCCGTCAGCCGCCGCGATCGGGCGGCTTTGGAAAATATCGGTGACAAGGCCCGGCCAGGGATCAGGCGCGGTTTGGGCGAGCGCGGCGGTCGCAATGAAAGCGAACAGGGCGCCGGCGGCGCAAAGGGGTGCTTTGTTCATGTCCGGCATCCTCCAAACACGTCCGGCAGAATAAGCGGGAACTGTCTTCGCCGTCACGTGACAAAGTCATCCTCACGGCCCTTCCCACTCCAGCTCAGCGAACCCGGCCGTGGCGTTGCGGGCGTTGTAATCGTCGAACAGCCGCCACTTCTCGCGCTCTTCCGTGCCAGCGGTCTTGGCGGCCGCGGCGACGCCCTCGCCCTTTTTGATCGCAGCGCGGAGATCGGCGGTGAGCCGCATGAGATAGGCGCGCTCATCATCCAGCGCCTTTGGCCAGGGCGCTGGGATTGGGCCGTGGCCGGCGACGACCTGCGTCGCCCTGATCGCCGCGAGCCTGTCGGCGACTTCGAGGAAGCCGAGGAGACTACCGTCGACGACCGGCACATGCTGCAAGAAGAGCAGATCGCCGGAAAAGAGCACGCCGCTCTTTGGATCGAGAATGGTGAGGTCGCATTCGCTATGCGCGGTGCGCCATGCCTGCAGGACGATTTCACGATGGCCAAGGTCGAGCGTCAGCGTTTCGTCGACGGTGACTGTCGGCGGCACGATCGTGACGCCGTCGAGCGCATCGCCCATCTGCGCGCGAAAGGCTGAAAGATAATGGGGCCCGCGCGCAGCGAGCGCGCGCGGCAGATTTTTGTGCCCGACGAATGTCGCGCCGGTCTCGACGAAGGCGCCATTGCCAAACGTATGGTCGGGGTGCGCATGGGTGTTGATGACGTAGCGGATCGGCTTTTGCGTCTTCTCGCGCAGCGCCGCGAGAAAGGCGCGTCCCTCGATCAGGCTGCCGCCCGTGTCGATCACCGCTACCGCGTCCTCCCCGACGATCGCGCCAAGATTGGCGATGTCGCCGAAATTTTCCCGAGTCATGAGGGAAGTTTCGCCTCGGTGGGCGTAAATGCCCGGCGCGATTTCATTTAACGAGAAGGCGGGCGCCGCCTTAGCGGCAAACTGCGTCGGAAGCATCGCGACAAGAGCCAGCATGAGACGCAACATGTTGTTAGCCTTGGCTGTTTGATGGTCCGCAGCATGCGACGCATCGCACGGCAAAGTCACTGTTTTTTGCGATTGCGATTCAAGCGTTAGCGACATATTATCCGGCCGTTTCCGAGTTAAAAGATGTCTTCCGGACGGGAACCGGGAGCTTCTCGCTGCTGGCGGACGTTTTGTCCCGCCGGCATGAGACATAAACGGAAATCGCCTTCCCAATGTCGAGGCGCCTAGGAGGCGCGACGTCAGCGGCGGCGCAATAATAATGCGCGCCACGGCGTCGTCAGGAGGAAAAGCTCATGCATAAACTGTTGTTGTCGACTTCGGTGGCTGTACTCGCGCTCGCCGGCGTGGCGAAGGCCGACGAGTTGCTGACCCTGCAGAAAGACCCCAAGCAGTGGGTGATGCCGACGGGCGATTACGCCAATTTGCGCCATTCCGCTCTCAAGCAGATCACGACCGAGAACGTTAGCAAGCTCGCGCCGGCGTGGCAGTTCTCCACCGGCGTGCTGCGCGGCCATGAAGGCGCGCCGCTTGTCATCGGCGACGTCTTGTATCTGCACACGCCATTCCCCAACAATGTTTATGCGCTCGACCTGAAGGATCCGGATCACAAGATCCTCTGGAAGTATGAGCCCAAGCAAGACCCGTCCGTCGTGCCGGTGATGTGCTGCGACACGGTCAACCGCGGCCTCGCCTATGGCGACGGCAAGATTTTCCTGGCGCAAGCTGACACCACGCTCGTCGCGCTCGACGCCAAGACCGGCAAGCTGCTCTGGTCGGTCAAGAACGGCGATCCCGCCAAGGGCCAGACCTCGACTGCCGCGCCGCATGTCTTCAAGGACAAGGTGTTCGTGGGCATTGCCGGCGGCGAGTTCGGCGTGCGCGGCCACATCACCGCTTATGACGTCAAGACTGGCCAGCAGGTGTGGCGCGGCTATTCGATGGGCCCGGACGCCGACACGCTCATCGAGCCGGGCAAGACCACCCATCTCGGCAAGGCGGTCGAGAAGGACTCGGGCATCACGACCTGGGAAGGCGATCAGTGGAAGATCGGCGGCGGCACCACCTGGGGCTGGTACAGCTATGATCCGGACCTGAATCTCGTCTACTACGGCTCGGGCAATCCTTCGACCTGGAACCCCAAGCAGCGTCCCGGCGACAATCGCTGGTCGATGACGGTCTGGGCGCGCGACCTCGACACCGGCAAGGTGAAGTGGCTCTACCAGATGACGCCCCATGACGAGTGGGACTATGACGGCATCAACGAGATGATCCTCGCCGACCAGAATATTGGCGGCAAGCCGGTTAAGACGCTGGTGCACTTCGACCGTAACGGCTTCGCCTATACGCTCGACCGCACCAACGGCGACCTGCTCGTCGCCGAAAAGTACGATCCGGCGGTGAACTGGGCGACCAAGGTCGATATGGACAAGGCGTCCAAGACCTATGGCCGTCCGCTGGTCGTGTCGAAATATTCGACCGAGCAGAACGGCGAAGACGTCAATACGCAATATGTCTGCCCGGCGGCGCTTGGCTCCAAGGACCAGCAGCCGGCGACCTATGACGCGGCGACGGGCCTGTTCCTGGTCCCGACCAACCACGTCTGCATGGACTATGAGCCGTTCCGCGTGAGCTACACGGCGGGCCAGCCCTACGTCGGCGCAACGCTGGAAATGTTCCCGGCGGGCAAGGATAAGGGCGAGACCCACACCGGCAACTTCATCGCCTGGGACGCCAAGACTGGCAAGATCGTCTGGTCCAACAAGGAGCAGTTCTCGGTCTGGGGCGGCGCGACGTCGACTGACGGCGGCGTCACCTTCTACGGCACGCTCGAAGGCTATCTGAAGGCCGTCGACACGAAGACCGGCAAGGAGCTCTATAAGTATAAGACTCCGTCGGGAATCATCGGCAACGTCACCACCTATGAGTCCGGCGGCAAGCAGTATGTCGCGGTGCTCTCGGGCGTTGGCGGCTGGGCCGGCATCGGCTTGGCGGCTGGCCTCTCGAAGAGCAACGAGGGCCTCGGCGCCGTCGGCAACTACGCGTCGCTCGCCAACTATACGGCTCTCGGCGGCGTCTTGACTGTCTTCGCTCTACCGAACTAAGCGAGACGCGAAGCTAACGAAGCCCGACGCTCGGCGGCGCCGTTACGGCGCCCGCCGAGCGTCGGCGTTTAAGGTGTGTGGGAAGAGACCAAGGAGAGAGGTAATGAAATCGTCGCTGGCCGGAGCGTTAGCTCTGGGCGTCATCATGTGCGTGGGAAGCTCCGCAATGGCCGAGGCGCCGGGAGATCCCAAGGCCGTCAAATCGGTCGACGGCAAATATTTCGACGCCAAAGGCGACCCCACCTATAACGTCGGCCCCGACGGCAAGGTGGACTGGTATACCTTCTCCGGCTACCGCCGCTATCATGCGGAATGCCATGTCTGCCACGGCCCGAACGGCGGCGGCTCGACCTATGCGCCGGCGCTCAAGGACTCAGTGAAGCGCTTCAACTACGCGGAATTCGCCGGCATCGTCATCGGCGGCCGTCAGAATGGCAATAGCGTCATGCCGGCATTCGCCGACAACAAGAACGCCTCCTGCTACATCGACGACCTATATGTCTATCTTCGCGCGCTCTCGACCGGCGCCATCGAGCCCGGCCGTCCCGGCAAGAAGGAGGAGCGCCCCGAGGCCTTCGCGAAGGCCGAGGCGGAGTGCATGGGCCAGAAGTAAAGGCGTCAAAACGATCGCATGATCGGATTGCGAAATCATCGGCGCAGCTTTGCCGCGCTGCTCTTCTCCGCTAACGCCGCCGCAAGTCTCTTTGCGGCGGCGTCCGCATTTGCACAGCATATGGGACCCGATTTCGGCGCCAAGGGCGACGACAGCCAGGGTTCGATCGAACTCATCGATCCCAAGACGCTGCGCGTTTGCGCCGACCCGAACAATCTTCCCTTTTCGAACGACAAGGGCGAAGGCTTCGAGAACCGGATCGCCGAATTTTTAGCGAAGAAGGTCGGCAAGGATCTCGCCTATTCCTATTATCCGGGCGCCACGGGCTTTGTGCGCAATACGCTGAATGCGCATCTTTGCGACGTCATCCTCGGGATGCCGCAGGGCAATGACTTGGTCCAGCCCACCAACCCTTATTACCGAACGACCTATGCGATCGTGACGCGTGCGGGCTCGGAGCTCGACGGCGTAAAATCGCTCGACGATCCTCGGCTGAAGGAAAAGCCGCATCGCATCGGTCTCGTCGCTAATACGCCCCCCGGCAATGTGCTGGCGATGAACGGCTTGATGGCTTCGGTGAAGCCCTATGCGCTGATGGTCGATACGCGCGTCGAATCTTCCGGCGCGGCGATGATCCATGATCTTGAAAAGGGCGATATCGACGCGGCGTTGCTGTGGGGTCCGATCGCCGGCTATTACGCCAAACATTCGAGCGCAAAACTCAATGTGACTCCGCTGCCGGAGACGCCTGGCGCCCGCATGGCGTTTCGCATCGGCTTTGGGGTTCGTCATTCCGATCAGAACTGGAAGCGCGAACTCAATACGCTGATCGCGCAGAACAAGACCGAGCTCGAGCGCATTCTTCTCGATTACGGCGTCCCGTTGCTCGACGAGTCGGGACATGCGATTACAGTTGCGCGATGAGCTTGGCGAAACATTTGACTCGCGGCCTTCCTGCGCTTTACGCGGCGTTGGCGCTTTACGCTTTGCCGGCCTTCGCAGAGGCGCCGCCGGAGCCGGAAACTTATCGGCTCGACAATTATCACGCGCCGACGCCCGCGACGCTTAAAGGCGCGACGGTGCTCGATACGCCTCAGGCGTTTGAATTGTGGAGCGCGAAGAAGGCGGTCTTCATCGACGCGCTGTCGCATCCGCCAAAGCCCGAGGGATTGCCGAAGAACGCAGTGTGGCGCGATCCCAAACGCTTCGACATTCCCGGCAGCATCTGGCTTCCCGACACGGGCTTTGGCGAACTCTCCGAGCCGATGGCGCGCTATTTCGAGCAAGGATTGATGCGCGCGAGCGGCGGCGACAAGTCAAAGCCGCTCGTCTTCTATTGCCGCACCAATTGCTGGGCGTCGTGGAACGCGGCGAAGCGCGCGCTCACGCTCGGCTATACGAATGTGCTGTGGTATCCGCCCGGCGCCGATGCCTGGGAACAGGCCGGCCATCCACTTGAGGAGCGCCAGCCCGAGCCGCGCGAGTAGGGCGGTTTAATCAAGGGCCGCGGGGGTGTCGTTCTCGACGCTTCGCGTCAGCGAAGCGATCGGGAATCCAGAGCAAGGCCAGCAATCCCGAATCATTTCTGGATTCCCGGTCATCCGTTGGCCTGCCGGGAATGACAGCTGAGCGAACGAACCTCGCTCACTCCATCGCCTGCTGAATCGCCCGCGCGAGCGCGCCGAAACGTTGCTCGATGAGCGCGGGGCTTTCGCATACATAGCCGACCATACGCCGCTGCTCCTCGAAAAGCCGCAGCCGCCACTGCAGCGCTTCGCTCGCCTTTCTGACGGCTTCGGCGTCCGGCGGTTTTTGATCCTGCAGATCGCGCAGCGTCTGCGTCTCTTCGCGCGCTTTCTCGGCCATTCCCTTGAGGCGCCGGCCAAAACGGTCGAGGCCGTTGACGACGTCGCGCCGCTCGTCATTCATGCGCTCATAGACGCCGGCGAAAAGCGCCGTCAGGCGCTCCTTGCGCTTGTCGCCGGCCGACTTGGCGAATTGCGCAACAAGCCGCTCGGCGTCGTCCATCGGGGTGCGACGCTGCGAAAGGCGTGAGACCAGATCGGCGATCGTTGGATCGTCACGCCAATGTTTCGTGGCGTCATCGAGCGGCGGGCCGGTCCAGACGCTCGCGACCGCGAGCTCGGGCACACGCACCTGCTGGCATGGCCAATCCGGCTGGCTCTGTTGCTGCGGCGTCTGCGCCGTGGCGGCGTCGGCGAAGATGAGCGAAATGAGAGCGAGGAGCAGGCTGCGATGAGACATGAGGTTCGCCGGACGGCACGGGAGCGCGACGCGCTATAATGCCCCATGCAGATCATTCCCGTCATCGATATTCGCAGCGGCGTTGTCGTGCGCGCCCGCGCCGGTGACCGCGATAGCTATGCGCCCATCATGTCTGCGCTCGCGCCGACGAGCGCGCCGGTCGATGTCGTCGCCGGCTTTCTGGCGCTCCATTCCTTCGAGAGAATTTATATCGCCGATCTCGATGCGATTCAGGGAAGCGGTGACAATCGACACGAGATCGAAGCGCTGGTCGAACGCTTCCCTGCGATGCGGTTCATGGTTGACGCCGGCGCGACGTCATCCGATTGGCGCGGCGTAGCGCGCGTTGAATGCGTAATAGGCAGCGAATCTTTGCGCGATATTGAATCATTGCGCGCCAGGAAAGACGATCCCGATGTCGTTCTCTCGCTCGATTTTCGCGATGATGTCTTTCTCGGTCCTGATACGCTCAGCAATTGCGCCGATCTCTGGCCGTCTCAGGTCATCGTCATGACGCTCACGCGCGTCGGCGTGGGAGCAGGGCCCGATTTCGACCATGTTGTGAAGATCATCGAGCGCGCGGGCGACAGACGCGTCTTCGCCGCCGGCGGCGTTCGCGACGCCCGCGATCTTGAACAACTTGAAGCGCTTGGCGCGGCGGGCGCTCTCGTTGCGACGGCGCTGCACGACGGCGCTCTGACGCGGCCCGACCTCGACCGCTTCAGCGGAGCACAAAAAAAAGGGAGCCCTAAGGCTCCCTTGCAAGGCGAAACGCCAGCCCTCAGTTGGCGGCGAAAGGATGTTTTGCGGTGACGCGCGCCGAGAGCACGCTTTGCGCGCTGGGATCGCCCTTCATCGCGCGGGCGATGGCTTCCTTCGTCGCGGCGTAGTTGAAGTCCTGAATCTTCTGATCGTCATTGGCGTCCCAATGGATGAACACGCCGACGCAGATGAAAAGGTCGTCCGCCTGGCTCATGGGAATGACGCCCTCGGCGACGCTGTCGGCGACGGCCTTGGCGACGCCGTACTGCGCCGGGCCGAACATCTGAACGGCCTGCTTGGCGTTCTTGATGGTCACCTTGTTGAACATCATCGTATAGGGCTTCACTAACAGATTCGGCGCGATGACGGCGAGAAGCGTCGTGAAACCGTCCTTGTTGTTGACGAGGCCGTTGGCGAAAGCCTTCTCGGCGGCGGAGCCGCGCGGCCCCATGATCAGGTCGATATGCGCGACCTCATTGCCGTCGCCGACAAGCGATTCGCCGACGCTGGTCTTTGCGCTGCTCGAGGTGAAGCTGGACGACGGCTTCGGAAAGAGCGCGCCCAGTATTTTCTCAAAGAACGAAGCCATAATCCCATCCCTCCCGGTGCGTTCGCGTCCCTGCGCCGTCTTTGGCCTTGTGAACGCGGAACGCCGCTTTTCCTGCGCCTTCCCCAGGGAAGACGAAATTCCCGCTGGCGATCGTCGCGCGCCAGACTTTTTTCTCGGCCGACGTTATCGGATCGCGTCGCCGCATGAGCGCGCGCCGGTCGGCGTGGCGCGAGCGGGAAGCCTTAGGCCCCCCGCTGCGCATGTGCCTTACGCGGCTCAGTTCGGCGCGAAGGGGTGCTTGGCTTCGTTGCGCTTGGCGACGACTTCGGACGCCTTCGGCTCGCCCTTGACGGCGCGCGCGATCGCTTCCTTCGTCGCGGTGTAGTTGTAGTCCTGGATCTTCTTGTCGTCGTTCGCGTCCCAGTGAATGAACACGCCAACCGAAATGAAGATGTCGTCGGCCTCGTCGACCGGGATCACGCCCTCGGCCACCGAATCCGCGACCGCCTTGGCCACGCCATGCTGCGCCGGGCCAAACATCTGCACCGCCTGCTTGGCGCCCTTGATCGTCACCTTGTTGAACAGGATCGTGTTGGGCTTGCAGAGCAGGTTCGGGGCGACGACCGCGAGCAGCGTCGTGAAGCCGTCCTTGTTGTTGACCAGCGCATTGGCGAAGGCGAGCTCGGCCGCCGAGCCGCGCGGACCCATGATCAGGTCGATATGCGCAACTTCGTTGCCGTCGCCGACCAGCGACTCGCCGACCAGCATCTTGTTGATCACTGCCATGTGTTTTTCTCCCAGAATCCTGGCGCCTGAATTTTGACAGGCGCGCCACGCGAGCCGCACACGCGCTGCGTGCGGCGATGAGAAGCCCCGCAAGCTTCGCTCGCGGCGCGGACTCAACCATTTTTGCGCGTCCTTGCCAAGGCGGAGCCTGACGAGCGCGCGAGACGTCACACGAGTTCGCGGGCCAGCGCGAAGGCGTGACGGAAGTCGAGACAAAGCGGCGCGTCGGATGTCGCCATTTTTTTGAAAAGGCCTGCTTCCGTGCCGTATTTGACGTTGCCGATCGCCAGCGCCCCAATGCCGAGCGCGCCATGCGGCGAGATCACGACGCCATTATCGTGCAGGCCGCAGCCTTCGACGCCGAGCGGCGGCACCGCGTTGACGTCGGCGGCGATCAGAAGATCCTTGGCGGCGGCGAGGTCTTCCTTCGAAAGCACCTGCACGCCGGCGCGCGCCGCGCACAGCGCGATTTCATGCTGGCAAAGCAGCGAGCGCACCTGCTCAGGGGTGGAGCCGTCGGCGGGCGCCACCTTAATGTTGAAGCGCTTGCACATCTCGTCGGCAAGCTTCGCGACACGCTCGAGGCCGCTATAGCCGACGATGGTGACCTGAGCGCCCTCAAGCGCCGAGATGACCGCGGCGGAATAGCCGACGACGCCTGTGGCGCCATAGATAACGACTTTCGAGCCCTTGAGCTCGCGCTGCTTCTTCTCGCGCAAAACCTTTTCAACGCAGGCGACCATCGCGCCGGCGGTGGTGAAGGAGCCGTAGGGATCGGCGAAGAGCGACACTTCGAAAGGCTTGAGCAGCGCCTTCTTGGCGGCGTCCATCATGTCGAGCGCAAGCACGGCGTCGCGGCCGGCAAAGAAAATGCCCGTGCGCAACGCCGCGGAAGGCGCGCGGGAAAACATCGCGTCCTGCACGAGCGCGGTGACTTCATCGAGCGTGACATTGGTGTAGGGAACAGCCGCGTCATAGCCGGCGTCGAGGGCCATATTCACGTCGAAGGGGCTCATATGCTTCAACGTGCTGAGCATGTGCAGAATCGCTTTGGCCATTGAATTTCCCCAACCTTTCTCTCGATTTTCGCGTCTTACGCGGCCAAAAGGCGACGCGCGCGGCGGGAGACGGTCTCCAGCCCCTCGGTTCTCAATGATTCCGGGCAAAAGGAACGGCGCGCGGTCGCGCGCCCTCGGCCTCGCCTGGAGCGATGGAGGCTTAGAACCCAGAACGGAGCCGATGTCCAGAGGCGTGTGCGCCGCAGCGTGCAGTGGCGGGCGGGCGTCCGATCGCCCCGCGCGCCGGTTGACGGCGGCCGCGCTTTACCTCTATAAGCGCCCGCAAACGAGGCTCGGCGCATCGGCGTCGCGCCTCGCTGTCTTTTTCACCCTCCGCTGGCGAATAAGGCGCAAGATGCGCCGGCCTGCGCATGGAAGAATAGAGCGAAAGGAACATCCATGTCCCGCCGTTGCGAGCTCACCGGAAAGGGCGTGCAGTCCGGGCATCTCGTCAGCCACTCGAACCGGAAGACGAAGACCCGCTTTCTGCCCAATCTCGTCAATGTAACGCTCGCCTCGGAGGCCCTGGCGCGTTCAGTGCGGCTGCGCATTTCGGCGGCGGCGCTGCGTTCGGTCGAGCATCGTGGCGGACTCGACGCCTTCCTGGTCAAGGCGAAGAGCGAGGAGCTGTCGCAGAACGCCCGCGCGCTCAAGCGCGAAATCGAGAAGAAGCAGGCGGCCGCGAGCGCCTGATCCGTTTCTTCCCGCTTTAGAAAAGCCCCGCGCTTCATGGCGACGGGGCTTTTGTTTTTTATGCGCCCTCATCCTTGTCGCAGAAAAAGGCGCGTATTCCTTCTCCCATAGGGAGAAGGTGGCGCGCGAAGCGCGACGGATGAGGGGAAAGCGCCTGACGCGAGGGAGCAACCCCTCACCCGATCCGGCTCCGCCGGGCCACCCTCTCCCTATGGGAGAGGGAATGCGCGTCCGGGGTTACGCCTTCAGACGAAACTAAACCCGCACATCCGGCGGCGTCGCTTCATCAGCGAGCCGCTTCAACGCCTCATCGAGCGGAAGCTGCGTCTGCGCCTGCGAGCCGAGCCGGCGCATCGAGATCGTGCGCTCCGCCGCTTCTTTCTTGCCGGCGACGAGCAGCACGGGAATCTTCGCTAGCGAATGTTCGCGCACCTTATAGGTGATCTTCTCGTTGCGCGCGTCGACCTCGACCGCAAGCCCGAGCTTGCGCGCCGCGGCGGCGACCTCATAGGCGTAGTCGTCAGCGTCCTGAGTGATCGTGCAGACGACGATCTGCAGCGGTGACAGCCAGAGCGGCAGATGTCCGGCGTAATGCTCGATCAATATGCCGGTGAAGCGTTCGAGCGAGCCGAAGATGGCGCGATGGATCATCACCGGAGTCTTCTTCTCGCTGTCCGGCCCGATGTAATAGGCGCCGAAGCGCGACGGCAGGTTGAAGTCGACCTGCGTCGTGCCGCATTGCCACTCGCGGCCGATCGCGTCGCGCAGCGTATATTCGAACTTCGGACCGTAGAAAGCGCCCTCGCCCGGGTTAATGCCCGTCTTGATGCGTCCGCCTGAGCGCGCTTCAATCTCGTTCAACACGCGCGTCATGATCGCTTCGGCCTGATCCCAGGCCTCGTCGGAGCCGACACGCTTTTCTGGACGCGTCGAGAGCTTCACGACGACTTCCTCGAAGCCGAAATCGGCATAGGTCGAGAGAATGAGCTCGTTGATCTTGAGACACTCTTCGGCCATCTGCTCTTCAGTGCAGAAGACATGCGCGTCGTCCTGCGTGAAGGCGCGCACGCGCAAGAGGCCATGCAGCGCGCCGGACGGCTCATAGCGATGCACGACGCCGAACTCCGCCATGCGCAGCGGCAGATCGCGATAGGACTTCAGGCCATGTTTGAAAATCTGGATATGACCCGGACAGTTCATCGGCTTGATGGCGTAGAGCCGGTCTTCGTCCGTCTGTTCGCGCGCGGGCTGCGAGACAAACATGTTCTCGCGAAACCACTCCCAATGGCCTGACGTCTCCCACAGCGACTTGTCGAGAAGCTGCGGCGCATTGACTTCTTGATAGTCGGCCTTCAGGCGCCGGCGCATGTAGGAGATGACGTTCTGGAACAGCGCCCAGCCCTTTGGGTGCCAGAAGATCGCGCCAGGGCCTTCCTCCTGAAAATGGAACAGGTCCATTTCGCGCCCCAGGCGGCGGTGGTCGCGGCGCTCGGCTTCCTCCAGCCGGTGCAGATAGGCGTCGAGCTCCTCCTGCGTCGCCCAGGCCGTGCCGTAAATGCGCGATAGCATGGGATTATTGTGATCGCCGCGCCAATAGGCGCCCGCGACCTTCATGAGTTTGAACGCCGTGCCGACTTTGCCGACGGACGGCATGTGCGGGCCGCGACAGAGGTCGAGCCATTGACCCTGCTTATAGATCGAGAGCGGCTCGTCGGATTTGATGGCGTCGATGAGTTCGCCCTTGAAGACTTCGCCCTTGGCGAGGAACCATTTCTTCGCTTCGCCGCGGTCCCAGACCTCGCGCGTGATCTGAGCGTCGCGTTGGACGATCTCACGCATCTTCTTCTCGATGACGGGCAAGTCTTCGAACGTGAAAGGCTCGTCGCGATAGAAATCGTAATAGAAGCCGTTTTCGATCACGGGGCCGATCGTCACTTGCACGCCCGGATAAAGCTCCTGCACAGCCTCGGCGAGGACATGCGCGGCGTCGTGCCGAATGAGGTCGAGCGCACGCGGATCGTCACGCGTGACGAATTCGATCTTCGCGTCACGCTCGATCGGACTTGCGAGATCGACGAGCGCGCCGTCGAGCGTCATGGCGACGCTACGCTTGGCGAGAGAGGGAGAGATGCTCTTAGCAATATCGACGCCCGAGACGCCGGGCTCGAACTGACGGGACGCCCCGTCGGGGAATGTGACCGCTACCATGTTGCTCTCCTGACGCGCTCAGTCGCCGACACCAATCGGCGTAAGTCGCTTGGGATGGACGGCGCTTTCATAGCGCCGTGCGCGTGTGAAGGCAATCGGAAGCGGCGCAATGCGTGTCCAGCGCAGTTCAAAGCCGCCGGGTTCGCCTGTGATCCCCGCCGCGTCATTGCGAAACCCACCGCCGTTGACAAGGCCTCACAAAATCGGTCCGATCCAACGCTCTCTTGCGCAAGCGGCCCGCAATCCTCGCGATGACCCCGGGCGACCCGGTCTTGCCGGAAGGATACCTGTCGATGGTCGAACGGGTCGCTGAACGCGACATGGAGAAAGATATCGCATCATCGCGGCGCGCCATGCATCGGCGAGACGTCGCACGCAAGATCTTTCTGCAGGTTCATCGAACCATCGGCCTTTTCGCGGGAGCGGTGTTCGTCCTTGTCGGGCTCAGCGGCGCCATTCTCGCGTTTCGGGAGAGCATCGACGAATGGCTGAACGCTCCGATCATGCGCGTTGATGCGCCTGCGCAGCCTTCTTACCGCTCACTGGACGAAATTCTTGCGGCGACCATCGCCGCTATGCCGCCGGACGGCAAATTGGAGAGGCTCACAATGCCGCGACAGCCCGGATCGGCTGCGGCGATAACTTACCTGGTGGAGACGGACGACTTCGACACAGACGTTTACGAGATGTTCGTCGATCCTTACACGACGAAGGTCACGGGGCAGCGGCTTTATTTGCATGGCGAGAGGATATTTTCGCAACCGCTTATCCCGATCATCATGACCTTTCATTGGACGCTGCTGCTTGGAGCGAACAACGCCTATATCCTCGGTTCGGTAGCCATCCTTGTTTTCATCTCCATCCTCATTGGCCTTTATCTGTGGCGCCCGCTCAACGGCAATTGGCGACTTGGCTTGAAGATCAAATGGGGCGCGAGCGCAGAGAGACTCGTCTACGACATACACCGCAGCGTCGGCATTTATTGCGCTACTCTTTTGTTGGTCATGCTGTTCACTGGAATCGCCATGATCTTCAAGCCGGCGACGCGCTCGGTCACGACTTTGTTTTCTCCCGTGCGCTCAGATCCTGATTTTGGGAAATCGACGCCGATTCCCGGCCGAGCGCCGATCGGCGTTGGCGAGGCCGTCGCGACCGCGGATAAGGTCTTCCCTAATGGAAGGCTCCACTGGATTCTCCTGCCAAGCACGCCAACCGGCGTCTATGTCATCGGCAAGCAGTCGGACGACGAGCCAAATCGAACCAAAACATATAGGAACGTCGGCGTCGATCAGTACACCGGACAGCTTCTCTACGTGCAAGATCGCGATGCGTTCACCACGGGCGAGAAATTTCTCGAATGGTTATTCCCGCTGCATACGGGCGAGGCCTTCGGCTCTATCGGCCGTTCTATCGTTTTGTTCGTCGGGCTAACGCCCCTTGCGCTTTACGTGACGGGCTTTCTGCGATGGCAGCGCCGCGCACGAAAGCGCCCGACAAACTGACACATCAGCTCACCACATCGTAAACCGGCATCATTGCCCAACGAAGATCGGCATCTCGATCGTGTCTTCAGCGTTCTTCGCCTCCCCAAATGCGAGCTTCAATAGATATTTCCCCTTGTGAGCGACCGTTGCATCCAAAGTCACAAAGCCGCTTGAATGAGGCTGGGACGGCAGAACATTTATCTGTTTGAGACCGCCGTCAGGCTCATATCGATAGAAGGAAAGCGCTACAGCTTCGTTTCGCGCTTCCTTTTCCATGAGCGTCACGGAAAAAATGACCCTCCCCGTACCCGGCACGCGGTCGCAATACTCGTCATATTTGCTCAAATCGTCCGTCGCTCCTCCGGCGCTCTCGTCGGAGTCCGGCAGGAAATATGTCGTGAGGTGCACGGAGTAGAAGTCGCTGACCCCAAGACATTCCGATATGGTGCGATCGCCTGCCTTTACGGCCGGTTTCACCGTATGCGCTTTCCAAAAGTCGTCGACATATTGAGTGAAGGCCGGGCCCCATAGCTTATATGAAAAGGCCGCGCCGTTGACGCCGACGAGCAGAACGATGCCCGTGAAAATGATCAGGTTCATGCGGCCCGGACTCATCGTTTGCGCTTCCTTTCCCTGTGCCGAACAGCGATTATTCGCGTTTATTGTTGAGTATAACGGTCTGTTGTTGGCCCGATGAAATGCTTGCGCGCGTCATGGGCGCACTTCGAACTCCCAAGCGCCGCTGACGAGATGGCCGTCAGCCGAAAGCGCACGATAGCGCACCGTGTATTTTCCCGGAGTCAATTTATTCACGCTCACCGAAACGTGGCTCGGATCGGCGCTGTCGATCGCTGCGTCGCGCTTATCGACTCTTTCGCCCGAAGCGCTCACAACCGCTAATGCGGCAAAGGCGTCGCGAATGCCCGCGTCATACCACACTTCCACCTTTCCGATGTCCTCAGGACCGACGCCGCCTTGCGCTGGCGACGTGCGGACGACAATGGCATGCGCCAACATAATCGCGGGGCGCGAGGCTTCTTGCGGCGGAAGCGATGGTCCGGTCAATTCGATTGCCTGAGCCTCGCGCAGCTGTTGTTCCCTTGTGCTTGGCGAGACATCTGAGTCCGTTCCGTGCGCGCTTGCGTTTTGGAGCGCTGCTGAGGCCGACAGGATGATCCCCACCAATAGAAGGCGCGTTCGCCGGCCGGCGAAGGTCCAACGAATATGTTTTCGCCGAAATTTTTCCTGTTCGCTCTTCGTCATCTCGCGAAAAAATCCGATTGGATCATGATGCGAACTTTCCCGGCAACAACTGCGCGCGGCGCCGATTTTTATAATGTCACAGACTTGACCGGCGGCGCCAATCGAACGCCGCCTTCCCTCAGGAGAGCGCAAGCTTCTGTCGCCGGTCGATCGCCGCTCAGAAAAACGGAGGGCTATCGCGCGAGCGCCCAGGACTTAAACTTGTCTTTCCGTCGACTGTATGCACTTTGTATAAAAAGCGCATACGCCGCGTGCTCGCGCTTCGTCAAGGGAGTCAGCCCCAATGATGTGGTTGCGCAACAAGGCGCTCGCTGTGGTTTTGGCCTTCTTCGCAACCGCATCAGCGGCGCACGCTCATACGGCCGATATTTCCAGCAGCCGGATCGTGCCCGAGGGGCATGATCATTACCGCGTCGAAGTCGGCTTTTTGGGAACCGACATTGAGCGCATGTTCGCCGAGAACAAGCCGAAGAGCGACGACGTTGATCTCACCGAGCCGGGCGTCATCGAGGGGATGATCGGTAAATTCATCCAGCAGCGCGTCGATCTGCAGAACGCGGAAGGCCAGACCTGCGCAAGCACGGTCGTTTCGGTCGGCGAAGATCCGACCAACCCTTCCGACTCAAAAGTGGTGTTGCAGATGGATTGCAGCGCCGTTCCGGGCCAGATTTTTTATAACCCGTTCAGACTTCTCGAAGCGCAGGGACCGCGAGCAAAACATCTCGTCAGCATCGGCGAGAAGCGCGATGAGTCCAGCCTGACCGAGGCGCAGCGCATGGGTCGTGAGCCGGCGCCAGGTCAGGTCATGATCTACCCCGGCGACGCGATGATCGACCTCTCCAAACCGTTGCTGACGCCTTGGGAGCTCGCGCCGAAATTTTTGTCCGCCGGCGTCGAGCACATCATGACCGGCTATGATCATCTGTGCTTCCTCATCGCCGTGATGCTGTGGGCGACGCGCATCTGGCCTGTCGTCAAGATCGTGACCGCTTTCACGGTATCGCATTCGGTGACGCTCTCGCTCGCAGCGCTCGAACTTATCAATCTGCCGAGCCGATGGGTGGAGATCGCGATTGCGCTGTCGATCATCTATGTGGCGGTGGAGAATTTCTTTACGCGCAAGGTCGACGGGCGCTGGCGCGACACTTTCGCATTCGGCTTTATTCATGGATTTGGTTTTGCGAGCGGCTTGATCGAACTCGGCGTTCCTCAGCGCGCGATCGTGCCGGCCCTGGCGAGTTTCAACATCGGCGTCGAGATCGGGCAGATCGGCGTCGTGCTGATCGTTCTGCCCTTACTGCTTTTGGCCGATAAGATTTTCACGCATGGACAGCGCAGCCCGCTGCTCGTTCAGGTCTGCTCCGGGATCATCGCTTGCTTCGGCGCCTATTGGTTTTTCGTGCGCGTTGGTGAGTTGGGGTGAGCTGTCCTTCATTCATCCGGCTGAATAGGCATAGGCTCAGGCGGGGTTCAGTTTCCCTGTTCCCGGGAAGCCGCCAGCATTGGTCACGCCAAAAAATCGGTTATTCGAGGAGTAATGGCGCGCCCGAAAGGATTCGAACCTCTGACCCCCAGATTCGTAGTCTGGTGCTCTATCCAGCTGAGCTACGGGCGCCTGTTGCGCCATAGCCCCTGCGTTTTAAACAGGCTATGGCGACGCGCCCGCTCGTTTACCGGCAAGCGGCGCGAATGGCAATAGCGCATTTACTTTCGCCGCAAGACGGCCTTGCGTCGACGGCGCAAGCATTTAGATAAAAGCCCCTAAGTGAGATTTCTAATGGAAACGTTCCTGTCGGGACGCACACGGCCCTAGACACTCCGCCCTTCCTAAGTGAGATTTCTAATGGAAACGTTCCTGTCGGATGGCGTCGAGATAGCCTATGTCGATTTCGAGCCCCTAACGGAAGATCGCGGAGAGCCGATCGTTCTTGTGCATGGCTTCGCCTCGACCCACGCCGTGAACTGGCTCTTCACGCAATGGGTCAAGACGCTGACCGAAGACGGCCGCCGCGTCATCGTGTTGGACAATCGCGGTCACGGCCGATCAGCCAAGCTATACGACCCGGCTCAATACAGTCTTGACCTCATGGCGGCGGATGTCGCGAATCTGCTCGATCATCTGTCGATCCCCCGCGCCGACGTCATGGGCTATTCGCTCGGCGGACGCATTGGCACGCTGCTCGCCCTGAAGGCGCCGGAGCGGGTGCGCTCCCTCATCCTTGGCGGCATTGGCGAAAATCTCATCGAGAACTCCGGCCTGCAGCGCGGCCTCGCCGAGGCCATGGAGGCTGAGCGTATCGAGGATATCGAGGACTCGACGCTCAAAATCTTTCGCGGCTTCGCCGAAGCCACCCGCAGCGATCTCGCCGCGCTCGCCGCCTGTGCGCGTGGCGCGCGCAAGGCGATTCAGCCTGAGCTGCTCGCACGCATCGCCGCGCCGGTGCTGATCTGCGTCGGAACGCGCGACGACGTCGCCGGCGACCCGCATCCGCTGGCGGAGTTTTTCCCCAACGCCCGCGTGGTCGATATCCCCGGCCGCGACCACAACCGGGCGGTCGGCGACCGCATCTACAAGCAGGCGGTGCTGGAATTCCTGGATACGCGGCCTTAACTGTCGCTGGCGGCGCCCGTGCTATTGTCGAGGCGGTCCGCTATATAACTGCCTGATAAGGAGGGGCGGATGGGCGCCGAAATGCGCGAACAGGGCGCAAAAATCATCGACTTCGCCCAGAGCGATCCGCTGTTCGCGCGGCTGCGCGCGGAGGCGGAAGAAATCCTGCGGCGTGAGCCGGAGCTCGGCGGATTCCTGCATCCGGCGATCCTGTCGCAGAACGGGGTTGCGGGCGTCGTCGCGCATCGCGTGGCGCAGCGCCTCGACCGGCCGGAAGCCCCCTATATCGCCATCCGCCAGGCCTTCGAAGAATGCGTCGGGCGCGAGCCGGGAATGGCCGAGGCGTTCCGCGCCGACCTGCTCGCCGTGCTTGAGCGCGACCCGGCCTGCACGCGGCTGATCGAGCCGGCGCTGTACTTCAAAGGTTTCCACGCGCTGCAGACCTATCGACTGGCGCATTGGCTCTGGAAGAACGGCCGCAGCGACTTCGCCCTGATCCTGCAAAGCCTGTCGTCGCAGACCTTCCAGGTCGACATCCACCCTGCCGCGGTGATCGGCAAAAGCGTCTTCATCGATCACGCGACCGGCGTCGTCATCGGCGCGACGAGCGTCGTCGAAGACGAAGTGTCGATGCTGCACGGCGTCACGCTCGGCGGCACCGGCAAGGCGCGCGGCGACCGCCACCCGAAGGTGAGGCGCGGCGTGCTGATCGGCGCCGGGGCGAAAATCCTCGGCAATATCGAAATTGGCCGCTGCGCCATGATCGCTGCGGGCTCGGTCGTGCTCGACCCGGTGCCGGCGAACAAGACCGTCGCCGGCGTGCCGGCCCGCATCGTCGGCGACTCGCGTTGCGCCGAGCCGGCGCTAGCCATGGATCAGATGCTGGCAATTCTCGAAGCCGGCATGTGAGGTTTCCCTTGAGCAGAATTCTACTGAGCCTCGCGCTCGTTTTTGTCGCGTCGGTCCTCTTCCCGCACGCTGCATCAGCCGCCGGCTGGCATTACTACGATCCCGAATGTCCGATCAATCTCGGCGGCAAGTCGATGAAATTCGTCGCCATGCAACCGAAGAAGAACGTCGACCGGGAATGTGTTGCGCTACCCGACGTCGGCCCGAGCGTCATCGTGCTTGACGCCGCCGACAATGAATTGCGCGACATGAACTGGGACATCCGCATCCTGCGCGGCAAGGGTCCGAACGGCGAAGCGGACCCGGACGCCGACGTCGTCGACCGGCTGCCCGTCCAAAAATTCCGCAATGGCATGGTGAATTTCGACCAGAATTTCAGGGACGCCGGCAATTACGTGCTCTACGCCAAGCTCACGAGCGACGACGGCGCGAAGAGTTTTATCGGCACCCACCCATTCTCGGTCGGCCTCGTCACCGACGAAGAAATCTATCTTTACATCGCTTTCGGCGTTTTCGTCGTCCTGGCCGGCGGCGCCGCCTTTTATCTTTGGCGCCAGGGCACGCTCGGATTCAAGATTCCGGATTTTTCGAAGACGGACTAAGGGCCTTTCCTTACGAGCCCCCTCCCCAACCCTCCCCCGCGCTTCGCGCAGGAGAGGGAGCAGGTTGCGCGCGTCGTAAAGATTCGTGAGTCTTCGGCAAAAGCCGCGATGGCGCCGTTCTCCCTTCTCCCGTGAAACGGGGGAAGGTGGCGCGAAGCGCCGGATGGGGGCGAGCAAAAGAACACCCCGACGTTCTCACCCAAATTTATTATTCCTCGGAAACCCGCGCGGCGGCAATCGTCCCGCTTCGGCGCGATGGCCGATCCAGTCCTTGATTTCCGCCTTCTCGACCGTGAAGACGCGGCCAGATGCGTCGGTCCAGGTCAGGCCGTCCTTCAGCGCGAAAACCTTGGCGTCGGAGACGCCGCCGTCGCGATAGCGCTGCATGCGCACGCCCTTGCCGCGCGCCATGCGCGGCGCTTCGCTCAATGGAAAGACCAGGAGCTTTCTGTTCTCGCCGATGATGGCGATCATGTCGCCAGCGGCCTCAGTCACAATCTTCAATCTCGATGGCGGATCGACATTGAGCACGGCGCGCCCCTTGCGCGTCGACGACAAGAGATCGTCCGCGCTCACCACGAAGCCGCGCCCGTCATTCGTCACGAGCAGCAGCGCGGCGCCCGCTTCATGCGGCATAACGGCGACGACATCGGCGCCTTCCCCGATATCGGCGAAAAGCCGGATCGGCTCGCCATGTCCGCGACCGCCGGGCAGCTTCGACACGTCGAGCGTATAGGCCTTGCCGTTCGAGGCGAGCGCCAGGATTTTCGACGTCGTCTGCGCGAAGAAGGAGGCGCCGAGTTCATCATCGCCTTTGAACTGCAGGCTTGAGAGATCCTGCACATGGCCTTTCAGCGCGCGAATCCAGCCCTTCTTCGAAACGACGACGGTCACGGGCTCGCGCTCGATCATCGCCTCGGCGAGATCGAGATCGATCGCCTCGGGCGCGTCTTCGAATGTCGTGCGCCGCTTGCCGATCGACGTCTGCGGACCATAGGTTTTCTTGAGTTCGCGTACCTGCCAAGCAATGGTCTTCCACTGCTTGGCTTCATCGGCGAGCAGCGCGTCGATATCCTTGCGCTCATCGGAGAGCGCCTTCAGCTCCTTGCGTAGCTCCACTTCTTCGAGCCGGCGCAAGGCGCGCAGCCGCGTGTCGAGGATGTAATCGACCTGCAGATCGGTCAGCTTGAACGCTTTTTTCAGTTCACCTTTGGCGTCGTCCTCTTCGCGGATGATGCGGATGACTTTATCGAGATTGAGGAAGACGATAACCATGCCTTCCAATTGCTCGATGCGCCGAATGATCGCGGCGAGACGATGGCGCGAGCGGCGCTGCAGCACGACGCGGCGATGGTCGAGCCATTGCCTTAAGGCCTCGTCGAGCGAAACGACGCGCGGCGTCACGCCGTCGACAAGCACATTCATGTTCATCGCGAAACGCGTTTCGAGCTCCGAGAGCTTGAACAAAGTCTCCATCATCAGCGCCGGATCGACCGTGCGTGAACGCGGTTCGAAGACGATGCGAACGTCTTCGGCCGATTCGTCGCGAACGTCGGCGACGAGCGGCAGTTTGCGTTCCGCGATGAGTTCCGCGAGCCTTTCGATGAGCCGCGACTTCTGCACGCCATAGGGAATTTCGGTGACGACGGCGACCCAACCGCCGCGCGGCAGTTCCTCTTTGGTCCAGCGCGCGCGCAGACGAAATGAGCCACGGCCGGTGCGATAGGTCTCGACAATCTCGTCGCGTCTGTCGACGACGATGCCGCCTGTTGGAAAATCCGGCCCCTGCACGAAGCTCAGGAGCTGCTCGGCGGTCGCCTTGCGATGGGAGATGAGATAGAGCGCCGCATCGCAAAGCTCGGCGAGATTATGCGGCGGAATGGAGGTCGCCATGCCGACCGCGATTCCCTGCGCGCCATTGGCGAGCATATTGGGCAGCGCCGACGGCAGCACCACCGGCTCCTTCTCCTCGCCGGAATAGTTGGGGATGAAGTCGATCGCGTCTTCGTCGATGCCTTCAAGAAGGGAGCGAGCGACCGCCGTCATGCGCGCTTCGGTGTAGCGATAGGCAGCCGCCGAATCGCCGTCGACATTGCCGAAATTGCCCTGCCCGTCGACGAGCGGATAGCGGGAGGAGAAATCCTGCGCGAGGCGCACCAGCGCGTCATAGATCGCCTGATCGCCATGTGGGTGGAACGAGCCCATCACGTCGCCGACGATCTTTGCGCATTTCTTGAACGGCGCGCCGGGATCGAGCCGCAGAATATGCATGCCGTAGAGGATGCGACGGTGCACCGGCTTAAGCCCGTCGCGGGCGTCGGGCAGCGCGCGGCCGGTGATCGTCGACAGCGCGTAGCGCAGATAGCGCTCCTCGAGCGCCTCGCGCAGATCGACGGGCGCAATCACGCTAACGTCGCTTGCGCCCTTTCCTTTTCCGGCTCCCGCGCCGCCTTTTTGCGCCATCTCAAAAATCCGATTCTGTCTTTGTGACCCGTACTATGGCCGCGAGCGCCTCGGCGCAAGCAGGCGATTTCGAGGCGGTTTTCTCAACCCGAAAGCGCTGATAAAGCGACCGCGTTTTATGCGAACTGTTGCAAATAAGTTCTTGCAGCCACTACGCCTCTTCCTTTAGAAGCTTCGGCAGCGATGGCGCGGATCGGCGCGGTCGAATTTCGCTGGTTTTCCGCGGCTTTTAAAACATGGCGTCCATGAAGAAACTGCTTTTGTCGCTCGCCGCCACGCTGCTCGTTACCACCGCTTCTTTCGCTTTGGACAGGTCGCAGCTGCCGGTCTCCGGCCCGACAGTCGCTGCGAGCGGCCGCGCGCCGCAAACGCCGAACGCGGATGACGCTGACATGCAGGCGCTTTGCCGCGAAGTGCTCGTCGACATCGACCCGGGCTACGGCGTCTCCCGCCGCGAATCGCGCTACATTTGTAGCGACAAGGGCCACTAGGCCGCGCGCGCAAGAGCGTCGATGTAAAGGTCGCGCGCAGCAGGCAGCGTGACGCCGCGCGGGTTCAGCACATGGCGCGTCAGAAAATATCCTGTCAATCGGAATGCGGCGATAAGATCCCCCTGCGCCGCCGCAACGCTCTCATGTTGAAGAAAGTCGGGATAGGGCAGTAGCTTGTCGCGCCACGGCGCGCCGACGGCGCGACTCACCGCGCGGCCTGATTTCGGCGACACATAAGCGAGATCGTCCTGCGCGCCGGTCAGCGCGCATGCGTTGAGATCGAGTCCGAAGCCGAGCGCGCCGAGCAGCGCAAGCTCGAATCGCGCCATCATCGTCGCGGCGATTTCGAATTCGCGAATGTCGCCGAGCCGCGCCGCGATGGCGTCGGCCATTTCGAACAAATCCTCATGAGGATCGCGTTCCGGCAGCAGACGCAAAAGCGCGCAGAGCGAAGCGACGCCATTGAGCGCAGCGGCGCGATCGAGGAGATGGGCGGCGCGCGCTGCAAGCGGCTCGACCGTCAAGGCGCCGAGATGATCTTCAAGACGCGCGCGCCATTGCGCGGCGACGAGATTGCCGGGCTGCAGAACCGGACGAAGCCGACGCGAGCGGCCGCCGCGCACGAGGCCGAGATGCCGACCATGTCCACGCGTCATCAATTCCAGAATGACGGAGGTTTCGCCATGCCGACGCGCGCCGATGATGAGGCCGTCGTCCCGCCAATCCATATCTTCGCTTTAGCCCGCCTTGCTACAAATCTCCGAGCGTCAAGTCGGCTCTATATTCTGCGTCCTCGACCTCCTTGGTCAACGCCTGACCGCAGATGACGCGTTTGTTCACGGAATCATAGGTCAAGGCGGGCGAACCATAGAGCGTCCAGCCGCGGCTCAAAGCCTCAGTGACGCGATGACAGAAGGCTGCGTCGTCCGGCCCGGTGAGATAGCGATAAGCGGTGAAGCGTCTTGAAGGCTGGGTCATGTCGCGCCCTGGCTCCGACGCAGTCGGCGCATTGATGAGAATAAGGGAGAGAATCGACGAACGGCTACGCCTGCCCTTTTGAATACTACTCGCCTTTTGGAAACTCCAGCCGCATTTCGCGATAGCGCTCCGGGTCTTCGGCCCAATTCTCCCGAACCTTCACAAAAAGGAAGAGATGCACCGGCTGTTCGGCGGCTTCAGCGATTTCTTTACGCGCCGCCTGGCCGATCGCCTTGATGGTGCGGCCGCCCTCGCCGAGGACGATCTTCTTTTGACTGTCGCGCGCGACATAGATCGTCTGCTCGATACGCGCCGAGCCGTCCTTCTGATTGGTCCAGGATTCGGTTTCGACTGTCGACTGATAGGGCAATTCGTCGTGCAGTCGCTCGTAGATTTTCTCGCGGGTGATTTCTGCGGCGAGGAGCCGCAGCGGCGCGTCGGAGAGTTGGTCTTCGGGATAGAGCCAGGGCGAAGGCCTCATGCGCTGCGCGAGCGCCCGTCGCAGATCGTCGACGCCGTCGCCGTTCAACGCCGAAATCATGAAGGTCTCGTCGAATTTCTCGCGCGCGTTCAGCGTCTGCGCCAGAGCCAACAGCTTTTCGCGCGGGATCAGATCGATCTTGTTTAGCACGAGAAGCTTCGGCGCCTTCGCCCGTTGAAGCTGCGTCAATATCGCGTCAACTTCTTCATCCAGGCCTTTGCGCGAGTCGACGAGCAGCGCAATCACGTCGGCGTCGGACGCGCCCGAGAGCGCGCTTGCGACCATGGCGCGATCCAGCCGGCGCTTCGGTTTGAAGATGCCTGGCGTATCGACAAGGATGATTTGCGCCGCGCCCTCGATGGCGATGCCGCGAATAAGCGCGCGCGTCGTCTGCGCCTTGCGCGACACGATCGAGACCTTGGCGCCGACGAGCTGATTGAGCAGCGTCGACTTGCCGGCGTTGGGCGCGCCGACGAGCGCCGCAAAGCCGCAGCATGTTTCTTCTGGCGCCGATTCTTTTCCGTCGCTCACGTCTCTCCCTTTCCCGCGCCCGCACCCTCGCGGGCCAGAAAGGCCGCCGCGGCCGCCTGTTCGGCGACGCGCTTGGAGGCGCCCGAGCCCGGCGTCGGCGGAAATCCTTTCACGTCCACGGCGACTTCGAAGAAGGGCGCATGGTCCGGTCCGCTGCGGGCGATAAGCTGGTAGCGCGGCGTAGGCAGGCCGCGCGCCTGCGCCCATTCCTGCAACGCAGTCTTCGCATCGCGCAAATCCTGGCCGCTCGCCGCCATACGGTCGCTGAAAGCCTTGCGGACAATGCGTTCGGCGGCGGCCGCGCCGCCGTCGAGAAAGGCCGCGCCGATGATCGCTTCGCAAATGTCGCCGAGCAAGGCGCGCTTGCCGCGTCCGCCGGTCTGGGCTTCGCCCTCCCCGAGCCGCATCGCCGGGCCTACGCCCCAAGCCTCCGCAACCTCGGCGCAGGTCTCCTTGCGCACGAGCGCAGCCAATCGGCGCGACAGCTCGCCCTCGCTTTCGTTCGGAAAGGCGTCATAGAGCATATGGGCGGCGGCAAGGCCCAGCACGCGGTCCCCCAGAAACTCAAGCCGCTCATATGAATCGCGCCGGGCGGGTGAGGCGCTGACATGGGTCAGCGCTCGCGCGAGCAGCGTCGGATCGGCAAATTCATGTCCGATACGCGCTTCGAGCGCAGCGAGCCCCTCGTCGCGGCGGCGCGTCATGTCACGCCCGCGCGTCTGGTCAATGAACAGGTCGAAACAGCCGGTCCCAACGCACCGACCATGGCCAGCGCCAGAAGGCGAGCGCTGATTCATCCTTCTTGACCGAGAAAAAGATGACCTCGGCGCGGCCTACGAGATTGACGAAGGGAACGAAGCCGACGCCTCCATACTCCGGCGCGATGCGCGAATCGGTGGAGTTGTCACGGTTGTCGCCCATCATGAAATAGTGATCGGGCGGAACGACGAAGAGTTCGGTACTGTCGTTGATGCCGTGATCGCCCTCGATTTCGATGATCGTGTGTTCGACCGGCGGATGATCGCTGTTCCCTGGCAGCGTTTCCCTGTAGGTCGTCACAGGGACGTCGCGTCCCTCGCGATTTTCAGTCACGGCCTTTTCGATCGGCGTGCGCGGCACGATGACGCCGTTGATGTAAAGCCGGCCGTCGATGACCTGGATGCGGTCGCCAGGAAGGCCGATGACGCGTTTGATGTAGTCGGTTTCATTGTCCCGCGGCAGCTTGAAGACGACAACGTCGCCGCGGTTCGGCGGCGACGCCAGAATGCGGCCGGAAAAAATGTCGGGCCCGAACGGCATCGAGTAATTCGAATAGCCGTAGGAATATTTCGACACGAACACATAGTCGCCGATGAGCAGCGTCGGGATCATCGAGCCGGACGGAATATTGAACGGCTGAAAGAGCAACGTGCGGATGACGAGCGCGATCGCCAGCGCCTGGAGGATGACCTTAATGGTTTCTAGAAAACCGCCCTCTTCGCGCTTTTCAGCCACCGGAACGTTCCTGCTCAAGCCGACTCACTCCTCGTGCATTTGGGCGGCGTCGGCCCGCCCGGCCGTTCCGCTTACCACGCTACAGCTTCGATGAGAACCTGCGCCGGCGCCAAACGATTGCGACGGGTTAGCGTCAAATAGATGACCACGCGCCACTTTAGCCATTCAGCCAAAACTTGGCGGATTGTAGGATTAACGCTAACGCCAGGGCTTTCCCTGCCTACGCGCCGACCAGGCTGCCTCGGCTTCAGAGAGGTTGCGCCCGGCCCTGCTCCATGGCCTGACGCATGCGCCGAATCGCCTCCGCGAGCCCGACGAATATCGCCTCGCCGATGAGAAAATGGCCGATGTTGAGCTCGACGACCTGCGGCAGCGCGCAAACTCGGCGCGCCGTCTCATAATCGAGGCCATGCCCGGCGTGGATTTCGAGCCCGCGCTGCGCGCCATAGGCGGCGGCCTCAGCGATCCGTGCGAACTCCGCCTCCGCCCGGACCATATCGCCGACCTCGACGGCGTGACACCAGGCCCCCGTATGGAGCTCCACGACCGGCGACTTGATGGAGACGGCCGCGTCGAGCGCTTCTATCGACGGCTCGATGAAAAGCGACACCCGCACGCCCTCTCGGGTCAGCTGATCGACGTAAGGCAAAAGGTAGTCGTGCTGGCCGACGACGTCGAGGCCGCCCTCGGTCGTGCGCTCGGTGCGCTTTTCCGGCACGAGGCAGACGGCGTGCGGCGCCGTCGCGAGGGCGATGTCGAGCATCTGCTCCGTCGCCGCCATTTCGAAGTTGAGCGGCTTCGATATCGCCGCCTTTAACCGCGCCATGTCCGCGTCGTTGATGTGACGGCGGTCTTCGCGCAAATGCGCGGTGACGCCATCGGCGCCGGCTTCGATCGCGAGCAGCGCGGCGCGAACGGGATCGGGCCGAGGGCCGCCGCGCGCGTTGCGGACGGTCGCGACATGATCGACATTCACGCCAAGGCGGAGGGGTTTGGTGGTCATGCTCTCTCATAGCGCGCGGGCGGACGGTTTGTCATTGGGCGCGCGGCCGGCGCAGCGGCTCAAAGAGCAATTTCAGTCAAGATGCCGGTCACCGCGCTTGCTACGATGCAAAAATGGAGACTAGGACAAGATCAAAGGAACCCGTCTACGCGCGGCGCATCAATCGCGTGCTGGATTACATCGACAGGCATCTCGACGAAGACCTGACCGTCGACGTGCTGAGCGATGTCGCGAATTTTTCAAAATTCCATTTCCATCGGCAATTCTCCCAACACTGCGGCATCAGCCTCTCGCGCTACATTCAATTCATGAGGCTGAAGAGAGCCGCCTATCGTCTCGCCTTCAATCCGACCGCGCCGATCATCGACATCGCTTTGGATTCAGGGTTCGAAAATCCTGAATCATTCTCCCGCGCCTTCAAAGCCGCATTCGGCCAGACACCCAGCGCATTCCGCAAGACGCCGGACTGGGCGTCATGGAGCGCGCGATCTCGCATAAGCCTCCCACCCAATGAAAGGACCAAAGAAATGGACGTAAAGATCGTCGACGTCGAACCGATATTGGTCGCGGCGCTCGAACATCGCGGCGCGCCGGCGCTGCTCAACGATTCAGTGCAGCGCTTCATCGCCTGGCGAAAGTCGTCCAGACTTTCTCCCGTCAGCCAATGCGAGACCTATGGCGTGCCCTATAACGATCCCAATACCACGCTGCCGGAGGAATTTCGCTTCGACATTTGCGGATCGGTGACAGAGCCGGTCCGCGCCAATGAACAGGGCGTCGCGACGAAGACGATCCCCGGCGGACGTTGCGCCATGACGGTCCATGCCGGTTCGCGCGACCGGATCGACGAGACCGTCTATGCGCTCTATCGCGACTGGCTGCCGGAATCGGGAGAAGAACTGCGGGATTTCCCGGTCTATTTCCACTATTTGAACCTCGATCACGATACGCCCGAACATCGCCATTTGACCGAGATATATTTGCCGCTCAAGTAGGGTCTGGCGGTGGTGCGGACGGTCGCGACGTGATCGACATTGACGCCAAGGCAAAGGGGGATTTGATCGTCATGCTCTCTCATAGCGCGCAGGCGGCGCGCTCGCCATTGAAGGTTTCTGCACAACTCTTTGAAAATCGATCCGGCAGGTTTTGGCGCCATCCCTAGTTTTTGCATCAAATTAGGAGCGAGCGGAGGAGCGAATGGTTCAACGCCATATTGAAACAGAAATTGAGATCGAAGCTCCTGCTGCTTGCGTCTGGGGCCTCTTAACTGATTTCAACCACATGCCTTCATGGAATCCCTTCATAACCGGGATCTCTGGAAATCTGGCGCAAGGGGAAACGCTCTCCCTTAGGATTGCTCCTCCGGGTAAACCCGCCATGCGGTTTAATCCGGTGGTCCTCGCGCTGAGTCCTAATTCAGAATTACGCTGGCTTGGACGGGTATTCGTCAAAGGGTTGCTCGATGGCGAACATTATTTCCTGCTTGAACCGCTTAATGAGAAGCGAACGCGCCTAAGGCACGGGGAAATATTTTCCGGGCTCTTCGTGGGGATGTTGAGCGGGATGTTGCTCGCGACCCAGCAAGGGTTTGAGGCTATGAATTCCGCCCTAAAGGCTCAGGCGGAGATGCGGCAGAAGTCTTGAGTTTAGCGCCTTCGGCGAAACAACATTCTCGATCTATGCGCGCGCCGGCACCGTGAGCATGTCGAGCACAGGACATGAGGGCGCGGCGTCGCCCGAGCATTGGGCGATTGTCGCGGCAAGAATCCCTTCAAGCCTAGTAAGATCAGCGAGCTTCGCCCGCACCTCGTCAAGGTGCGTTCGCGCGATCTCGTTCACCTCCGCGCAAGAAGCGCGGGACGGCTCGGCAAGGGCCAAGAGAGCGCGAATTTGCTCGATGCTGAATCCAAGCTCGCGGCCGCGACGGATGAACGCTAGCCGTCGGACATGGCCGTCCTCATAGACGCGATGTCCGCTCGCCGTCCGCGCAGGCGATGGCATGAGCTTGATGCGCTCGTAATAGCGCACCGTTTCCAGATTGACGCCCGTCGCCTCGGCAAGCCGCCCAATCGTCAAGGACTGCATGGATTTTTCTCTTGCACCCGTAGTCGCTACGGGGCGCACGATAGCCAGCACGTCAAGAAAGGGCAAACCATGACGATCAATGACGCCGCACAAGAAAAGCCAGCCGCTTCGGCTCCGCCCGCCGCTCCCGCCGCCTCGAAGTGGTTCGCCGCCTTGGGACTCGTCGCGGGCCTCGGCGCGGTCGTCGCGTCGTCCTGCTGTGTCATACCGCTGGGGCTCGCGGCGCTCGGCGCGGGCGCAAGCGTTTTTGGCGGCCTTGAATTGATCGCCGCCTGGCGCGTCCCGCTACTCGCTGCGAGCGCTTTGGCGATTGGCGGGGGATGGAGCGCATGGTGGATGAAACGCCCCGTGATGTGCGCCTCAAAGGCGAACTGCGCGTCCCCGGAGCGCTCTCGTTCAACGCTCGCTCTACTGCTCTGCGCTTCGGCGATTGCGCTGGCGGCCGCGGGTTGGAGCTATATCGACCCGGCGTTGCTCAAGCTTTTTCAGGGGCGTTGAATGAAGCTGGTCTCGACAATCACCTGTCCCTTGTGCGGCCATCGAGCAACGGAAACGATGCCGGTCGACGCTTGCCAGTTCTTTTACGAATGCAAGGGCTGCGGCGCGCTCTTAAAGCCGAAGTCAGGGGATTGCTGCGTCTTCTGTTCCTATGGCGATGCGCCATGCCCGCCGATACAGGAAGCGAAAGAGCAGAGCCGCCCCGCCGCATGTTGCTCCGAGTTATAGGGCAAGACATTCGCTATGGAGCCTGATGGGCGGCCGCCAAAAAAGGACGCTCTTACCCAATCACCCGCTCGACCTTGCTCACCAGGGGGCTCGCGCGCAGGCGCGTGACGACGCCATTCAGATGTTTCAGGTCGGCGACTTCAAGATCGAAGGTCATTTCGCGGAAGTCAGGCGAATGCGCCTTGAAACTGATGTTGTCGATATTGGCCCCGGTCTCGCCGATGAGCGTCGCGAGCGCGCCGAGCGAACCCGGCTCGTTGATCGCGGTCACGACGATGCGGACGGGAAACAGCGCGGAAGAGCCGGCTTCGATATCCCAGCGCACGTCGAGCCAGCGTTCCGGCTGGTCGTCGAAGGCGGTGAGCGATGGCGACTGAATCGGATAGATGGTGATGCCTTCGCCCGGCGTGAAAATGCCGACGATGCGGTCGCCCGGCACCGCGCCCCCTTCCGGCGCGAAACGCACCGGCGCGTCGCCGCGCAATCCGCGAATGGGAATGGCGCTGCCGCCGTCTTTCGCGCCCGGCGCCTTGAAAACCACATTGGCGTTCGCCTTGACGCCGAACCATCCCGGTTCACCCGGGCCGATAGGCCTTGGCGCGGCTCTGCGCTCTTCGCTGAAATCGGGATAGACCGCCTTGACGACATCGCCCGAATAGATTTCGCCGCGGCCCACTGCGGCGAGCGCGTCTTCGACTGAAGGGCGCGCGAGCCGCATCAGCGCCGATTTCAGCTTGTCCTCGCTCCAGACGCGGCCGGCGCGCTCAAAAGCGCGTTCGACGATCTGGCGGCCAAGCCCGGCATATTGCTGGCGCACGGCGTCGCGCGTGGCGCGCCTGATCGCGGCGCGCGCCTTGCCGGTTGCGACCGCCGCCTCCCAGGCGGCCGGCGGAACATGCCCCTCGGCCCGGATGATCTCGACCTCGTCGCCGTTTTTCAGCTGCGACAGCACCGGGGCGACGCGTCCATTAATCTTCGCGCCAACGGCTGAATCGCCGAGCTTGGTGTGCACGGCATAGGCGAAATCGATCGGCGTCGCGCCGCGCGGCAGCGCGATCAATCCGCCCTTCGGCGTGAAGCAGAACACCTGATCCTGGAACAGTTCCAGACGGGTGTGCTCAAGGAATTCCTCGGGATTGTCGCCATGCGCGAGGAGATCGAGCGTTTCCTGCAGCCAACGGAACGCGCGGCTTTCCTTGGCGAGCTCCTCGCGGCCCTGCGCCCCAATGGCGTCCTTATAAAGCGCATGGGCGGCGATGCCGAAGCGGGCGATCTCATGCATTTCGGCGGTGCGAATCTGAAGTTCGACGCGCTGGTGGCCGGGACCGATCACGGTCGTATGGATCGAACGATAGTCGTTCTGTTTCGGCGTCGAGATGTAATCCTTGAAGCGGCCGGGAACGTTGGGCCATTTCGAATGCACGACGCCAAGCGCGCGATAGCAGTCCTCCACGGTCCCGACGATGATCCGGAAGCCGAAAATGTCGGAAAGCTGCTCGAAGGAAATCGATTTGCGCTCCATCTTGCGCCACACCGAATAGGGCGACTTCTGGCGTCCGGTGACCGCCGCAGTGATGCCCCGCGCCGCGAACTCCTTAGTGAGTTCATCCTCGATGCGCTTGATGATGCGTCCATTCTTTGTGCGCAGATCATGCAGGCGCTGTTCGATCGTCTGATGCGCTTCCGGCATGAGATGGCGAAAGGCGAGGCCCTCGAGTTCCTCGCGCAGACGCTGCATGCCCATGCGGCCGGCGAGCGGCGCATAGATGTCGAGCGTCTCTTGAGCGATGCGCGCGCGCTTGTCCTGCGGCACGAAATGCAGCGTGCGCATATTGTGCAGGCGGTCGGCGAGC
>Ga0194119_10002048_pt1 | contig 35237 bp, 28 predicted proteins | sample TA2MahC100mmetaG_FD_148620 | JGI IMG/M metagenome (GOLD analysis project Ga0194119, IMG submission 148620) | Freshwater microbial communities from Lake Tanganyika, Tanzania - TA2015018 Mahale Deep Cast 100m | ecosystem: Environmental > Aquatic > Freshwater > Lake | place: Tanzania: Lake...
GGGATTTCCGCCGAGAGCGGCATTCCCACGTTTCGCGGGCCGGGCGGGCTATGGCGTACGTTTCACGCCGAAGAGCTGGCGACCCAAGAGGCGTTCGACCGTGACCCGAAACTTGTGTGGGAGTGGTATCAGTCGCGGAGGGAGATCATCGCTTCGAAGGAACCCAACGCGGCGCACCGCGCGCTGGTAAAACTCGAGAAGACGGCCGGCCGCTTCACGCTGATCACGCAGAACGTGGACGGATTGCACGACCGGGCCGGGTCCAAGCGGGTGTTGAAGATCCACGGCGATATCTGGTTCACGCGCTGCACGAAGTGCATCCACCAGCGCGTGAACCGGTCGCTCGACATGGAGCTGCCGCCGCGCTGCGAGGAGTGCAGCGCATGGATGCGCCCGGGCGTGGTCTGGTTCGGCGAGTCGCTGCCGCGCCTGGCGTGGGAGGACGCCGAACGCGAGGTGAACGGCTGCGACCTGCTGCTGGTGATTGGGACTTCGGCGCAGGTGTATCCGGCGGCCGGGCTGATTGACCGGGCGCGGGCGGCGGGTGTCCCCAGTGTGGAGATCAACCTGGACGAGACGCCGTATTCGGCGGCGGTCAAGTACTCGTTGCGCGGGAAGGCGGCGGAGATTCTACCCCTGCTTTTGGAGTAGCTTCTCGACGTACTTGGCGAGAATGTCGGTCTCGAGATTGACCCGTGCGCCCGGGGCCTGCGCGCCAAGCGAAGTGTTCTGAAAGGTGTGCGGAATGATGGTGACGCCGAGAAGCCGGTTCTGAATCGAAGCGACGGTCAGGCTGATGCCATCGATGGCGATGGAGCCCTTCTCGACGATGTAACGATCAAGCTCGGCCGGAACGCGAACCCGCAACCACCAGTTGCCGTTGCCAAGTTCGTCGAGGCCCTCTAAGACGCCGGTGCCATCGACGTGCCCCTGCACGACATGGCCGCCCAGGCGGCCTTCGGCGGGCACCGGCCGTTCCAGATTCACGCGCGCGCCCGGGGCCAACCCGCCCAGGCTGGTTCGGCGCATAGTCTCGGGAGCGATGTCGGCGTCAAAAGAGTCCCCGGTAAGTCGCAGAGCCGTCAGGCAGACGCCATTTACGGCGATGCTCGCGCCTTCGAAAGAGCCGGAGAGCACGGTGTGGCAATGGATTCGGAGACGAGCGCCCTCGCCTCGCTGCTCGATCGCGGCCAGGGTTCCGAGTTCCTCGATGATGCCGGTGAACATCAGGCCTTGGAGACGCGCCGCGTCCAAGCTTCCACGGCGAACTCGTCGTCGCCGGTCGTGTGGAGTTTCACGTTGTGGAACTCCATGGCGTCCTCGCGGCGGCGGCGGCCACGGCCTCCGGCGACGGGGAGCGACTGGAGATTTCCAAAGATTTTCGGCGCGTAGTAAAAGAAGACCTTGTCGACAACACCGGAATCGAGCGCCGCGCCGTTGACCTTGCTGCCGGCCTCGATCATGAGCGAGAGGTACTTCCGCGAAGCCAGCAGTTCCACCAGCCCACGGAGGCTCGTGCGTCCACCGCTGCCGTCGAGCACGGCCACTTCGACGCCGGTTTTTTCCAGGGCGGCACGGCGCTCGGAGTTTGCGGCGGAGGTGGTAATGACAAGCAGGCTGGAAGGGCCGGCGCGAACCATCTGCGAATCCGGCCGGATGCGCAATTGCGAATCGAGCACGATGCGGAGCAGCGGCCGGGAACGCGGCAGGCCGCTTCGATCGGTGAGTTGGCAATCGTCGGATTCTACAGTGCCGATACCTGTAAGGATGGCGTCGGAATGGTGGCGAAGCTGCTGGACATGGGCGCGGGAGCGCTCCGAGGTGATCCAGCCCTCGTTGTCGTCGGGCGCGGCGATCTTACCGTCGAGCGTGAGCGCGCTCTTGAGCGTCACCAGCGGCCGGTGTTCGCGCATGAAGAAGCAGAAAGCCTCGTTGAGTTTTTCGGCTTCGGCGGCGTGGCGCGGATCGAGGTTGACAGAGACGCCGGCTGCGCGCAGTTTTTCAAAGCCGCGGCCGCTGACAAGCGGGTTAGGGTCCTGCATGGCTGCGATGACGGTGGTGACGCCAGCGGCGATTAGCGCATCGGCGCAGGGCGCGGTGCGGCCTTCGTGGGAGCAGGGCTCAAGCGTAATGTAGAGCGTGGCGCCGAGGGCCCGATCCCCGGCCTGCTCCAGCGCGACGGCTTCGGCATGCTTCTTTTCCGAGTAGATGTGATGGCCGCTGCCGACGACCCGCCCGTCGCGAACCAGCACCGCGCCCACGGTGGGATTCGGGCTGGTGAGGCCGAGACCGAGGCGGGCCTCGGAAAGCGCGTGAGCCATGTAGTCGAGGTGCATGGATTAGTCGAAAAGAGACGCGATGTACTGTTCAGGATCGAAGGGCAGAAGGTCGGTGACCTTTTCGCCGACTCCAATGTAACGAATGGGCAGGTTCAACTCGCGAGCAATGGCGATGGCGATGCCGCCCTTGGCCGTGCCGTCGAGCTTGGTGAGAACGATGCCCGTGACGCCGGACGCCTCCGTGAACTTACGGGCCTGCTCGAGGCCGTTCTGACCCGTGGTGGCGTCGAGCACCAGGTACACTTCGTGCGGCGCTTCCGGAATAACGCGGGCGGCGGTACGGCGCATTTTCTCCAGCTCCGCCATCAGGCCTTCTTTATTGTGCAGGCGGCCGGCGGTGTCGACAATGACGACATCGGCCTTGCGGGCGCGGCCGGCCTGCAGGGCATCGAAAATGACGGCACTGGGATCGGCGCCCTGCGCCTGGCGAATAATGCCGGTATCGGCGCGGTTGGCCCAGACTTCCAACTGTTCGATGGCCGCGGCGCGGAAGGTGTCGGCGGCTGCCATGATGACGGTCTTGCCGTTCTCCTGCAGGCGCCGGGCGAGTTTGCCGGTGGTGGTTGTTTTGCCAGCGCCGTTCACACCAACCATCATGACCACCAGCGGCGGCTGCGCTGCTCGGGCCTCCGGGCGGTCGGAAGCCTGGAGAACTTCGAGCAGGTGTTGGCGGATAAGCGCGCGAAGCCCGGCGGCGTCGCTAACCATCTTGCGGTCGACCCGCTGCCGGATGGTTTCGAGAATTTCGGTGGCGGTGCGGATGCCGACATCAGCGGTGATGAGCGCATATTCGAGCTCTTCGAGAAGGCCGGAGTCGATCTGTTTTTTGCCGTGAACGGCATCGTCAATGGTAGTAACGAGACCCGCGCGGGTCTTTTCTATCCCTTGTTTCAGGCGGTCCAGAAGACTGCCACCGCCACCCTCACCGGAGCCGAACAATGACGAAAGCATGCTAGAAAGACCATGATACCAAGGGCTTTTTAAAAAACCGTGACGGAATGGCCGATATGATTCACGCGTTACAATTAGATGGTCGCAATGGAACCCAGCACCCCGGCGGGTAAGATCGGGCGCTATTTTGTCCAAGGAGAGCTTGGACGAGGCGCGATGGGAGTTGTGTACCGGGCGCAGGATCCTGCCATTGGACGCGTCGTGGCGATCAAGACGATTCGCATCGGCCAGTTCAGCGACGAACGCGAATTAAAGCATGTGCGGGAGCGCATGGTGCGCGAGGCGCAGGCCGCGGGTATGCTGTCGCACAACAACATCGTAACCATCTACGACATCCAGGAGGAGGCGGATACCGCCTTCATTTTCATGGAATACGTCGATGGCGAGACGCTGGAGAAAATTCTGCTGGCGGATACGCCGGTGGATCAACAGCTGATTCTCTGGGTGGCCAAGCAATCGTCCGAGGCGCTGGACTACGCCCACGCGCGTGGAATCGTACACCGTGACATCAAGCCGGCCAACATCATGGTGCGAAAGGACGGCGTCGCGAAGATCGCCGATTTCGGAATCGCGCGGGTGCAGTCGCAGTCGATGACGCAGACCGGGCAGGTGCTGGGTACGCCGAATTACATGTCGCCGGAACAGATTTCCGGCAAGGCCGTGGATGGGCGCGCCGATCAGTACTCACTGGCCGTGATGTTATATGAGGTGCTGACAGGCGAAAAGCCGTTCGTCGCCGACTCGTTGCCGACGCTGCTGTTCAAAGTTGTCAGCGAAATTCCGGCTCCAGTGCCTCGACTGAACCCCACGCTGAGCCCGGCGATCGACGAGGTGCTGCAGCGGGCGCTAGCCAAGAGTCCGGACGACAGGTTCCCTTCGTGCACCGAGTTCATTCGCGCCTTGGAGCGCGCGTGCAACGCGACGCCGGGATGGAAAACGCTGGTACGTGGCGGCGGCCTGACGCAGCCGACGCATTTTTCCTCGCCTACGCCGGCACCCGTCCCGGTGGTGAACAAACCGGTACCGGTGCCACAGGCGCCCGCGCGAACGGAGAGTTCGAAGCCGATGAACTTGGCGCTGATCGGAGGCGTGGCGGCTGCGATGCTGGTGGTTGGGATCGGAGCCGTGGGCGCCAAGCTGTACTTCGATAAGCGGAAGCAACAGACGGTGGCAGCGCCCCCCGTGGTGGATCCCGCGCCTGTGAAAGCCGCGACGCCAGCGCCAACTGGCGGCAAGCCAATGCCAACTGCGGGTCAGCTGGCGCCGACGGCCGCGCCGAAAACCGTGCCTCCTCCGCTAGAACCGAAACAGCCTTCCGCGCCTCCGGTTGCATCGCCGCCCAAATCTGGCGGAGTGATGGCCGCTGTCTCGATTCGAACGAATCCCGAGGGAGCGCGCGTGATCGTCGACGATGGGCAGGTCCCGCCATGCACCAGCCCCTGCCTGCTGGAGTTGCCCGGCGGACGGCACGCGGCGGCGATTCTGCTGGACGACTACCGTACCGAGATGCGCATCTTCAACGTTCCGCAGGATACGGTGCTGTCGGTGAATCTGGAAAAGAAAAAAGGGATGCTGGAAGTTTCGAGTAATCCGGCGGGTGCATCCATCACCATTGACGGCGCGGAGAACCCGCACAAAACGCCTGCGCTGATTCCGCTGGCCGTTGGAAAGCACACGGTCGTCGTTTCTCTGCCCGGCAAACCGGCATACACCCGAAGCTTTGAGATGCGCGCCGACGCCACTATCTCTTTAAACGCGGATTTGGGAAACTAGGCAGGTGCAGAACTCACTCCTCTCGCGCCGGGCGCTGTTCGGCTTGGCGGGCGCCACATTAATCGCTGCCGAAGGTAAGCGCAACATGATCGTCCGGTCCAGCCGCGCCGAAGATCTGGAGATGCCGCTCGACGGATTCCTGGAGAGCTACCTGACTCCGGTGGAACGGTTCTTCGTCCGGAGCCATCATTACACGCCGGACGTGAAGGCGGCGGAGTGGAAGCTGCAAGTGGACGGCAAGGTTTCGAGCACGTTGGCGCTGACGTTGGACGAGTTGAAGAAGATGCCGCGCGTGGAGCTGGTCAGCGTTTTGGAGTGCGCGGGCAACGGACGCGGATTGTACGAACCGTCGATGCCCGGTTTGCAATGGACCTACGGAAGCGTGGGCAACGCGCGTTGGGCCGGAGTGCGGCTGGCCGATGTGTTGAAACGCGCGGGCCTGCAGGCGGGCGCGGTGGAGGTGCTCTTCGACGGTGCCGACGTCCCGGTGGGAATGCAGCCCGAGTTCATACGGTGCATTCCGTTCGCTAAGGCAATGGACCCGAACACGATTCTGGCTTATGAGATGAATGGCGCGCCGCTGACGCGCGATCACGGATTTCCGCTGCGCGTGGTGGCGCCGGGATGGGCGGGCGACTGTTGGGTGAAGTGGCTGACGCGCATTGAGGTCCGCGATAAAGAGTTCGACGGCTTCTTTATGAAGACCGGCTACCGGCATCCCGGCAAGGCGGTTGCGCCGGGCACGGCGGTGGATCCGGCGCAGATGAAGCCGGTCACGTCGTTGCAGATCAAGAGTGTGATCGCTAGCCACGCGGACGGCGTACGCGCGGGGTTAGCGGCCACGAAGATTCGGGGCGCGGCGTGGTCCCACGAATCGCCTGTGACGGCCGTAGAAATTTCGACCGACGGTGGACGAAGATGGGCCCCGGCGCGTTTGGGGCCGGAGACGCACCGGTTCGGCTGGAAGCAGTTCACGTTCGATTGGACGCCCAAGGAAGAGGCCTACTACACGATACTGGCACGGGCCCGCAACGCGGCAGGCGAGACGCAGCCGCTGGTGCAGGAGTGGAATCCGTCCGGGTACGGCCATAACGTGGTTCATGCGGTGCGGCTGCACGTCGCGGCCTCGGCGCCGGCGCCGAAGTCCGCGCAGGCCGCACAGGCCGTCGACACGCCTGCCGTGTATAAGCAGACCTGCCTGGCCTGCCACGGCGAGGAGGGAATCTCGCAGCAACGGCTATCGCGCGCGCAATGGGAGCGCGAGGTGGAAAAGATGCAGCGCTGGGGCGCTCGCGTTACTCCGGAGAATAAGGAAACGCTCGTGGATTATCTGCACAAGCGTTTCCCCTATAGGGCGCGATAGCGCGCCCCAGCTAAAACTCCAGCTTCAGCGAAAGCTGAATGAACCGGGGCAAGTTCGACTGATCCATCGCCCCCGCGATGCGGCCGAAATTGGCATTATTCACGTCCGTGATCGGACCGTTGAAGAACTGCGGAGTATTGGTGGCGTTCAGGAAGTCCGTGCGGAAGGTCAGGCCCAGGCGTTCGGTGATGCGGTTGTACTTGAGAACCGAAACGTCCAAATTGCGGATGGGCGGGCGGCGGATGGACGTCAGCCGCGCAGCGAATGTCTGCAAGGTAAAGGCCTGGCGGATGGTCCACGCCGGCTGCTCCCCGCTCTGGCATCCGCGAAGAGTACCATTGGCAAGTTGTGTGCAGGTATTGAAATATCGATCCAGCGACGGCGACGAAACTTTCGGATCCACGCCCGTGGGAACGGAGTTGGTGGAGATCGCCAGCGGCCAGCCGGATTGGATGCGGGCGATCGCGCTAACCTGCCATCCGCCAAAGACGCGATCCACGATGCCGGGTCCACCGGAGAGAAACTTTTTGTTCTTACCGAAAGGCAGATCATAAAGTCCGTTCAGTTGCAGGTTGTGGGGCATATCCCACTCGACCGGGAGCTTCTCTAAGAAGTCGTCCTGCGGGTTCCGGTACGTGCGCTCTTCAAAGGTGCGCGACCAGGTGTAGGCTACGCTGAAATTCAAACCGTTCGACAGCCGCTTGTAGAGCATCGTCTGTAAACCGTCGTAGCGCTGGGTCCCTTCCGAACGGAACAACTCCGTGATTCCGGTGAACTGCGGAAAGGGCCGGAGCAGTTGCTGCGCTTGGACCGTGCCGCCGTTCAGGCCGGTGCCTGGGATCTTGCCGGCGAATGGATTCGGCACGTTGGCGGTAAGAGCCGCCGCACCGCGATTGAAGTCGGAGAGCGAGATCTCATTGATTGCGCGATTCACTTGCAGGCCGCGAATGCGGCTGCCAACGTAGGCCATGCTGGCGAGGAAATCGCCGGGCAGTTCGCGCTGGATTTCGAAGGAGTACTGATGCGTGATGGGCAGCGTCCGGGCATAGAACGGCGCGCCGAAGCCTTGTCCGAGGAACGTCGACAGCCCGCCCGAAGCGCCGGCGGGCCGCAAAAGGCCGGCTGGGAACGGATTGGTGAGAGTGTTCTCCGGCACGCCGGCCTGAATCGATGTCACCATCGCGGTACGTTGGCTGAATCCGGGAGCATTGCCCGGATCGTCGAAGGTCTGCGCGTAGATCAGTCCGTAGCCGGCCCGCAATACGGTCTTGTCGTTCAACGAGTAGGCCAGTGCGGCACGCGGGCCAAAGTTATTCCAATCCTGCTTGAATATTCCGCGGGTGCCGCCAACGCCGGAGAAGAGCGCACCGCCCCGCAAGGTGAGGGGCGGCGCTTGCAGCGGGCTGGTGGTTGTGCGATCGAAGCCCCGGAGCAGGGCATTAAACCGGTCGGTCATCGGGCCAAGATAGTCCCAACGCAGGCCGAAATTGAGCTTTAGCTTTTGCGTCAGGCGGAAGTCGTCCTGAAAGTACACCGAGAAGAGCCGCTGTTGGCGCGCGGCCTCGGCATTGATGTCGACGCCGCCATCGTTTGGCGTGCCGAGCAGAAACGACGCGATCGAGTTGCCGCTGTTTGGCTCCACGCGAAGCGGGTCGCGGCCCGTGAATGCCTGATTGAAGTTGTAAAATCCGGCGACAAATCCCGGATTCCGGATATAGGCTCGCTGGAGCCGGAACTCGAACCCGAACTTCTGATACTGCTTTCCGGCGTTCCGGGCAAACGAGATTTGCGCGGAGTTGGTTTGCGAAATGGGATCGTTCTGCACAGGGTTCGAACCGGCCCCTTCGTAGTTAGCGAATGTGAAGCGCGGAAAGTAGGCGGGGACCTGCGAGATGAACTGAGGGGAAAAGCCAAGCGACTGCAAGTTGTAACCTTGCCCGATGGAGTTACCGCTCTGCGCGAGGAAGCGCGCAAGCCCAAGCCGGACGTCGTAGACGAAAGTGGGGCTCAGCGTCTTGGTGTATTGAATCGTGGCGGAATGGTTTTCGCGCTTGAATGGCGTGTTGCCGCTGGTCTCAGCGACGTTGAGTGTGGAAACCGTCGAGTAGCGGAAGCCCCGTTCTTCGGCCAGGGCGTTGCGCGAATAGCGGATAAACATACGGGACGAATCGTCGATTACATAGTCTCCGCGTACCGAATGCTCCGGGAAAAAGTCGGTGAACTTCCGGGTACTCGGCGTCGAGACCAGGTTATTCAAACTTGTGACGGCGTTGCCGGGAACGTTGCCCTGCGGAATGATGCCCAGTACGTTGCGTGCGATGGGGTTCTGCCGGTTGGCCGGAATGACGTTGCCGGGAAAGGCGGTGCGCGTCAGCGCGCCATTCACGTTCGTGGTGGAAAATGGATCGAAAATCGGGGCCACCTGTCCGGCGGCGAAGAACGTCTGAGAGAAGTCCCCTCGGCGATGTGCTTCCGTCGGCACCGAAGTAACGAAGGGATCCGGTATGATCTGGTCGATTTTTTCGTACGCGTAGTGAACGAAGAACTTGTTCTTCCGGATGGGTCCGCCGATGTCGCCGCCGTACGTATTGATATTCGAACTCTGGCGAGCGATGCCGTTTCGATTGGAGTTAAAGGTGTTTGCGTTCAACACGGTGTTCTGCAGGAACTCGAAGGCCGAGCCGTGGAACTGATTCGTGCCGCTCTTGGTAGTGATGTTGACGATGCCGCCGGTGGTCCAGCCATACTGCGCGTCGTAGGTGGAGGTCTGGACGCGGAACTCGCCGGTCCCTTCAACGGGTGGCACGTAGGCGACCTGCCCGGCGCGGGCAAGGTTGGAAACGCCGTCGATCAAAACCTCATTGCCGGAGGGACGGCCGCCGCTGATAGACATGGCCGAAGAACCGGCGATGTCAAATGGGCGGAGCCGTGTGGCGGCGGCTGTGACGGCAACGCCGGGCGCCGCCCAGGCCTGAGCGAAGATGTTACGGCCCTGAAGGGGCGTGTTCGCGATGCGGCCGCGTTCGATAACGAGGGAGCGGTCCGCCGATTCGGTTTCCAGCAGTTGCGTGGATTCGCTAACATTGACTGTCTGGCTGACTTCACCGAGCGTGAGAGCGATGTCGGCCACGCCGCGTTCCGCCAGCGCTAGGCGTAAGCCTTCGCGGACGACTTTGCGGAAGCCTTCCTTCTCAACGGTCACGATGTATTCGCCCGGTGTGAGGTAGGGAATCACGTAGGCGCCGTCGGCGTTTGAAACGGTTTGTTGCAGCGAACCGGTTTCGCGCGAACGCGCTTCAACGCGGGCACCGGCGACGGACGCTCCCGTCGGATCGGTAATGCGCCCGGAAAGGGTGGCGCGGAATTCTTGTGAAAACGCGGAAAACGCGAGAGTGAGTGAAAAAAGGAATCGAACCATAAAGACCTGTTGACAGATCTTGTTTATACCCTTTTATCTCCGCTCCAGCAAGCGACGGTAGTCTGGAACGGGCGTTACGCGCCGGGGGGGACTTCCTCGGTCGGTGCGCCGGGAGCCGATTTCATTACCGATTGGATGCCGGCGTTGCGCGCTTTTTCGGTCTCGTACATTTCGCTATTTCCGATGACTTGGTTGTTCCCTGCCTTGAGCGTAAAGTAGAATTTTCCGGTCTTCGACGTCTGTTTACTGTAGCGGGCCTCGTTCGGCGCATTCGCCTGTACGCTGGCGATGCCGTTCAGTGCGCTGGCCTTCGCTTTGTACATCTCGCTGGTGAGGAGGACCTCGCCGTTACGAGCCTTCAGATTGAAGTATCGCTGGCCGTCCTTAGCTGTCTTGAGTACGAATTTTCCTGGCATGGTAGTGGATGGATGCAATACGTGTTTCCGGAGTTTCACGAAATTACAACAAACGGCGAACCGCCGATTTCTTCTCCAGCCGCAGCTTGCGGCGCTCCAACCCGGCGGACGGCCCGAGCCGCAGCGCCTGCTCCGTGCAATCGAGGGCCATTGTGAAATTTTTCTCGACGTGTTCGAAGTACTTGGCAAGCTCCTCGAAAGCACCCGCGCGATATGGATTGGCGGCGCCGGTGAGTTCGGTGAACAGCGTCAGCGCCGCCTGTTCTCCGCCACGCTTTTTCTCCAGCAGCGCGCAATCCCACATGGTGCGATACGCCAATTCGTCCTTAAGCCCGGCGTTCAATCCGCGGCGAAACAGCGTAATCGCTTCGTCGATACGATCGGCGCCGCGCAACCAGCGCGCCAGGCCGACCATCTCCGCTCCGCGCCGCAACGGAACCTCCAGCGGAGCGTTGAAAGCGCGAGGGATGATGCCAGTGAGGCAGGCGAGCGAGAGAATGTCGAAGGAGTTGTGCTCAAAGATGCCTGCCATCTGGTGGGCATGGCCGGAGCGAAGGTAGTCGAAATAGAGATTCGGAATCAGCGCTCCTGGAACATCGTCGATGCGTTCGACGCCAAGGATTTCATTTTCCAGATGGACAAGGCGGCACGAGTCGAGCTGCAGTTTATAGAGCCGCCGCGCGCCGAAAAGAAGGTCCAGGTGCGCCATGCGCGCGAAAGGCGGACGGAGCCGTGACATCCGGAAACGTGTCTCCAGCAGAGGTTGATCGTAGGCGCGGCCGTTGTAGGTGACCAGCACGTCGTAGCGTTCCAAATCTCCGGAGAGTGCGGTCAATTGGCTCGGCTCGTCTTCGTAGTCGCGCAGGAAATACTGCTTGAGCGTGAAGCCGTGATCGTCCAACGCGCCGACGCCGATCAGAAACGCATATGTGCCGGAGCCGCCTGCAAGTCCGGTGGTCTCCGTGTCGAGGAACGCCACGCGCCGGGGATCCACATCCGCAAGTTCGCCGCCGGAGATGGCGCATAACCAATCGCGCGGAACGTCCTGTAGATCGGAGACATAGACGTTGCCGTGGCGCTGGTGGTTCTTCCAGTCGCGCACGGATTCGAAGTGCGCTCCCAGGCTGGTGGTCACCACTTCACCCTTCAACCACTGTTCGACGGGCGGCTTGGGCGGGCGAGGCGGAGCGGGATCAGGCGGGGCTTCTTCGATTGCGGCGATCTTTCGCCGGAGCTCCGCGAGTTGTTGATGCAGATTGGACAACGTGCTCTTCGCCTCGTCTTCGCCTATTGGGAAGAGTGTAGCATGGTGGGCTATTCGTGACGAAGGACGATCGCGGGATCCATGCGGGCGGCGCGCCGCGCCGGACCGAAGCAGGCAAAACAAACGACGAGCATCATGCAGCCGGACGCCGCGAGAACGGTCGGAATGGAACCTGGGCCCGAGCCAAGTAACAAACCCTCGATGAGACGTCTAGCCGGAATACTAGCAATACCGCCCAGCAGAACACCCGCTGCGGCAAGCCGCAGACCATGCCGCAGCGAGAGTCCGGCCAGGGAGCGCGGGGTGGCGCCCAAGGCGGCCCGGATTCCAAACTCGCGGGTGCGTGCGCGAACCATGCTGGAACAGACGCCATAAACGCCCAGGCATACCAAGGACAGCGTCAACAGCGCCATACCGCCGACCAGCGCGGTCAAGAGACTTGGTTCGGACCAGACCGACTCAACACGCGCCTCTGCGGGGCCGGCGAAGCGAATCATCGCGTACGGATCAACGGCCGCGACCTTCGCCCGCGCCGCGCGGACCAGCGCTTCGGCGTCGCCTGCGGCGTGTAACACCGCGACGCCGCGCGGCCAATAGGCGTGGGTGTGGTGGACGTAGACGGAAGCGCTGGGGCGTTCGTCGAGGATCGACATCGCGACATCGGGTACAACGCCTGCGATCGTGTGCCAGCGAGGTTCGCGGTTCGCATCGGCAAACGAAACGCGCCGGCCAATGGGATCGACCGCGCCAAAATACCGCCGGACGAAGGATTCATTGACGACGGTCTCGCGCGGAGAATCGGCAGTTCGGGGCGGTTCCGGCCAGCGGCCACGCAGCAACGGAATTCGAAGCGCCGCAAAGAAACCAGCATCGGCGACGCGGTATTGGTATTGGCGGCGGGCCCTGGCGTCGTCCAAAGGAACACCGTGAATCATCAAATACCCCCGCGCTTGCGTAGAACCAAGCAGCGGAAGTGCGTCGCCGATTCCGGCCGATCGAGCGCCGGGAATGGCGAGCAGTTCCGACTCAACCCGGGTGTAGAAGCGATTCAGTTCTTCGCCGTCCGAGTCCCAGGGAAAATCGAATTCCAGCGCTACTACGTTGTCCGGCTGGAAGCCAATGGGGCGCGCTTTTGACGCTTGGAGCGACTGTCCGAAGAAGAGCGCGGCGCTAAGCAAGACCATCGACACTCCGATTTGCAGCGCGACAAGCGCCGCCCGGAGCCGGTTGGGGCGATGTTTTAGGCGCGAGGCCTGCCACGCGGGAACCAGTCCGATGACGAAGGCGCAGAGAACGCTGACCGCAAGAGCAAAGGCGATCATGCGGGCATCCAGCCGCATGGTGGCGAGCAGCGGAAGGTCCTTGGGCAAATTCGCGATAAGCAGGTCAAGACTCCATTGCGCGACGACGAGCGAAGTAATACCCCCGAAAAGCGCCAGCCAAACAGCCTCCCACAAAAAGAGCCGAATCAGGTCGAAGCGGCCCGCTCCGATGGAAAGGCGGATCGAGATCTCCCTGGCCCGTTCCGCGTTGCGCGCTACCAGGAGGCCCGCCAGATTGAGACAGGCGGTGAGTAACACAGTGACCACCACCGCGAGCAGCAGTAGCGCCGGCTCCCGTGCCTGGCGCGCAAGCTCGGCATTCAAGGGACCCACACGCGCGGCCAACCCCTTGTCGTCGGAGGGATTCGCCGCTATCATCGCCGCGAGTTTCGTTTGGAGCTCCGCATTCGCCTCCGCTGGCGAAACGCCATCCCGCAAACGGGCGACGATCATTAGGAAACCGGCGGTGCGGGGTGTATGCAGAGTAGACGGCGACGCGGGCAGCCAGAGGTCGTACTCCTCAATGAGCGACGCCTCCGGAGAAAGGACCCCGGCCACGCGCAGCGCGCCCGCGCGCGTGGAAATCGTGGCGCCGAGCACATCCCCGCGCCCGCCGAATTCGCGTTGCCAATACCGGTGGCTGACAACGACGGAGTTGGTGTTACCCTGCAACTCCTCGGCGGTGAAGCCGCGGCCGATTGCCATGCGGTAACCGAACGCTCCGATAACATCGCCGGCCAGGCGCAGCGCGCTGAGGCTCTTCGCGCCGGAGGCGGAGGATGTGGCCAGACGCTCACTGTAAAATCCTCCTATGGCGGAAAACGACCGCATCGTTGCATAGTCGCGCATCCGGACCGGATTGCCGCCCATCGAGTTGCCGTTGCGCGACTCGACAAACACCAACAGCCGCTCCGAATCAGGAACTGGTAGGGGCCGGAACAAGAGGACATCCACCGCCGCACCGATCGCGATATTGAAGCCGATGCCGAGGGCCAGTGTGAGAACTCCGGTGACAAACAGCGCGGGACGCCGGCGAAGCGCGCGCAGGCTGTATGCCGCTTCGCGTCTAATTGTTTCCAGGGTGGGAAGAATATGCGCTTCGCGCGTCTCTTCCCGAATCGCGGCGCCGGGGCCGAACTTGCGGCGGGCCGTGCGCGCAGCCTCGGCCGGAGACATGCCGGCGGCCTCATACTCCCTGGCCCGCATGGCAACATGGAATGCAAGTTCCTCTTCGATCTCGCGATTGCGCTTGTTGGGGCGGAGCGTCCGCCACAGCCGCCCGATCATGCGAACCTCAAGACTTTGCCCACGCCGCTGGTGAGTCTTCGCCAGCTCTCCTTTTCGGCGGCAAGCTGTTTCCTGCCCGCCGCGGTGAGCGCGTAGAAACGGGCGCGCCGGTTAAACTCCGTCGTACCCCATTCCGCTTTCACAAGGCCGTCCTCCTCCATCCGGTGCAAGGCCGGGTAGAGCGAGCCCTCTTCGACGCGCAGCAGATCTTCGCTCGCTCTTTCAACGAACAGCGTGATTCCGTATCCGTGCAGTGGCTCGCGCGAGAGCGCCTGGAGCACGAGCAGGGTCAAAGTCCCCTGCAGCAGATCGTTCTTTGATTTTGCCATACCTAGCTATCTAATATTAGATAGCTAGGTATGAGGAAAGTCAAGCGGCTTTAGTAACCCTTCTGTTTGTCGACAACGTTTAGCAGAGGCTTTCCGTCGACGAAACGGCGGACGTTCTCCTGAATGGTGCCGATCATGCGGGCGCGGTCTTTGTCCGAACGGCCCGCAATGTGCGGCGTGATGATCGCGTTGGAAAATTTCCAAAGCGCATTACCGGCGGGAAGCGGTTCAGGGTCGGTCACATCCACGCCGGCGCCGGATAGCTTCTTCGAATCGAGCGCCTTAATCAGCGCGGGCAGATCGTATATTCCGCCACGGCTGACGGCGATAAAAAAGCTGTCCTTCTTCATCAGGTCAAACTGTTTCGGCCCCATCATTTTGTGGCTTTTCTCCGTGTGCGGCGCGGAGATGAAGACCACATCGGCCGACGGAAGCACTTCGTCCAGCAGGTCAGGCTTGACCGTGCGCTTGATGAACGGCGAGAACGGAATGTCCTCTGGATCGACGCAGGTGATGTTCATACCGAACGCCCAGGCGCGAAGCGCGATCTGGCTGCCGATGCCGCCGCAGCCGATCACCACGCCATTGCGGCCGCTGAGCTCGATTCCGGGATAGGGCCGCGGCTGCCACTTCTCGCTCAAGCGGTGATCGATGAACGTATGCAGTCCGCGGGTCAGCGCCAGCAGCATGGCGAGTGCGTGGTCGGCGATCTCAGGACCCTGCACAATCTGGTTGTTGGTCAGGATGATATCGGAGTTCTTCAGCGCGTCGGAGCCGGACTTATGGAGAACAGTTTCCACACCGGCGCTCATGATCTGAGTCCACTTCAGCTTTTTGCCGGCGTGGACGTATTCCGGTTTGATGGTGCCGATAAAGGCGTCCGCGTCGGTGATTTCGCGCATGACGTTGTCGTTGGTAACGACGACGATATTGGCCTTGGGCGAAATGCCTTGCAGTTGTTGAGCGACATCGGCGTCGCCCATGTACAGAATTTTCTTTTGCTGGGCGAATGCGGTCGCCGGGAGAAATGCGATGAGTAGCAGAATTGCGCGCATAGTGGTTGCGATTCTATCGCAGCCAGCGGCCCGCGCGCATCAGCGGCTCGCCAGCGCTTCCGCGATGGCCTTGTCGAGCAGCGGCTTGACGAGAGCGTATCCGGCGGCGTTCGGAACCAGACCGTCGGCCGTCAGTTCCTTACGGAACGCCCGGCCCTGCGCCAGCGGCGTGTAGAGGTTCACATAAATCAGGCCGCGCTGCTTGGCGTACTCCTCCAGCCATTCGTTGATGCCCATCAGCCGGCCGGGCGTCCGGACTTGCGAAAGTTCGCGCCCCGCGCAGTCGCAGACCGGCAACACCGACGCCAGCACGACTTTGATGTTGTGGAACCGGGCAAGGTCGGCCATCGTCTCGATATTTTCCGAAAGGGTCCCGAGAGTGGCCGGTCCCGCGAAACCGGCAATATCGTTGGAGCCTCCCTGGATCACTACGACTGCCGGCTTCAACGCAATCACATCCTGCCGGAAGCGAACCAGCATCTGTCCGGTGGTTTGTTTGGCGATGCCCCGATTCACATAGGGAGCGGCGCCGCCGCCCCAAACGTCGAATGCATCATCGCCCAGCAGGACGGCTCGATTCTTCGCCGGGGGCAACTCGGTGTTCTCGCTGCCATAGCGGGTCAGTCCAGCCCAGTCGGTCAGGCGCCGGATGAGTTCCCGATTCTCCGCATCCAGATCGATCCCCGGCTGGGCCGCCAGCGCGGCGGCGAACAGGACCGAGGAAACAATCGCACGCATCTACTTCCGGACGCCGAAGCAGTACAGCATGCCGTCGAACGTATTGATATAAACCTTGCCGTTCGCCATACCCAATCCGCCCCAGTGATTGAACGTCGTGATCTGCTTGCCGCTGGACCAAAGCTCCTTGCCGGTCTGCGCGTCCAGCGCGTAGAGCACCGCATGCGTGGACAGAGGAATTCGGCGCTCCGGACGGAAGTCGAGACCTACGTCCTTATACGCCTGCGACGTGTTCTCGCCGCTGCCATAGGCGTAGATCACGCCGTTGGCGATCAGCGGCGGCTCCGCCTGATTCATGTCACGCGAGATCCAGGCCGGATCCAGCACAACCTTACCGTTGCGCGTTTCCACCTTGAAGGCGGCGATTGCACCCTTCTTCACGATGCCGTTTTCAATCGGCGCTTTGAACTTCGAATGCTTCGGGCCCCAGAACGGCGTAAGAACCCAGCGCGCGCCTTTCGAATCTTCCCAGCTCGCCAACGAACCCCAAATGCCGGCTTCCGCGAAGTCGACGATTTCGTTACAGATCAGCGGCGTGCGGTACGTGGGCGTGCGGTGGTCGTCTCCGCCGATGGACTCCGAATCCATGAAATAGAGCCGGCACTCCTTGCTCGCGCTGACCACGTATTCCTTGCCCTTGTAGTCGAAGATAGTCGGCGTCACCTGCATATCCAGGTCGCGTTTCCAGAGCCATTCGGCGTTGGAGGGTCCATAGTAGTCCACAAGCTCCGCCGCCTTCGTCACCGGGTTCTGCTTCACGCCGATGATGCCGTTGCCATACAGGCCGAGTTCGGGATCCCAGCGACCGTCACCGGTGCCGGTATAGAGCACGCCGGATTTGCTGATGGCCGGACCGGACCGCCCCCACATGCCGCCGCCCGCCGGGCCCCAACTGCCAACCTTGTTGGTGGCTAAGTCATAAATGTAGACCGTGTTCGGATTCCCGCCGCAGCCCTGCGCCGAATGGGTGTAGATGACGTTGTCCCGAAGGCTCAGCGCGTAGGGCTTGCCGTTGGGCGGCATGAACTTCGCGGGCTTTTCGATGGGCTCGCCATCGGCCGCGTTCAGCTTCCACAGCCGGCCGTCCCACGAGGCAGCGTAGATGATGTAGCTGCCAGGCGTCTTGCCGGGCCCGATGGTGACGTTCGCCGTCATGCCGCCGGGGCAGAGCACGGAGGGGCCTCGGCCACCGGGCGCATCGGCGAAAGTGCTTTCGAACTGGCGTTTCCAGAGTAATTCACCGGTGGCCACATCGATGGCGTAAACGTTGTCGGAAACGCCGGCCTGAATGACGACTTCCTTGGTACCTTGTCTGGTCTCGAGCTTGCCGATAATTAGTGGCTCCAACAGGTTGTGCATCGCGCGCACTTTGTTGTCGAGCTTGATTTTCCATAGCAATTTAATGTCCTTGGCATTGTGGACACCGATGATCTTCTCGTCCTTCTGCCAGTTGCTGCGCGGCACGTCGCCACCGTCCGTCAGCCAGTCCTGCCCGGGGGCAGCGAACAGGAAGAAAATGCTGAGAAGGATTGGAGTTGTGAGGCGCATTGCTATCCGAAGCCTTACTATATCGCAAAGCCCGTTTCGGGATATGATCTAGGTTTCCTTATGAGGATTCTCTCGATAGCGATCATGGTTTTCTCCCTCGGCGGGCTTTACGGGCAACGCGGCGGCAACGATTGGATGACGGCGGGCTTCGACGCACAGCGCTCCAATTGGGTGCGCGGCGACGCGAAGATCAACATCCAATCCATGTCGCAACCGGGCTTCACGCTCGATTGGAAGTTAAAGGTCAAAAATACGCCCCGGCAGTTTCAATCGGTGACACCGCCGGCGCTGTTGGATTTCTTCATTGGCCATGTCGGTTTCCGCGCGCTGGGATTCGTGGGCGGCGGAGACACAGTGACGGGCATCGATACGGACTTGGCGCGGGCGGAGTGGGAGCGGTCGCTGAGCGCGCCATCGAAGGGTGTTGGCACGCCGGCCTGTCCAGGTGGTATGACTTCAACGGTCACGCGTCCGACAGTTCTTGGCTATGCGCCTATGGGCGGGGCCGCTGGGCGCGGCCGCGGCAGGCCGGGTGTTTCCGGCGTCGGCGAACCGGGAGAAGGCGCGGTCACGCTTCGCGACCGTCCGCAGGTCTTTACGCCGCCTCCGGCGCCAAAGCCAGTGCCAGGGGCAAAACCGGTGGCGGCTCCTCCCAGTCCCTTCGCGGCGCGAGTGCAATGGGTCAACGCGATCGCGGGCGACGGCAAATTCCATTCGATGTACGTCTCCAACGGCGAATCTCCGAATCCGCCCGTACCGTTTCTTTCTGCCGGTGCGCATGCGCGCGGTTTGATGGTCTTCGGCGGCACGGCATACGCCGCAACAGTGAATTCCTGCGGCGGAGTGCCGAACGGTCTATGGGCCCTGAACATCGAGTCGAAGATAGTCTCAAGCTGGAAAGCGCCGGGCAACGTGGCGGGCGCGTATGGGTTCGCCGCGGGTCCCGACGGAACACTCTACGTTTCCTCCGGCACGGAAGTGACCGCGCTGGAAGCGGAAACGTTGAACAAGAAGGGCTCTTTCCAGGCGGGCAAGGCCCTGGGCACCTCGCCGGTGGTCTTCGAACACAATGGCGCCGGCATGTTGGCCGTCGCTACGGCCGATGGCGAGTTGCACGTCATCGATGCGGGTTCGCTATCTGGCGTTGCCAAAGTGTCCGTGGAAGGCGCGGCGAACTACTCGATGGGCTCGGTTCTGAGTTTTATCGACGGCGCGCAACGGCGGCTGCTTCTCGCGCCCGCGGCCAAAAATATCGTCGCGTATGAATTCACGGGCTCTGCGCTGATAAAACGCTGGACATCGAAGGAAATGGTTTCGCCGCTCACGCCGATCGCGGTCACTAGCATCGTCTTCGCCCTCTCAAGCGGAGAGCATCGCTCGGCCTCCATCAAGGACACCATGGCGAAATCTTCGAATGCGGTACTCTACGCCATCGACCCGGTGACCGGCAAGGAGCTATGGTCCAGCGGCGACAAGATTCAATCGTTCGTGACTTCCGGCGGACTGGCCGCCGGTGGCGCGCGCGTCTACGTTTCTACCTACGATGGCACCCAGTATGCCTTCGGCTTCCCAATCGAACACTAACCGGATCAGGAGTCAAATCCACATGCTTCGTCGCAGCTTCCTCTCATTGGCGCCCGCCGCTTTCTGCGCTGATCCGGCGCCCCGGCTCCGCCCAGCCCTTTGCGCGTATTCCTTCCGGCAGGAATTGCAGTCCAAGGCCATGACCTACGAAGACGTCATCCGTTTCTCCGCCGAACACAAGTTGGACGGTGTGGATCTGACCGTTTACTGGTTCCCTTCGGCCGAGGATTCCTACCTGTACGGTCTGAAGCAGTTGGCCTACCGCCTGGGCGTCGAAATCTACTCGATCTCAATTCGCACGAATATGTGCAAGCCGCCGGGCGAGGAAGCGAACAAGGAGATCGCTGAAGTGAAGAAATGGGTGGACGTGGCACACAAACTGGGCGCCGGCCACATTCGCGTCTTCGGCGGTACGGTGCCGAAAACATCGAACGAAACCGAAGCGGCCGGCTGGGTGGTGAACGTCCTGAAGGAAGCCGGCAAGTACGCCGGCGCTCACGGCGTGATTCTTGGCATTGAAAACCACGGCGGCATCACGGACAAGGCCTCGAACATCGTCGACATTGTGAAGCGGGTGAACTCGCCGTGGGTGGCGATCAATCTGGATACCGGCAACTTCCGCACAAAAGTCTACGAGCAGATAGAGATGATCGCGCCACACGCCGTGAACGTACAGGTAAAGGTCGAGGTGAGTGAAGACGGCAAGCGCGGCGAGTCGGATTGGGACCGCGTGGCAAAGACTCTGGTAAGCAACAAATATCGCGGCTACCTGGCGCTGGAGTATGAAGCGAAAGAAGCCGCGGCAACAGCCATACCGCGGCATCTGGTTGCGCTGCGCAAGATCTGCGCAAAGTACACGGTCTAGTCGACGATCTTTGCCGACACCACCACGAAAAGCGACTGGGAGGTCGTATCGATGCTGGTCTTTCCAACCACCACCTTTTGACCCTCCCGAATATCGATGTCCGTGTTGATTCCCATATCCCGGTCATAGATCTTGCCGTCTGGCGCAAGCATGGGGATGCCGAACGAGATGCGCAGCGCGTTGTAACGGGCCCGGAGTACTTTCTCCTCGTTCGTGACGTTGAGCGTTCCGTACCTTACATGGTATTTCGCCGGTGCGTCGACTTTTCCCGGCGGAGGCATTAGACCGCTCGTATCGGAACCCGAGTTGGCCCGGCCCCGCAACAGTGCGGTTTCCAATAGCCGCAGCGACTTGTAACCGAACATGCCCCGCAACTGCGTTGCGACGCCGTCCAATTCTTTCGGCAGCGGGGTCGACTCTCCCGCGTTGGAAGCGAGCAGAATATGGAACGTTGACTCCACGTTCTTCAACGGTGGCGCCGGGACATCGATCTTGACAATCGCCGCCTGAATCTCCGCAATCAGCTCCGCCGGGCCGCTCACCGTCACGTAGCGGCCGCGCGGCTCCTGATTCGAAATCACGCTGCCCCGGCCGAACGTCGCCAATACCGGCATGACGGAATCGCTGGTCACGTGCTTCAACTGAATCAGTAGATTGACATTCTGCCCTGGGGCAATCCAACTCAAAAACAATCCGAGGAAAATTTGTTTCATTCTCCACCTCCTTCGCCTACCAATACGATCACCACGTCCGGATCGTTGGTGTAAAGAATGATTTTTTCGGCCAGACTCGTTTTCGCCGGAATGAAGGGCCGAACGGGCGGGGCCAATCGCACGACGGGCGCCGCCGGGGGCAGTGGCATGGAAAGCGAGAGCGTCTCCAACTCGGGCGCGGACGGCCACGCGAGCCAGGCCAACAGCGGAGCCAGCAGCGCCGCACGCTGCGCCCAACGGCGCCGGCGAATGCGCCGCGTCACGCCCGCGCGCACCCGGTTCATCGATTCGGCGGACACCTCGGCGCGGATCCACTCGTTCATCGCGCGCCTCCCAACCAGGCCCGCAGCCGCATACGCGCGCGGGAAACTTGGGAGCGCACGGTCTGCTCGGTCGTGCCGAGACGCTCGGCCACTTCCCGGGTCTCAAGTCCTTCGATCTCCCGCAGAAGCAGGGCGGCGCGTTCGCGGTCCGGCAGTCTAGAAACGGCCTCGCGCACCTCGGCCAGCACTAACGCAGCTTCGGCGGCGGGCGGTACCGGGGAGTCGATCAGTTCGACGTGGACGCGGCGGCGGCGAAGGCGGTCGCGGCATTCGTTGAACGCAATCCGGAACAACCAAGGCTCAATGCGCCTCTCCTCGTCGAAGGTGGATAGTGCGCGATGAAACTTCCAGAACACGTCTTGAGCGGCTTCCTCGGCTTCCCCGCCCGCTCCCAGCAACCGGGTGCATAGACCCAGCACGGGACGTTCAAACTGGCGCAGCAAGGCCTCAAAAGCGCGATCATCGCCGGCTTTCGCCCGCGCAATCAGCGATTTGTCCTCCACGGATACTCCCGTCAGCGGGAGCGCCGTCGCGATCGTCCTCATATCCGCTGCCACCAACATATACGTTGCCGGCCTGCGATTCGTTGACTACTTTTTCTTCAGCGCGGCCGAGTCCAGCACCCATCTCCGGAAGATCTGATAGCCGCGGTCCTCCGGGTTGAAGCGCCGTCCACCCTGGTGGCCGTCCTCCTTGCCAGTCTGTACGTTGAGCGGTTTGCGCAAAAGCTTCGAGTTCTCCACGTCGGCTTCGTTCACCCGCTCGAGCAGGATTTGATAGTTTGCCCAGACGTCCTTGGGAGCCAGGAAGCCCCGGTTGTCGGACGGCTTCAACTCCATCGACGGAACGCGCCCGGCCACGCCGTGACATGTGAGGCAGGCGAACTCGTCGTCGCGGTTCGGACGCTGGAACTCCGGCATCACGTGATCCCGGAAGTAATCCCAGTTTTCGCGCCACTCGCCGCGTAACGCTTTCGCTTCGGCCGGTTCGTCCGGATACAAGGCCGGCTGCTGCGGCTGGAGCACGGCCTTTACGATTGGGTGATTGCGAACGTCCAGTTGCGCCGCGGCCAGCGCCACCGCCCCGGCGCGAAGGCGGCCGTCCACCTTGCTGTTCAGTTGTTTGGCCACCAGCGCGGCGGAGCGGTCCCGGAGCGGCTTGTACGGATCGGTCCAGGGCGCCGCATTGCGAACCTCCGGCAGCGGCGTCTGCCAGTCGAGCATCCACTTCGCGCTATCCAGCCAAAGCGCCTCTTCCATCGGCGTCTTCGGCGAGGATGGAAGACGCTTCGCGAGGTTCTCAATCTGAAGGTCGGGATTCGAATGCAGGACGCGCCCCATGGTCCGGGCCAGATACCAGTCGGTGGAATCCTTGTCCATCTGGCGCAACTCGCGCGCGTTCTCTTCCAGCTTGCCGCGCTCCTCAGGCCAGGTTGGGATCAGCAGGTCGTAGAAGATGTTCTGCTGCTCGGCGGTCTTCGGCATGTTCCATCGGGCGCGGCTGAAGAGCTTGGCGATCGGCCCCACCAACTCCACGCGGCGCTCCGGTTCACCGGCGCCTCGCGTCACCTGCTCCATCAGCGGCTCGACGAACTCCTGCGCCGCGTTCAAGGTGATCACGCGTGGGTCGGCCAGTGAAGTAGCGGCCAGCGTTCGATACTCCTGCGGCCCCGAGGTGGAATAGTCCAGCAGTTTCTTCTGCAGTGGTTCGTACGTAATGTTAGCGGCTGATTCCAGCGCCAGCCGCAGCCAGTCTTTCGGAGAATCGGGCGTCAATCCGCTCCAATACGCGAGGACTGCCTTGCCCACGGCATCGGACGATTTCGGCGTCACGTAGCCCATCTGGCCGGGGCCGCCGTCGCCGCCTGCCTGATTGTAAAAAGTGGCCGCGATATGCACCACGCGCCGCGTCAGCAACGGCGGCGGATTGTCCAGCCGTCTGCTGAGCGTATCGAAAAACTGAGAGAGTTCGGGGTACTGATGCTCCTTGCTGCCGTTGGCCCGCTGGCCATTGGCAATGAACAGGGCCTCAGTCTGATAGCGTTTGGCACTCTCTGCCAATGCCGAAGTCTCTTCCCGTTCCATCTGCGTCAGAAACGCATCGTTCAACGCCAACCGGACAGGCGGATTCCAAACCCACCAATTCCAAGCAGCGCGCGTGGACCAGGCCCGGACCGCCGGGTGGGGATCGTCAACCATCATCCGGCGCAATACGCCCGTGAGCCGCGGCCATCCCGCGGCGGAGCGCGGCATCACACCGTCGGCCCGCATGATCAGCGCGCCCGCCGCGGCCTCGCGCGTCAGGTCACCGGCCGTTGCTAGTGCGGGAAACAGCGTGTCCCATCCTTTGTCGTCGAGCAACGTCTGGCGCATGCCCCATCGTGCGGCTTCACGCACCATCTTCACGGGATCGCCAAGCCCTTCGATCTGAGCGTCCACGCCCCGGGCGTCATGCAGCGAGCCAAGCGCCAGATGGGCCCAATAGCGAACCAGAGGGCTCGGGTGCTTCGCTCCAGGCAGGACCAGGTCGAAGAACCGCCTATCCTCCGGCGTAAGGCCCAGTTGGGCCAGCGCGCGGAACCGGGCGACAGTATCGGAAAGATCTTCATTCGCGCGGGGTTCAAAATCGCTGCGCGCCGGCTTCGCGTCCGCAGCCGGATACAGGCGGCTAAGCGCTTGCAGTGTATACGCAGTCGTGACGAAACCGGTCAGAGCGTGTTGATTCCAGCGCCCAAAGGGATCTTGCCGCCTCAGCATCGCGTCGACGCCCCGGCGAACCTGCGGATCGCGATCATCGAAGCCGAGCGCGTGCAGCGCCGTCAGAGCCAGCGCGGTCGGGGCGGGATCGATGTCGGTCTCGTCGTTCTTCACGCTCCATTTGCCATCGTCTAGTTTGCCTGGATCAAACTGCCACATGCCGTCGGGCCGCTGCGTCTCCCGCAGCCGGCGAGTATCGGCTGCAATGGTCTCGTCGATCTGCTTCTGGAAGGCCTTGACCTCATCGGTCTCGCCCCGCAGCTTTACATAGTCGGCCGGAAACACTTCCTTGAAAAAGAGAATACGATTCGACAGATCGTCCGAAAAGCGAGGGTTCACCTTCAGAGTCAGCCGCGCCTTCTCCTCGACCGCGTCGAAGTACTTCGGATTTCCGGTACTCCGCCAGGAGCTCATGAGAATCTCCGCGGCAAAGCGGTAGACCAGCGCCTGGCCGATGTTTGAGCCGGGGCCGGCGGCGTTGATGCCCGATGGGTCCGCCGACTGCAGGACGAAGTTGGCCGCGCGTTGCTGTTGGGCCGAGTGCAGACGCTTGGCCGGCACAACGCCCTCCAGCGTCGTCACGTTATAGCCGGCCACGCGGGTTCCGGCCGGCCCGTCACCCAGATCCAAAGGCGCCAGCGACGTGTTGTTGGCCGCTTCGGCCAGTACGTTGGTCGGGCGCATGGACTCGTAGGCCAAGTTGCGCAGCATCCTGTAGTTCCACACGTTTTCGATTCTGTAACCATTCTTCAGAGGTCCCGTGGGTCCCCAAACGCCGCTTTGTGTATGGCAGCTCATGCAGTGCGTTCCCAGCAGGCTGCCCGTGTCTCGAATGCGGCGATCGACAGCCGCGCCGCGTGGCCGGTTCAGCAGCCACGCATGTACTTGGCCCAAGTGATCGTACATGGCCTGTCGCACGGCCGCGCGCGGGTCGGTGTAAGGGGCCGGCCGGCGCAGGCGCATCTCCACGTCGTAGCCCGGCGAGTTGGATTCGACCTTCAAATAGTAGATCCCGCCTGGCTGCAGAATTCGGGACATCGCCGTGCGATGGCCTTCGGTTTGTTGATGAACGCGTTCATTCGGATTGGCGCCTTCGCGGTACTCTTTTCCGTCTCCTGTATAAAACAGAAGCTGCGCGACCACCAGCGGGTCCGGCAGCGCCAGGTTGGCCGTGAACAGGCGCGGTTCCCTGCCCTTGTACTCGATGCGAAACCAGTCCAGGCCAGACGCGCCCGCGTCGCCGTTGTCGAAATACTCGGCATCGTCGGCGCCGCCCGTAATGTGCCAGGTCTCGTCTCCGGTGGAGAGTCCCAGCGAAACCGGCTGCGCCTCGGCGATCGAGTCGTTCGGCTCGGCCTCCAGGATCATGCCGCGCTCGGAACGCAGCGTCTGGACCGGTTTAATCCACGTCCGCAACTTGACCGTCTTTCCGGTGGGCCAAGGCGTGGACTTGGGAAACGGAGTGACTTTTTCGATGGATCCCGTCTCCCGCCAACGCGGCTTGTTGAAGACCGGTTCTTCGTCTTCCACTGCAGCCAGCTTTAAGGTATAGGTCCCGGCCGTCCGGACGCGGAAGACGATAAAGAAGTCCGGATCGAAGGCGTGAATGACTTTCCGGTACTTGCCCCACTCCACCGCAATCCGCCCGTTGGCAGGCAATTCGGAGGGCGCTGGCAAACCCGCATACACCTCCACCAATTGACCAGCCTTGAGCTGCATGCTTTGGGAATGCCGCCCCCCAAATGGGACGACGGACTGCGACCACGCGCCGAGCGCCACTAGTAATAACCAAACGAACTTCATCCTCAGAATCGTATCAAAAACGGAATTTGGAAGCGGATCGCTACCAAAAGCTGGAGTAACAATTGAAAAACATGTTTATTTTCATAGATTTAGAAATTGGCGAGGGACGTGCATCTCAAGAGTACAGCTATCAAAGTTGCTAGGCTCGCTCTGGTGGAGTTGTCTCCTTACTTTAGGCCCCCGTCGCTGGGGGCCTATTTGTTGTGGTGTGGAAACAAACGATACAAGATACGGTAGACATAAAGAAAAGGTATTGACAGCCAATTCGACTGGATTTAGGATTGGGCTATCACTGAGGAAGGAGGTGGTCCAGTCACATGGAAAATGGAAGTAGTTCTGGGCGCAGGGAGGTTGCCGACAGTTGAGTCGGACCTCTTGACGTTCAGGCTTCGTACAGTGTCGAGGCCGCCGTTCCCGTGGACCGGTGCCTCCCTGCGCAACCTGACAATGTTTGGCATGTAACACCCACGACGAGGTTCGTCCCTCGTCGTGGGTGTTCGTGTTGTGGTAGACTGTTTTCTGGTACCGAAATGAAAGCTGGAATCCACCCCGCCTACGAAATTGTCAACGTTGTTTGCGCCTGCGGCACCCAATTCAAAACCCGCTCCGCCCACAAAGGCGACCTTCGTTTGGAAATCTGCTCCGCCTGCCACCCCTTCTTCACCGGCCGTCAAAAGCTGGTGGATACCGAAGGCCGTGTGGACCGGTTCCAGAAGATGCTAGCCAAATCGGCAAAACTGAAGGCCTCCCGCGAGACGGCACCGGTCAACTAAAACCGACTGATTCTTCGAAACGGCCCAACCCTGCGGTTGGGCCGTTTTTCGTTCGACCGTCACCTCAGGACCTTCGCGGGCTACTCCCTCCAAAAATAAGGTCCTGGTCCTATGCCATTCGGGCCCTTTTCACCTACGTCCCTCGGTTTTACCTTCTTTAGATACCCACTATGTCGATGTATCGCATTCAATGCTGCGTGATTTCTCCGTCCTTGCCAGTCGCGACGTTGTTCCGGAGTCAGCTCGAACAATCGGCCTTTGTCGACGGGATTGCTTCGCTGGCGGAGTACCCCAGTTCCGAAATCATCGGCCGAATGCTGCGCCTCGGCGCGTTGGACTTCGCAATCGTCGATTGCGAGGATTTCACACAGGCTGCGGCGGTTATGCGCCAGATTCGGACGGAGGGTCCCAACGTCGAAATTATCGCCGTTTGCCAGGAAGAGGTCCGGACGCTCAGCGAACTCCTGCGAATCGGTGTCCGGGACTACGTTCCGTGCGGCGCGCCGGCGGAGTTGGCTCGCGATACCATCGAACGCTCCATTGAGAAGTTGCGCGGCCGGCCCCAATCGGCCCGTAACGGTGGAACCATCGCGGCCTTCATTCCCGGAAAGTCCGGGAGCGGCGCCTCGACAATCACGGCCAATACCGCCATGGCCGCCGCGCGCACGCCCGCGAAAAAAACGCTTTTGCTGGATCTCGACCGCGAAGCTCCGGTCCAGGCCTTTCTCCACCGTTTGCATCCCGAGCACTTCCTGCAGGAAGCCCTGGCCAATGTGGAAGACATGGACCGCTCCATTTGGGACCGGCTGGTCTCTTTGCGGAACGCTCTGGCGATTCTGCCGGCCGAGGCCGATGGCTCCGCGATCGAAGGCGGCAGGATGCAGAAGCTCTTGGACTTCGCCCGCCGCCACTACGATCTGGTTTGTGTGGACCTTCCCGGTCCGCTCGACTCGCCGTCGGTCGAAGTATTGTTCGAGGCGAAGCACGTGTTTATCGCGTGTACGCAAGACTTGGCCGCGGTGCACGTCACGATTCGGACCGTGGACAGGCTCCGCCGCCTGGGCCTGGAAAAAGAGATGCGCATCCTTTTGAACCGGTACAGCAGGGAGCACGTGATGTCCCGGGAGAGAATTGCCGGCCTGGTAAACCTGCCTGTCGAACTCACCCTGCCAAATGACTACAGCGCCATCTGCGCGTCGGTTGAAAAAGGAAAAGCGGTTGACCCGGCCTCCCCGCTCGGAAAGGCGTATGGCAAGCTCGCCCGGACCCTCTTGAACGAGCGCGCAGAATCGGCACCCAAGGAGCGAAAGTTCCTCGAGTTCCTATACCAGCCCTTCCGCAAAAGTTCATATGCCAGGGCGTAAGCCGGGCTTACTTCGAAGGGCTGCCGGAGCGGCGGCGGGCGTCGCGCTCGGCGCGCCACAACTCGTATTCTGATTTCTGCTTTTCTTCGAGCACTGCGCGAACCGCATTGATCTGTTCGGTCTGAATCTGATCCATTTCCGGCCGCGTACGCTCCCGGAATTCCCGGTACTTCTGGCCGGTCTTCTCAAGAATGAGGGCGATCTCGCTGGCCTGCGCATCGGTCAACTTTAAACGTTCCCGCGCTTCGACTAAATAGCTCTTTCGCCACTCGTCGGCGCTCTGCCGGCGTTCGGGCGCTGTCGCCGCTACGGTCTTTGCTGTGTACAACCGATGCCCAAATGCACCTACCGCAGCGCCGCCGGCGAACACGAGCGCCAAATACAACGGAATCGACGCGCTGCTTCGCATCACTCGCGCTCCATGTCGGCCGAATACGACGCCGGATGGAGATTGGCAATGTCGTCGCTCTCTTCGTTGTCGTCGAGAAGCTGCACGTAGCTTCCGGACAACGGCATATTCCAGTCAAACTGCATGACTCCGAAAAGCAGACACAACGCCATTGAGGCGGCTAGCACGCGCCGGCTCATGGTCGCCCACGCCAGCAATCCACCGCGCCGCGCCTCGATGCGGCGCCACAGGCCCGGCATGAATTCCGCGCCGCTCTCCACGTCCGGACACGCCTCCCGGTAGGAGGCAAGCAACCGATTTAGCTTTTGTTCCCGATCCTGTTCCAACGACATACCTTCTCCACCGATTCTAGACGATTATGTTTGCTCGGAGTGAGACCTTGCCGGCTGGGCGGCCTTCGTCTCGTTCTCTTCGCTTTTCGCGAACGCCTTTAAAACCCGCTGACGAGCCCGGAACAACCGGACTTTCAGCGCATTTTCGTTGACGTGGTACACCGATTCCAACTGCTTCAACGACAACCCTTCCACTTCCTTCAGTGTCAGCAATACGCGATCCTCTTCACTGACGGCCCCCAATAAGGACTGCACGAAGTCTCGCACTTTCCGCTTGCGATTGTCCTCCCGCTGCGCCAGCGAACTGGCGTCGGCGTCGGCCATGACAACCTGTTGCTCACTCAAATCCGACATACGCGCTTCCGGCCGCCGCCGCTGCTTGCGAAGGTAGTCGTAAGCCGCGTTCACCGTCAAACGGTATAGCCACGGTTCGAAAATCTCCGGCTCGCGGAGCTGATCCAGGGAATAGTAGAGGCGGACGAACACTTCCTGACCTACGTCCTCCACATCCTCGGGCCGCCCGATGAGCCGCGAAATCGTGCCGAGAATCCGCCGGCGGTAGGACTGAACAATCTGGTTGTATGCCTGATCATCGCCTTGTTTCGCTCGCAGGATCAGTTCGGGTTCAACCAGCATTATGGCTCGCCGCGTGCGATCACGCCTCGTTCTCTGTGGAGCCAGCTCACTGGACCGATCTCATTCCGCAGGCTGTCAATCAAATAGGCGTTCGTCCGCTCTCTCAAGGTTACTGCAATTCCAGCCCATTGGCCGAATCAAGAATCGTTAAGCCGCTTCGCTTGCCATCCGGCGGTCCTGTAGCGCTCTGCCGGCCGGCATCCGGGCGATCGAGTCACGGTATTTTTGTAGTCTCTCTAATGACTCGATGAGTTCGGTTAGGTTGTCGCGTCGTTCGAGCAGGAATGCCAACTGCTCGGCCGCCGGCGCCTGCCTCAGGCCCGGAGGAAAAAGTTCATGGGTAGCCATACGATTATAGAACTATCAGTACTTTACCTTACTCACAATAATACCCTTGTACTAGTACATTGGATCGAAGCTTGCACCCTTTTGAGCGTTTTGATTCAATCAATACCTCCACATGTCCATTGAGTATGACCGCAGTTTGGATCGTAACCCGGCCAACCATGCCCCCTTAACGCCTCTCAGCTTCCTGACGTGGGCCGCCGCCGTCTATCCGAATCGCTTCTCCGGCGTGCATGGATCCCGCCGCTTCACTTGGGCCGAGACGTACGCACGCTGCCGCCGCCTTGCGTCCGCGCTTCGCCGGCTGGGCGTCGAGCGTAATACAACTGTCGCACTGATGACCGCGAATACCCCCGAGATGTACGAGGCGCACTTCGGAATTCCCATGGCGGGCGGCGTCATCAACACCCTGAACACCCGGCTGGACGCGCCCACTCTGGCATTTATGTTGCGCCATGGCGAAGCCAAAGTGTTGCTCGTGGACGGGCAGTATGCCTCGGTCATGCGGGAGGCGGTGGCCCAAAGCGGGTTGGAGATTCCCATCGTCGATATCGTCGACCCTCTCTATGACGGCCCCGCCACCCGGATCGGCGGTTATGAGTATGCGGAGTTTCTCTCCAGCGGCGATCCCTCGTTTCTGTGGGAACCTCCCAAGGACGAGTGGGACGCCATTGCGCTCTCCTACACATCGGGGACCACGGGCGACCCCAAGGGCGTGGTAACCCATCATCGTGGCGCGTACCTCGCCGCTCTCGGCAATATTCTGGCCTGGGATATGCCGATGTTCTCCAAATATTTGTGGAGCGTCCCGATGTTCCATTGCAACGGATGGTGCCACGCCTGGGCGTTGGCCGCCCGCGCCGGAACCAACTTTTTCCTCCGCAAGGTCGACGCCGCTCCGATGCTCGGCCTGATTCGCGATCACACCATCACGCACATGGGCGGTGCGCCGATCGTCTACTCCACGATTCTAGGCGCGCCGGAGTCCTGCTTCGAGGGCATCCGCCACCCGGTGCATGCCATCATCGCCGGCGCCGCGCCGCCGGTAGCGGTTCTGGAAGCGATGGAGAAACGCGGATTCCAGCTCTATCATGTCTACGGGCTCACCGAGACCTACGGCCCGGCCACCCTCTGCATGAAACACCCCGAGTGGGATAGCTTGCCGTCCGGCGAACGGGCGCTCTACAACGGACGCCAGGGTGTGCGGTTCCCGACCGCCGAATCGGTTACGGTGCTGAATCCGGAGACGATGCAGGAAGTCCCGCGCGACGGCGAAACGATGGGCGAAGTGATGTTCCGGGGCAACCTGACGATGAAGGGCTACCTGAAAAATGCGCCGGCCACCCAGGCGGCCTTCGCCGGCGGCTGGTTCCACTCCGGCGATCTCGGCGTGCTGCACGCCGACGGCTACATCAAGGTTAAGGATCGGTCGAAAGACGTGATCATTTCGGGTGGCGAGAACATCTCCTCGCTGGAAGTGGAGGATGCGATCCACCGGCACACCGCGGTTCTGGCCTGCGCTGTCGTGGCGCGGCCGGATCCGAAATGGGGCGAGTCGCCGGTGGCGTTCGTCGAACTGAAACCCGGCGCGGAAGCTGGCGAAGCGGAGATCATCGGCCACTGCCAAGCCCTGATCGCCCGCTTCAAATGCCCCAAGCAGGTGATTTTCGGTCCGGTGCCTCGCACGGCCACGGGCAAGATCCAAAAGTACGTGTTACGAGAGCGGGTTCGCTCGGCGTCGGCGATCGACACCTAACCCCAATCCTCCTCGCGGGAGTTGTATACTAACGGCCAATCCCAGGGAGGATGGCATGTCCACAAAGAGTCTTGTTCTCGCATCCGTTCTGACCGTGGCGGTCTCCGCCCAAACCGGTCAAGGCATCGTGGTTGGACTGGTCGCCGACGCGTCAGGCGCGGTGATTCCCAACACAAAGATCTCGGTGAAGGATCGCGACACCGGGTTCGTGTACTCGGCAACGTCGAACGAAGAGGGCCTGTATCGCGCGCCCTATGTCAATCCGGGCTTCTACGACGTCACCTACGAAGCCCAGGGCTTTAAGCGCGCGGTACGCACGAACATTCAGGTCCGCTCCACCGAGACCGCGCGCGTCGACGTGACACTGGAAGTGGGCTCGGTCGCCGAACAGATCGAAGTCTCCTCCCGCGCGGTGTTGCTGGAAACCGAAACCTCGATGACCGGCCACCTGGTCACCGGTGCCGAATTGACGAAGCTACCCACACCGCAAATGAAGGTGGAGAGCATGCTGTGATACGTGCCGGGCGTTACCTCCCAAAGCGGAGCCGGCCACGCGGCCGGAGGGCGGTCCCGGGCGTTCGTCATCGCCAACGACGGCGTCTCCGGCATGACGCCGGGCACCGGGAGCGTCGGAACGGGGCGCAACATGTCCACATCGCAGCACGCGATGGAGGAGATCAAGGTGCTGACAACAACCACCCCCGCCGAGTACGGACATACCGGCGGCGGCATGATGAACATCACCTACAAGAGCGGAACGAACCAGCTGCACGGCGTTGCCGAGGAACGCTACATGGCGCGTCACTTTATCCACCGCAACTGGCAGGATGCCCAACTGCCCACCAACAGCTTCGGCTTCCACTTGATGTCGGCCGCCATCAGCGGCCCCATTCGCATTCCGAAGATTTACGATGGCCGGAACCGGACGTTCTTCTTCTGGGCGTTCCAACGGCACCATGAGAAAGCCTCGGAGAACGCCAATACCAACGTGCCGTCTCCCGCCATGCTGGCGGGAGACTTTAGCTTCGGGGGCGTCGGCCAACCCATCTACGACCCAGCCTCGCTGACCCGGGCCGCCAACGGAGACTATTCGCGGACGCAATTTCCGGGCAACCGCATTCCTCTCAGCCGGCTGGATCCGGTGTATCAGAAGTTCATGAGCCTGAATCCGTTCACACCGGAAAACAACCGGTTCAATCAGGCCGTGATGACAAACACAGGTCCGCGCGAGAACCTGAGCGCCGATACGGTCTTCCGCTCCTATCGCACCAGCTTCGATAACAAGATCGACCATTCGTTTTGCGACACCCATAAGATCTTCGGCCGCTGGTCGTACTTCCGCCACCGCTCGTTCAACGGCCGCTGGCAGGTCGCCGCGAACAATCGCGCTTTCGATTTCAACACCGTGCCGTTTCCGATCGATCACAACCAGTTCGTGATTTCGGACACCTTCACCATCAGCCCCACGATGATTCATGAGGTCCGGCTAGGCTTCAACCGCCGCTTCAACGTTCGCTCGCCGGACACCGTCGGGCAGAACTGGGCGCAACAGTTGGGCATCCCCAACGCCGGCCCGGAGACCATGCCGACCTTCGTCTGCGCCGCCATATTCACGGCGGAGTGCCCGGCCGGCCAGGCGGGTCGCCGGTTGATCATCGATTTTCCCGGTGGCCGGTCCGTCGACGTGAACGAAAACTTCAGCTTCCAGGACAACGTGACGAAAGTGATGGGCCGGCACACGTTCAAGACCGGGTATGAATTGATGCGCACCCGCCACAACGTGCAGGTGCCTTCGAACCCTTCGGGCATCTATCACTTCGGCGGCACCGACTTCCCGTTCCGTCCGAACACCGGTAACGCATTTGCCGCCTTCATGCTCGGATCGGTGACAAAAGCCGATTTCACACGCAACCTCGCGTCCTGGCTGCCACGGTGGTGGAGTCACGCTTTCTACTTCCAGGACGATTTCAAGGTGTCCCGCCAGTTGACGCTCAACCTCGGGGTCCGCTGGCAGTACGAATCGCCCTTCTCCACCAAGTACGGCCAGCAGAGCCAGTTCGACCCCACCGCGCGCGATCCGCTCACGGGCCGCGCCGGCGCGATTCTCCATACACCTGGCGCGCTGTCGAAGCGGGACTGGAATAATTTTCAGCCACGCATCGGCATGGCGTATTCCATGAACCAGAAGCTTGTCTTCCGCGGCGGCTTCGCAGTGAACACCCTGGATTTGTGGTCGAACGGCCTGAATGAAAATTTCGAAGAGTATTTCGCCACCGCGACCGTCGAACGGGAACCAGGCAATCCGGATCTCGCGTTCTATTTGCGGCAGGGCCCCACCGCGCCGCGATTCAATATTCAGCCGGACGGCAGCGCACCGTTCGTCGGCACGAACTTTGGGTCGCGCACCGCCTCCTGGCGGGATCCGGACATGCGCCTGCCGTACATTATGAACTGGAACGGCGGATTTCAGTACCAGCTTTCGAATACCGTGCTGGCCGAAGTCACCTATCAGGGCTCCGCGGGCGTGGGACTTCTCAACCGGTGGGACATCAATCAAATTCCCCTCAACGTCTCCACCGATCCCGCGCAGTTGACCAACATTTTCCGCGCTTCGCAAAACTTCAAACCGTACCCGCAGTTCGGCTCGGTCTTTCATTACGCCAACTACGGCCACTCGAGCTTCCATTCGGGCACCTTCAAGGTGGAAAAGCGCATGTCGAAAGGCTACAGCGTGACGTCGTTCTACACATTCGGCAAGTCGATCGATCAAGCCTCCGACGACGGCGCCGCGGGCGGAATCACGTTCTATAACCGGAGCCTGGAAAAAGCCCGTTCGAACTACGACGTGACTCATCGCTGGGTCACCTACGCGCTGATGGAACTGCCGTTCGGAAAGGGCCGCAAGTGGATGAATTCTTCGAACGCCTTCATCAATGGCGCGTTGGGCGGATGGGAGTTGAATGTAATCCAAACTCTTGAGAGCGGCGTACCGATGAGCTTCAGCTTTACCGGTTCTCCGTTCAACTATCTGCCCGGCACGCAACGGCCGGACATCGCCCCCGGCCGCACCTATGACAGCATCCGCCTGGATTGGGACCGCAAGGGCCCTTGCCGTCATCAGACCAGTTGCCGGCCGCCTTGGGCCGACGTGAATGCGTTCGCCTATCCCGCCGCCTTCACGGCGGGCAACTCCGGCCGCAACATTCTCACCGGCCCCGGCAACCTGTGGCACCAGGTGAGCGTCTCGAAGACGTTCACTTTCAAGGAGCGGTTCAAAGGCACGCTGCGCTACGACATCAACAATCCGTTCAAATACTACTTCTTCTCGAACCCCTCCACGGCCGTCGACCTGCGCGCGGCGACGCGGCAGAACTTCGGGCAGATCACTAGCAATCAGGGCAGCTTCTCCGGCCTGGGCGGGCGCACGTACTCGCAGATCATCATGAAGGTGGAATTCTAACTCTGCGGGTCGATCGCATCACGCTCACCGCCGTCCGCATTCCGTTGGTAGAGCCGTTCCGTATTTCGAACGGCGAGGTCGTGGAAAAGGACGCGATTGCCGTTCGGATCGACTCGGACGGACTCACCGGCTACGGCGAGTCCTCTCCGATGGCGGGCAGCTTCTACTCTTCCGACACACCGGAGAGTTGCTGGCGCGAGTTGAAGGACTCGCTGGCGCTGGCAATGGAGGGCCGGAGTTTCGATTCGCTCGATGCCGCCTGCGATTGGATCGACGCCCAGGCGGCCAGCCCGTTTTCGAAGGCGGGTCTGGAGG
>Ga0194119_10002051_pt1 | contig 35181 bp, 10 predicted proteins | sample TA2MahC100mmetaG_FD_148620 | JGI IMG/M metagenome (GOLD analysis project Ga0194119, IMG submission 148620) | Freshwater microbial communities from Lake Tanganyika, Tanzania - TA2015018 Mahale Deep Cast 100m | ecosystem: Environmental > Aquatic > Freshwater > Lake | place: Tanzania: Lake...
CAATGTGGCAAAACTTAATGCAATTTTGCCATTAGATTATGGTATTTCAACTGTTACATTTTCTGGTAGTACAAATAAGATTGTGAGTTTTGTTATTACTCTTAATAAAGTTGTTGATCATGTAAAAGTTTCTGATAAGTTTTTTGAACGTAAACAAGCGATTATGTCCGAGATAAATAATTTGATTAGTGGGTTTAACATCACGAATATTTCTTTAGTCAAGAGTCTCAATGGCTATCTGTTGTCTTTGAATTACAAGAGCGAAAATGTAACATTACCAGAAGATGATTTATCATTTATTTGGACACATTACAGATCGGATGACATTTATCTAAATCCAAGTAAAGCTAATATCATTGAATTGTATGTTACCGGTGTTAAGAAGGATTTTAAAAAGAATATTTACGTGTTTGAGCCTTTAAGTAGTTCAGAAATAAATAAGTTAGTCGCAGACATTAATAAAAGAAAAATGGTTTCTGATAATGTCATGGTTTATAATTCTGGATATTACGAGATTACTGTTGCTCTTAAAATATTTAAAGATAGAAGAACGGCTATTACTGGTGAGTTAATGCGATCAAAGGTTGAAACTGTATTAGATAGGTTTTTTGATGTGGCTAATATTCCTTTGGGAAAACATTTCTATTTGTCTAGATTGATTGAATGGTTGCATACTAACATTACAGAAATTCAACACATCGAAGTTATGGAGGATATACATGGCAATCCTATTACCCCATCTTCCACTATTGAAATTTTGGGTGAAAAAATAAGTTTTACTCAAATTGTTGAAAAGAAACTTAATGTTAATGGGGTATTCTCTCCAATGAGAAAAATCGAAATAATTGTTTAATAAAGTAAAAATGAGGTTTTAGATGCCAAATTTATTAAAATCATTACCTAAAGAAATTCTCGATAAGGAAGATACAAAATTCATTTATAATGTTCTTAATCCTTTATTATTTGAGAAGGTAAAGGATACTGAAGAAAATATTACTGTTAAATATACAGTTTCTTCTTTATTAAATAAGGATATTTACGCAAGAGGACAATTTTTACCGGAATTTACATTGCCGTTTAATCTAAATTCTAGAGAATTTCATGCTTACATGTCTGATGGTCAGAATAAGATTAAGCTAGAACATTTTGGTAGTACTGAGTTAGTTAGAGATTTGGATGATCTCAAAGATTACACCTTCTTTTATTTTGGTATTCCGGGATATGGTTTTTTGAGAGATGTGATATTGAAATATTATCATATCAGTAATACATTTCGTGAAAATTCTGCTCTTTATGAAGAAAATTTTAAAAAATATAATACTGAAAAGGATATAAGAAAGAAAAAAATTCACAAGTCAACTTATGAATACTTCAAAAAGATTAGAGATGAATATGCTGTTCTAAAGAATGAATTTGATGTAATAATGGAAAAATGTTCTGAATATGCAGAATACAATTATTTGCAAATTATTGATAACATTGCTGAATATATGGGTATTGGTTTTGGTTTGAAAACCTTTGATAATGAAATTGTTTTTGCAAAAAGCAAGTTACTTCCATATCTAGAAAAGCTTATCAGATATGAAAAAACTGGTCAACAACATAAATTTGCAGGAAAATCAATTATTTCTACTGCAAATTATTCCATTAATTCTATATTTGAATTGATAGCTGTTTTTGCAATGGAATTAACTACTATAAAGGCAAAAACTGATGAATATTTGAAGTTGTTGATTGATAATAATAACGGCTATTCATTGCAAAGAAGTGAGCATAAGAAACTCAAAAACAAATTATATTCGAATGTGTCTATAAACGCAGATAGTGATAATGTTACATATCTTTTGAACGAAGAAAAGAATGAGTTGGATATTTACGTCTTTTTCAATAGATCATGCAGGATTGTAGAATCTTCGGTAGTATTAACAGTCAATGGTATAAAAATCAATCCTTCAATTCATTCTTTGAATGGTCAAATACATTATGGGTATACTATTTTTGAATATTTTGATGATGAAACCAAATATTATAAATTCACTGTGCATAATTATTTGCAATTTGATCTAGAAGAGAAATATACTAATTACGACATTAACACTTTAGAGATTGTTTTTGATGCTGTCGATTCAATTTATACACCGATAAAAACTGCAGGCGATACTTATGTCGAATCTGCTGGTTTTTTAGATAATTTTATTGTCTATACTAGAAATAGTAATTCTGGATTTTTTGAAAAATTGAATGTTCCTTTCAAGATAAAATTGAATATTGTTGAATCTGGAGATGGATATGCAAGATCGTATGAGATTCTTGGCATTAATGATTTTGCTCAAAAATATATTAATATGCAATCTGAAATGATCATAGGTTGTTATGAATATGATTATGTTTATGAACCAAAACTTTATGTTGATTTTTTCACTTATGGCTCTAGTGAAGTTGTTTTTAGATATAATACTCTAGCGCAATACGTGTTGATTGATGATGTAATGGAAAAGGATCTCGAATTTGCGTATTACCAAGAAATACAAATTGTTGAAGATTATAGTATTGACATATACAAAAATGAAATAATGTATGATGGTAAAACGTATAGGAAATTATATGATGAAATCAATTATATGTGGTTATTAAATCCATATAATGAATCTGGGTATGATTTCGTATCAAAAATTAGCTATCCAATATATGAGGAAAGAGAACATACAGCCGAAAACCTCATCAAGATGATTATTGAAAAAGTGCCATTTAGTCGCAATGTTAGATTTCTCGGTCGTATGCAATATGATAGAGAAAGAGATATGATCTTTTTTATGAATCGTGGTATTCAAATGGCAATTCCACTTAATGAAAATCTTAACCGTGGATACAATTACGAAAAAGTTAGTTTTGTTTCTGGGAATATTAAATATAACGATGAATACGTTACGGAAGGTTTTGTATTCGCAAATAGTAAAATTTATCTAAAAGATACACATACTGGCAATTATGATGTAATAGAAGCAATCCCTGTTGAACAGATCAATTTGAGTGTTAAACAGAATGAGATTTATTTTGACATATATGAAATGTCTCATTGTATTATTATTGATCATATCAAGTATAAAATTGGTGGCATTTTTATTGATACTACTACTAGGGCATTATCTAATCCAACGCCTGTTATGTTTGTTGAATCGAAATATGGTATTCCAAGGTACAGAACTGCACAAAAAACAATTGTTGATGTTTCTTTTAATAAGGTTATTGAAGGAAATAAAATTGTTGGTTCATTGACTTTCGATAGATCAAAGATGGAGTTAAATTATACGTATTCTCCAACGGATAATTATAAAATGACTCTCAATGTATTGGATAAGAGAACTCCAAAACACAGACAATTGGGATTGAATGTTTTTTCTATGTTTTATGCTGGTAATATGTTACCAGAAAATTCAAATAAAACTTTTTCTGGTAGAGAAAATATTTTTTCTTCTATGGTTATGCCTTTAGACATTTATAAATTGGGTAAATCTGGTGATGTAGCTAATGATGAACAACAACATAGGTTGATTGGCGAACAATTTAATATGGATTTAGCAGAGGCATACAAGTATAATTTAGAACAAGAACCTTTTTTGTTGTATAAAACAACAACCGCATCATTAAAAGGATTAGACACATATTTTAGAGCGAGTCTTAAAGCTATTTCACAAGACATTGGTATGTCTGTTGTATATTTGGTTAATAGAAATAGGTTTATTTCTGAATGGGCTAGAATATCTACACTAGTTCCTCAATCAGAACTTGTTGGTCCAGCATTAAAAGGTTTGGTAGCTGACCTTATGGAAACCAAACTTATAAATGGTGGCTACGATGATCTATTTGATATTTTTAAGAATAATGAATACGAGCAATTTTCACTCGATACCAATAATCTCCATAATATCTTGATTCAATACATTGTTAATTACATGGAAGAAAACTTCTTGTTGGAAGATTTTACCTATTTCTTAATTCATGAACTTTGGATTGCTAATAATAGAAAGAAAATTGTTGATTTTGTTAAAGCGCATGCTCCAGCTAATGTAGTTAGAGAACTTTCTGGCATGAAATTTAATAATAAAGCAGAAAAGGAATATTTGTATTACACATTTGTTAATGAATTACATAGACAACAACATAATCCAATTATTGAATCGTATATTCCTCTTGGTACTTATTCTGATTGGAATTTATATTTGGAAAACAATCATGTTAAATTTGATAAACCTTTCAAATACGAAGTAATAGATATTTCTGCTTTTATTACATTAGCTGTTGATTGGGGTAAACCATTATACATGATTCGTCCACTTACAGAAGACGGTGTTTCTGTAAAAAGAGATTTTAGATTTTTGGATCGTTCTATTGCTACAAGTTCACAAATAACTTTCAATGATAGCTATAACGAATATATTGAAGATATTAAAAACAAAATGAATGTTTCTGTAAATTTTTTATATGAAACATTAGCTATCCTTAATAAAGTTGCTATTGATGGTGAGTTTGATTTTCAGGCGATTAATCTTGTTGTTATTAGATGGGTTGTTGAGCGATTTTTACCTAACTATATGACAACAAATCGAATTGATGATGTCGAAACTTTTAGAGAAATTGTTAAAGATGAATTGACCAGTGCTGAACATCCTAATTTAATTGTTTCTTATAATAAAATCAAAGAGACAACCTTCCTTGGAGATTTGGGTAGTTCGGTACAGACGGTTTATGACAGTATTGTTGCTGGTGGATTGATTGAAAATACAATAATTCGACTAAATGTTACTGATCCAATTGAATTAGAGTATTTGGATAAAATCAAAAAGCCGTTAGAACATTATTTTGATTTTCTATTCTTAAATAAAAGATATGATATTGTTGCAAAAATTCTTGCAATGTTTACAGAAGATGTTATTGCAACATCAATGATTGATTTGGCTATAGCAATCAATATTAAAAATTCGAAAGGCGATGCAACTTATACGTTATATGAAAATATGATTTACAGTATTTTTGATGAATTTTTACCTTTTCATACAGTGCTAGATAAAATCATTTTCACTATTAAAATTATGGAAACCTCTTCGAGTGAAGCTATTAGTAAACAGTTGGATGCAGAAATTATTGATAGACTCCTCTTTGATATTCTTACTGTATTTGCTGAAAAAATCAGAATTCAAACATCTGATGTTGTAAGTATTGATATTAGATCATATACTTTCCCAATGTGCGCTGCTATTTTGGATATGCCATATGATTATAGTAGAAGAATGAAACCTGCTGGTATTGATTTACCATTCTTGGGTGATGAAGTTGAAGCATATTATGTTGATGATGACTGGTATATTTCAAACCTTGAAATTAGAAGAAATGTTCCAGATGATATTTACTATCCACCAGAATTTGCTAATTTGTGGTGTAGTGAAGATTCTTATGAATTTATTGCCGATACCTACATTAATGATTATTATCATATCAAAATCGAATCTATTAAAAGAGACAGAATTGATTCTTTCTTTATTGACTCACTTCCATTGATTGATATTACTCAGGGTGTTAGTGAAATACCTGTAATTGATGTTATTGAAGATTATTTGATCCATATTGACTCCACATATAAGATTCGTTTTTATGATATGGAGACTGTTGGACATGATCAATATGGCTTGGATGAAGTAAGTGGTCCAGAATACCAGATAACATTGATTGGAATAAATGAAGGTTTCAAACAAAACATTTTGCATGATTTTTATGATAAGTTGTACATTGGTATTCTTGATTCGATATGGATTGGAATTGGTACAAGATATGGTGTTATTACTACCATCCCAGGACATGATGAGTTTGCAATAGATGAATATTATCATCAAAGTTTCCCAGAGAATTTGGATCATGAAATTTCTGCTGGTATATACGATTTATTAAATGTTGGGTTTAAGTTAAAATTCGTTGATATGGGTGATGTTTCATTTGTTGATAAGATTCTTGCTACCAAAGTTGTTATGGATTACAATGATTTGTTGTTGGGAACAGTTATTGATACTTTGCATACTACTGTAAGTGTTATAACGAATACAAACTTTGATAAAGAAGGTCATTTTATTAGACCAGGACATGATGAATTTGTATATGATGAATATTATCTTAGCTCTGCTGATGATAATAGATTAGGACATATGACAGATATTTCTGTTACTGATTACTTTGGTGAAGTAAAAATTGATTTTGGTTTTATGAGATTTTTACCATATGACCTATATGGTGATATGATCAATAATAAGTTTTATAGAGCCAATCAGCCGGGTTCTGAATTACAAGGAACAAGAATCAAAGACAGATTTACTACTAATATTCATGTATTCGGAAAAGATGTTATCATGGTCGGTTTGATGGATTTCAATGCCATCGACATTATATCTGGAGATCTTAGAAGAGCGACTTATGAAGACATTACCGGTGATTGGATAACGCCAACTATTGTTGATTCATTATTTAGAAGACATGCACATCATGACTTTAGAGAAAATATCATTGCTATCGACAAATTTGCTCGTATTCTTTCCGATGAAGATATTATTGCTATCTATGGTATCAGAAATATTAATGTAGAAAGAGATGAATTATTCAGATTAACAATTGGTGATGCTGTTTTTTCATCTATTAAGTCAAAACATGTTATTGATAAATCAATGACAAAGTTTGATAAAGATTACTTGCGTTTTATCAAAGTAGAAGAAGAGAACTTTGTTGAGTTTAAGATTGTTGAAGATGATATTGAAATAAGATTTAGTGACATGTTGATAACCTATTACAAGTTTTACGATAGGTTTACAACTGTATTAACTGATAAAGAAAAAACTATTATTGAATCTGTTAATAAAGAAAAAGCAACTGTTGGTTTTATGGATAAAATGACATACGGAACATACCATAGATTTACTATTGATGGTATGGCTATTGTCTTCGAAGATAAACTTCTTGATATGTGGGCTAATAAGATATACAAAGATTCTATGGTAGTTACGGTTACTGATAGCTTACTTCTTGGAGCCGATCTGGATTATAATTTCAATGAAAGAATACTTTATCCTTTTGATACTCAACCTTATGATATGGGTGGTTTTCTTGGGTACACTGAAGAATCTGTTGAACGACTTATTGAATCTAAGTTGACTGATTCGTTGGTTCAAATTTCAAAAGACATGATATTTGAAGGTATATCAGCAGAAATATACGATGGGATTATGTTTGATATCGGATATGATGTTGGTAGTGATTATGTTGGTGTTGCTATCAGTGAGTCTCTTGAGTCTTATATCAGTATTGTACAGCAACCAAGAGTTTTGGCTCAATATGATGATTTTGGTTATAACGAATTTCCTCTTATGTTCAATGGTGATAGTGATGAATTCGATATAACCACCGAGTTAAAAGACTTGATTATTGTTGATGCTTATTCAAAAGTGTACGATCATGGTTTGTTGGTTGAATATAGTGAAAGAATTAATGTTGGCTATCATTACGATCTTGAAGGTGATGCTGTTAGTGCTTCTTTTATGGATGATATTAAGTTTGTTTACATTGATTTTTCATTTAGAGATGATATTGTTTCTGCTGGTATTTCTGATATGCTTGTATTTAGACGCAAAATCAGTGAAACCCATACTAATGTCGCCATTCAGGATAAATTGTGGTACGGTTATAAACTCACAGATGATGAAATCTTAATTACTATTAGTGATAAAATCAGAACTACCTATATGGAAGAAGAGGAAACCTATCCAGTAGACAGATTACCTGCAAAAATCAGAGATTCTATTGTTTACAGTTACATCTTTATTGATGATAGACCAATAATTACTTTAGCTGATAAAATTTCTGCTACTAAAGCTGATTTGTTTGTCAATGATCAAGGAATTGTATCACTAATTGAAGCGTTTGATTATCATGAATTTGTTGATTTGGAAGCATATAAAGATACCGCTAGACTTTATATCAATGATAATTTGATTGCTAGTAGTACACCGGATAAAAAATGGTCGGAAGCAATTGATGCTACTATAACATTAAGAGATTCAATTAGAGCAACTTTTGATGACTCTCGTTTTGGTTATGGTCCTGGTAAGTGGTTTGTTGAAAAATATGTGATTTATTCTAATGATAGATTGTGGATAAATCACGATCCAGTTATGAAAGAAGAAGATGAAGATAAGACAATTATTTCTTTCAAAGACGAATATGATATAGCGTTTGCTTTTGCTCCTTTCAAAGATAAATTATCCATTGATACTTATGAAAGAATAAAATTTGGCCCAGTATTTAGAGATAAAACAAATGTTGGTGTGGTTGAAGGTCCTATTGCGTCGCATTTTGGGTGGTATATAAACAGATACGGTCATCAAGAAAAGTTATTGGATGAATATCCATTGGAATATTTTTATGATTCTGAAAATAGAAGTATGAAGGCAGATATTCTTGATAATGTAAAAACTGTTGATCTTCATTCATTCTTCAAAGATAGTTTAATACTTTTATCATCTGATCATTTGATTGCTGATAAAAGGAAAGTTGACATAACAGAAGAACTTAGAGATGTAGCGGGTATTGCATTTGGTGAAAATCTTGATGTTCGATTGATATTCACAGATGATCGTTATGGTGTAGACAGAGTTGAGCATGATTTTGATGAGTTGGAATACTACAATGATTCTGCTGATAGAGCATTTTTGGCAACGACAAGCGATAGACTTACTGGTTTAGATAGTCATTATGGAGCTATTGATAAACTAGAGGTTTTGGCTTCTGATTCTGTGGTGGTTACACCAATCATTGTTTCGAGAGATGTTCTTAACACTATTGTTGATGAAAAAGAATATGAAGTTAGACAATTGTGGATGGATGACAGATATACTGTTGATGGATTACCACATGATGAGTTGGGATTAGAATATTTCAATGACACTACTGACAGAGCATTTACCGCTGAAATAACTGACGAAGTTACAATTGACACAAAGTTGTTTTTTGGTGACAGTTTGAGTGTTTTGTCAATAGACGGATTTTTGGATAATGTTTTTGGTGTTAAAGTTAGCATCAGTAATGATGGTGTCGTTCTTATGAGCACTGATACCCTTATGTTTGGTATTGGTCGTTACGATTATGTTTGGGATGCAAAAGAATGGGAAAGATATGGATATACAGTTCCTTATGAAGAGTGGAGAGGTTTAATTCCACATGACGAAATCCCATATGATGAAATGGGTCATTCTGAGCAAGGTGATTTCTCTCAATTAACAACTGGTGTTTTTGAATACTTGACCTATCAATTGGATTTAGTTTTCAAAGATAAAATTGGTATTAGCATTACTGAAATGCTTGAGTACAGAGATGAAATTTATTTTGAAGACTCATTCAATGTTAAAATTTTAGACAGAGTTTACATGACTCAACGCCATACGGTTGTGTTGGATAAATCCAGCATCAACATTGATGATAAGAGTTTTATGGATTCTGAAGTAAAATTTGTTGATGCTGTTAATGTTTCCTTCAACGAATATATGACTTTTAGTTCATTTTATAGAACCAGTCTAAATGTACATGCGTTGGATACTTCACATATCGAGTACAATACCTGGTGGTTGAATGATCGTTATGGGGTTGATATGTTGCCTCATTCCGAACAAACTATGGAATATTATAATGATAGTTTTGATAGAGCTTTCAAAGCAGATATTATTGATAACATTAAGATTCTTGACACTCATATGCTATTCAAAGATAGCTTGATAATCCAATCTTCTGATCAGTTTTTTGTTGGTGATATTAGTGAAACTAGCGAAAGCATAGTTAAAGAATCACTTAGATTGGGAATTGTATTTGGTGAAAATCTTGATGTTCGCTTGTTATTCACTGATGATCGTTATAGCATTGATAGAATTGAACATGATGTTGGTGGAATGGAATACGACGGTGATTCTATTGATAGAACATTTGAAGTTAAAACCGATGATGCTCTTAAACACATTGACACTCGTTTCACATATAAAGAAAAAATCAATGTATTGACTCCAGATTATTTCAAAGTACAGGTTGGTGTCGCAAAAGACATTCTTACTGCTATTGTTGGAAAAGAAGAATACAATATTAGACAATTGTGGGTGAATGAAAGATATAGTATTGATGAATTTCCATATGATGAAAAACCATTGGAATATTCTGCTGATGATCATTTTGATAGAGTATCAACAACTTCAGTAAAAGACGGAATTGTTTCGGTTGATACAAGATTTGTTTTTGTTGACAAATTGAAAGTGTTGACAATAGATGGTTTTGTAGAAGATGTTCGTGATTACACCAGAAAGAAAAAGACTTTTGAAAAAGAAGTAGTTGGTATTACATTTGGTGAAAATCTTGATGTTCGATTGATATTTACAGATGACCGTTACGGTGTTGATACTGTTGAACATGATGCCGATGAGATGGAATATTATAATGATTCTGCAGATAGAGCATTTTTGGCAACAACGGTCGATACGCTTGTTTCCGTTGATAGTCGTTTTACATATACAGATAAACTCAATGTTTTGACTTCTGATTCTTTTACAGCAAGTACACCAGTTGTTGTTTCCTATGATGTTGTTTCAGTAAGTGGTAGAGAAATTCATGATATTAGACAATTGTGGTTGAATGACAGATACAGTGTTGATGAATTTCCTCATGATGAAAAGTTATTGGAATACTACAATGATTCTGCTGATAGATCATTCACTGCGTCATTAAAAGATACGGTTATTTCGGTTGATACTAGAGTATTTTTTGGTGATAGTTTGAATGTTTTGACAGCTGATAGTATTACTGCTGCAAAAATCAGATTTAAGAAAGACGATACCGATGTTGTACCTTATCCTGATCGTGATATGGAGTTCTACAATGAATATTTTGAAAAAGATTATGTAACAACTGTTGATGATAGTGTAAAAGTTATTGACACGCACATAATTTTCCAAGACAGTTTGATAATTTTGTCTTCCGATCAATTGTTCAGTACAGACGGAAAAACTATTAAAACAAAAAGAAGATTTGATAGAGAAATAACAAATTTAGTGTTTGGTGAAAGTTTTGATATCGGTATTAATTTGTCTTGGTTGAATGACCATTATGGTGTTGATAGAGTTGAACATGATATGGGCAGAATGGAATATGAAAAAGATTCCATTGATAGAGCATTTACCGCCACAACGAAAGATAAACTTAAAGCTCTTGAGACTCATTTCAAGTATACTGATAAACTTAGTGTTTTGACTTCTGATTATTTCAAAATAGAAGCTGGTGTTGCGAAAGATTTTATTTCGATTAGTGGAAAAGAAGCATATGACATTAGACAGTTGTGGTTGACTGAGAGAGCTGGTGTTGATGGAATTTCACATGATGAAAGACCATTGGGATACGCTGCCGATGATCATTTTGATAGAGTATCGACAACTTTAGTAAAAGATGGAATTATATCTACTGATACAAAGTTGTTCTTTGGTGAAAGTTTACGAGTGCTGACAATAGATGGTTTTGTAGAAGATGTTCGTGATTACACCAGAAAGAAAAAGACTTTCAAAGAAAGAACTGGTATCACCTTTGGTGAAAATCTTGATGTTCGCTTGATATTCGCAGATGATCGTTATAGCATTGATAGAATTGAACATGATATGGGTGGAATGGAATACGATGGTGATTCCGTTGATAGAGCGTTTGAAGTTAAGACAGGTGACAAACTTACATCCGTTGATAGTCATTTTGAATATACCGAAAAACTCAATGCTGTGACTTCCGATTATTTTGAAGAAACTTCTCCAGTTGTTGTGTTGAAAGATTTTCTTACTGTTAGTGCTAAGGAATCATATGATATTAGACAGTTATGGGTAAACAGAAGATATGGTGTTGATGAGTTTACTTATGATGAAAGATCATTGGAATATGCTGCTGACGATCATTTTGATAGAGTATCAACAACTTCTGTAAAAGATGTAATAGCTATTGACACAAAATTTGTCTTTGTTGATAAATTGGAAGTTCTTTCATTGGATGGATTTTTCGAGTCTAAGATCAGTGTTAGTGCTAAAACTAAAGCAGATGTTATTACTGCAATTGATGATATAAAAATAATAGATACACAGTTACTATTCAAAGATAGTTTAGTAATTGTGTATTCTGATCAATTATTTGCCGATGATGGTATCGAGAGATTAAAAAGATCTGCTAAGGAAGTAACCGGTATTGCGTTTGGTGAAAATCTTGATGTTCGCTTGTTATTCACCGATGATCGTTTCAGCATTGATGAAATCGAGCATGATGTTGGTGGATTGGAATACGATGCTGATTCTGCTGATAGAGCATTTTTAGTACAATCTGTTGATAAACTTGCATCAGTTGATACTCATTTCAACTATAAAGAAACCATTGATATTTTGGCTTCAGATCGTCTTACTGTAGGTACACCAGTTGTTGTTTCTTATGATGCTGTTAATTTAGTACTTGCTGACAAAGAAACATACGCTGTTGAACAGTTGTGGACTGATGATAGATACACTATTGATGAATTTCCACATGATGAAAAAACATTGGAATATTATAATGATTCTTACGATAGAGCATTTACTACTACGATTACGGATGGAATCACAACTCTTGATACCAAGTTGTTCTTTGGTGAGAGTTTGAGTGTTTTGGTAGTAGATAAGGTTGCTATTGATAAAGAAGATGTCAATGAATTGTTTGATAGAGAGTTTGAAGTCAAATTTGAAGATGACATTAAATTGCTTGATATACATGCATTTTTCAAAGATAGTTTGGCAGTTTTGTATTCTGACCAATTATTTGCCGATGATGGCATCGAGAGACTAAAAAGAACTGCTGAAAAGGAATTAACTGGTATTACATTTGGTGAGACTCTTAGTGTTCTTGATGTTCAGTTGCGTTTTCCGGGTGATCGTTACGGCGTAGATAGAATTGAGCATGATTTTGGTGGAATGGAATATGATGGTGATGTCATTGATAGAACATTTGAGGCTAAAGCTGTTGATACACTCAAGTCTATTGAAAGCCATTTCAAATATACAGATAAACTCAATGTTTTGACTTCTGATCACTTTAAGGTTAGTGAAGGTATTACTACATCAGTTTTTGTTGATATTCCAAGAGATATTGTTAATCTTACAGTCATTGGTAAAGATGCATTAAGCATTAGTCAAATTTGGTTGGATGACAGATATAGCGTTGATGAATTTCCTCATGATGAAACTACATTGGAATATCTTAATGAAGCTGCTGATAGAGCATTCACTACTTCGGTAAAAGACGGAATTGTGTCTATTGATACCAAATTCGTTTTTGCTGATAAATTGTCTGTTTCTTCAATAGATGGATTTTTAGATGGTCTTGCTGGTTCCGAAGGTGTTATTAGTAAAGATGGTATCGTTGTTATGGCCAATGATGTTCTTATGTATGGAATTGGTCTGTATGATTATGTTTGGGATGCAAAGGAATGGTCGAAATTTGGTTATGAAGTTCCTTACGAGAATTGGAAAGGCTTAATTCCTCATGATGAAGTTCCATACGATGAAATGGGTTATTCTGAGCAAGGTGATGTGTCTCAGGTTACAACTGGTGTTTATGACTATTTGACTTATCAATTGAATTTAGTCTTCAAAGACCGTGTTGGTGTTACATTTGCTGATACATTAACATCTCAAAGAGATATTTTCAGAGAATCGTTCCATGTACAAATACATGATAGAATTTACATGACCCAAAGACATATGATTGGGTTGGATAGAGCTAACATAGTTATTGATGATAAGAGTTTTGTTGATTCTGAAATAAAAGTTGTTGATGTTGTTGATGTTTCTGTAACCGAATTTATTAGATACGGGACATTACATAAAGATAGATTGGGTATCAGTATTTTGGATACAACATACATTGATTACGGTGCATGGTGGTTGATGGATGATCATTATGGCGTTGATATGTTTCCTCATTCTGAACAACCTATGGAATATTATAAAGCGGGACTCGATAGAGCTATCAGTTTAGAAATTATTGAGACTGTAAAAATTATTGACGTTCATCAAGTATTTACTGACAGATTGAATGTTTCACCATTAGACGCTTTTGTTGGTCAAGGTGTTGGTGAAATTGATAATATTCGTATTGTTGGTAATGATATTACGACTTATGGTTTTGGAACTACCTTTTATGCTTGGACAGCACAGGAGTGGGATAAATTTCATGGATATCCTGTTGGTTATGAAGGATGGTTCTTACAGGATTCAAGAATACATGATGGTTATCCAGATGAATTTACCTTAGCAACTACAAAACTTAGTGATTCTATTTTCTCCGATGTTAGATTACTTTTATTGGATGAGCTTTATAACAATAGATATGGAATTGATGAATATCCACTTGATGAAAAATCCTTAGAATATCTCAAAGGTGATTATGATAGATCTTTTGACACAGAAGTTAAAGACGCACTCATATCTATCAATACGAGATTATTTTTTGGTGATAGTTTGAATGTGTTGGCTACTGATAATTTTGTCAATCATGCTGAGTACGCCGATGTTAAAACCCCAACTAGAAGAGATGGTATTATTGTCAATAATATTGATACTCTTATGTTTGGTATTGGTACATATGAATATATCTGGGATGCAAAAGAATGGGAGAAATATGGATATGAGGTTCCTTATGAGAATTGGAAGGGCTTAATTCCTTACGATGAAACTCCTTATGATGAACTTGGTTTTGCTGGACAAGGTGATTTGTCTCAGGTTACAACGGGTGTGTATGATTATTTGACCTATCATTTGAATTTGGTTTTCAAAGAGAATATTGGTGTTAGATTTGTTGATGTTTTGAGATACCAAAGAGATATTTTCAGAGATTCGCTTAATACACAACTTCAAGATAGAATTTATATGACTCAAAGACATGCTATTGGGTTGGACAGATCTACTATTGGAGTTGTTGATAAGAGTTTTGTTGATACTGAAATAAGAATTATTGAGGATAGCAATGTTTCTCTAAGTGAATTTGTCAAATACGGTTCCTCGTATAAAAATATTTTGAATATTGGTGTTTCTGATACTGCGCATATCACTTATAATGCGTTGTGGTTGAATGATCGTTATGGCGTTGATATGTTACCTCATTCTGAAGAGACTATGGAATATTACAATGATAGTTTCGATAGAGCTTTCAAAGCTGATGTAACTGATAATATAAAGATTCTTGATACTCATATCATTTTCAAAGATAGTTTAGTAATTTTGTCTGCTGATAAGTTTTTCAGTGGTAGGGATGATGTTGACCGTGGAGCAATTAAAGAAGTATCGAAATTAGAAATCGTATTTGGTGAGAATCTTGATGTTCGCTTGATATTTACTGATGACCGTTATAGCATAGATGGAATTGAACATGATTTTGGTGGAATGGAATATGACAATGATTCTGCTAATAGATCATTTTTAGCTACAGCAGTTGATAAACTTACAACAATTGATAGTCATTTGAAATATACTGATAAATTAGATATTCTGACTTCTGAATATTTCAAAGTAGAGACTATGGAAACCAGTATTTCTAAAGATATGCTTGCTATTATTGGTAAAGAAGCATATGATATTAGACAACTGTGGTTGAATGACAGATATGGTGTTGATGAATTTTCTTATGATGAGAAAGCATTAGAATATTATAGTGATTCCTTGGATAGAGCCGTTACTGCTTCAATAGTTGATGAAATTTCTATTGATACAAAATTCGTTTTTGTTGACAAGTTGGAAGTTTTTGCAATAGAGGGATTTTTAGACAATGTTTTTGGTTCTGTGAGTATTGTTGATAAAGATGAGATTATTGTAGCAAATACAGATGCCCTTACATATGGAATTGGTCGTTACGATTATATCTGGGATGCAAAAGAGTGGGAGAAATTTGGTTATGAAGTTCCTTATGAGAATTGGAAGGGCTTAATTCCACATGACGAAACTCCTTATGATGAACTTGGTTTGGCTGGACAAGGTGATTTGTCTCAGGTATCAGCTGGTGTTTATGATTATTTGACTTATCAATTGAATTTTATTTTCAAAGAAAGTATTGGTATCACATTAATTGATACAATTGATGCTAGATATATTTTCAGAGAATCATTTGATGCACAAATTCAAGATAGAATTTATATGACTCAAAGACATACAGTTGTACTAGATAGTGCTAATGTAATTGTTGATGATAAGAGTTTTGTTGACTCAGAATTAAAATTCGTTGATGCTGTTGGTGTTTCTATAAGTGAATTTTCTGAAGTTAGTTCAATTTACAACGATATGGTGAATATTATTGCATTAGATACTGCACATATTGATTACAATACGTGGTGGTTGACTGATGATCATTATGGCGTTGATGTTCTACCTCATTCTGAAGTTGGTATGGAATATTATAGAGATGGATTTTTCAGATCTCTTAAAACAGAAATTGTTGATAATGTGAAGATTATTGATACACATATGCTGTTTAGAGATAGTTTAACGATTCTTTCAGTTGATCAGTTAAGAGGTAAAGGCGATTTTGTTAAAGAAGTAGAAGTATCTCAAATAGGTATTACATTTGGTGAAAATCTTGATGTTCGCTTGTTATTCACAAAAGATAATTATTCTGCTGATGCAGTATTATTGGATGCAAGTGACAATCTTACATTGCTCGATAGTCATTTGAAATATACAGAAAAATTAAATGTTTTGACTTCTGAATATTTTGATGCAAGTAAACCGGTTGACACTCCAAAAGAATTTATCAATATTACTCTTGCTGGTGAAGAATATAAAGTTGGACAACTATGGTTGGATGACAGATATAGTGTTGATGAATTTTCTCATGATGAAAAAGCATTGGAATATTTCAATGATGCTACTGATAGAGCATTTACTGCTTCAGTATTAGATGGTATTAAATCACTTGATACGAAGTTGTTTTTTGGTGATAGTTTGAGCATTTCAACAATAGATACTGTTTCTGCTAAGTCTTTGTTTACCGAAAATATTGTTATTGTGAATACCGATATTCTTATGTATGGAATTGGACAATATGACTATATCTGGGATGCAAAAGAGTGGGAGAAATATGGCTATGAGGTTCCTTATGAGAATTGGAAGGGCTTAATTCCTCATGATGAAATCCCATATGATGAAATGGGTCATTCTGAGCAAGGTGATTTCTCTCAATTGACAACTGGTGTTTATGAATATTTGACTTACCAATTAAATTTGGTTTTCAAAGAAAGTATTGCTATTGCATTGACTGATACCGTAGCATATAGAGATATTTTTGATGAATTACTTAATGCACAAATACAAGATAGAGTTCATATAACTCAAAGACACACATTTGCATTGGATAGATCAAGAGCAGTTATTGATGATAAGAGTTTTATAGACTCAGAAATAAAATTCATTGATGAACTTAATGTTTCCTTTAGTGAAGATATGACTTTTAGTTCATCTTATAAAAATATGTTGAATATTGATGTTTTGGATGCAGCATACATTGATTACAATACCTGGTGGTTGAATGATCGATATGGTGTTGATATGCTTCCTCATTCTGAAGAGGCTATGGAATATTACAATGATAGTTTTGATAGAGCAATTGGTTCTAAAGTTGTTGATAACATAAAAACTATTGACACACATATGTTGTTCAAAGATAATTTGGCAATTTCATTTTTTGATCAGTTAATTGGTGTAGAAACTCTTAAAATAAAAGGAGTTAGCAAAGACATAACCGGAATTGCACTCGGTGAGAATCTTGATGTTCGCTTGGTAATGGCTAATGCGCATTATGGTGTAGATAGAGTTGAACATGATATTGGTGGTTTGGAGTATGATGAAGATTCTGCTGATAACGCATTTTTAACTAAAACCAGTGATAGACTTATATCTGCTGATACTCATTTCAAATATACAGAAACACTTAATGTTTTGACTTCTGAGTATTTTGTGGAAACCACACCAGTTGTTGTAACGAAAGACATTCTTACAGTTATTGCTAAAGAGACTCATGATGTTAGACAACTCTGGTTGAATGAAAGATATGGTATTGATGAATTTTCTCATGATGAAAAATTATTGGGCTATTATGCTGATGATCATTTTGATAGAGTATCAACCACTTTAGTAAAAGATGCAGTTACAATTGATACATCGTTTGTTTTTGTTGAAAAATTGGAAGTACTTTCAGTAGATCGTGTTATTCATTCTAAAACTGATAAATCTGTTACTGCAAAAATTGAAGATGATATAAAAATTGTTGATACACATATGCTATTTAAGGATAGTTTAGTAATTGTGTATTCTGAAAACTTGATCAGCGATGATGGTATCACCAGAATAAAGAGAACTGCTGAAAAGGAAATAACCGGTATTACCTTTGGTGAATATTTTGATGTCCGCTTGTTATTTACAGATGATCGTTATGGTGTAGATAGCTTTGAGCATGATGTTGATGAGTTGGAATATTATAACGATTCTATTGATAGAGCGTTTACAGTTAAAACCAGTGATAAATTTACCTTTACTGTTGATACTAATTACAAGTATGTAGATAAGTTGGCTGTTTTAACTTCTGATTATTTCAAGGTTAGTGATAGTGTTACAACATCAGTATTTGTTGATATTCCGAAAGATATTGTTAATGTCGCAATTGTTGGTAAGGAAACATATGAAATCGGACAATTGTGGTACGATGATCGATATAGAGTTGATGAATTTCCACATGATGAAAAAGCGTTGGAATATTTTAATGATTCTTCCGATAGAGCATTCACTGCTTTAGTAACAGATGACGTTAAACTTGATACTACGGTGTTTTTTGGTGAGAGTTTGAATGTTTTTGCATTGGATCATTTTACTAAATCTGATGGTGCTTTGTTCAATGATGGTATTGTCGTCACCAGTACTGAGTTTCTTGATTTTGATATTGAATCGTATGACTATATCTGGGATGCAAAAGAGTGGGAGAAATTTGGTTACGAAGTCTCTTATGAAAATTGGAGAGGTTTAATTCCTTATGATGAAACTCCATACGATGAGTTAGGTTTTGCTGGTCAAGGTGATTTGTCTCAAATTACAACCGGTATCTATGATTATTTGACTTATCAATTACATTTGACTTTTAGAGAAAGTGTTGGTATTGCATTAGCTGATACATTATCATACAGAGATATTTTTAGTGAGTCATTTAATGCACAAATGCAAGATAGAGTTCATATAACTCAAAGACATACATTTGCATTGGATAAAATCGATGTACTTGTTGATGATAAGAGTTTTGTGGATTCAGAAATAAGATTTATTGATTCACCTAATATTTTTGTAGCTGACTTTGTTTATTTTGGTTCATCGTATAAAAATATTTTGAATATCATTGCCTTAGATACTGCACATATCGAGTATAACACTTGGTGGTTGAATGATCGTTATGGTGTTGATATGTTACCTCATTCTGAAGAGGCTATGGAATATTACAATGATAGTTTCGATAGATCTTTCAAAGCAGATATTTCTGATAATATAAAGATTCTTGATACTCATATGTTGTTTAGAGATAGTTTGGTAATTTTATCTGCCGATAAATTTCTTGGTAGTAAAGATGGTTTGGGCATAGATGCATCTAGTAGATTGGGGATTGTATTTGGTGAAAATCTTGATGTTCGCTTGTTATTCACAGATGATCGATACAGTGTGGATGGAATCGCTCATGATTTTGGTGGAATGGAATATGATAATGAATCTGCTGATAGAGCATTTTCAACCAAGATGCGTGACAAAATTAAATTTATTGATAGTCATTTAAGATATACAGATAAATTAGATGTTTTGGCTGCAGATGCTTTCAAGGTAGAAACCAGTATTTCTAAAGATATGCTTGCTATTATTGGTAAAGAAGCATACGATGTTAGACAATTGTGGTTGAATGATAGATATGGTGTTGATGAATTTTCACTCGATGAAAAATTATTAGAGTATGATGCCGATGCTTCTAATAGAGCTTTTACTACTTTTGTAACTGATGAAATTAAATCAATTGATACAAAATTTGTTTTTATTGATAAATTGGAAGTTTTTTCAATAGATGGATTTTTAGATGCAAATATTGGTAGTAAAGATGATATTGTTGTTACTGGCAGTGATATTCTTATGTATGGAATTGGTCGTTACGATTATATCTGGGATGCAAAAGCATGGGATAAATTTGGATATGAAGTTCCTTATGAAGATTGGCAAGGTTTGATTCCTCATGATGAGACACCATACGATGAATTAGGTCATGCTGGACAAGGTGATTTGTCTCAAGTGGCAACTGGAGTTTATGAATATTTGACTTACCAATTGAATTTGGTTTTCAAAGAAAGTATTGGTATTGTAGTGGCTGAAGATTTTAATGCATGGTATTATCAGTCGGTATTCAAAGATTCGATTGATGTACATTTGCAGCACAGACTTCATATGTCCAGAAGACATACTATTACCATATCATTTAATGAAAAGCCTGTCTTTACTGATTATGAAATAAAATTTGTTGATTCTGTTAATGTAGCATTAAACGAATTTACGAAGTATGTTCAGTATGATAGCAACACCGATACAACAAAATTTGTTACTATAGATGAATTTACTGATTATGTTCATCTTTATAATAGAAATAAAGCAAATATTGGAGTTTTGGATACATCACATATCGGTTATAGAATGTGGTGGTTGGTTGGTGATCATTATGGCGTTGATATGTTGCCACATTCCGAATATGAATTGGAATATTTTAACGAAGGATTTTTTAGAGCTTTTGAAGCAGAACTTGCTGATGATCTAAAGATTATTGATATTCATCTAAATTTTGCTGAACAAATTAGTATTTCTTCATCTGATGCTTTTGCTGGCCGTGGTGTTGATACAGGTGTAGATACCATTGGAATTATAGCAAATGAAATTATGACTTATGGTTTCGGAACTATTTTCTATGTGTGGACTTCGGAAGAATGGGAAAAATTTGGATATGAAGTTCCTTATGAAGATTGGCAAGGTTTAATTCCACATGATGTAACGCCACATGATGAATTAGGATATGCTGCTGGACAAGGTGATTTGTCTCAAGTGGCAACTGGTCTTTATGAATATTTGACCTATCAATTACAGACGACCATTAAAGAAAGCATTGGTATTACATTTTCTGAAGCGTTTGATGTGGTATCGTACAAGTCTAAATATACTGATTCTGTAAACGCATATATGTTACATAGACTTCATATAGCTCAAAGACATACTATTATGCCAGAAGATGCAGATGTCGGTAATATATCGCTTAATGAATTTTTCAAATCTAAAATAATATATGTAGATTTTGCTAATGTTTCTACAGATGATTTTGGTAAGTTTGAGATGTATTATAAAGATGCGTTGAATATTAATGCTTTAGATACATCCAATATTGATTACAATACTTGGTGGTTGAATGATCATTATGGTGTTGATATGCTTCCTCATTCTGAAGAGGCTATGGAATATTATAATGATAGTTTTGATAGATCTATTGGTTTTAAGGCTGTTGATAACATAAAACTTATTGATACTGATTTAGTGTTTAGAGATAGTTTATCAATTCTTTCATCTGATCAGTTGCGTGCTAAAGATGACCTTGAACATGTTAAAAATGCGTCTAAATTGGGAATTGTATTTGGTGAGAATCTTGATGTTCGTGTATTATTCACATATGCAAAAGACAACTATTCTGCTGATAATGTGTTGATAGATTCAAGTGATACATTGCTTATTGATAGTCATTCAATTTATACAGATACCGATAAATTAAATGTTTTGACTTCTGATTATTTGCACGCAAGTACACCAGTAGATACTCCAAAAGAGTTTGTTAATATTGAGATTGCTGGTAAAGAAACTTATGCAGTTGAACAATTGTGGAGTGATGAAAGATACAGTGTTGATGAATTTGCTCATGATGAAAAAGAATTGGAATATTTAAATGACTCTTTAGACAGAGCATTTACTGCGTCTATTACTGAAGTAGTTTCACTTGATACACAGTTGTTTTTTGGTGACAGTTTGAGTGTTTCGGCAATTGATAATATCGTTGCTGATACTATGTTTACAGATGGTATGGTTATTACAAATACAGATATGCTCATATATGGATTTGGTTTATATGATTATATCTGGGATGCAAAAGAATGGGAGAAATTTGGTTACGAAGTTCCTTATGAGAGTTGGAGAGGTTTGATTCCACATGATGAAATTCCATATGATGAATTAGGTCATGCTGGACAAGGTGATTTGTCTCAAGTGGCAACTGGTGTTTATGATTTTATTTCTTACCAATTGAATTTGGTTTTCAAAGAGAATATTAGTGTTGTATTGACAGATACTTTGGATGCTTGGTATTATCCAACTAAGTTCCGTGATTCGGTTAATGCACATCTTTCGCATAGACTTCATATATCAAGAAGACATACTGATCTTGTAGATGATACTAATGATATTAGTGTTTTCACCAAGGAAAATTATATTACTGGTTATGGAATGGGATTTGTTGATTCTACTAATGCTTCCATAAATGAATCTGTACAGTATATTCAATTTGATGGAAATAATGATATAACAAAAATTGTTACTATAAATCAAGTTCCAGAATATGCTCAATACAATATTAGAAGCAGATCTAACATTGGTATTGTAGATACAACATACATTGATTACAATACATGGTGGTTGATGGACGATCACTATGGTGTTGATGTTCTACCTCATTCTGATCAAGGTATGGAATATTTTAACGATGGTTTCTATAGAGCTTTTGGAGCAGAAATTGTAGATAATATAAAAACTCTTGACACCCATATGTGGTTTAAAGATAGTTTGGCAATTTCATCTGATGATCGAATGGTTGGCGTAGAAACTCTTAGAATAAAAGGAGTCAGCAAAGATATAACAGGTATTGCCTTTGGTGAGAATCTTGGTGTTCGCTTGTTAATGACTAATGTTCACCATGGTATTGATGAAATCGAACATGATGTTGGTGGAATGGAATATGATAATGGTTCTGTTGATAGAGCATTTTTAGCCAAAACGGGTGATAAACTTGCATCAGTTGATACTAATTTCAAATATTCGGATGCACTCAATGTTTTGACTTCTGATCATGGTATTGCAAATATTTCAATTATTGCTTCAAAAGATATTCTTGCAATTAGTAATAAGGATGCTTATGGTGTTGGAGAATTGTGGTTAAATGACAGATATGGAGTTGATGACTTTTCTCATTATGAGAAATTATTGGAATATTCTGCTGATGATCATTTTGATAGAGTATCAACAACTTTAGTAAAAGACACAATTACAATTGATACAACATTTATTTTTGTTGAAAAATTAGATGTTATTTCAACCGATAGAGTTATTCATTCTAAAATGGATACGGAAGTTGTTGCAACAATTGACGATGATATAAAAATCATTGATACGCATATGCTATTTAAGGATAGTTTAGTAATTGTGTATTCTGAAAACTTGATCAGTGATGATGGTATTGAGAGACTAAAAATAACCGCTGAAAAGGAAATAACAGGTATTACATTTGGTGAATATTTTGATGTTCGTTTGTCATTTACAGATGATCGTTATGGTGTAGATAGCTTTGAGCATGATGTTGATGAGTTGGAATATTATAATGATTCTGCCGATAGAGCATTTTTATCTGAGGTCAGTGATAAACTTACGTCAATAGAAACTGATTCTACATATATGGATACATTGGATGTTTTGTCTTCTGATCATTTTAGAATTAGTGATAGTATCACTACATCGGTGTTTGTTGATGTTCCAAAAGAAATTGTTAATATTATCGGTCTTGATACTGAATCCTGTGAAGTTGGTCAATTGTGGTATGATGACCGATATAGAGTTGATGAATTACCACATGATGAAAAAGCATTGGAATATTTCAATGATGCAGCTGATAGAGCATTTATTGCCTCAGTACAAGATGTAACTGTATTCATTGATACACATTTGTTTTTTGGCGAAAGTTTGAATATTTTTACCTTAGACCGAGTTACTAATTCCAATACTTTGTTTAATGATGGAATTTCTATCATTAGTACAGAATTCCTTGATTTTGAGATTGAAACATATGATTATATTTGGGATGTGAAAGAATGGGAGAAATTTGGTTACGAAGTTCCTTATGAGAATTGGAAGGGCTTAATTCCTTACGATGAAACTCCTTATGATGAACTTGGTTTTGCTGGACAAGGTGATTTGTCACAGTTGACAACTGGTGTTTATGATTATCTGTCTTATCAATTGCATATGACTTTCAAAGAAAATATTGGTATTACTTTAACCGATACTGCTGATTGTTGGTATTATCCAACTAAGTTCCGTGATTCAGTTAATGCGCATTTGCAGCACAGACTTCATATGTCCAGAAGACATACCATTATGCCAGATGATGTTGACGAAACAACCATATCTTTTAATGAACAATACGTGTATGGTTATGGAACTGAACTTGTTGATTCTTTCACCGTTTCTATAAATGAATTTGTGAAATATATTCAATCCGATGGTGATGATGAAGTATCAAAAATTGTTACAATAAATCAGGTACCAGAATTTGTTCAATACAATATTAGAAGTAGATCTAATATTGGACTTTTGGAAACGTCATATATTGATTACAATATGTGGTGGTTGATGGATGATCATTACGGCGTTGATATGCTACCTCATTCAGAAGTTGGTATGGAATATTATAGTGATGGTTTCGGTAGAGCTTTTAGAACAGAAATTGATGATAATGTAAGAATTATTGACGTTCATCAAAAATTTGTTGAGCAAGTGAATATTTCTTCATTTGATGCTTTTGTTGGTCAGAGGGTCGATGGAGCAGCAGATACTATTAGTGTTATTAGCACAGATATTATGAATTATGGTTTTGGAACTGCTTTTTATGCGTGGACGGCAGAAGAGTGGGATAAGCTTATGCATGGATATACTGTCAGTTATGAAGGATGGTTCTTGCAGGATTCAACTATTCATGATGGATACCAAGACGAATTTGCTTTAGCAACTGCAAACATCAATGATTCTATTTTCTATGATATTGAGTTGCTTTTCAAAGAAGAAATCGCTGTCAATTTTGAGGATGAAGTTTGTAATTGGTATTACCAGTCTGTATTTAAAGATATTGCTTACGTAGGAATTGATAACAGAATTTATTATAGATGGCACGAAGATGATAGTGTTAGTACGGATAGAATTACAAATCCAGCGGATTTATTTGTTACTAATAAAGAATTTATGTCGATAAGTTATGAGTTTGGTGATAAAATCAAAACCCATAAGTTTTCTGCTGTTATTGATGATTTATTTTCGACTCAAGAGATAAATATATACGATAGAGAAACATACCAGTTAATCGAAACTGTCATGAAATACAGATTTTATGAGATGATTGATTCATCTATTAATGATAATTTGTTTACAAGCACATTATTCAAGCATGATGATAAATTGAGTTTACTGGCAGATTATTTATCAACATCTATGGATCTGTATAAATCCCAGAATGATGGGTCAAAGACTAAAACAATGACTGTTGTTCAGGATAAGACAATGACATGGATTACATTGTATTTTACGGAGAATGTTTTGACTAATATAGATGATTATAACAAAGTTCAAGGCACATATGCTGAAAGGCCAAATGAATATATGTGAGATAAACAAAAAGTTTAATTTGGAAGAAAATTAAAAAACGGAATAAATAAAATAAAGTAATAATAAACAAATATTCAAGGGGAACACACATGAGTATGAAAGAATTGTCACACCAAAGCGTTATTGGTACATTGAAGGTTTATGATGGTCTTGATTTGGTAGTTGAAAAGAAAAATAAAATTAAATTGGATAACTTTGTTAGAACTTTAGCTTTTGGTGCAGTTCATGATAATGTTGCTAACGCCGATGCATACAGAATTGCTACTATTAGATTTGGTTCTGGTGGTGAAGATATTGACGGTAATGAAAAGACTCCAGACGTCGCTACCGATGCATTGTTTGATCCAAAGCATTCTGAGGATGTTGTTGGTTCGGGTAATGGTATCAAAGTTTTAGATATTATGGATGAAAATAACAGCATTATTGAGCCAAATTCAAAGATTATCGAAGTTAATTCAACTATTAGCTCTACAGAAGCTAATGGTGTTAAGTTTAATGAGTTGGGTCTTTTTGATGCTTCTAATAAGAAATTGACTCATATTACTTTTGATGCCATCAGCAAAACTGAAAACAGAACATTGAGCTTCACCTATCAGGTTGAAATCACTGTTTCCTAATTAGTTTGTAATTTTAAATTGTTTTTGTTAAGATTAGCCGAAAGGATTTTATTCTTTCGGCTAATTTTGTCTTGACAACTTTCCGTTTTATATTAGAATCCCAAAAATTATCATAAATAGGTGTAATGCTATCAAAATAAAAAGGTTTTGAATAATGAAGTATTACATTCCAGAAATGTTTGATATTAATAATGTTGAGGGATTTGCTGCTGATCTTCTTTTACAAAGAGAAACTTTTGCATTTCAATTGAATGTATTTGAAACTAACTTGAATAAATTTAAAAAACTTCATTTCAAAGAAATTTTAATTTACGAAAAGCAAAAAATAAATAATCCAGAGTTAAGACCAACTAAAGATGTTTTGAAAATAATTAAAGCATTGGAAACGGATCCAAGTGTAAAAATATTCAAACAGAATATTGCTAGATTATCGAGAGAAATTAAAAATATTGATACTAAAATAAACAATGAGAAAATTAGAATTAGCAATATGTTTAAATTTGATGAATACGATGTTAGGAGATTTCTGTACACGTATTTAGATTACAAGGCTGGTACTGGAACCTTTGATAATTTAATGGAACTTGTGTTTAATACCCAGTTTAACAGTAAAAGAATGTATTACGAAGTTGCTGGTTTGAGAAATTTTGATATATTGAAATTGTTACATAGTAAGGCTCCCCAACAGTGGAAGAAAGTAATAATTTTTATTATAAATGAAGCTAATTATGTATTTCTTCAGGAAGAAATTGCGTTGATTGAAACTGCTGGTTTTGAGCTTATAAAAGATGGTGGATTAGATGTGTTGAAATTGGCTATTTTGATTAAAGAAATGTATCAAAAAAAATTAGACGATCTGGAGAAAATATAATGAGTTTCTTTGCACCTATAGCTGGTATTTTTTCTTCTCCTGCATCAATATCAATTAGTTCTTCTGAAATTTTGATAAGTGATATTATTGTTGCTAGGGAAAATCTTATAAAGACATCACCGGGCTATGCTTCTATAACTGAATCTACTAGCTTGGCGGCACACAACGCGTTATTAAATATGACTTCAGAAGCTATTCAAATTTTTAATGTTGCATTTTTGAATGATAAAGCTGGTTTAGTACGGGGTGATGATTCTATAGAAAATACACTTGTTTCATCTTCTGGTTTTGATGTCCAAAATTTATTTCAAGAACAACAACAACAAAGTGTTTTGAATAATGAAAGGGCAAATGAATATGCTATAGAGTTGGAAGAAGCAAGAAAGAAATTGGAAAAGGAAATTCTTGATATGGCTGAAAAGTTGAAAAAAACTGCAGCAGGTAGTGTATCTTTTGAACAGATGGCCGAGACTCTTACTCGAAAAATGAATGTATTAACTAAAATAAATGATGCATTAAATGCACAGAAGCATCAAATAAAATTAAAAATTTAAATAGGAGAATGTATCAGTGACTACATTATATTTACCACCACATATGCATAACTATCCTGGAATAAGAAGTACTACCACCTTTTGGGATTCACCAGTCGGTGAAGGTTGGTTTGGTGGTGAAATTGATGATCTTATTGTAGAGCATATCGAACCAAAATATAAACATGGTTATAGAGGTAATTTTCCTGGTAGTATGTCGGCGTTGAATTATTTAATTAAAACAATGGATAGACCTAAAATTGATCTCGAAAGTATAGATCAATTGAGGAATAATGTTGTTAGACGATATCCTATTAGATATAATTTCGGTGATGTGTCTTTTTCATTTTGGGATGATATTAAACATGTTACTGTTAGTACACTCACTCAGTATTTTCATGGTCAGGTTTGGGAACATGGTGGTAGTAAGGGAGGAAGAGGGTCTTTTTTGTTAAGGGATAGTGCTATAATTGGATCTTTTGATGTTATAGACTATGTTATGGATCATAGACAACCATTAACATATACGTTTTATAATGCTTTAATGAGTAGTATGGATTTTGATGCTCATGATGATGAATCTGATGAAGGAGTTCATACCGTTCAGCTTGTTCTAAAAGTTGAAGGATATTCTATTCGGATAGGTGGTCCTCCATATGCATCTGGTTCTGGAGAACATGATTCAGTAAATCCGGAAGTTATGGCAACAGTTACTAATACCTTTAATAGTATAAATCAACTGATTAATGAATCTGGTAGTACTGGAGCTGATGCAGCTACTGCTGGTTTATAAAAATATTTTGAGGATAAAATAGTGAGTATTATTAAAACACTTATTGACACAAAAAAAGAAGGGTTGACTCAATACACTAATGCTGTTGTTAATAATGGTATAGTTGTTAAGAGAACTTCACCAACTAGTGGGGCTGCTATTCAAGGTACTACTGGTAAATTACCAAGTGATGCTGAAAGAGTTGAGACTGCGTTTACATTTACTGGATGTAAATTTGAAAAAACTCAAGATGATCCAAAAGGAAAAGATAATACATTAATTGCTTATGCACAAATGCGTGCTGGAGTATCTAAAGCTGTTGAAAGTATTGTTGATTATAAAGTTGATGTTAGAAAATCATATGCGGATTATAAAATTAATGACTCTACATTAACAAGAAGTGATGATGGTATTGATAATTTGGCAGAGATTAGAAGTAGTTCTGCTGAATTATTGGCAAACGCTATTAGCACCATTGGGAGTTTTTAATTGGGTTAATAGCGTTTTTAATTGACCTTATTCATAACGAATTTTATATTCGTTTTCATATTGTGTAATTTTGTCTTTGTATCTTCTTGGAACGATTATTTGAGTTACAGAATCATTTACCAATTTCAATGGTGATCTAATAATGACCAACTCATTTTCTGATCCTAATGATCTGATGTATGTGTTAAATGGCGTATAATTTGTGTCATAAATATAGTCTTCAATTTCATTTACTTTGTATTCTTTCAAAAGAAGATCTAGTTCAATAATTCCATCAACCAAATAATCATTAAAAAATCTTTTGGAAAAATTGTCTGTGTTATTCCAATCAATACTATTGTAATTTTGTCTAAAATAATCTTCTGAACTACTATATTTGCCTTTGGTAACGAATTTAGTGATACTTTCTCGTTCATCAAGCCATTCTGTATTAAATTTCACAATGAAAACTTCATTGTTCTCTTTCAACAATTCTCTATCGAAAGTAACTTCACATGGACCATATTCTTCGAGATATTGGTTAATGGTAGAGCTTCTTTTGGTTGTCAATGCAATCCAATTTTTACCATCATCTTTATCTTCAATTCGTTGATCTCTCATAGAAATGTCATATGAAAATACTTTTCCATCTTTCAATAAATCAAGAATCCATTCAAACGTGCAGTATTTGAACAGTTTATTTTCATTCTGATCTCTGGCTTCATATAACGATTTTAATTCCCTAAATCTCATTTTAGCTATACTCCAGTATTTCAATATTATTCACTTATTTATTCATCACCAACAATAATTTACAACATTAGATGGTTTTTATCATTCAAGTATTTTATTGGTATTTATCATAGTTTGGGTTTATTAAGTGACATGCGAGAAAATATGCGTCTGTAATATCTGTTAAACCTCTGCTAATTTTCCAGTTTTTGTCCTTTGTAAATAAATCATAAATGTTTTTTGGTAATGCACTGATCATTTGTTCTTTTGTTGCTTTACCATTTCCAGTAGCACTTTTCTTCAATGTTGGTGGTGCTATAATAGAAATGTCTTTCATCAAAATGAATTTTATTTTGGTTATAATACTGAATTGAAGACCAGCGAGGTCTCTTGTTGCGTTTCCTCTCATTGCAAAAGCCAAACCTTCAATAGCTATTTGACAATCATCATATTTTTTGATTTCATCCACAATTAAATTGGAAATATCCCAAGCTCTTTTGAAAATTTCATCATTTTTTGAAGATGTTAAAATTTTGCAATCGATAATCGATGAATCTTTATCTAATACGGCAATTCCTGTTGATGTATAACTCTGGTCAATGCCTATGTAATACATAATTTTTTCCTTTGGTATTTTATTGATATTTATTTGGAAAATTGAATAAATAAGGGTAACATCGAAGGAATATGCACATGAATTATAAAGATTTAGTATACAAGATAACCAGTAGTGGTAATGATCGTAATGTTATAAAAGAGCCCGAAGAGTTGAAAAGAGAAACTCAAGAGGTTAATGCTGCTAAAAAAGCATTGATACTTAAAGATGTTTTGATTGGTGTAATGGTTGGGGCTGATATTGTATTAAATAAAGGTATTGCAGAGGCGTTGAAAGCTGAAATTGAAAGAACATTAACTGTGTTATTCAATAGCCCAATCTCTGATACATTTTCCTTTTTACCATTTGATAAAGCTACATTGATTCCTATGTTAGAATTATTTCCAGGTAAAAATCATCATTTTGTGTATAAATCAGAAGAAGCTGAGGAAATCAAAGAATTAAAAAAGACTAAAATGAATTTATCTACAGTTTATCTTTCTGATGATGTTAATAAAGCTTTCGTTGGAAAGATTGATTATTTGATGACTGTTAATATTGATAAACTTGAACCATCAATGGAAGCTAAATTAAAAGAAAAAAATATAATGATCTTTCCTATGGTTTTTAGAGGAACAAAACAATTTTCCCAAGCCGAAAAATTGGTAGCTGCTGATCCAAGTGGTTGGGGTTATAACTCTGCTAGTGGTATATGGTTAAAAACTTGGGGTAATGATGGCTCACAAGAAGTTCCAAGTTGGAAAGCTCCTGCTGATTGGAATATGGAAGCTGAACCAAAGTACGTAGTATTTTAAAATCCTACAATTTGTTTCATATTGCGCTGTACTACTTCATCATTGCCGGCTGTTCCTTCACCTAGTTTTCGTTCATTCAAAACTTGATAGGCTGCTTGATAGGCTCCATCTTCTCGATTTGGAAATACTTCTTCAAGATTAATACTATTATCAGTATATCCATTCATTGGTAAACCTTTCAGACCTTTTCCTTTTTGAATATTACCCAGCATTTCTTTTACTTGACTAATATCCATAGGTTCATCATTGGTTACATTTCTAGATGGGGTGTTTGGTCTAGACGATTGATTTCTATTAGACTGTTGTGGAACGTCTATTTTTATACCTTTTTCTAATTGTTCTTGAATGCCATGTAATTCATGAGGATTAGTAATGTTTCTTTGTGCATTTGTTGGTTTCTGGATTCCAGCACCTTTAGTAGCAATGTTGATTAATGTTTGGATTGTTGCATCAAGGGTAGCTACTCTATTACTTAAATCTGCTACAACAAAGAAAAGTTGATTTATTTTCTCAAACATTTCAAGAGGTGTAAATTTTTCGAATTTTTTTTCAATTTCTTGTTTGGATTCTGCAGAATAATCTTTGACCATTTGTGAAACCATGTTAGATTGCTGTTCTACATAACTAACATATTCCCCAGTAGTTTCTGGTTTTTTTGGTGGAGTAAGTGAGAGTTTTTGTTTTTTTTCTTCTGATAAAGGTTGCGTCAAATTATCTGTTAATGGTGTGGCTCTAACCTCAACAGTATTTTCTGGTGTTACAGGGTATTGACTATGAATAGATGAATTTTCCGAAAAATATTTGCCCATTTTGAACCCTTTTATTTATTATTTATGAGTCCAAAATGGGCAAAAGTGCATTTAGTTAAAAAATTATCTTCTAACTAATATTTTTACTACCTGATCCTTCATCAATCCTCTGGTGAACATAATTCTGTTATTGGCAACTTCAACATAGTCATCGCCTTTCCATTGAATTACTCTATCAACATAAACTTCTAAAGCACCAGTGTTAATTGGATAAGTTTCATTGTTAGGCAAGAATACATCAAATGTTCCATTAGCAAGAACAACAACTGTTAATGTAGTTGATTGAATGCTTACTGATGCAGAAGTAAATTGCTGAACTCTTAATTTACCACCAACTTTCCAGTCATTAACAATAACTGAGTGTGAAGTGTTATCGACAGCATACTGATCTAAAAGTCTCAACATACCATTTTGTCTTACTGTATCATCACCTATAGTATTGACAGTTCTATCAATAATCAAACCATCTTGGAACATCATGGTCATATTGGTTAATTGAGTGAATTTAGTTGTGTAAATTCTCTGAATGTTATTAACAGGAAGAACTTCGTAATGAGTTTTAGAAGTCAAACTATTTACGTTGGTAACTCTCTTATTAAATTCATAGATTTCAACTTTTTCACCTGGGACAACATTGTCCACATTGAATGCCATGACGTCAGTATAATCTTCTGGATCAACATTGATAACTGGTTTACCCTCATTATCAATAATTGGTCTTCCAGTTGGATCAAGAGCTGGTGAAGTATTGTGATAGATTCTATCAGCAAAAACTTTATATGTATTGATCTGTGTTTGCGTTGTTTTATCACTTTCTGGTTGTCTTCTTGTAATCAACTGACCATTTTTGTATACCAACAAGAATACATCATTAATGAACTCGGTGTTTAACAATTGGAAATTCTCAGAACCAGTAGCGGTAGCATTAAGAACCTCTTTTGTAAATCCTAAATCATCGGTAGCAAGATTATCTTTTGTGAAGAATTGATAAGCAATAAGAATGTCACCAACAGCATTTGGATTTTCAGTTAATTCGGCAACTGTTGGACCATTACAACCTGCAACTACCAATCTTTCGTTTGCATTGATGCTGTATTCTGTTTCTTCTAATTTCAATCCATTTCTAAAAACCAAGAAACTCTTAGTTTTATCGAGATGTTGATAAGTGAAGATATTAGCTCCATCTAAAGTAGCACCAAATTCTTCCATAAAAATGTGATACATTTCTGGTTGTGAAACTTGCATAATAGTAACAATATCACCAGACTTAATACCGGTTGTGGATTCAGCGTTGGTTTTTGCATCACCAAACACCTGAACTTTTCTTAAACCGCCAACGATGTAGGTATTTCCATCATCGTCAGTAACAACTTCTTGTTTAATAACATTGATGTTGGCTTTTTGTTGTAAAATACCATTTCTGAATACCATCAATGGAGCATCTAAATCAAAATCTCTAGTTAGATTCAAAGTTGTCCATCCATCAGCACTCACCAAATTTTCCATATAATTGTACTCAACTGGAACATAGTTGTGTGGAAGATAGAATTGGAAGAATCTAATTTCATCCTTATTATTAGCATGCATCGTTAAGGTGTTGCTAGCTGCATTTACAGTATAATTAGTAGGTGAAATAAACAAATCATTTCTTGTTACAAAGAAGTGATAATTTGTGTCAATGTTGACCAAATCGAATGTAACTGTTTTAGCTGTAGCATTGAAAGTATAATCTACTTCGATTACGCCATAGCTTGATCTGTCTTTTGATGCTGCATGTAACATGTCAGACATCATTTTACCTTTAACATTCTTACCAGCAGAAATATCTTCTTTAACAGCACCAATCTGGAATGAATACTCTTTTGAGAAGAATGCTGCTTTGTAGTCTCTACCAGCAATCAACTGAACAATGATATAAATTTCACCTTTGTTTGTGTTAGGAATAACAAGACTATTGTTATTTCCTGCATTGATTGTCATTCTGGCTGATGGAATAAATACACCCTCTTTGAAAACCATAATACCACCCAAAGAAAGGTCAGCAATTTGATTGCTTTCTTTAATTGGGAATGTATCTTCGATTGCTTTCAAAATTGCCCAGTCAGCATCAGTTAAGTCATTCTCAGAAGCATTACCGGTTGATGTATTGTGAGATTCAATCAATTCTGCTTTCTTAGCATCGTAGATTGCTTTTTTAACATCATATGCTGCTTGCTCGGTTTCAGTTCTGGTATAATTATCAATAGTAAAGTTACCATTTACATTTGATTTGAACTTTTTAACCAAATAGTTGATAGTGACATCACCGTTGAATTGCATAACATCAATTTCATCTTCAGCACTTGCTGAATTAAGAATCAAGTCTTGATCATCTGTTCTCCAATTATCAGTGAACAAACCATTTTTGAATACAAAGAACTGTCTATCGAGATTAACTTTTTGAATGTTGACAATTCTTTTTTCACCGTCTACAATATTTGGCTTAATTACTTCAACCAAATCAGTAGTGATACCAATATTCTCAACAATAACTTCTCTTCTAACAGCCAAAGGAACTCTTGTTACTACGCCTTCTGAAGAAATTACGATTTCGTGAGTAGCTGAATCATAGTTTACGGTTGCACTTCCACCAGAATAAGAGTTGTCAATGCTGATGTTAATGTCGTTCCAATTTGTGCCATTGTAAATTTTTAGCAAATTATTAACGTAGGCAATATCACCTTGTTTTGGATTAGCAGGAATAGATAAATGGGCTCTTGCGTTCGATGGGAGTGAAGACCAAACACCATTTTTTCTAACTTTCAATTCGGAGTCAATGGTATCTAACCAAAGTTGACCTTCTTTATTGTCAGTTGGGGTCATATAGCTAACGATAGTACCGCCACTATTAACTTTGTTCCAAGCACTACTTGCCCAAATTTTCAATTCACCATTTGAATCATCATACCACAATTGTCCAACTACTGGAGATAATGGTGCATTACCATAGCTGATCAAACCAATATCTTGCACGTGCTCCCAAATACCATTGACTTTTACTTTCATAAAGCCGTTGGCTGTATCAAACCAAACTTTACCTTCTTTTGCATTTGCTGGAGCGGAAGCAG
>Ga0194119_10002053_pt1 | contig 35169 bp, 29 predicted proteins | sample TA2MahC100mmetaG_FD_148620 | JGI IMG/M metagenome (GOLD analysis project Ga0194119, IMG submission 148620) | Freshwater microbial communities from Lake Tanganyika, Tanzania - TA2015018 Mahale Deep Cast 100m | ecosystem: Environmental > Aquatic > Freshwater > Lake | place: Tanzania: Lake...
ACAGCATTCCCCTCGGCGAGGAGCGTCGCTTCCCGCAGCTGCAGGTGCTTTCGGTGGCCAACATGCTCGGCGAAGCCATCTGGCGCATCCATGACGAGAGCTCGGTGAGCTCGATGTTTCGCTGAAGCGGGTGCGGCTCGCGCGTTCAACAGCAGCTCTGCTGGGAGCCGTGGCCCTTGTGGTGCCACCAGTTCAGCTGCGGGCCCAGCCGCACCTGCCCCCTGTGCAGGCGGGACCCCCAGCAGCAGCGGCGACGTCACCCCGGCGTGTTGCGATCCCGGCCCCGCGCCGCAGGGTCGGCGTTTGGCTCACCAACAGCCCCAGCCCGCTGTACTACGACGCCACGCGCATTGAGCGCGCGGTGGCCGAACTGGCCGGGGCCGGCTTCAACACCCTTTACCCCAATGTCTGGAGCCGGGGCACCACCTTTCACCGCTCGAGCTATGCGCCGCTTGAGCCGGCGCTGGCTCGCTCTGGCGCCGGCTTGGATCCGATCTGCCGCATGGCGGCTGCCGCCCATCGCCGCGGCATGCAGGTGATTCCCTGGTTCGAATACGGGTTGATGGAGCCTGCCGATGCTGAGGTGGTGCAGCGCCATCCCGAGTGGCTGCTGGCGCGGCGCGACGGCAGCACAACCATGGACCTGCACGGCAAGCCCATGGCCTGGCTCAACCCAGCCCACCCAGGCGTGCGGCAACGCTTTGTGGGCCTGGTCAGCGAGATCGTGCGCCGCTGCGGACTCGATGGCATCCAGCTTGATGACCATTTCGCCTGGCCCGTGCAGTTCGGCTACGACACCTACACCCGCGCGCTCTACAGCAGCGAAACCGGCCGTGAACCCCCGGACGATTTCACCGACCGCGCCTGGATGCGCTGGCGGCGCCAGCAACTCACCAGCCTGCTGCGGGAGCTGCGCCGAACGCTGCCGCCGCCCACGGTGATCAGCCTGTCGCCAGGGCCGTTTCGCTCGGCTTACAACCTGTGGCTGCAGGACTGGGAGCTATGGGCAGTTGGCAACCTGATCGACGATCTGGTGGTGCAGAACTACGCCTATTCGGTGGCTGGTTTCGCCAGGGACCTCAACCAACCCGCGCTGGTCAAAGCCAAGGGCTGGGGCATGCCCGTTGAGATCGGCATCCTCGCCGGCTTCGGTGGCCGCACCCCAACGATGCAGGTGCTGTCAGAGAAAACGCGGCTCAGCTTTGCGCGCGGCCACGGGGTGATCTATTTCTATTGGGAAGGACTCTGGGGACAACATGCCGGGCCCGAAGGCGGCACGGCGCGGCGGGCAACCTTTGCCCAGTTGCACCGTGAGTGAGCCAGACCGTAAGTGAGCCAAACCGTGAGTGAGCCAGCCAGGAGCTCAGCCGTGGTTGTCCTCAGCCAGGCACTGCTGCACAACCTCACCGGTGTTGGCTGAGAGCTCAGCTTGCGCGAGAGTCGAAAGGGCGCTGTGCATCTGCGCCGCACGTTCGGGCCCGTAGCTGCGCCAACGGCTGAACACCTTGGCCAGTCTTGAGGCGGTGATCGGGTTGCGCCCATCGAGGTCCGCAATCTGCCGGGCCATGAAGCGGTAGCCGTTGCCATCGGCTGCATGAAACACCGGTGCATTGCCGGCAAGACCACCCAGCACGGCACGCACCGAATTGGGTGCGTTGGGGTCGTAGCGAGGGTGTTCCAGCAGCCGTTGCACCCGCGCCAGCCCATCGCCAAAGGGGGCCGAGGCTTCCAGGGCGAACCAGCTATCCAGAATCACCGGTCGGTGCTGCCAACGCGCATAAAAGGCCTCACTCGCTGCCTGACGCTCAGGTCGATCATGGTGCTGCAGCGCTGCCAGCCCGTAGCGGGCCAGGGTCATCGATGCACCATCGACCGCGGCGCGCGCCTGGGCGATCACGGCAGCGTCGCCGGCAGCGCTTCGCCATGCCCAGATCAAACCGCTCAGCCTGCGGTCACCCTGGCCGTGCGGCCAACTCTGAGTCCATTCTGTTTGGCAGGCCTCAAGCTGCTGCAGCAAGGTGGTTGCAAGAGCCTGGCCAAAGCGCTGCCGCAAGCTCTGGGCGGCGGCAAACAGCGCTGGCGGATCGGGCTTGTGCCCAGCCTGTTGGGCGGCATCCTCGAGCTCCGGCTGGCCTGGCAGGCTCAACAGCAGAGCCTTGCTGGCCTGGGAGAGCGAGGGGTCATTGAGGATGCGTCCAAAGGCATCGCCCAGCTCCTCTTCGAGCTGGGCATCGTGTTGCCCCTGGCTGCGTGCCAGCACGGCGCGCTTGAGCAGCAGCTGGCCGGCATCCCAGCGGGCCAGCGGGTCGCTGTCGTGGGCCAGCAGATGCACCAATTCGGCAACAGGACGGCCTAAATCCAGCTTGATCGGGGCTGAAAACTGCCGCAGCAGTGACAACGCCGGGGGGTGGTGCTGCTTGGGCAGCCCGCACAGGCGCAGCTGCACCTCAGGCTGATCAATCACCAGCAGGCGGCTGCGGCGGCCCCAGCTGGGTGGCAGGTCCTGCTCTTGCGCCGTCTCAGGGTCCTCGCCCTCGAGTTGCACAGGCAGCGGCTCGCCCCCTTGCCCCACCAGGCCAAGCACCAACGGGATCACCACGGCTTGTTTGTGGGGTTGGCCTGGCGTTGGCGGGGTGTGTTGGCGGATGTGGAGCTCCAGCTCGCCGCAGGACCCGTCCCAATTACGTTGGATCTGCAGCACCGGGGTGCCGGCCTGGTGATACCAGCGCTTGAACTGGGCGAAATCAAAGCGGCAACTGTCGCTGCTTTCCTGTGCTTCATCCCACGCCAACGTGGCGGCATCCTCCATCGCGCGTACGAAGTCGTCGCAGGTGGCTGCTGAACCATCGTGACGACTCACATAGAGAGTCATGCCACGCATGAAGGTCTCCTCACCCAGCAGGGTGTGCAGCATGCGGATGACTTCTGAGCCTTTTTCGTAGATCGTCGTTGTGTAGAAGTTGTCGATGGCCTGGTAGGCATCCGGTTGCACTGGGTGCGCTGTTGGGCCGGAGTCTTCTCTGAATTGCGTGTTGCGCAGAATCGACACGTTTTCGATGCGATTGATGGCCGCTCCATGCAGGTCTGATGTGAAGCTCTGATCGCGAAACACCGTCAGCCCTTCTTTCAGTGACAGCTGAAACCAGTCACGGCAGGTGATGCGGTTACCGGTCCAGTTGTGAAAGTATTCGTGTGCGATCACGCTCTCGATGCGTTCCAGCTCTTCATCGGTTGCTATTTCATGGTCGGCAAGCACCAATTTTGAGTTGAAGATATTGAGACTTTTGTTCTCCATGGCGCCCATGTTGAAGTGGCGCACAGCAACGATGTTGTATTCATCGAGGTCGTATTCAAGCCCGTAGCGCTGCTCGTCCCAGCGCATGGCTCGCCTGAGCGATGCCATCGCATGCTCGGTGTAGGTAAGGTCGCCTGGCTCGACGTGAAGTCGCAGCTGCACGCTGCGTCCGCTTGCCGTTGTGAACAGCTCACGGCGCTCTTCCAGAACCCCCGCAACCAGGGCAAACAGATAGGAGGGCTTGGGGAACGGATCGTCCCAGATGGCGTAGTGGCGCCCCTGATCGAGCGGGCCGCTGTCGATGCAATTGCCATTGCTGAGCAGCACGGGGCAGCTGCTGTGCTCGGCCTCGATGCGCACCCTGAAGCGGCTCAGCAGATCAGGGCGGTCCGGGTGAAACGTGATGCGCCGGAATCCTTCGGCTTCGCATTGGGTGGTGAACAGCCCTCCGCTGACGTACAGGCCTTCCAGGGTGGTGTTGCTGTGGGGCTCGATCCGCACCCGGCTTTGCAGCACAAATGGAGCCGCAGGTGGGGCTTTGATCATCAGCCCCTCGCTCTCCAGCGCATAGGCCTCAGAAGCCAGCGTCAAGCCATCGATCTGCAGTGACTCAAGCGTCAGCGCAATCCCAGCGAGCCAAAGCGGCTCGCCAGAAGCACCGGCCCCATCGGCTTCGTTGGCCGCCGGGTTGGGCGCAAACCTCAGTTGCGCCTCGACGAGGGCGTGATCTCCATACAGCCGCACCGTCAGGTCGGTGCGGCTCAGGAGATAGGGCGCCGGACGGTAATCGGCGAGGCGCACGCTGCTCATGGCTCGAGGTCCCTCGCGGCTCAGGGCTTGGCGGCGGGGGCTGCTGCAGCGGGCTTGGCAGCGGGCTTGGCTGCTGGAGTTGCGGCTGGCTTGGCTGCTGGAGTTGCGGCTGGCTTGGCTGCTGGAGTTGCGGCTGGCTTGCTGGCCGGGGTGGTTTTGTCACCGCTGCGGTTGAGGGCCTCTTGCACCCGTTTCATGATGTCGGCCGGCACCTCTTTGGGGCAGACCTCAACGGCTCCCAGCACGGCTGAATTGATCGAGCCCTTGCGCAGATCATCGAGGCTGAGCGGTTTGGTGCCGACCTGCTGGATCACGCCGCCATGCTGACCCTGGATCAGCTGGGCGATGGTCTCACCGGCAATGCCCACGGCTTTGTCGAACTCGACCCCAGCCGCACGAGCGATGCAGACATTCACGGCCGCGATGCGGGTGTAGAGATTCATCTCCGCTTCGGTAGCCGGTGCTGCCAAGGCCGCAGTCGGCGCCACCAGCAGGGGCAGGGTCAGCAGGGGCGCCACCACAAAGGGGGCCATGCGGCGCAGCAGTGTCAAGGCGAAAACAGGCAACGACATGACCATGCTGCTGCATTGGGCAAGCGCGGGCTCATCGCAGTGGTGTGCCGGCCTCTTCAACCCTGATCTCATATTGGGTTTCGGCCAGCTCCAGCACGCCGTCCTTCCAGCTGTAGATCGAGCGGGCCCGGTAGCGGTCCTGGTCCACCAGGCGAATGTGCTCAAGGATGTCCCACTCCTGGTAATGGGATTCGAACACCACCTCGTGTTCATCGACCTGGCGGATCTGGCTCTTGGTGGGGCTGCCGCAGAGGTAGCCGCGGCTGCGCCTGAGCTGATGGCCGCAGAGGTACGCCTCCATCGTGCCGGTGGGAACAAAACGCGGTTTCTTTTCAAAGAAGTCGAACTCTTGTTCGGGCCACCAGCTGAAGCGATAGGCCGCTTCGCCTTCGATCGGTTCGCTGAAGCTCTCGACCCGCAGCATCATGTCGACGCGCAGCACGTCGCCATCGGCAAAGAAATACAACCGCCGTGAACGCCAGAGGCCCAGGTTGCGCGAGAACCAGCGCCGCAGGCTGCTGTCGAGTCGAATGCGGCTTGGCGCTGACGAACCCTGAGGAGGACTCGTGGGATTGACCCGCTCGCTGAGCTCATGGGGGGAGGCCATGGTCAGGCTCGGCAGCATCCAGCACTCTTGTCTAGCCATGGATGCAACCGGGGGCCAGAGCTTCTGTGTCGCCATGCCGTCTTTTCACGGCAAATCTCCATAAGGTGTGTCGCGTGAGCGCCTCTGCCCCTAGCCCAAAGACTGCGGACGATCGCCAGAACGGCGAGCGTCAGGAGCTCAAGCTGTTGCTGGTTGCGGCCAATCACCACCTCGCTTCACCCGATTTGCGCCAACTGGTGGGCGCCTTGCAGAACGAGGACTTCGGCTTTGAGATCAGCCTTGAGATCGCTGATCCCGCCAAGCAGCCGCAGTTGCTGGAGTTGCACCGTCTGGTGGCGACTCCGGCCCTGATCAAGCTCTCGCCCCTGCCCAAGCAAGTCTTTGCGGGGCACGGCATCAGCCAGCGGCTGCGTACCTGGTTGCCCCGCTGGCAGCAGATGGAGGTCGTCACCGGGCTCGGCATGACCCTGCGGCCAGCCGAAGTGGACGGCAGCCGCAGCCAGCGCGAACTGCAACTTGAAGATCAGCTGCTAGTGCTCAGACAGGAGAACGAAACGCTGATTGAGCGCCTGGGGGTGCAGGAGAGGCTGCTGCGCATGGTGGCCCACGAACTGCGCACGCCGCTCACCGCAGCCAAGTTGGCGTTGCAGAGTCACAACCTCGGGCAGATCGATGAGCCGCGCTTTCGCGATGTGCTGACCCGCCGGCTCGATGACATCGAGCTCCTCTCGCAGGATCTGCTCGAAGTGGGCACGACCCGTTGGGAGGCGCTCTTCAACCCTCAACGCCTGGCCCTGGGCAAGGTGGCAGCCGAGGCGATTCTCGAGCTCGAAAAGCTGTGGGTGGGGCGGCGCCTCCGGCTGGTCACCGATATTCCTGCCGATCTGCCCGATGTGTTTGCCGATCAGCGGCGTATGCGCCAGGTGCTGCTGAACCTGCTTGAGAATGCCCTCAAGTTCACCCCTGAACGCGGTGAGGTGTCGCTGACGCTGCTGCACCGCACCAGTCAATGGGTGCAGGTGAGTGTCTGCGACAGCGGACCGGGCATACCTGAGGCCGAGCAGCAGCGCATTTTTCAGGATCGCGTGCGTTTGCCCCAGACCTCCACCACCACCGCTGGCTTTGGTGTGGGCCTGTCGGTGTGCCGCCGCATCGCCGAGGTGCATGGCGGCCGCATCTGGGTGGTTTCAGAGCCGGGTGAAGGGGCCTGCTTCCATTTCACGGTGCCGGTCTGGCAAGGCCAGAGCGGACCTGCGCTCCTTGACGAAGGGTCACCCTGACCCGTACGTTCCTGTTCAGCAGCAAAGGCCCGATCGGCCTGTTCGCTGTGGCCTCGCCCCCATCGTCTAGAGGCCTAGGACACCTCCCTTTCACGGAGGCGACAGGGGTTCGAATCCCCTTGGGGGTATTGCCAGAAGACGGATGCACCAGAGGCTGAAGGCTTCTGCATGCGTGGTCGGGCCTGCGCACCATCGCTGCTTGGCATGATCCGATTCTGAAGGTCAGTCAGTGGCCTCAGGCTGCAGCCTTCGAGCGTTTGAGAGCTTCCTGCTGCACGGCCCGCAGGTTGGCGGCGAGATCGTCGCGCAAGCGTTGCTCGATCAGGGCGATTGGCATGCCGACGCAGCCTTGAACCGTCAGCTCATAGAGCAAGGTGCTGCCGCCTGCGTCACGGCCGATCTGCCAGGCGCCCTCAAAGCGGCGAAAGTCTCCCTTCACCATCACAAAGCTCAGCCGCCGCTGCTCGAGGTCCTCGGTGAGCTCGAGCACCACCTTGGCCTTGAAGCGCAGGCCGATGAAGCTCTGAGCCCCTTCCTGCTCCAGTCCCACCACGTTGGCGCGGCGCCACAACAGCCGGGACGATTCAAGGTTGGGAATGAACCGGCTGAGGTTCGCATAGTCCGTCAACACAGCCCACAGCCACTCAGGGGCCAGATCCATGCGCAGACGAACGGCCAGACGCCTGGTGCCCTGAGGCAGGCGCTCCATGTCCTGCTGAATGGTGTCGAGACCGCAACTCGCATTCGCTTCCGGACCTTTCAACAGGCCCTGGAGGCTGTCGAGGGTGCCCTTGCTCAGCTGGGGATCGAGAAGCTGCACTGCGGCTTCAGGGCTGGAGAGGATTCAGCTGACAGCTGAACGTGCCCTGGCGCACAAACTTAGCGGGCTTGGCCGATTGTGCGTGTTGGCTGCAGGCACAGCCTGTCGATCAAAGACGTTCCCTATGATCGGCGCGCTTTACAGGATGGCCGCCATGCGTGTTTCCACCGGTTCTGCGCTCATCAGCGACGGCCGCATGTTTCGCGTCACGGTTGCCGCCCTGGGTGTCGGCCTGCAGCACCGCGGTGAGCGGAGCCTGCTCGTACCTTTCGAGCGGCTGCAATCCCTGATGCAGACGATTGCGCTCCAGGGTGGTCGCATCACGGCGATCACCCCGGTTGGTGAGGGCAGCGCCCTTGCCGAACCCGCCACGACCCCTGCGGCCAAAGCTGCCCCCAAAGCCCAAGCATCCCCTTCAAAACCTGCTGCCGTGTCTGCTTCCCACGCTGACGTTCCCGTCAATCTCTACAAGCCGAAGGATCCTTTCGTTGGCACGGTCACCGAGAACTACAGCCTGCTGGCTGAAGGGGCCATTGGTCGGGTGAACCACATCACCTTCGATCTCAGCGGCGGCAACCCCCAGCTTCATTACGTCGAAGGTCAGAGCATCGGCATCATTCCCGACGGTGAAGATGCCAACGGCAAGCCTCACAAGCTGCGCCTGTATTCGATTGCCAGCACCCGCCACGGCGACAACATGGCCGGCAACACGGTGTCGCTATGCGTGCGCCAGCTCCAGTACGACAAGGACGGCGAGACCATCAACGGCGTCTGCAGCACCTTCCTGTGTGACATCGAGGCCGGCGCCAAGGTGAAGATCACCGGCCCTGTCGGCAAGGAGATGCTCCTGCCCGCCGACGAAGACGCCAACGTGATCATGCTGGCCACCGGCACGGGTATCGCCCCGATGCGCACCTACCTGCGCCGCATGTTCGAGCCGGCCGAGCGCGACAAGAATGGCTGGGCCTTCAAGGGCAAGGCCTGGCTGTTCATGGGCGCGCCCACCACGGCCAACCTGCTGTACGACGACGACTTCGAGCGCTACCAGAGCGCGTTCCCCGACAACTTCCGCTACACCAAGGCGATCAGCCGCGAGCAGCAGAACGCCAAGGGTGGGCGCATGTACATCCAGGACCGCGTCAGCGAGAACGCAGACGAGATCTTCGCCTGGATCGAAAATCCCAAGACCCATGTTTACATGTGCGGTCTGCGGGGTATGGAGCCCGGTATCGACGAGGCCATGACCGCCGCAGCTGCCGCCAAGGGTCTCGATTGGTCTGAGCTGCGTCCCCAGCTCAAGAAGGCTGAGCGCTGGCACGTCGAGACCTATTGATCACTGCGTTGCTGATCCCACACACAATTCCGTCACAAAAACGGGAACTGCTGGGAATGCGCCGCTGAGGTCGTTAAACCAGGGGCACATGCCTGAGCAGCGATGAGCGCGGTGCTCACCAATCCGTTGCGGGTGGGACTCCGGCAGGAGAGGGTCATCAGTCCCCAGTGTCTGGTGATCTTCGGTGCCAGTGGTGATCTCACTCACCGCAAGCTGGTGCCGGCTCTCTTTGAGCTCTTCCGGCAGCGGCGCCTCCCCAGCGAGTTTGCGGTGTTGGGCTGCGCCCGGCGCCCCTGGAGTGATGACGATTTCCGCAACCGCATGGCCGAAGCCATGGCGGACGAGATCGCCGAGCACCGCTCCGCCTGGGAGCAGTTTGCCCCGTGCCTGTTCTATGAGCCGGTGGATCTGCAGGATCCCCCCACGGTGGTGAAGCTGGGGGAGCGGCTTGCGGTGATCGACCGACAGCGCGCCACCCGAGCCAACCGCACCTTTTACCTGTCGGTCTCGCCGGCGTTTTACGGCAGTGGCTGCCGTGCCTTGGCTGCCGCTGGGCTGCTGGCCGATCCGGCCCGCAGCCGCGTGGTGATCGAAAAGCCGTTTGGCACCGACTACGCCAGTGCCCAGGCGCTCAACAAAGTGGTGCAGGGCTGCGCCCAGGAAAGTCAGATCTTCCGCATCGACCATTACCTGGGTAAGGAAACGGTCCAGAACATTCTGGTGCTGCGGTTTGCCAACACGATCTTTGAGCCGATCTGGAACCGCAATTACATCGCCAGTGTGCAGATCACCGCAGCCGAGACCGTTGGTGTCGAGGAGCGGGCGGGCTACTACGAAACCAGTGGTGCCCTGCGCGACATGGTGCAGAACCACCTCACCCAGATCCTGGCGCTGACCACCATGGAGCCCCCTGGGCGCTTCGATCCTGAATCGATGCGCAACGAGAAGGCCAAGGTGCTGCAGGCCGCCCGGCTGGCCAACCCTGAAGAACCCTGGACCTGCTGCGTGAGGGGTCAGTACGGGCCCGGTGGCAGCGCCGAGCGTCCCATCGCCGGCTACCGCCAGGAGCCTGGCGTCAACCCGCAGAGCACCACCGAGACCTACGTGGCCACCAAGTTGTTCATCAACAACTGGCGCTGGCAGGGGGTGCCCTTTTACATCCGCACCGGCAAACGCCTGCCCAAGCGCCTCTCTGAGGTGGTGCTCACCTTTAGGGAGGCGCCGGTGCACCTGTTTGATGCGGCAGGTGGTGCCCCCACGCCCAACCAGTTGATTCTGCGGATTCAGCCCGATGAGGGCGCCGACATCCGCTTTGAGGTCAAGGCGCCGGGCTCGGGGATGCGCAGCCGGCCGGTCGACATGGCGTTCAGCTACGACGAGAGCTTCGGCGAGCCCTCCGATGAGGGTTACGTGCGTCTGCTGGCCGACGCCATGCTGGGCGATCCGACCCTCTACACCCGTAGTGATGAGGTCGAGGCCGCCTGGCGCCTCTACACACCGCTGGTGGAGCTGATGGAGGAGTCCCCCGATCAGCTTCCCGTTCATCCTTACGAGGCCCGCACCTGGGGGCCTGCCGCCGCTGACAGCCTGCTGGCCGAGGAAGGCCTGGTCTGGCGGCGGCCCTGATCAACCATTCCGTTGCCTTGATGCCATGGCTGCCCAACTGACCCTTCAGGCACCTCTGGCTCTGCCACCGGCAGAGGTGCGCGACTACCTCGAGCGGCTCTGGAGCTCCGATCTGGAGGGCTCCAAAGGGGCTGCCACCTTCACCCTGGTGATCTACGAGGCCTCCTGGCTGCAACAGCAGTTGATTCGTACCGGGTTGATCGATGGACCGATCACCGGTCTGTTGGAGCGCCCGTTGATCGAGCAGGCCAAGCAGGCTGTGGTGGCGTGTGGACTGCCGCTCAGTACGGCGGTGATGGATCAGCGCCTGGCGTGGGCTCTCGGCAAGCGCGAGGGGGCGCGCCAGGCCGAGGATCTGCGCGGTCAGTTTGTCGACAGCGCCATCAGCGTGCATCAGCCGCGTCGGCTGATCACCCTGGCGCCCACCCTCGATGCGGCCCAACCCCTCGAAACCCTGGTGGCGGCCTTCTGCCCGCTGGTCGATGAGGCTGCCGCTGCGGCAGAAGCCTGCGGTGATGTGGCGGTGCTGCGGGGCGGGCGCGGGGCGCTGGAGCAGAACCTGCCGTTGGTTGATGCGTTGATCGACCCGGGGCTGCCCTGCTGGATCTGGTGGAACAGTTCGCTCGATGAAGCGCCCGATCTGCTCAATGCGCTGGCGCCGCCGGGACGCCGTCTGGTGGTCGACAGTTCCCTCGGGCAACCCCGCCGCTGCATTGATCTGCTGGTTGAGCGCATCGAGGCCGGCCAGGCCGTCAACGACCTCAATTGGATGCGCCTGCGCACCTGGCGTGAGTCCTTGGCGATGGTCTTTGATCCGCCGGCCCGTCGTGATGCGCTCGAGCATGTGGTGCAGCTCGATGTCGATGTTGAGGGTGATCACCCGCTCAAGGGGTTGCTGCTGGCGGCCTGGATTGCTGATCGTCTGGGGTGGCACCTGCTCAGCAGTTTTGCCCTCGATGGTGACGGCTTTGGTCAGGGCGTGGGCGCTGAATTTCAGCGCACCGACGGTGCCACCGTGCAGCTGCGGCTGATGCCAGTACCCGTGGGGGTGCCGCGCATTCACCCCGGTGCGTTGGTGGGTCTGCGGTTGATCTGTGAGCCGCCGGGCCGTGCGCCCTTGTGTGTGATCCTGTGCTCCGAGTCGGGTGGTTGCATGCGTTTGGAGGCCGGTGGCATGGCCAGCATGGAGCTGCTGGAAGAGGTGGTGCCGGTGCCCAACGAGAGTGAGGAGATGGAGCTGGCACGGCTGCTCGGCGGCGGACACGACACCACCAATCCCCTGCTTGCTGCGGCAGCGCCGATTGCGGCACGGCTGCTGCCGGCTTGATGTGGCCTGCCTGATTGCCGCACCCAGCAGTGGTAGTGGCAAAACCCTGCTGACCCTGCTGCTGCTGGCCTTCGCCCAGCGCCAGGGCCAGAGCATTCAGCCCTTCAAGGTGGGGCCCGATTATCTCGATCCGCAGCTGCTCGGCCGCATCGCAGGTAGGCCCTGCCGCAATCTCGACCCGTTGCTGTGCGGCCCAGCCTGGGTGCAGCACTGCTTCAACTGGCATGGCAGCGCCGCTCAGCTGGCGCTGGTTGAGGGGGTGATGGGCCTGTTCGATGGCCGCGGCCCGACGGCTGAGGGCAGCTCGGCCGAAGTTGCAGCGCTGCTTGGGCTGCCGGTGGTGCTGGTGGTTGAGGCCTCGCGTCAAGCCGGTTCGCTGGCGGCGCTGGTGCGGGGCTTTCGGGATCACGGTCCCCCGCGGGTGCAGCTTGCTGGGGTGGTGCTCAACAAGGTGGGCAGTGAGCGCCACCGTGCCCTGCTGGCCGAGGCTCTCGCCGCCATCGAGGTGCCGCTGCTGGGTGTGTTGCCACCTGATGAGGTGATGGCTTTGCCTTCGCGCCACCTCGGTTTGCTGCCCGCCGCTGAGCTGCCCGATCTGGAGCAGCGCGCCAAGCAGTGGGCCCAGCTGGCCCAGAGCCATCTGAACCTCGAGGCGCTCTGGCCGCTGCTGCACGCACCCCGGCGCCAAGGGCTGCATGATCCGCTCGTTGCCCTGGCCGGCGAGCCCTGGCCAGAGCCTGTGCCCGTGGCGATCGCCAGTGACGCCGCGTTTCATTTTCGCTATCCCGAAGCCAGCGAACTGCTGCGCGCGCTGGGCGCTGAGCCCCGCCCCTGGAGCCCCCTGGCCAATGAGCCACTGCCGGCCGGCACCCGGGCGGTGGTGTTGCCGGGCGGCTACCCCGAGTTGCATGCCGAGGGCCTGGCCGCGGCCGATCGAGCGCTGGCCAGCCTCCGGCAGGCCGTGAGCGCAGGGTTGCCCGTGGCGGCCGAATGCGGCGGGTTGCTGTTGCTGGGGGACCAGCTGGCCGATGCGGCAGGCCGGCGCCATGCCATGGCTGGGGTGCTGCCGTTTGAGGCGGTGCGCGGTGCCCTCAGCCTGGGCTACCGGCAGGCCCATTGCCGCGAGCAGGGACTGCTCATTCGCCCCGGCGAGCGCTGGTGCGGCCATGAATTTCACCGCTGGCAACTGCAGCCCACGGCTGCCGTTGCCAGCGCTCCCCGGCCGGTGGCCGTTCGGGCGGGGTTGTGGCAGCTTGAAGGGTGGGGCACGTCACCTCAGGAGGAAGGATGGACAGCGCCAAACGTGCACGCCAGCTGGCTGCATCTCCACTGGGCGGGATGCCCGGAGATTCCCCGTCGCCTGGTCGCCGCAGCCGCGAACGCCGTGCCGCTGCCGCCAGCCGCCGGTTTTTGCAGCCCGCAGACCCACGCCCCCAGATCCACTGCGAGCGCTGGCGACTCACGGTGAGTGGTCGTGTGCAAGGGGTGGGCTACCGCCAGGCCACCCTGCGTGAAGCCCAGGCGCTTGAGCTCGGTGGGTGGGTGCGCAACTGCCCCAACGGCACGGTCGAGATCGAAGCCGAAGGCCCCCTGCACAAGCTCAACGACCTGCGTCTGTGGTGCGAGCGCGGACCGGCATCGGCCCTGGTGCGTCGCGTCGCGATCACCCAGGTGGCGGCGACCGGCAGTGACTGGTTCGAGATCCGCTGCTGATGGGTCATGGCTGCTGAGCTCTGGCTGCTGCGCCATGGGGCCACCGAATGGGCGCGCAACGGGCGTCACACCGGCCGCACCGATCTACCCTTGCTGGCTGAAGGCGAGGCAGAAGCTGCAGCGCTGGCGCCAGCGCTGTCAGCTGTTGCGTTTGATGCTGTTCTGGTGAGCCCGCTGCAGCGGGCACGCCGCACGGCCGAGCTGGCTGGCCTGGGCGCCGGCGCCCAGATCAGCGCCGATCTGATGGAGTGGGACTACGGCGACTACGAGGGGATCACCACCGCGGCCATCCGCAGCCAGCAACCGGCCTGGTCCCTTTGGCGTGATGGCTGCCCCGGCGGTGAGCAGGCCCAGCAGGTGCAGCGGCGCTGTGAGCGCTTGATCGAGCAGGCCCTGGCCCTGGCTCCGGCGGGGCGGGTGGCGCTGGTGGCTCACGGCCACATCCTGCGCGCCCTGGCCGGCACCTGGTTGGGACTGGGTGCCCCAGGCGGTGCCCTGCTCAGCCTGGCGACAGCCACCGTCAGTGTGCTGGGCTTCGAGCGCGAGCAGCGTGTCATCTTGCGCTGGAATAATCGCCTCGGTTGATCGCGGAGCGGCTGTGCTGTTGGTGTCCATTGCCGCTGCTGCGTCGGCCACCGCTGCTGTTGAGCCGGAACCCCTGGGGGTGCTGGCCGGCGAGCTGGCGGCCTTTGCCCTGGCGATCGGGTTTTCGCCGCTGCACATCGTGCTGCTGCTGTTGTTGCTGCTGGGTCCGAACCCGCTGCGGCGCGGCGGCTTGTTGGTGCTGGCCTGGATCGCCACCGCAGGCCTTGCGCTCACCCTGCTGCTCACCGCGGGCCATGGCCTGCTGTTGAGCATGGACAAGGGCACCAGCCACAGGACCGGTCTCGATCTGATCGCCGCCGGTGCGTTGCTGGCACTTGGCCTCAAGGAGTTGCTGACCAGCCGCCAGGAGCAGGGGCACACCCCGGCTTGGGCCAACCGCCTTGATCAGTTCTGCGCCATGGCGCTGCTGCCGCTGCTGCTGCTGAGTTCAGTGCTTGAGGTTGCCAGCCCCGATGACCTGTTTTTGTTTGCCAAATCGGCAGGCACCCTGCTGGCGGCTCACCTCGACCTGTTGGGGGAGCTGGGCCTGACCCTGCTGTTCAGCCTGGTCAGCGCCACGCTGCTGTTGGTGCCCTTGCTGGCGGTGCTGCTGCTCGGCCGCGAACGGGTGTTGCCGGTGTTGCAACAGGGCAAGACCTGGATGCTGCAGCGCGGCGATGCCCTGGTGGGGCTCATGGGGGTGGCGGTGGCGTTGTACCTGGGCTGGCAGGGCATCGACGGGCTCAGGTTGGCGTGAACCACTGCTGCCACTGCTGCTGCTGGGCGCCATCGCTGCGGCCGGCCATCAGGCAGACGGCGCTGCTGGCACGGCTTACGGCCACATAGACCAGCTGCTGGCGCAGCTGGGCGTCCTTGGGCCAGAACACATCGGCATCGACATACACCTCGCCAAAGGTGCTGCCCTGGCTGCGGTGCACCGTCAGCACGGCGGCTGGCCCCAGCGATGCAAAGGCATCACGCAGCAGAAAAAAACGCCGCCACAGAGCTTTGCCTTGCTGTTTGTCGCCCGCGCTGCTGGCTTCGCGGGCCCGCAGGCGCAACTGCTGCGATACCGCATCAAGGCTGCGGCGGCTACTGCTGCCAGCCGCAGGCAGCAACCGCAACGAGAGGGTGGTTTCACCGGCATCCATGGCGGCCTGCAGGGTGTCGATCACCGGCACCGCCATGGCGGTGCCCAGATCGGCGCTGCTCAGCCCCAGCTCGGCCAGGTCAAAGCGTGTTGGTGTGACATCGCGCACCACCAGCTCCCGGTTGGATCCCAGCACCATGTCGGGCTCCTCGGCTGCGGCTTCGGCGGCCTCTTCGCCCGCGGTGCATGCAGGGGCCATCACGGCGCTGCGGCTGATCAGCACCTCGCCGGGCAGCACTGGCAGTTGATCGGCCATCTCGCCGTGCAGGGCGCGACGCGCGATCGGCACCAACCGTTCCAGGGAACGGTTGGTGTAGCAGAGAATCCTGGCGTGGTCGGGGTTGTCCAGCTCCACACTGCGCCGCAGCGCCTGCTGCGCAGCGTCGAGCCAGGCCGATGGCGCCAGGCAGCGCACCTGGCTGTTGCTGCTGCAGACCGGGCTCAGCGGTGGCGGAGCGTGGTTGCAGCTGAGCTGGCCGCTGCGAATCCCGCTGGCGAGCCGCAGCACCGCTCCCTGGTGCCGCACGACCTCTTTGAGCTCTGCCTTGGCGCAGCGTTGCAGACCGAACACGGGGCTATGGGGCTCGCCAACCGGTGGCAGTTGGGCAGGGTCTCCCACAAACACCAGCCGGGTGCCAAAGGGATGGGCGCAGCGCAGGCAGATCTCCAGCAGGGTGCTGTCGACCATCGAGGCCTCATCGATGAGCACCAGAGCCAGGTGCTCCAGCGCCCCTGCGGTCTGCCCTGTTTCCTCGCAACGCTCCAGGTCCCCCTGGCGCTTGAGCTTGAGGCGCAGCAGCCGGTGAATCGTGGCCGGGTGCCACGTGGGGTGCAGTCCCGCGGCTGCCAGATGGCTGCGCAGCACCCCGACGGCTTTGTGGGTTGGGGCGGCGACTGTCCAGCACAGGCCAGCTGCTTCGGCCGCTGCCAGACAGCGCATCGACAGAAAGGTTTTGCCGGTGCCGGCGTAGCCGCTCAACACAAACGGCGTGCCTCGATCGGATCGCTCGAGCCAGGCCAAAAAAGCCGCCTCAGCGTGCTGCTGGTCGGCGCTCAGCGTTGCTGCCACCGCACTCAACCCACCGGCGGCACCAGTCCCAGACTGATCGCCAGCTGCCAGGGGGAGCCGATCCACACCAGCCCTGGCAGGGCCACCAGCGGACCCATCAAGCTGCCAACGAGCACCTCGAGGCGTGTGTGACCAAGGTTTTCCTTGAGCGCTTTGACGGCAGGGGTGCCATCAACGTGGCCTGCCCCCAGTTGATTCACCCGTGCCGCGGTCAGACCGGCGGCGCGCCGCACGCCACTGGCGTCGTAGAGCACCACAAACGAGAGCGTCGCCGCCAGCGCAAACAGGGCCCCGTCAAACCCGTATTGCCAGCCGATGCAGGCGGCGGTGCCGGTCATCAGCGCTGAGTGACTGGAGGGCATGCCCCCTGTTTCGACCAGCACCTTGGGGTTCCAGCGGCGATGCACCACCAGTTCGATCAGCAGCTTGGAGAGCTGGGCGACCCCACAGGCCGCCAGGCCCCACCACAACACGCCGTTATCGAGCAGGCCTAACAGACCCAGATCAACAGGGACAGCCGTGGCGTCGCTCAACGGTCACGCCCTGTGATGTAGTCAGCCAGGGCCAGCAGCGGTGCCGCCTTGTCGCTCCAGGGAGCCAGGGCAGCTTTGGCCTGTTGCACCAGCTCGTCGGCTCGCCGGCGTGATTCGTCGAGTCCCAGCAGCTTGGGATAGGTGGTCTTGTCGGCGGTGAGGTCTTTACCTGCGGTTTTGCCCAGCACGTCGGAGCTGGCGGTGACATCGAGGATGTCATCGATGATCTGAAAGGCCAGCCCGATGCCACGGGCATAGACCTTGAGGGCTTCCAGCAGCGCTTCGCTGGCCCCGCCGATCAGGGCCCCGCACAGCACGCAGGCCCGCAGCAGGGCGCCGGTCTTGTGCAGATGGATGTATTCGAGCGTCTCGAGATCGACGCTCTTGCCTTCGCACTCCAGATCGACCACCTGGCCGCCCACCAGCCCGGGAGCGCCCGAGGCCAGACTCAACTCACCACTCACCGCCAGCAGCCGTTCGGCCGGTACGCCCGGGCTGCGCAACGCCACCATTTCAAAAGCACGGGTCAGCAGGGCATCGCCAGCCAGAATCGCTTTGGCATCCCCGTAAACCTTGTGGTTGGTGGGGCGGCCGCGGCGCAGATCGTCGTTGTCCATGGCTGGCAGGTCGTCATGGATCAGCGACATGGTGTGGACCATCTCGAGGGCCACAGCCGTGGGCAGCGCCAGCTCGGCCTGACCTCCGGCCAGTTCGCAGGCCGCCAGACACAGGATCGGCCGCAGTCGCTTGCCCCCGGCCAGCAGCGAATAACGCATGGCCTCGCGCAGGCTTTCTGGCCGCTCAGGCCCCAGCGAGGCATCCAGGGCTGCTTCCACCTGCAGCCGAGCAGCCTCCAGATAGGCGGCGAAATCGAACGGGGTCGTCACCGCCGCAGTCATGGGCTCTGCACAGCTTTACGCATGGCGGCGATTCTCTCAGGCCGCAGCAACCGAGCCGCAACACGCTGAAGCCTTGCTTCACCAGGCGTCCATGTTGCGAAGAATTTTTCGGGCCAGTGGTTCCTTGATCTCTTGATGACGCGGAATTGTTTCGATGGCCCCTGTTTGGGGATTCATCCAGAGTGCGTGGCTTGCACCTTCTCGTTTGAGAAAGCAACCTGCCCGGCGCAAGGCGCGTTCTAGATCCCTGCGCTTCATGCCTGAGCTGGCTCAACCGATGGCCAAAGGCTCGCGGATCGCTTCGTGGGGCAACCCTCTCAACAGATCTGCCTCCCGTTCCTGAAACAACAGCTCGATCGCAGCACGCAAGTCGGCTTTGGCCTCTTCAACCGTTTCGCCTTGACCGTTTGCCCCCGGGACTTCGATGCAAACAGCCCAGTACCCCCCCTCTGGGGCAGGTTCAATGACAGCACTCAAGATGCCTTTCACCTGACCTGCAATGGCAGGCCTGAATCCTAGTCAATTGCACTGTCTACGCGGTTTGGGTGATCGCTCAGGGCACCAGATCGCTCAGCGGATTGGCCATGCCGTTGCGCAGGCACCAGCTGCTGACGGTGTTGACCAGCAGCATTGTCACCGTCATGGGACCGACGCCGCCTGGCACCGGTGTGATGGCGCTGGCCAGAGGCTCCACCTCGGCAAACCGCACATCGCCGCACAGGCCCCCTTCGGCCCGCCGGTGGATGCCCACATCCACCACCACTGCGCCTGCTTTGACATGCTCGGCGCCGATCATGTCGGGCTTGCCGGCTGCCACCACCAGGATGTCGGCCTCGCGGGTGAGGGAGGCCAGATCACGGCTGCGCGAGTGGGCCACGGTGACCGTGGCGTTGGCGGCCTGCAGCATCAGCGCCATCGGCTGGCCCACCAAAATGCTGCGCCCCACCACCACGGCCCGCTTGCCTTCGGGTTCGACGCCAGCAGCAGCCAGCAGCGCCATCACCCCGGCCGGTGTGCAGCTGCGCGGTCCGGGTTCGCCCTTGAGCAGCCGCCCCAGGTTGAGGGTGTGCAAGCCGTCGGCGTCTTTTTCGGCGTCGATGGCCGCCAGCAGGGGGCCCTCATCGAGGCCGGCGGGCAGGGGCAGTTGCAGCAGGATGCCGTCGACCGCGGGGTCGGCGTTGAGCCGCTCGATCGTGGCCAGCACCTCGGCGGCAGGGGTGTCGGCGGCCAGGTGGGCGCCATGGTTGGTGATGCCGACCCGCGTGCAGGCCTTTTCCTTGTTGGCCACATACACCCCGCTGGCGGGATCGTCGCCAACGCGCAGCACCGCCAGCCCAGGCGGCCTGTTGGCCTGGTTGAGGCCGGCCGCAATTGCGGCCTCGAGGCGGTTTTCGATGCGGGCTGCCAGCTGGCGGCCGTCCAGGCGAGTGGCCATGGGCACTGTCGCGTGCAGAAGGGCTAGCGTTTCATGATGCGATGGCGCCAGCTCAACGTCTTGTGGCGGCGGTTGCTGCGGCTCGAGCGACCCCGGCAGCAGCCGGCGCTCTGGCGCCCCCGCGACACCATGGCGGTGCTGTTGGTGTGTGTGCTGGTTGCCGTTCTGGCGAGCTGGCCGCTGTTGGTTGAACCCAGCATTCGGCCTGGTATGCCGGCGCCCTTCACGGCAAGGGCTCCCAAGGCTGCCACCGTCGTCGACAGCACGGCGCTGGAGGAGCGGCGCTTGCAGCTGCTGCCGCGCACCACCGTGCAGGTGGTCGATCAACGGGCCACGCGCGTGCTGCAGCAACGGCTCGAGCGCAGCCTGGCCCAGCTTGAGCAGAGCAGCCGGCAGCCCGATGCGCTGGGGCTGTCGCAACAGCTGACTCCTGCAGAAGCCAGCTGGCTGCAGGGCCAGGGGCCGGCGGCGCTGGCCAATTGGGCACGCGAGTTGCGCCAGGCCCAACTGCGCATGCTGGCCCAGGGGCTCAACGGCAACCTGGCCGAGGGGCAGCTGCTCGAGGCTGCCAACCTGCAGCTCGACTCGATGCCCCAGGTGCCCCGCGCTCTGGGCGCAAGGCTGCTCAGTCGATCGCTGTTGGGCCAGGCCAACCTGCGGGCTGATCCTGCCTTGAGCCAGCGCCGCATTGAGGCGCTGATCACCCAGCAGGGCATTCCCACGGTCGCGGTCAAACCTGGTGATCTGATCACCCGTCAGGGCGAACCCGTGAGCCCGCAGGCCCTCGATGTGCTCGATTATTTCGGCCTGGTGAACCGGCGGCCCCGTCCCCTGGCCTGGTTGGCGGCTTTGCTGCAGGCTCTGGCCGCTGCGGCGGTGATGGTGTTACTGCTGCGGCGATGGCGGGCCTGTCTCGAACCCCGCCAGGCGCTGCTGGCGCTGGGCATGGTGATGCTGGTGCAGGGGGTGTCGCTGTGGCTTGGGCCGTTGGCGAGTCCCTTGGTGCTGCTGGTGCCGCCGACCCTGCTGCTGGCCCAGGGACTGGGAACGGCGGCGGGCCTCAGTTGGCTTGCGGCGGCATCCTTGCTGGTGCCTCTGCCCCCTGGTGGTGCCGCTGATTGGCGGCTCCTGTTTGCCGCTGCGGTGGCCGCTGCCGGGGCCCTGGCGGCGGGGCGACAGCGCTCGCGCGCAGAACTGTTGCAGCTGCCCGTGTTGTTACCAACGGCAGCGGTGCTGCTGCAGGCCCTGTTGCTGCAAAGCCTGGGTCAGCCTGCCCCGGTGGATCTGCTTGGGGAGGCGTTGCTGCTGGGCGGCCTGTTGCTGGGTGGTTTGCTGCTCACCCCATTGGTCGAGCAGCTGTTTGGCCTGCTGACGCGTTCGCGCCTGCTGGAGCTGGCCGATGTGGAACGCCCGCTGCTGCGGCGCCTCTCGAGCGAGGCACCGGGCACCTTTGAGCACACCTTGATGATTGCCGGCCTTGCTGAAGAGGGTGCGCGCGCCATCGGTGCGGATGTCGATCTGGTGCGCACTGGATCGCTGTATCACGATGTCGGCAAGCTGCATGGTCCCCAGTGGTTCATTGAGAACCAGCAGGACGGCGACAATCCCCACGATCAGCTTGATGATCCTGTCGCGAGCGCGGCGATCCTGCAGTCCCATGTTGATGAGGGCCTCAGGCTGGCTCGCCGGTACCGCCTGCCGCGCCCCTTGGCTGACTTCATCCCCGAACATCAGGGCACCTTGAAGATGGGGTATTTCCTGCATCAGGCCCGTGAGCGCGACCCCGCCGTGCCCGAGAGCCGTTTTCGCTACCGCGGCCCAAGGCCCCGCAGCCGGGAAACGGCGATTTTGATGCTGGCCGATGGTTGCGAGGCGGCGCTGCGTTCCTTGCCCCCTGACACCAGCGAGAGCGAAGCCCGGGCGATGGTGCGTCGCCTCATCGGAGCCCGCCAGGCCGATGGCCAGCTTGCCCTCAGCGGGCTTGGCCGCGGCGAGCTCACCTTGGTGATTGCGGCTTTTGTGCGGGTCTGGCGGCGCATGCGTCACCGCCGCATTCCCTATCCGATTGCGCCGCGCCGCGCCTTCAGCGCCTGAGGCTCAGCAGCTTGCGCTGCAGCACCACCCCCGCCGGCAGCAAGGTCAACAGGTTGGCCAGCAGCACCGGCCCGTCGCGGGTGAGCAGCCCATAGAGGGCCCAGGCGGCGATCCCGCTGGTGAACAGCAGGTACATGTGCAGGGAGATGCCGCTGGTGTCGCCGGTGCGCAGGGTCTTGATCGCCTGCGGGAAGAAGCTTGCTGTGGTGAGCGCGGCAGCGGCATAGCCCAGCAGGCGTACCGAAAGCTCGGCCATGGCGTTAAGTTCAAAGCAGTGGTGATGACCCTGATGGTGGCTGAAGCCCCCCGTCGCAACCGCCGTCCCAAGAAGCGTGAACTCTGGTGCCCTGCCCATCCTGAACAGCGGATCGAGGGCAATGGCAAGAAATATTTTCTGCATCTGCTCACCCCTGAGCAGCTCAAAGCCCGTGGCATGCCCGATAAGAAGGCCAAACTGGTGATCCAGGCCTTTCCGGTGCTGGTGCTCAGCAACGAGTGGCTGGAAGAACTCTTTTGCCCGCAGTGCGGTACATCGCGCTGGTGCCATGTCACCAAACACGACCGGGTGCAGCATTCGGTGCGCTGGGCCCCGCGCGATCTGTGGATGCAGGTGGCTCATGTCGACCCGGTGGTCGCCAATCCGACCGTCAGTGAGTTCACCCGCCGCGAATCCAGGCGCCACAGCCGCAAGCGCGCCGATGGCAAGGTGTTCTTTGATCGTTGATGCTGGCCAACCCTCGCTGGAGTCGGCAGCATTGATGATGGGAGATGAGCCCTGCTCCTTTGCTGCCAAGCGCCATGGTTTCTGCGTCTGATCGAAGACAGGATCCAATCGACAACGACAACGCGATGCCGAGCTGGCTGTTCTGGCTTCAGCTCGGGCTCACCACCACATTGGCGGTGCTGTTCGTCGTGATGCTGGTCAAGACCCGGCAGCAGAGCGCCGATCTTCGCGGCCTGCAGGACAAGGTGGCCGGCATGGAGAACCGCAACACCCTCGATCGCACCACAGCGATCGAAGATCAGCTGCGCTCCACATCGGAGCGGCTGCAGGCGCTCGAGCGCCAGGGTGCCCAGGTTGCAGCGCTGTCTGCAGAAAACAACCGCCTGCGGCTGGAGCTGCGCGGTCTGGACGGCACGATGGGCAAACCCGGTTCAGCGCTGCCGGGTGATGACACCCTGGCGCCGCTGCCGCCGCTCAAACCCTGATCAGGTCGATCCCTGATCAGCCCTTGACCGCGTCGCCGCTGGCATTCGGCAGGATGTGACGTTGCAGGGCGATGAAGGCTGCCAGCACCGGCAGGATGGAGACCACCGAGCCGGCCGCCACCAGCCGCCAGTCGAGCGAGAAGCTGCTGGCCAGCTGCTGCAGCCCCAGAGGCAGGGTGTAGAGCTCGGGGTCATCGAGGATCACCAGGGGCCAGAGGAAGTCGCTCCAGGTGCCAATGAACACGAACATCGCCAGGGTGATCAGGTCGGCCTTCGCCGCCGGGATCATCACGTTCCACCATTCGCCGAGCGGGCTGCAGCCATCAATGCGGGCGGCTTCCTCGAGTTCGGCGGGCACCCCAACAAAGCTCTGACGCAGCAGAAAAATGCCAAAGGCCGTGGCGGCCTGCGGGATCACCAGGGCCAGCAGGGTGTTGCGCAGACCCAGCTGCACCATCAGCAGGTAAAGCGGAATCATCACCACCTGAAACGGGATCAGGATCGTCGCCACCACCAGTGCCAGCATCAGGCCCCGTCCCCTGAAGCGCAGCCGGGCCAGGGGGTAGGCGGCCAGCGAGCAGAACAGCAGGTTGCAGACCACCGCCAGGCCGCTCACCAGGGTGCTGTTGAGCAGGTAGGTGCCCATTGGGCTGCTGCTGAACAGCTGGCCATAGGCCGCCAGGCTGGGCTGGGCCGGCAGCAGCGCCGGTGGGCTGCTGAAGATGTTTTCGGCGGGCCCCTTGAGCGAGGTGCTCACCAGCCACAGCAGCGGCACCAGCATCGCCAGCGCCACAAGCAGCAGCAAGGCCAGCTGCAGGGCCGTGGTCAGGGTGGATCGAGGCGTTGCGGCAGGGGCTGGGCGCATCTCAGACCCGGGGCCGCTGGGCCAGGGGTAGATCGCCCACCACCGGCAGGGGGCCCTTCTGGGGATGCAGGGGCTGGCTGCGGCCACCGGCGATCAGGCGGTTGAGGGCATTCACAAAGGCCTGGGCGGCGGCCACGACAATGTCGGTATCAGCGGCATGGCCCGAATAGAGCACCCCATTGGCCCGCAGCCTGATCGTCACATCACCCATGGCGTCGATCCCTTCGGTGACGCTCTTGACGCTGAACTCCACCAGTTCATTCGGCACCTGGGCCAGATGGTTGAGGGCCTGGCACACCGCATCCACCGGGCCGGTGCCGATCGCCGCTTCGGTCAGTTCGGCGCCGTCGGTGTTGATCAGGGTGATCGTGGCGGTGGGCTGCAGGCCGGTGCCGCAGCTCACCTGCACGCTCTTGAGGCTGTAGCGGGGCTCGTCGGCCTGCTGCACCTGCTCGCTGACGATCGCCTCGAGATCGCGGTCACTGATCTCGCGCTTGCGGTCGGCCAGCTCCTTGAAGCGGGCAAAGGCATCGTCGAGGTCGTCGCGCTCGAGCTGATAGCCCAGCTCCTCGAGCCGCGCCCGAAAGGCGCTGCGGCCGCTCAGCTTGCCCAAGGAGATGCGGTTGTCGGCCAGGCCCACGGTGCGGGCGTCGATGATCTCGTAGGTGAGGCGGTTCTTGAGCACCCCGTCCTGGTGGATGCCGCTTTCGTGGGCAAAGGCATTGGCGCCCACGATTGCTTTGTTGGGCTGCACGGCCATGCCGGTGAGGTTGCTCACCAGGCGCGAGGTCTTGGTGATCTCTTCGGTGCGCACGCCGGTGAGGGGCTCTGGGCTCTCGGCCGGCCGCCCCAGAAACGGGTTGAAGTAGCTGCGGCGCACATGCAGGGCCATCACCAGCTCCTCGAGCGAGGCGTTACCGGCCCGCTCGCCGATGCCGTTGATCGTGCATTCGAGCTGGCGGGCGCCGTTCTTGACCGCTTCGAGGAAGTTGGCCACCGCCAGGCCCAGGTCGTTGTGGCCGTGCACCGAGATCACCGCCTGATCGATGTTGGGCACGTGGGCGTTGATGCCGGCGATCAGCTCGCCGAACTCGGCCGGGGTGGCGTAGCCCACCGTGTCGGGAATGTTGACCGTGGTGGCGCCGGCTTGGATCGCCGCCTCGATCACCTCGTACATGAACTCAGGGTCGCTGCGGCCGGCGTCTTCGCAGCTGAATTCGACGTCGTCCACCAACGAGCGGGCATAGGCCACCATCTCGGCGGTGATCGCCAGCACCTCGGCGCGGCTCTTGCGCAGTTTGTGCTCGAGGTGAATGTCGCTGGTGGCGATGAAGGTGTGGATGCGGCGGTTGGCAGCTGGGGCCACCGCATCGGCGCAGGCCTTGATGTCGCCGGCCGCGGCCCGGGCCAGGCCGCAGATGGTCGGCCCCTCGGGGGTTCCGACGCTGGCGGCAATGCGCTGCACCGCGTTGAAATCGCCGGGGCTGGCAAAGGGGAAGCCAGCCTCGATGATGTCCACACCCAGGCGCGCCAGCTGCTGGGCGATGGCGAGCTTCTCCTCCAGGTTAAGGCTGGCACCTGGGGATTGCTCCCCGTCCCGCAGGGTGGTGTCAAAGATCAGAACGCGGCCGGGATCTCGGGCCATGGCTGGATTCAGGCGCCCTTATGCGGAGCAAGTATGAGTTAGGCCCATTCTAGGGGCCAGCTGCATCCGCAGGACGGGTGTGCACTTCCATGGCTCCGCCAAGCGTACCGAAAAGCGATGTGCTTTGCTCCATGGGTGGCCCAATGGTTGGGGAGTGGGATGTCTAGGATTTGACTTGTTGGGGGTTGATGTTGACCAACTCTCTGTAGAAGGGTGGCATGGTGGAAATCAATTGTTTGAGGCCGGCAACGGAGCCTTTTTGGGGTGGAAGAAAAAATTGAAAATTGCTCGGCTCATTGACCGGAATAACCCCTTCCATAGTGGAGCCATAGGCGCCCAAATCTTTTAATGTAAGTGCATCATCTGGATCCTGTGCATAGAGGAACACAAATGTTCCATAGCGCGGAGATGTCATGTGTTGTTCCAGCAGCTCGGCGGTGTCCTCATGGTTCATCAGCTGGAAACGAGTTTTGGCGTAATTTTGTGTTAAACGCATGAAAGCTGTGTCGATTGGACTTGTTTCAAAATGGTCTGTTTCGAGTCCTAGCAGATTGCCAAAATTATCAATTAATGCGACAGCATTTTTTGCATTTTTTGCTGACTTGAGCTCTGCTTCAAGAATGTTCCTAAGCTTCGTTGTGGGCTGTCTATAATTTTCTAATTTGAGCATGAATGCGTGCTTGAATTTCGTTTTCCATTGCTGCTTCAATGGCGAATTCTCTGGCAGTAGAAAGGGGTCTTTGAGTCGACTTGGTGGAAGGCCTGATGCGCTGCTTCGGCTTCTTACAGAGTCGACGCTTCTAGTGAAAGTTGTTTCGCATTTTCTTGCTGTCTCTGACGCAATCTTTAGGCGATTGAAGATAATCTGTGGCGCTCCTGAATAGCCGCGTATGCCGGAGATTGCATAGTAGCCGAATTTTGCAGCCAGGCCTGATGCTATTTTTCCTGGATAGCGCCTGAAATCTGTTTGCTTATTCCAGTTGGTTCCGGCATATTCATCGTCAGCGACTATGGCAACATTAAAGCCAGCGGCCAGAAGCGAGCCGGCACACATTGAGCACGGGTCTAACGAAGTAATGACAGTTAATTCATGAGGGGGCGGAAGATCTAATGCTTTGACGTTTTCAAAATACCAGCTAACCAATTGCCTTTCGCCATGCGCTGTTGGATCAAACGTGTAAAGTTTTCCGGAATTAATGCCGGCATTGTTGTCAAGTCGTTGCACAACATTGTTGCGCATTGTTTTAATAATTCTTCCCGTTTTATTTTCGATCAAAGCCCCTCCGACTCCGAAAGTTCCTGCTTCAGCCGCCAAGCTTGCAAGGCTAAGTACCAGTGTTGCGGCCTCCTCCGAGGTGTTGACGCTCCCCGGTGTTCGGCTTGACCGCTTGCCCTGGTCGGCACGTCCAGCCAGTCCTGTGCTGACTGCACTCAACGTGCAGAGGACAGGCATGCCCACCATCCATTTCAGAATTGTTCTGCGATGGTTCATGATTTGTTAAGAATCGCGCGCCTTACAAATGGAATAGTAGTGAGCAATCTCATCCCGTTCGGATCGAAACGAGAGTTGTTACATGTCCTGTCGACCTGTTAATGGCGGCCACCCATCCCCTCACAGCGCCTTGAACACGGATCGGGGGCTGGGGTCTGCCTTCTGAGGTTTTAGCCTTAAGATTGATGAACTGAGCTGATGCCATGGCCGCGGGTGAACTGGCCTTGGTCTTGCATGCGCACCTTCCTTACGTGCGCTCAGCGGAGCCAGGCTCGCTCGAGGAGGACTGGTATTTCCAGGCCCTGCAGGAGTGCTACCTGCCCCTGCTGGCCATGTTGGAGGCCGCGGCGGCTGACCCAGCCCAGGCGCCCAGGCTCACCCTGGGCCTGTCGCCCACCCTGCTGTCGCTGCTGAGCGATGGCGCCTTGAACGCCGGCTTCGCCCCATGGCTGGAGCGCCGATTGCAGCTGCTGCAGCATGCACCGCCCGAGCTGGCTGAAGCGGCCAGTGATCTGGCCGCTCAGCTCAAGCGCACCCTGCAGCAATGGCAGAGCACTGCTGGCCAGGTGATTGCGCGGTTTGGCCGGCTGCAGCAACAGGGCGTGCTGGATCTGATCACCTGCGGCGCGACCCACGGTTACCTGCCGCTGCTGCGCCACACCCCCGAAGCGGTGCGGGCCCAGCTGCTCACCGCCGTGCGCGAGCACGAGCGCCAGCTTGGTGAGCGCCCGCTCGGCATTTGGCTGCCCGAGTGTGCGTATTACGAGGATCTCGATCAGCAACTGCTCACCAGCGGTCTGCGCTATTCGGTACTGGACGGCCATGGCCTGCTGCACGCCATGCCCAGGCCTCGCTTTGGCGTCTATGCACCGATCTGCTCGCCGGCAGGGGTGGCGTTCTTTGGCCGTGACAGCACCTCGACCCTGCCGGTCTGGAGCGCCCGTGATGGTTATCCCGGCCATGGCAGCTACCGCGAATTTCATCGCGATCTGGGTTGGGATCTGGGCGAAGAACTGCTCAGCCAGGTGGGCATCACCAGCCGCAGGCCACTGGGCCTCAAGTTGCACCGGGTCACGGCCCAGGCGGCCTCGCTCGAGCAGAAGCAGCCCTATGAGCCCGGGACGGCCCGCGCCCAGGTGATCGCTGATGCCGGCGACTACCTCAAGGGGCGCAGCGTGGAGCTGCAGCATCTCTCGGGCGTCATGGATCGCACGCCGCTGTTGGTGGCCCCCTTTGATGCCGAGCTGTTCGGCCACTGGTGGTACGAGGGACCGCAGTTTCTGGCCGAGCTGTTCCGTCAGGGGCCTTCTCTTGGGGTCAGCTTCACCCACCTGCGAGCCGTGCTGGCCGAGGATCAGCCCTTGCAGGTCTGCCGGCCGTCACCCAGCAGCTGGGGCCAGGGCGGCTACCACGACTACTGGCTCAACGACAGCAATGCCTGGGTGGTGATCGAGTGGCAGCGGGCCTCGGCGGCCATGGTGCGCCGCGTCAACCGCGGCGTCGGCAGTGCCGCCCAGCGTGCGCTGCTCACGCAGGCGGGCCGCGAGCTGTTGCTGGCCCAAAGTTCCGACTGGAGCTTCATTCTTCGGGCCGGCACCACCACCGATCTGGCCAAGGAACGGATCGAGCGCCATCTCGATCGCTTCTGGCGCCTGATGGACGCCATCAACAACAACACGCCGCTGCCCGAAGGCTGGCTCGACGCGGTCGAAAAGGAGGATGCCCTGTTCCCCCTGCTCAACGCTGCCGATTGGGTGAGCAGGCCTGCTGTCTGACTTCCGGCTGGCTTCTGAGCAGTCAGGGTTTCAGCAGAATCCAGTACTTGAACAGCTCCTGGATGCGCCCCAGCGAGATCTCCCGTGTGAGCCAACCATTGAGATAGCGCCGGAACCCGGAATCCCGGCCGCCCACCATCCACACCAGTTCGGAGCTGAGCTCGCGGCCAAAGGGGGTGATCAGGCTGGTCTGCGGGTGCAGCACCGCCAGGCCGGCCCCTGCTTCGGCTGGCACCAGCAAGCCGTCAAAGCGCCGTTGACCTTCGGGGCTGAAGAAGACCTGGCTCGATTCGATCGGTACCAGGGTCACCCGGGCACGCTGGCGCTGATCGCCCAGGCTCTTGGCGATCTGTGCCTCGAGCCCGTAGCTGATCAGGCTGTCGTCTTCCACCGCCAGGGTAATCGGGCGGGCCACGGCCGCCTGCTCGCCGCCCTGCAGCTCGCGCACCCTGGCATCGGCTACCACCAGGGCGAGGTTGACAGACTGATAGCTGCGGCTCAGCTCATGGTGAATCGCGCGGTTGGGTGTGTTCTGGATCCCGCCGGCTACCAGGTCGAGCTGGTTGCGGTTCAACTCCGCTTCCAAGCTTTTCAGCGTTCCCAGGCGCAGCTCCAACTGAACCCCGAGGTTCTTGGCCAGGCTCTTGAGCAGGTCGACATCGAAACCCACGAGATTGCCGCTGGCATTGCGATAGGCCCAGGGCAGAGCGTCATCCTGAAGCCCAACCCGCAGCACACCCCGGCTCTGGATGGCCTTGAGATTCACAGGTTCGGGCGGCCAAGGGGTGGTGCGCTCCAGGGGCTTTTGCCCGGTGCGAGTGCTGCTTAGTGCCAGTAGACGGTCGTCATTGTGATACCTGCCAGCAAGCGCTGCAGCCAGGCTGAGGCGACTGCCCCAGCCAAGCGCTCCGGTGATGGCCACCGCGGCGGCCAGGCTGCCCAGCGCCCGCAGCGGCAACGGTCTCCAGCTTCCCACCCCCAGGGCATAGGCCAACACCGCCAGGACCACCAAGCCCTCAAGACCCAGCACTTTGTCAAAGCGGTAGAGCCACTCGCCATTGATGTAGACGAGTTGTTGGAGATCCAGCGGTAGCCCGAGGTTGATCAGTTCCTGCTTGACGACGGCCTTGAGACCGGAGACCGTTGCGGGAATCGCGCCCAGCAGCATCTGAGCGGTGGTCTGCGGATCCAGGCTTCGGTCCACATACCAGGCGCTGAAGGGGATGAACATCAGACTGGCCACCTGCCCCAGGGTGGGTAGCGAGAAACCGAGCGACACCAGCGGTGCCAGCTCCTCGCCCATCTCCTGCACCTGGCGATCACTGGCGTCGAGCTCGAGTGCGGCCGGGAGCTGCTCCTGCAGGTTGCTCACCAGCATGGGCAGGGCGATCAGCAGATTGGCGCTGCTGGCGGTGAGTGCCAGCGGCCCCTTGACGATCTGCCAGAGGGTGTGCAGCGGCAATGGGGTCAGGTAAAGAATCGACGCGGTGCCAAGCAGCGTCAGCACCACAAAACTGATCAGACAGAGGACAAAGAAGCCCTGAATCCGGATCAGCTGGCCGCCGTCAAAGCGAGCCACATTGATGGCGATCAGGGCAAAGATGCCAAAAGGGATCAAGCGAACGACAAGTTTGTTCAGTCGCTTGAAGACATCGCGCATCACCGCCAGGGGGCGCAGCAGCTGATCGCGATCCTCTAGCCCCTGCAGCAGGATGCCCAGCACACAGCTGAACAGCACCACGGCCGGAAAGTTGTCATCGGCCAGGGCGGTGAAGATGCTGTCGGGCAAATAGGTGGCAAGCAGATCTCTGGGCTGCTGCACTTCAAACAGCCCCGCGTGATAAAACTCTGATGTGACCAGTGGTGGTAAGAACTGCGGCAGCGCTATCACCAGCACCGAAGCAGCCAGCCACAGTGCCAGCAGGATCAAGCCACCCCGGCGGGCCAGCTGTCCCAGTGAGCCGGGTGTGAGCCTGCCGAAGCCCACGATCAGCTCGCAGATTAGAAAGGGCATCACCACGATCTGCGAGGCCTGCAGAAACACCGTGGCCAGCGGCTGCAGCCACTGCACGTGAGCGGGCGCAAACCAACCCAGCACGGCTCCGGCGCCAAGCATGAGCAGGCACTGGTTGCCGATCTGCCTGGGCCAGAGCCTGAGAAGCTGTCGCAATGGTGTCACGGCGTTTGCGGCGTCACCTTGATGATGCGGGTGGGCTTCACGCTTGGATCGCTGAGGCTGTCGGCGGCCAGCAAGGGATTGGCCGGGCCATCGTTGCCGTGGTTGGCTGCCAGATAGGCGCCCAGGGCGTCACGGTAGGAGCCGAAGCCCAGCTGACGCTGCGTCACGCCGCCGCTGATTGTCGTCGGGGCCTGCGCCAGGGGTAGCAGGGACGGCAGCGGTCGCCCAAGCCGGCTCCAATGGGGGCCATCACCAGCCACTCCGATCCAGTGCACGTGGTTCAGGTGCTGGCTCAGCTGGGCAGCTGCCTGGCCATCGCCGCCCTCAGCCAGATAGGTGATGGTCACCAGCCCCAGCGTCTCGTCTGGGTTGAGTGGCTTGCCGTTGCGCACTAGCGGGCGCACCACGGTCTGTTGCTGGCTGCGGCCATCGACCCGGCCATCGCTCAGCAGCTTGGGCCGCGTCAGGTCCATGTCGATCACGCGCTCGCCCCTGGGGCGGCTGGGGTCGTAGCGAAACCGGAAGCCAGAGATCTGCCCGAAACCCCCATGGCGCGCTTCGCCCACCATGGCTTCGGCGCTGCGCTTGAGCTGGGCGACTGAAATCGCGGCGACGGTGATGCTGTTGTCGAAGCGCAGGCTGTTGAGCACATCGAGCTTGGAGATTTCACCGGATTGTTTGCCGAGTTCTGGATTGGCTTCAGGCGGGTTGCGATGCACCGTGTCATCGGGCATCACTTGCTCGGTGCCGATCATGTCGCGGATCCCACCGCCATTGATGAAGGCAACGTCGATGGAGCCGATCTCGGCAAGATCCGGATTGTTCTTCTGCAGTTGCTGGCCGTACCAGAGCAGCGCGTCAGTAACCAGATTGCCAAGGTTGGTTTCGCGTGAGCGCACATCGGCATTGTTGCCGTTGAGCCAGACGCCTGACTGGCCATACTGAACACTGTCGAGGCTGTTGATGTAATTTTCGACGGCATTGAGCGTTTGAATGGCGTTGCGATACCCAGGGTTCGTGGTTGTCCTCAGCACATGGGCTTTGATGTTCCGGTTCTGTTGATTGACGCTCAGTGTGCTCCACTGTGGCTGCTTTAACATCACGCTCACGCCTGCACCATCAGTGCGCCAGGGGCGGCTGTTGATTTTGTCGTAGTCAATGATTCTGCCTTGCGGATCAAAACGCACGATCAGTTGATTGAGGTATTCATAGTTGGACCCTCCATTCACATACAGGATCTGAGCGCTGCCGCTGCTGTTTTTGATGGCGATCGGGTAGGGAATCAGGGCAGGTCTCACCTGCTGCGCTGCCTTGGCAGCCGGGTCGATCACGGAGCTCTGATCAAGACCTCGCAACATCCCTTTGGCGGCGCCATCGGCCGGACCCATCAACTTGTGCGAGCCACCGCCGATCACCACATCGACAGGGATGCCCTGATTCACCAACTGCTGAGTGAGTTCCTCCTCAATGGCCGAATCCTGCAGATGGGTCAGCAGCACAATTTTGTTGACGCCCTGCCGCTCCAATGTGGCCACTTCCTTGGCGATCAGGGGCCGCAGCACAGCAGCCTGCTCAGCAGCTGAACTCTCTTTGGAGCGGTAGGTGCCCGCAATCAGATTGGCTGGCCCCAGTCCACCGACAATGTCGGGCAGAAACGGTGTGGTCGCACCGATCACGCCGACCCTGCTGCCGCCGAGCGGAATCACCGTCGAGCGAGCAAGCGTGTTCGGCCTTGGCGCTTGGGGAGAGGCGGTGGCATCGTTCAGTCCGTAGGCCTCGAAGATCGACTGCCCCTGCTGATTCGCTTTGAACGACTTGAAGTCAATGTTGACCGAGAGGTAGGGAAAGGCGGCCCCTCCGTAACCCTTTGGTCCAATTCCGGACCCTGGACTGGTGTAGGCCTTGGCATCGCTTCCGGTTCCTTTGCCGTCGTAATTGCGTATATCGGGATTGGCACTGATCAACTCAAAGAAATTGCCCGCGTTGAGGACGCCATTGCGCTGGGTGATGCCATCAAATTCATGGTTGCCAATCAAGGCGGCCTGCCAGCCAAGGTTGTTGTTGATGATGATGTCGGCGATGCCCGGCAGCATGGCCAACGGCTCCATGCTGCGTTGATGGGGCTTGAGTTTGGCGTAGCGTTCTGGATTGCTGTAGAGCACCTGGCTGGCGTTCATGAACGGCCCAGCGATGAACAGGTCGCCCGAGGTGAGCTTGAGGGTGTTGGGGTAGGGCAGCTTGTCCAGCTGATCCATCACCGCAACCATGCCAGGGATGTCCAGCAGTGCCTTTTTGCCCGCTTCCTGATCGGAGGTGTGCAGGATGCGAAGTTCCCAGATTTTCCCGTTTGTTCTCTTGGAAACATGCTGCTTAGGGCTAGCGCTGAATGCGAGCGCTGGATCAAAACCGGCCGTGTGTGTTGTCAGGCCGAGAATGGCAACCAGAGCTGTCGTTCGCACTGTCCTGTGATGCATCCCAGACTTCCTGTTCAGGGGTTATTTGTAAGGGTAAGAATGGTCGTGAAGGTGTCCACGAGACTGATGTGAATCAAGGCGCATAAGGTCCTTGATAAAGAGAGCCGTTGACGTAGAGATTTGGATACGTGGTGCCTGGGTTGTAGTTCTTTTTGTCGACCGCATCTTTGTTATTGGGCGCAAAGTTGTCAATGGTCACAAAGAAGTTGGATGCTGGCTGGCTGATGTTGTTCGCAATATCGATTAAGACGTTGAGCGGGTTGTTTGGTCCGTAGCTGTTGGCGTTAATCCAAATCGTTGAGGAGCCCGGCAGGTTGGGGAGCGATGAGTTCTGCATGCTGAAGCCAATTGCGGAATCGCCTGTATGGTTGATGGTGTTTCGGTAGATCGACAGATTGACGTTTGAGTTGTCGCGGATGTCGAAGGTGAGACCGTTGTCGCCAACCGAGTTTTCTTGGTTGCCTAAGGATATGAGGTTGTTGCCGGAAATTATCGCATTTATCAGGCTTCCAGCTCCGATGTTCAAGTCAATCCCGTCCCCATCTTGTCTGACGTTGCTGGTCGCAGATTGCTTGATGGAGCCGAGGTCGATATTGTTGTTGGCGATTGTGACGCGCATGGTCGATGCACTGGAGCAGTTGCCCGAGAAACTCGCGCTGGCGTAAAGGTCAAAGGCCCGGGGGAAACTCTGCGTGCCACGGCAAAGTCCGATTTCGATCGGATCCATGGCGTTCTTGGCGAGTCTGCCGGCTGTAACTGGGTTCACCGTTTGCTTTCCGTCCGGGTCGAGAGCTGTCACAATTGGATAGACTCCAGCTGAATTGGTGAAGATGAAATTGTCTTCAATGCGAACCGTTGATGTTCCTTGATTCTGGCCGATGATGATCGCTGAGCCGATGTTGCTGTCTGGACCCATGCGCATTTCGGAGATGGTATTTCTGTTGATTAATAGATCGCCCGATGGGTTGTTGATTCGGAAGGCTTCATCCAAAGCGCCCGTAGCAACATTGCCAGTGATCGCAACGTCGGTGCTGTTGTTCAGGCGAATGGCATTGCCACTGAGGCAGAGCCCGCTTTGGTTGCCTCGGTCGCCTGCCGGGCGCTGATTGCCATTACTAAAGTAGTCGTTCTGGTTGCAAACCGGTATCGTGGCGCTTCCTGGTGCAGTCGTGAGGGGGGCAGTTTGTGAGGCATAGGCCTGCACCTGAGGGTAGGTGAAGGTGTTGTTCGCAATGATCAAATTGTCAACGCCATTCAACTGGATTGCCGGCAGAGCATTGGCTGAGACGTTAATGTTGCCAAAATCTTCCGCTGTTGCCAGAATGGTCGGGTTGTCGGTGTAGCTACCGACAAAGGTGTTGTTGGCAATCAGCACATTGCTGGTGCTGTAGTTGGTGATGGAGGTGTTGGTGAAACTGAAGCCGCTGATCGTGGTGTTGCTGCCGATGCTGATGACGCCGTTGCTGAAGCTGGGCTGAGCGCCAACGGTGGTGCCAAAGATCGGTGTCAGATTGGCAGCGCCGAATTGTGTCGCCAGGGTGGGGGCTGCCCCACTTCCGCCCAGTTGGGTGCCGACAGCCAGCCTCAGGGTCGGTCTGCCGTTTTCCAGCGGCCGGCCCGCAAGGTCGGACGCCGCACCGCCGCCAATGAGCAGTACGTCGTTGGCAGTTGCTGCAGCGATGAGTGCATCCAGGGTGGGATACCCGCAGTTCACAGTGAAGCTGCTGTTGGTGTTCCCCGTACAACGCACCACCCAGGCAGCTCCGCCGTTGCCAGGATTGGTCGCCACGCTGCCGGGGAGGTTCTGTTGGGCGCCAACCATGCGGATTTCGCTCTCTCGTTGCATCGGTAGGCCCCGCAGTGCAAGGAAGTTGCGCTCGGCTTCGGCGATGGCGTCACCGGGGTTGCCGGCGGTCGGTTTGGCTCCGTAGCGCAGGTATCCGGTGGCCTGAAGCTGGAAAATGTTGTCGTAGGAGAGGGTGGCCCCAAGCGAGAGCTGGCTGCCAACCCGCACCTCGGCACGCCCCCGCACCCCGGAACTGCCACTGACGTAGTTGCCCCCCAGGTAGTAGTAGGCCCCGTAGAGCCAGAGCGAGTCTTTGCCCCAGCGCTTCAGCGGGATGCCGGCTTCAAGGTTGACGCCGCCCAACGAGACGATGTATCGGTACCAGCCATCGAGGATCAACTGGTTGTTGATCAGGTAGGCGTTGGTCCAACCCGCGGCATAGCGCTCAGCCTGGTTCGAAAATGGGATGTAGCCATTGCCCCGCAATTCGACATGGCGGTTGAGAGCTTCCGCTCCAACACCGGCTTGAAAGGCGTATTGGCTGTAGGCCTGCCTGGTGTCAATTCCAGCATTGAAGCCGTAGATCCAACGTTGGT
>Ga0194119_10002054_pt1 | contig 35156 bp, 34 predicted proteins | sample TA2MahC100mmetaG_FD_148620 | JGI IMG/M metagenome (GOLD analysis project Ga0194119, IMG submission 148620) | Freshwater microbial communities from Lake Tanganyika, Tanzania - TA2015018 Mahale Deep Cast 100m | ecosystem: Environmental > Aquatic > Freshwater > Lake | place: Tanzania: Lake...
GCATCAATTTATTTTGTTGTATCTCTCGTCTGATTTTGATCTGTCATTTTAGCCTTCAACCGGTTCATTTCTTCGGTCAAAGTTGGATCGCCAGGTGCGTAAGCTTGCAATCTGCTCAATAAGTCCAATCCTTTTTGATATTCATCGCGTGATTTTAATAGCTCGCCTTTGGATTTTTCATAATCGCCGCGCGCATCGTAAATCTCAAGAAGAATTCTGTATGGATTGTAATAACTTCCAATATCACTCGGATTAGCTTCCAAAGATTTTACTGCTTGTTCCTCAACATCTTTGCTAATTTCAATAAATCGATCCGTTCTTCCTGCTTGCTTATACAGCGAGCCGATATCCGAAAGTACTCTATAGTCTATTGGAACAAAGCTTCTTGGAATTACTTCTTCCATTTTATCAAGTACATCTACAGCTTTTGCATGATCGTTTGCGTCATAAATATGATAAACAACCAAACGCAAAAATGAATTTCTGTAATTCATCATCATTCGGCGCTGATTTTCATCAAGATAGATTTTTCCTTCTCGTAATCCTCTGAACTTAAAACCGGGCTGATAAGATGTGTTGTAGTCCGCCGGTTCGTTGAATAATGAAGCGTTCATTATGTTAACATTTATATTCTCAAACCGTCCCTTTTGCTTTGCCGGTGTTATTAGATAAGTCAATCCTTGCATTGTTGAGTAGTCGTCAAGTCCAATTCTTGAGTCGTCGGAACAGGTAACGGCAAAGTGAATTGGACGCGTCCAACCATTTTTCGCATTTGTTTCAATAATATTTCTGACGACAATGTCTTGAATTCTAATTGCTTTAATTTCACCTGATTCAATAGTATGACGCATCAAGAATGTCATTTTTCCGGTCTGCAGAACCGAAGTGTCCTTAACGCCAAACTTTTCAGCAACTTCCTTTGACACGGGAACAGAAATATTCTGCGGGTTGAATTGAATGGGCTGCAATCGGGAAATTTGTTCATCAGAAAATGAAATCGGAACTTTCTCAGCTCCATAAGGCATTTCATTCTTTGCCTGCTTAACGTACCAATCAGTATTGGCAAGACTTAGATTCACAATTCGAATATCTCTTCTTACTCCTTCAACATCTTGTAAATACCAGAGCGGGAATGTGTCATTATCTCCATTCGTAAATAGAATTGAATTCGGTTCGCAGCTTTGCAGTATGTTATACGAAAAATCCCACGGAATCCAATTGTCAGATCTATCATGATCGTCCCAATTTTGAATTGCCATATTCAACGGAACCACGACCAATGCAATTCCAACAATTCCAAAGGCAAATATTTTGGACAAATTTTCAGATTTAAGCTTTTCTTTTGCGAGCTCAATCAATCCTGAGACGGCTATTCCTATCCAAATTGCATACATAAAAAATGCACCAACATAGAAATAATCTCTCTCGCGCGGCTGCGGCTGTTGTTGATTTTGATATAACGCAGTTAATATGCCCATCAATAGAAACAGAGAAAGTATGCTTGCGGCTAATTTCCAATCTCGCCGGAAATGGTAATACAATCCGAAAAGTCCGAGCAAAAGAGGAATTCCGTAATATCTATTTGGGAATTTACTTTCATCTCCAACAAACGAATCATTCGGTTTGCCAAACCACATGCTTTTTGCATCTTGAACATCACCTTCTCTTCCAATAAAATTCCAGTAGAGATATCGATTGAACATATGATCTATTTGATACCGCCACATGAAATCCATATCACTTGAGTAGTTTGTATAAATTCCTTGTTGATGAGGCTCCTGGCTGTAACGACGTTTAAAAATAGGGAAGTCGCCATACTGCTCGCGATTAATGTAATAAACAAATTCATTAATCGTATCTGGTTCGTTTTCATTCATCGGAGGATAAGCGTTTGAACGAATAATTACCATTGTGTAAGAAGTGTAGCCCATGAAAATTAGGAATAAAGAAGTGATACCGAGAAAAGCGATTGGGTGACTGTTCTGTTTTGCCCAATAGATTCCATAAATCAAAATTGCAATAAAAGCAACAATGATAAATAATTTCATAGTGATATTATTTCCGCCCACTGCAGCGAGAAGTTTTGGAAAATATTTAATAATGCCCGGGTAAACTGCCCAAAATGCAAGGACGTTTATAATTCCCATTATTATAAAAGATTTTTGCGTTACTTCATACTTCTTGAAATATATTACAAGAATAATTGTAAGAATAGCGAGCACGCTTAGAAGATGAACTCCGCTCGATAAACCAATTATGAAAGCGATTAATAGAAGTATTCTTTCATTGCCTGTTTCGTCCGCTTTTTCATACCATAAAAGCATCAACCAAGTGATAAAAGCAACAAAGAAAGTAGATATTGCATAAACTTCTGCTTCAACAGCATTGAACCAAAAAGTATCTGTGAAAGCATACGTCATTGCTCCTACAAACGCAGCGCCATAGCATGAAATCGCTTCAAATAAATTCGAAGGTTTTGCATTTCGATAAAAATTAATAAGCTTAACAATTACAAAGTAAAGGAACATTATTGTAAATGCGCTTGAGAGTATTGATACCGTATTCATCCGTAAACCAAGATTTTCAACAAACGGCACCATCATAAAAAGTCTTCCTATGAGAAGAAACAACGGTGCGCCCGGCGGATGCGGCACCTGTAAATAATACGACGCAGCGATAAACTCACCGCAATCCCAGAATGAAACACTCGGCTGAACTGTCATAAAATAAACAATTGCTGAAATTACAAATGCAGCCGCACCTAAAATTCGATTAATCAATTTATGATTCATTTTTTCCTCGATTATAAAGTTTTGGGAGTTCAATATAATTTTTAACCCCTCTTTATTCAAGAATAAAAGAGGTTAAATTCAAAAACTTTTACTAAAAGCAGACTTTTTATGAGAATCTGTATTAATTTGGATAATTAATTAAAGTCAACGTTCAAATTGAATATCAAATAAGACTTTCATACTTTTACACAAAGTTTCAGATGAGTTTATGAAGAAATCACTTTGTTTGTTCGTCATTTCAATCGTAGCATTTAACGTTCTCTACCCGCAAGCTGTTTCCAAATATGTTATTGTACCTATAAAGATTGATGGGAACCTTACAGATTGGGACTTTGCCCAATGGTATTGGATTAAACCTCAAGATCAAAATTGGAAAGACTCGGCAAGGTTCGCCTTGTTTTGGGACGAAAACTATCTCTACACGGCTTTTGAAGTTTTCAATTCAAATCTCCAGGCAGAGCAAACTGAATGGGATGCAAGCGGACTTCATATGGATGATGGAGTAGAAATTTTAATTGACCCAAATTTAGATAGATCATTAGAATGGCAAGAAGATGATTTTGCTTACCACATAAATATTTACAATGCAATTCTTGATGATAGGGGAATGAGCGATGACGGAAAATATAACAATGATTGGAATGGTGAAATATTCGCTGTCGTTCGAACTTATGGAACTATTAATGAACCGATTGACAAAGACTGGGGTTATACTGTTGAAGCTGCGATTCCATGGAGTGAGATTGGATATTTACCATACTTTGGAAAGCAATTTGGAGCGGACTTTTGTGTGAATGACCGAGATGATATAACTGGCAAGTACAGATATTACGATTGGATGCGATTGAAAAAGTTTCACATGCCGTCTGGTTTCGGCACAGTGACATTAATTAACGAATGATATTTAAAAAATATAATTTATAGGAGAAATAGTAATGGGAATAAATTTCTTGGCAATCGTTGTAGTTACAATTTTTAACTTTGCTTTGGGCGCTATATGGTATTCGCCTGTACTTTTTGCAAAGCCATTTATGGGCGCAATTGGAAAAAGTGAAGAAGAACTGAAGAAGGGAAGTAACAACATTATGTTTGTATGTTCATTCTTCGCAGCTTTGATAACCACATACATTCTTGCTCACTTTGTAGATTTTGCACTGGCTGATACTTTCTGGACAGGAATGCAAACAGGTGTCTGGGCTTGGCTCGGTTTTGTGGCAGCAACGCACATTGCTGGAGTGCTTTTTGAAGGCCGAAATATGAAATTATATTTGATCTATATCGGTTATCAGCTTATTGCTATTTCAATCAGCGGCGGAATTTTAGCTATTTGGAAATAAAAATCTTCGTTCGCGCAAAGCCGCAAAAATCTGATATTCTTTGAATCAATTAACCTTAGCGTGTACGATTTTTTACTTTCTCGAGTGAACAAATCCTCGGTACGGTGTTGCGGATTGGATTGATATAAAAGCTTTCGAATCAATTATATCAATTATTTTAATTGCTTCATCCTGCCGTCTTCGAGTTGTTAAAATTACCAAAACAGCAACTCCACCTCTTCCCCCTTCTGCTGGGAGAATTGTTACGCCGAAATTATTTCTTCTTAATTCGTCGGCAATTTTATCTGCATAGTAAAGCGAAATAGCATACAGCTGTACAAAACCAACTCCAAATTTCTGTTCAACATAAATTCCTAGAACGTTGCCAAGCGCAAATCCGGTTGAGTATCCGAGTATGTTCCACATATTGTCAAGGTGCAGCATCACGTGCCTGATTGCGAAAATCCAGATAGTAACTTCAATGAACCCAAGAATTCCAGCCTGATATTTTCTTCCTTGAACAACCATAAGTGTTCGAATCGTACCAAGTGTAACATCTGCGATTCGCATCGACATGATCATCAACGCACCAAGAAATATTTCCAATTTTTTCTCCTTAATTTTTTACAAAGATAATAAATAAAAAAGTCGTTCTAATTTTTCATAGGAACGACTTTAAATAATTGAGAAACTACTCGTTATTATTTATTTACCGAAGTCTTATTAAAATCTCCAGAAAAATGTAAGCTTTCCTGTAATGTCGGACTTAATTCCGCTCATTTCATATTTATTGAAAGAGATGTTTGGGATGATGCTTAGATTTTTGTCAGCTTTGTAATCAACTCCAGCGAGAAAAGTAATTTCTGAATCATTCTTTACGTTTGAATCAAAATTTGCATCCCAGTAATCAACTCTACCAAAAAATGAAAAGTCGTTCGAGATGGTAGTATTTCCGAATGCAGAGACTCCGAGTGAATTTAAGTTTTTATCGCCAGGTAAAACTTTTTGAATGGAATTATAAAGTGCGCTGGCGCCAAATGAATATGCCCCTTTTTCTTGATAATAAAGCCCAAATCTTCCCATCAAGTGATTTTTATCTTTAGAGGCGTTTGCAAAATTAACGTCTAAATTTGCAAGTAAGTTTGAAGTGACTTGATGATTGATTTGAGCATATACTCGTTTATATTTATTTGACTCCGCTCCATGTGAACTGTTATTACCATACATTACCCAGTAATTTGTGGATTTTCCCTCACCAAGACTTCCTTTGATTGCAACTCCCATATCTCGTGTGGCAACTCCTCCGCGAATGTCAACTTGGATTTTTTCTACTGAACGATAACCCCAATATTTTTCTTCTGTTTCGATCGGTGGAGTTCCCTGCAAACCAATTAAAAGTGCAGCGCTCTCAAATTTATACTGTACGTAAAAGTCTTTAAGATAAGATGCGAATTTTGGAGTTCCGGCAAAATTAGCTCCGTCAGATTCTAATCTCACTCGCGAAGAGAGTTTTTCTGAGATATCAAAATCAGCGGTGAAAAATACTCTTCGAAATTGAAATCCCTGCTGATCTTTTTCTGCAATTTTTCCTGAATTTCTTTCAAAATTGTAGAAGTAATCAAAATAGGCAAGACCGGAAAGTTTAACCTGGCCGAATGACATTTGGCTCAACAAAAAGATTGAACAAAGTGTTAGAAATATTTTTTTCATAAATGGTCCCATATTTATTTAAAGTAATTTTACCTGACTGAGTGGATGATTAAATCCTTGGATTTTATTGAGTTAAATTTTTCTTTTTTAAAACTTCCATACACTTTTATCTTTGAAAAGCCAGCGGAGTTCAGTAAACCTACTAAAATATCTTTCATATGAGGATAAATTGTCGACGTGAATATTTTTGTAGATTTCAAATTGTTTTTTGGAATTGCGAGAATATTAAAACCAAGCGTTGCTTTCTCAAAGTCATAAAAGCGTACATATATTGAATCGTTATTTTCAGTAATGCTGATTAATCTTTCTTTTTCATTAATTATTCGCTCATAATTTAAAATTTGAAAAAGAAATGAACCTCCTACATTCAGCGTTTGAAAAATGTTTTTAAAAACTTTATTAATACTTTTTGACGAAATATTTGCAAGTGTATTTCCCATTGAAATGACAAAGTCAGTCCGTTCATTAAATGTTTTGAAATTCTCAAGATCTATAAATGAAAACTTGATCTTAAAATTATAACTGTTCGAATTCTTCTTTGCCGATTCCAACATTTTTGTTGAGCTGTCGAAAGCCGATACATTTAGTCCAAGACTTGCCAGTGCTATAGAATCTGCTCCGCTTCCGCATCCAAGGTCGATTGCATCTTTATAATTCTTTTGAATGAAATATGGAAAAAGAGTTTTCTTAGCGCTCACGGATGAATCAAGGTTGATCATTTCATCATAGAAATTTGAAATAGAATTATAAAATTCTGTGTTCTTCATTTTCACGCTAATTCCGCAAGCGAATTAAGTTCTTCTTGGCTTAAAATTCTTTCGGCCAATTGAAATAAAACTGAATTTTCTTTGTTGATATGATCACCAAGAAAATTAACAACGTCCAATGCGCTTGTTCTCAAAAGAGTAATTTTATCTCGGCTTATTTCATCTTCCTCCACCGAATAAACACTTTGTGCCAATCGATCCATTTTCTTCCACAAAATTCTATGCTCTGATCGCATAATTTCTATCGGCCCGCTAACGGGGAGGCGTTTCTCCATAATTGGGAAGAGATTTTTTTCTTCTGCTTCAATATGTTCGCGAATTTCTCTAGAAATAAATTCCACAGATTTTTTTATCATCCTAAAATTTTCTTCGTCAAATCCTCTTTCGACAATTCTTCGGGTTGAATCATCAAGAAATCCAAGTTGTACTAATCCATGCTCGTGTTCTGAAATTAATTTTCTGATGTATGGATTCATTGTTTCATTCTTTCTCGATTTACATTCATCTCGCTTGTTTCTTTGTTTATCTCTTCAAGATGTTCTGTTCCCGTCGGATGAGAATATGTTGACGATTCAATGTTTTTCATATGCTCTATGTAATCAGACAATTCCATTTTATTCTGCCAGTTGCCTGTCAGCATTCCTAAGCCTGTTACCGCCATGAATAAAACAACAATGGCTATTGCAACAGTTCTCGGTTTAATAGTTTTCTTTGTAATTACTGATTTGAGTTCGAGCGTATTTTTAACCGGGCAAGCATCAACACAATTTAAACAAGACGTGCATTCATCAGAAATTACCACTTTCGCTTTTGCAATATTTATGAAAGACGGGCAGACTTTGTTGCATTTATCACAATCGATGCACGTTGGAATACTTCTCTTAATTTTATAGGGACTTAAAAATGTAAAGAAGGATAAAAATGCGCCATAAGGACATAGGTACCTGCACCAGAAATTTCGAAATACTACCGAAAGTAATGCGAGTACAACAATAACAATTAGAGAGAATCTCGAAATATTTGCAAAGAAATAATACATTTTTATATCTGCAACTTGATTGTATGGACTGTCGAGAAACATTTTCAACGCAGCAATATCCATTGCAAAAAATATGACGTAGGCAAAAAATGCAAGCATCAAATATTTTAAACTTCGAAGAGGATAGTCAAGAAACTTCGGCATTTTGATCTTACGTTTAAATATCTTCTCTCCTAGATCTCCAAGACTTTCTGAAATTAGCCCAACTGGACACAGCCAACTGCAAAATGACTTTCCGAATATAAATGACACCAATATTATAGCAAGAAGAATAAATATGCCCGCGGGATGGGCCCAATGTATATCTCCGCTGGCAACTGTGTAACGAAGAGACATTAAAGAGCTTATAGGGAGATAACCATCAACTCCTGGCGGGCGATTCATGAAAAATGTTTTTCCGCCAGACTCCAAGTATGTTATGAAGAAATAAAATTCCACTCCAATCCATACGGACAATAAAGTAAATAACGACTGTACTGTTAGCCTAACTTTTTGAATCGGTTTGTTAGTATTACGAATGACTTTAACTTTTTTCATTTAACCAGATATTTTAGTCTGAATTATCATTAAAAAAATTTATAAACTTTTAATTTTTTCTACTGCTTGTTCTTTTAGATCCTCAAGTGTTTCGTTGCTAAGCATGTCATATGCTTGATTTCTCAATTTCCCCCACGTTTCGTGTACTGGGCAGGGCACATCTGATGAACAATGCGGAAATCCCAGTACGCAAGTTTTGAATGCGTCCAAGCCGTCAATCGCTTCAACAATATCGATCAACTTTATTTTCTTTGCACTTTTTGCAAGGCTGAATCCGCCAAACTTTCCCTTCTTGGAAGAAATAAGTTTGTGATCTGTGAGCGACTGCAGAATCTTAGCAACAAATTCCTTAGGAATTTTTAATTCCTTTGCAATCTTATAAACTGGCACACTTTCTTCATTAGAAAATGTCGCTAAGTATAAAGCCGCTTGTAAGCCGTACTCACAAGCTTTTGAAAAAATAACTGCCATAATCAGATAGTTTAATCTGGTTCAAAACTAATCAAAAACTTTAAAAAATTCAACTAAAATCTATACGAGAAAGACAACGCCAAACTTCGATTTGTTTGTGTTGCGTTTATATCTAACCGTTCAGAATTTTGTTTGTGGATAAATGGGACAAAATATCCAATCGCGCTTCCGACTATTGCGCCAGTAATTATATCGGTGAGGAAGTGTTTGCCTGCTTCATAACGTGAATAACCTGTTAGTGCTGCAATTAGTAACGAGCCTGCCCAAACAAATGGTTTATATTTTGAATCAGGAAAGTAATCGCTGTAAACAGTCGATAAAAAAACCGCTGATGAAAAAGCAACTGTGGTATGTCCAGAGAAAAAAGATTTCTTCGCATCGGGTGATAGTTTTTCTTTTATAGACGCATTGTTATTATAGACATATGGGCGTATTCTCTGGAGACTTCCCTTTGCAATATAGGGGAGTGCAAAAGAATACATAATCGTTTCAAGATACATTGTAGAAATAATTAAAAAATCTTTTCTGATTTTTTCTGAAGTGAATAACATTGCCGGAACTGCGGCCGAGAGAGATACTAAAATATCGCTGGCAAGAGAAAAATCTTCAGACCAATTAAACGCCGCACTTCTATCAAACCAGTTTATTTCCTCTGACTTAAATTTATTCACTTCTTCAATTGAAAGTGGTTCAATTTGACTGTCGATGATTAAGGCCCCAATAGACGATGCCGCACCTATTCCGCCAATAAATACCTCCTTGTTTAATCCAATCTTATATGGACTTTGAGCAAGTGAAATATTAATTGAGAGAAGTATTACTATAAATGATCGTGAAAAAAAATTAATCTGCATAAAAATTAATTATGTCTTATTAAAATTATATCGCCGTCCTTTACGATGTATTCTTTCCCTTCTAGCCGCCATGCGCCTTGTTCCTTTGCTTTAGCGAATGAGCCATAATTGATAAAATCGTCATAGTGGACCACTTCTGCGCGGATAAACCTGTTGTAAAAATCTGTATGAACTTCGCCAGCGGCTTCTTGTGCATTCATACCTTTTTTAATTGTCCACGAATGGCATTCTTCTTCTCCAACAGTAAAGAAGGAATGAACCCCAAGCAGGTTATAAGCCTCGTTGATCAATTTACTGAGAGCAGATTCTTTAATTCCGTATTCTTTCATGAATATAGCTGCATCTGAATCCGACAACTCCGACATTTCCATTTCAATCTGCCCATAAAAAGCAATTGCCTTTGTGTTCTTGCCAATTTTGTGCTTAACCAAAATTTCGAAATGTTTTTCAATATCTTTTCCTTGGGTTTCGTCTAAATTAATAGCTATCAACATTGGCTTATGGGTTAATAACTGGTAGGAACGAATAATTTTTTCTTCCATGTCTGTAAGATTTGCATCTCGAAGCGGTTTTTCATTTTGAAGAAATTCATAACACTTTTCTAGCACGGGCAGTTCTTTTTTCAGGTAGTTCTTTTTTCAGGTTATCATCGCTTGTTTTGATAATATTTTTTTTAACTTTATCTATGCGGTTCTCAAGTAATGCCATATCGGAAATTATGAACTCTGTCTCAAACGTATTTATATCTCGAAGTAAATCGACTGATCCGGATGGATGCGGCACCATCTCGTTTCTAAATAGCCTGACAACTTGAACCAGTGCGTCGTTTGTGCGGATCTTTGAAAGAAAATTGCTGGTAAATTGGGGGGAGCCGGAGTCTCCTTTGTGTAATCCGATAACATCAACAAATTCTATTGTTGCATTTGTTTTCTTCTTCGGATTAAATATTTGTGTTAATTTATCTAAACGAACATCGGGTACTTTTACTACGGCTTGATGCGTTTCCAATTTGGCTAAAGCTGTTTGGTCTAAATGTGTTTTCGTAATTGTCTGAAATAAAGTCGATTTTCCTGACTGTGGAAGTCCAACGATTCCTAGTTGCATAATTTTCTACGTGTTAATTGTAAAATCTGTTTTTAATAATATATACGCTAGTAAGATAATTATTTTTTCTTATCATACACAAAAATTAGAATTTATAGTTATAACCATTTTTTCTTCTTGAAATATATAAGCATTCCTCCCGAAACTAGAATGATAATTAAAATGACAAATGGATATCCGAAATACCACTTTAATTCAGGCATGTTCCAAGGACTAACCGAAGTATCGAAATTCATTCCATAAAAACCAACGATAAAACTTAGCGGTATAAATATCGTCGCAATAATTGTCAGGACTTTCATTACTTCATTCATACGATTACTCACACTTGATAGATAGACATCGATCATGTTTGAAGCCAGCTCGCGGTATGTTTCAATTATCTCAATTAATTGTATTGAATGATCATACGAATCTCTTAAGTAAATTTTAGTAGAAGCTTTGATAAACCCCCTATCGTTTCTGTACAGCTGACTTAAAACCTCTCTTTCCGGCCAGATCACCCTACGCAATACCAATAGTTTCCTTTTTATTTCATGGATTTTGTGAATCGTTTCTTTCACCGGATCTTCGAGAAGTTCATCTTCCAATTTTTCTATTTCATCTCCAATTGAATTTAGAACAGGGAACATCTCGTCGATTAACAAATCTAAAATTGTATAAAGCAGATAATCTGCTTTATGTTTTCTATGGCGAGCTGAGGGTAATTGAATCCTTTTTCTGATAGGTTCAAATGGATCTGTTCCGTTTTCGCTGACAGTTATTATTAGATTATTAAGAAAAAAAATGTCGATCTCGTTTTCCGATAAACTTCCTTCATTCGTCAACTGACGAAAACAAATAAAATTATGTTCGTCGTACACTTCGAGCTTGGGTGTTTGCCCAACGTTAAATACATCCTCCATTGCTAAAGAATGCAAATTAAAATGCTCTCCAAACTTTTTAAACTCATCTATGCTTTTAAAGCTGACAATGTTGATCCAAATTACACCATCGAGGTTTTTGTATTTAAAAACGTCTAATAGATTATTGAAGGAGAGCTCTTCGTGATTATCTTTTGTATATCTGGTAACGACAACTTTAGTTTCTGTTTTCTTTTTTTCTTTAAGATGAATTGTTCCTGGCGAAGTCCCTGGGGGATGATGCTTCTTTCTTGGAATATGGATTTTAATTCTTGGAATCTTTAAGCCAGCTAGGTGTTTTTTCATTTTTCTTCTTTTTATTAATAGTTCCACATTATTTATACTTTAGAATAAATTATACTGCAACGTCATTGATAGTCCAATCACTCGAGGTCTGTTTCCGATCCGCTGAAGCGATCCATTAATTCCGAAATAAATTTCATTTTCGAGATAAAAAAGAAACGCAGTATTAAATATGTTTGTTGCTTCGGTAGTGCCGCTGCTGGGCTTCTGAAGACCGAGCTTATAGCTCGTAACAAGATTTATTCTATTGCTAAGTTCGTAGATGAAATCAAATCCAATGTTTGAGGTGATTTGTTTTGCAAAAAGTGAATCGAGTGGAGAATATATTTCTCCTATTGTGTTGATTTGAAATTTCCAGCCAAGCGGATATGAATATCGCCCTGCTAAATTTAAATTCGGAGAGCCTATCTTTCCCTTGTCAAATCTTGTAAGGTCAAAACGGGTTCCAAAAGTAACATCCCAGCCATAATATCTGTTATTAACTCTTTCGTTGATTCCAAAAAGAACTTGACGCATTCTTAGAATTCCAATTGCGCCCAGATTATTTCCGATCAACATGTCGGATGCTTTTATTTCGTTTTCAATATCAAAAAACCAAAATGTTTCATAGGTGTCTGAATATATATCCTCATATTCAGGCTCCCGTTCAATTATGTTTGCGATCTTAACCATTATGTTTGCGATCTTAACCATTGTGTTTTTTGGAAGATGTCCCTTAATGACCGACTCCTTGATCAAATGCTCTTCTATTCTTACCGCTTTAGCAAGTGCGGTCGCATCAATATATCGGCCGTAACCCGCTCCGAAAGTCAAGCTTGAAGAGATCTGTTTGTAATAATCGATGTGCCGTGCGTTTATCTCCGTGAAAGCAAATAGATCTCGTTCTTCCCAAATATATTTCCTTGCGCTTGCTTTAATGTTTATATCGTGTGAATATTTTGAAAACGCTTTTCCTCCGGAAACGTCGGCATCTAAAAACCAAGCAAATGGAAGTGACGAATAAAACTTTCGAAAAATTAAATCGGCGGTGGCGCTGTTTGTCGAAACAGAATCGCCAATCTGCCCCCAATTCCAAAATGCGCTTGTTCGTAAAATTTGTGCGCGGCTTATTGGGACTTGATAGTCTTTAACTTCAACTCTTTGTGCAAATGAGATTTCAATAATAAGAATTAAAAAAATAATGGTTAGAGTCTTTTTTTTCATAAGTATCCTAATGAGAGTTTAAGAATCACTTTTTATTGCAAGTTAGCAAAGTCGGAAGTTTGCCCAAAATAATTGTCTGCTTTTTTTGATACTTTTAACTTCCCGCAAATACAAAAGGTTGGCTATTTATTTTACTTAATACCTCTTGACATAAGCGAGTCAAATAGAAAAATAGGCAACGCTTTTACCAAGTATGTTAGAAAAGAAAGTATAAATGGGAATTGAATAACGTTACTATCTTTCTCAATTCCTTTGATGATTTTTTTCGAAGCTGTTTTTACTTCAAGTACAAACTTCATTGTGAATTCATTCGCCTTGATCATATTTGTATTAACAAAACCCGGACGTACGGTTATTATTTTAATATTCTCCTTCTTTAACTCAATCCGTGCAGATTCGAAAAATGTTGTCAGTGCTGATTTACTAGAACAATAAGCTGCCGATCCCGGAAAACCTCGAACATCTGCCAATGATGAGACTCCCACGATGGTTCCAGAATTTTGTTTTTTAAATAATGGAATAAGGTATTTAAAAAAATTAATTACTCCAAAAAAATTTGTCGCAATTATTTCTTCGGTTCGCTCTAAATCGAATTCGATTATCTTCATTCTGCAGCCGACCCCGGCATTTAGAATCGCTATATCTATCCTTCCAAAATTATCAGTCGCTTTTCCGATCGATACTTCAATGTCATTAAGATTTGTCACGTCACATTTGTGATATAGAACTTCTGTGTACTGATTTAAGTTTTCTGCGAGTTCTGCTAACTTCTCTTCGTTGCGTGCGAGCAGAAGAAGTTTTGATTTTTTCTGTGCAAGCTGAATTGCTAGAGCTTTTCCAATTCCTTCAGATGCACCGGTTATTAAAACAACTTTATCCTTAAATTTCATTTTTTAACTAAACTATTTTAATTTGTTTATGCAGAGTTCGTAATTGATTATTCTTAATAGAATTTTTCTTAGTCAAACTTAGAATTAATTCTGCTTTTTACAAATACTGAATGAAAAAATTCTTCTTTAACATTTATCTTTCTATTTGGCAGCGGCTGTCCTCTAGCACCCAAAATAAAATCACGGAAATGCTGCGGTATAATTTTAATGTAAACACTCTCTCTCCAAAGCTTCCACGCGCTGCGGTAATTGATCCTATAAACATCTGTAATCTTGATTGTCCTCTGTGTGCATCAAAAACTCAAAATTATGACAAGGGGAGAATGTCATTTGAGACATTTAAAATTGTTCTCGACAAGATTCCTTCATTGAAAGTTTTAGTTCTTTTTAATTGGGGCGAGCCATTATTGCATCCAGAAATTTTTCAAATGATTGAAGAGTCTGTCTCGAGAAGCATTTATACAATTACTCATAGTAATTTCAGCTTGAGACAGAATTTTCAATTTTTTGAAAGATTAATCGGGTCGGGACTTCATCAATTGGTAATCTCTGCAGATGGGGCTTCGCAAGAGACTTATGAACGATACCGCGTTAAAGGAAGGTTTGATTGGGTAATAGAGAATATTAAACAGACCGTCGCTGCCAAAAAAAATCTGCGAAAGCGCGATCCGAAAATCGTCTGGAAATTTTTAGTTAATAAATACAATGAGCACGAAATCGACAAAGCGGAATTAATGGCTCGCGAGCTTGGTGTTGAGATAACCTTTGATAATATGGGTCTGGCTGATGATTTGCCTGATATTTCTTTTCCTGGGACATTGGAAGAAAGAAAAAATCTTTGGCTGCCAAAAAATCAGAAATTCATTCTTGATTATTACAGGAACGAAAACAAACTTCCGATAAATGATAAACCATGCTATCAACTTTTTTCTTCAATTGTAGTTAATCCAGATGCCAAAGTTACGCCATGCTGCTGGATTACTAATAAAGATAACGTTTGGGGCGATTTAAATTCCCAATCCATACAAGAAATTTGGCATGGAGAAAATTATAAATATTCTAGAAGTTTATTCAACACGCTTGACTATAAAGGTTCGGTGGAGAAAAATATTTGTACAAAGTGTGAGATTTTTAAGCGGGTAAGATAATTAAATAAATTTATTCAAAATCATATGCAAATGGCGGAGTAATACCAAGTATCCTTGCATAAACCGTCAGTTGTCCATAATGATGTGAATGTTCCACCGGAAAAAATTCAAGTACATCGCCAACTGTAAAATCGCCATAAAAAATATTAGTGGTCTTTCTGAGAACTTCATCTGTCGAATTCATGGCAACTTCATAAATTGAATCAAAGCTTTCTTTGCAAAGCTTTAAAAGCTCAGTATTTGTTGACGCCGAACTTGATTCAAATTTATCGCTTTCTTCTTTTGTGAGTGTTCCGGTTTGTATTGCCTTTACACTTGCTCTTGCCCCGCCATAAATATGAGCGACGATTTCTTGGACTGTTCGAACTTCGTTTGACGGCTTCCAATTAAGTTTGTCATCTGGAAAAAGTGAAATAAGTTTTTGCGCAACTCCGTCTCTTAACTTGAGAGAGTTAAATATTTTCTTAATTGCTTCCGAATTCATTTACAACTTTTTGGGTAAAAATTTTCAATATCTAATTTTCAATTTGAATTATTCTCATTCTTCTTCTTCAGGGATTACTCGTGCAATGGCAGCAATCTTATCATTTTGATTTAGTCGAATCAGCCGAACTCCTTGAGTATTTCTTCCCATCAATCGAAGATCTTTTGCATGCTGGCGAATTATCATCCCTTTATTTGTAATTATCACAAGATCGTCATTATCTTCTAATTCTCTGATTGAAACCATCTTGCCGTTTTTATCACTTGTCTTGAGAGTTCTTACTCCCTTACCACCTCGACGAGTGATTCTATACTCATCAATTTCAGTTCTTTTTCCGAATCCTTGTTCGGTAACTACTAAAACCGATGCTTTGCGTTTCGAAACGATCATCCCAACAACACGGTCGGTTTTATTCAGTTTAACAGCTTTAACTCCTGCCGCACCGCGCCCCATATCTCTCACATCTGTTTCGCTGAATCTAATTGCCATTCCTTCATAAGTACCAATTATTAAATCATCCGTTCCCTCGCTTACTTTTGCTTCAATAAGCTTGTCTCCCTTTTTGAGATTGATCGCGATAATTCCGCCCTTCCGCGGATTGCTGAAAGCGTCAAGTTTTGTTTTTTTAATCAATCCTTTTTCCGTTGCCATAACAACATATTTTTTTGGATCAAAATCTCTAATAGAGACAAATGCCCGAATATTATCACCTTTATCTACTTTTATTAAATTTAAAATTGATCTTCCGCGGGTTGCTCTGCCCCCTTCCGGAATTTCATAAACTTTCAGCCAATGGCATCTTCCTTGATCTGTGAAAAGGAGAATATAATTGTGTGTTGAGGCAATGAACATGTGTTCGATAAAATCATCTTCGCGAGTTGCCGCTCCTGTTACGCCCTTTCCGCCTCTTGATTGTCTTCTGTAACCACTGACTGGAAATCTTTTAATATATCCATTGTGGGAGATTGTAATTACGACGTCTTCTTCGGCAATGATATCTTCAATATTGAACTCCGTGTAATCTTTGATTACTTGAGTTCTTCTTTCGTCTCCGTATCTTTCTTTAATTTGAAGAAGTTCCTCGCTGATCAATTGCATTCTTTTAACTTTGCTTGCAAGTATTGCACGAAGTTTTTCAATTAATTTAATCGTCTCTTTGTATTCATCTTCTATCTTCTTTCGTTCTAATCCGGTAAGACGCTGCAGACGCATATCAAGAATAGCTTTAGCTTGAATTTCACTAAGCTTGAACTTCTTCATTAATCCAGTCTTTGCCGTTTCAACATCCTTTGATTTTTTAATCAGTTGAACAATCGCATCAATGTGGTCGAGTGCAATCTTGTATCCTTCGAGAATATGCGCACGCCTCTCAGCTGCATCTAAATCGAATTTTGTTCTTCTAACAAGAACTTCATGACGATGGTCGATGAAATGCTGCATCGCTTCTTTAAGAGTCAGAACGGTTGGCACGCCATTAACAAGCGCAAGCATAATTACGCCGAATGTGACTTGCATATTTGTATGCTTATAAAGCTGATTCATAACGACTTCCGTCTGAGCGTCGCGTTTCAATTCGATTACAATTCGCAATCCATCTCTGTCGGATTCATCTCGAACATCAGAAATGTCATCCAGCTTTCCTTCTCGTACTAGATCTGCAATCTTTTCTATAAGAGAGGATTTATTCACTTGATACGGAAGCTCTGATACAACAATATTCTCGCGGTTGTTTTTTAATGTTTCGACATTCGCCTTTGCACGGATCGTCAGCTTGCCACGTCCGGTCGTATAAGCATCTTTTACCCCATCGTAACCATAAATAATTCCTCCAGTAGGAAAATCTGGTGCGGTTACGTATTTCATCAACTTTTCATTTTTGAGATCAGGATCTTTTATAAGGGCAATCAATCCATCAATAACCTCAGTTAGATTATGTGGAGGAATATTAGTCGCCATTCCAACCGCAATCCCGCTGCTTCCGTTCACTAAAAGATTCGGCAGGTAGGATGGCATCAAAGTCGGCTCTTGCAAGCTGTCGTCAAAATTTGGAGCGAAGTCGACTGTATTCTTTTCTAAATCACGCAGTATTTCTTCCGAAATTCTTGCAAGCCGAGCTTCGGTGTATCGCATTGCTGCAGGAGAATCGCCATCAACCGAGCCGAAGTTTCCCTGCCCAGCTACTAAAGGATAGCGAAGAGAAAAGTCCTGAACCATCCTAACCATCGTATCATAAACAGCCGAATCGCCGTGCGGGTGATACTTTCCGAGAACTTCGCCAACAATTCTTGCAGATTTTTTATACGCGCGGTTATGGGCAAGCCCGAGTTCATGCATTCCGTAAAGAACTCTGCGGTGAACAGGTTTCAATCCGTCTCTTACATCTGGAAGCGCTCTTGCAACGATTACTGACATTGCGTAATCGATATACGAGCCGCGCATTTCTTCTTCTATTGTTACAGGAACTATTTTTTCAAAAAGTGTTGCCATATATATCTCAAAAATTAAAAATCAAGTTGTAAAGATGTTTTAAAAGTGACTTGTCTTTTCTACACATCCAAATTTCTAACATACTTTGCATTCTTCTCGATGAACTTTCTTCGCGGCTCAACTTGATCGCCCATTAAAATTTCAAATATTTTCTCAGTTGCTGCTGCATTTTCAACTGTCACCTGCAAAATTGTGCGAGTCTCGGGATTCATTGTGGTTGCCCAAAGCTGTTCTGGATTCATTTCTCCCAAACCTTTGTATCGTGAAATTACAATACCACCGGGCAGCTTGGTTTCCATTTCACTCACTTCTTCAGTTATTTCTTCTACCTCAGTTGCTTTTGCTTTCCCATTTCCTTTTAGTCTTTTAATTAAATCGTCTCTCTCTTTTTCATCATATGCATAATATTCTTCTCTTCCCTTTTTAATTCTGAAAAGAGGCGGTTGTGCAATGTAGACTTTTCCAGCTTCGATTAAATCCCTCATGTGCCGGAAAAAGAATGTTAATAGCAAAGTCCTAATATGGCTTCCATCAACATCAGCATCTGTCATAAGAATAATTTTTCCATAGCGAGCTTTATCGGAATCGAAATCGTCCCCCAGCCCTGCACCGACTGCAGTAATAATGGCTTTGATCTCATCGTTTTCAAGTATTTTATGGAGTCTTGCTTTTTGAACATTCAAGATTTTTCCTTTAAGCGGTAAAATCGCCTGAAATCTTCTATCTCTTCCTTGTTTTGCACTACCCCCTGCGGAATCTCCCTCAACAATGTAAATTTCGCAATGCTCAGGATCACGAATCGAACAGTCTGCTAATTTTCCTGGAAGACTCATATCATCCAATGCATTTTTTCTCCGGACAAGATCGCGTGCCTTGCGCGCTGCTTCGCGAGACTCAGCAGCTTTTACAACTTTCTCAATTATTTTTTTCCCAACACCAGGATTGTTCTCTAGAAATTCTGCCAGTTTGTCCCCTATAAGCGTTTCAACTGCACTTTTTACTTCACTGTTGCCAAGTTTTGTTTTTGTTTGCCCTTCAAACTGCGGTTCTGCGACCTTTACGCTAATTACTGCTGTAATTCCTTCGCGAAAATCATCTCCTATTAGAGTCAATTTTCCTTCTTTGATGAGATTATTCTTATAGGCGTAGTTATTCAGGGTTCTGGTAAGTGCAGTTTTGAAGCCAACTAAATGTGTCCCGCCTTCGTGAGTATTGATATTATTTACATAAGTGAAAATATTTTCCTGGAAAGAATCGTTGTATTGAAAAGAAACTTCTATTGGAAAATCATCTCTTACTCCCTCGATGTAAACAGTTTTATGCAAAGCATTTCTTGTTTCATCAAGGTATTTTACAAATTCTATTATGCCTCCCTTGTAATGATATTCTTCCTCCTCTTTGTTTCGCTCATCTTTTATTTTGATTTTAATTTCTTTGTTGAGGTAAGCGAGCTCCATCATTCTCTCGGCGAGAATGTCGAACTTAAAGTTAATGTCTTTGAAGATTTTTTTGTCCGGGTAAAAAGTTACTTTGGTTCCTGTTTTATTTTTTGGCGCAGGTCCAATAACTTTTACTTTGGATAATGGTATTCCTATTTCATATTCTTGAAAATGCGTTTTTCCATCGCGGTAGACTTCAACTTTCATCCATTCGGATAAAGCGTTAACAACCGAAACTCCAACTCCGTGTAATCCACCTGATACTTTATATGTTTGCTTATCAAATTTTCCTCCTGCATGCAGAACTGTCATTACGACTTCAAGGGCAGAGCGTTTTTCAACTGGATGCATATCTACAGGAATGCCTCGCCCATCATCTTCCACTGTCACAGAATTATCTTTGTGAATTGTAACGAGAATGTTTTTACAAAAACCTGCCAGAGCTTCGTCTATACTGTTGTCAACGACTTCATTTACAAGATGATGCAAGCCTCTCGATGCAGTATCTCCAATATACATGGCAGGACGTTTACGAACCGCTTCTAATCCTTTTAGTACTTGAATGCTTTCCGCGCCGTATTCATCTTTCTTCATGGCTGCTGATTGTTTCTTCTCTTTATCTATCTTGCTCAACTTCTTTTCTTTTTTGATAGCTTTTTTACTTGCCATAATTATATAATTCTAATTTGTTTTACTACTTCCGTTTTGAAATGTTGATTTATTTTTTCTCTGATTTCTTCCCGCATTAAAAAAAGTTCATTCTTCCATGACGAACTTTCGACTTCCAAAACCAGAACTCCTTTTATAAACATCTTTGCGTTTGCAAACTTTGCAATGTTTGGCCCAACAATTTTTTCAAACAATAAGAGAACATCTCCTTTTTGGATGTTTTCTGTCAGCTTAAAATATTTAGCTGCATCATTCAATGCATTAGACAACGATTTCGGATCAGTTTGCATTTTCAATTTTTCCATTTTTGATTTTGAAAACAGAATCTTTTTCTGACTTCCTAAGAGCTGAAATATCTGTAAAATCTGTAAGTGTTATAAATGCTTGCCCTAAGTCTCCTAAATGTTCGCTTATTTTTTTTCCTCTATTTTTATCCAAATCTCCAAATACATCGTCGAGCAAGAAAAAAGGATTTTTGTTCAATTTATCACGCAAATAAAAATATTCTGCAAAACGTAATGCTACTTGAAACGTTTTATGCTGACCTTGAGAGCCGAAAGTTCTGAGATCTATCCCGTTTAATAAAAACTTATAATCATCTCTATGAGGACCGACAAGATTTGCTGCTCGCCGAATCTCGTTTCCATTTTCTTCATCGATAAGTCTTCTGAAATGATTTTCTATATCTGGATTAATCTCATCGGTGATTGTTCGATATTGAATGTCCGGGATTTCAATTCCTTCCATAATGAAAGCGTAAGCCGACTCGACATAAGGTTTAAATTCTGATATAAACTGTATTCTGCCTTTTATCAGTTTTGTACCAATATCGATTAATTTTTCGGTCCAGACTTTTAGCTCGTCAATAAGTTCCTGCCTGTAGCTTTCTCTTATTTGAAACAAAAGAGAAGCTCTCTGCCGAAGTATACGCTTGTATTCGAGAAAATTTTGAAAATATGATATGCTGTATTGAGAGATTATGGAATCAACAAATTTTCTTCTGTCCTGAGGCGATTCTTCAGTAACTTTAGAATCACGCGGTGACAGTAGTACTACGGGATATTTTCCAACTATATCCGATGGACTCGAAATAAGTTTTCCGTTCAAAGCATATTGTTTTTTATTCTCGTTAATATCGTATCTAACTACCATGTTGTCATCAATTAAATCTGATACGTTTGCCTTTATTTCATATAGTATTTCATCAAAGTTTATTATTTCACTCTCGCTGTTCGCGATAAAGCTCTTTGTGGTTGAGATATAGTGAATTGCTTCAAGTATCGTGGTTTTTCCCTGTCCATTTCCCCCAACGATATAATTCAATCCCTCCGAAAAATTTAGAACAGTGCTTTTATGAAGCCGAAAGTTCAACAAAGAAAGTGATTTTAAGTACATCTCACGTGTTGAGTCTCATCGGCATAATTAATACCAAAAGATTTTCGTTTTCAACTTGAGTTTTAGGTTCTAAAATACAGGCTCTTGTTGGATTGTTTAGCTTGAATATTACTCTCTCAGTATTAATATTTCTTATTGCTTCGCTAACATAAGTTGAATTGAAAGCGATCTCCATCGGCGCACCTTGATAATCGCACAGAATTTTTTCGTTTGCCTCACTTCCAAGATCTATATTTTCTGCAGATAGTGAAAGAATATCTTTTGATATTGAAAATTTCACCTGTTTCGTTTGAGAACTTGTAAATAATGAAATCCTCCGGAGAACGTTCGTTAATTCATCTCTTGAAGTCTCAAGTAAATTATCGTTTTCTAATGGAATTACACTTTCATAATTAGGATACTGGTCTTCTATTAAACGAGAGACAAATACTATACTGCCTTGTTCAAGTCTAATCTGAGAATCATTGAACGAAACCCGAACGTCGCTGTCCGATAACATTTTTGATACGACTTGCACAGCGCGACCCGGAATGATTATTTTCTTTTCAATCGTGTTTTGAAAGTCCATGTATGACAATTTTACTAATCTATGTGCATCTGTCGCAACAAATCGAAGTTCATCACTCTTCAATTCCATTAAAACACCAGTCATTGAAATACGTGCTTCTTCCTTGCTTATTGCAGAATTCGTTGTATCAAGTGCTCTTTTTAGACGATCGGTGCTTATTGAAAAGTTATAGATTTCTTGAAAAGCAGGCAGGTGTGGAAAGTCAGCCGATTCTAAATACGAAATCTTAAAAACACCAGTATCCGTAGTAATTTTAATTTTTTGATCTTTATCGGTACTGATTTTAACATCCGTATCTGTCAATGATTTTATAGTGTCGTGTAATAATTTAGCCGGCACCGCGATGCTGGTTTCCTGAGCAGAAGTAACAGGAATTGAGGTTTGAAGTGCAATTTGCATATCTGTAGCATAAACCGAGAGCATATTATCTTTGATAGATAATAAAAAATGATCGAGTATCGGCATTGGAGATCTTGCCGGTATTATCGACACTACCTGGTTTAATACTTTTTCAAATTCTTGTGTGTTTACTTTAAATTCCATTGGATATTCCTTAAAAAGACTTGAAAATTTACGAAAATATTAACTGCTTCTCAATTGAATTTATTGGTACTGGCATTCAAAAACATTAAATAAACAACGAATTGAGTTTATTTTTCCTCTATATAATAATTAAGTTATTTCTTTAAACTAAGTATAATAATAAGCATGTTGATTTGTTGAAATACTCCATTAGTACCAAATTTATTAGAGATTCATAACGATATTTTTCAACAACCGAATGTATGTAATTTTTACTTATCAACGCGAGCAAATTCTTGGCTTCGATTTATACATTTGTTAACTCTTAATAAACATAATTCCACAAAAAATGATCAAATGTTATCCACAAGGAATTTTCTAATATTATGATCGAGCCCGGAACAAATTAGCTGCTTATTTCTATTTTTCGCTGAATCGAATTAATTATAGAAATAAATTTATCCTCGGTCAGCATTTCTTCCACAGACTGAATTGAATGAATTACTGTGGAATGATCTCTTCCACCAAAATGCAGGCCGATTGTTTTTAAGGAAGCATTGGTAAACTTTTTGCAGAAATACATCGCTATCTGACGTGCTTGAACAAACTCCTGCTTTTTTGTTTTAGACCTAAGCATATCTTCTGGAATTTCGAAATACTGGCTGACAATTTTTTGTATTTGTTCAACTGTTATGGAAAACTTTCTATCAGTTGCTATGGATTTGACAACTTCTTTTGCCAGCTCAAGAGTAATTTCTTTTCCTTCCAGAGAAGCAAGTGCAAGAATTTTCACCAAACATCCTTCCAATTCGCGGATATTATTTGTGATATTCGAAGAAATATATTCAATTATTTCAGAATTAATTTCTAATCCGAAAGATTCACATTTTTTCAGGAGGATTGCAATTCTTGTTTCTAAATCCGGCGGCTGAATATCAACAGATAAACCCCAGTGAAAACGTGAAATTAATCTCTCATCAAGACCCGACAAACTTTTCGGTGGTTTATCGCTCGAGAGAATGATTTGTTTTCCAAGCTGATGCAAGCTGTTAAAAATATGGAAGAACGTATCAGTAGTAGCTTCTTTAAGAGCGAAGAATTGAATATCATCGATGATCAACACATCAACTTTACGATAGAAAGAAGAAAACTCGTTTGTACTATTCTTTTTGATAGAATCAACATATTCCATCGTGAATTTTTCCGCAGTTGTGTATAGAACTCTTTTTGCTTTATTGTTTTTTAAAACTGCATTTCCAACTGCTTGAATAAGATGTGTTTTTCCTAATCCAACGCCGCCATAAATAAAAAGTGGATTAAATGAAGTTCCGCCAGGCGAATTGGCTACTGCATAAGCCGCTGCACGAGCAAGTTGATTTCCTTCTCCCTTAATAAAATTATCAAAAGAAAATTTTTCGTTCAAATGCGTTTCAAAAATAGCCGCGTCAACATCAATTGATTTTTCTTGAGTAGATAATTGATTAAAAGTTTTTACTTTTAACTCATGGCCGATGATTTTCTCGGGTTCATTTTTAATTTTATCATCAATTATGTACACTAGTTTAGCTTTATCTCCAATAGAATGAAGTAAAGCTTTTTTAATCAACGTGTTATAATGAACCTCAATATATTCCCAAGAAAAGTCGTTTGGAATTTTTACCGTTAAGGTATCATTTGAAAAGTCAGTTGGAATGATTGGCTCAAACCAGGTCTTGAATGACAATCCGCCAATATGATCTTTAATTATTTGGATACAATTTTTCCAAACTTTCTGAGCCTCATCAGTGTTTGATTTTGAGATTTCCTCGGTAAAATTTAAGACAGCATTTTTCGTTTTATTCACAATTGGGGGCAAAAATTTCTCTAAAAAGTTAAACAGTTTTATTTAATAATTTACTTGAAATACAATCATATTCCACAAGAAATCCACACAACGTGTATTTCTATAACTTATTGTAAAAGAAAGAGTTATGATAACATACGGCGGTTTAATTTACAATAGTTTATGTGGAATTCGTGGATAGAAAAACCACAATTTTTTGTGAAACATTTTCACAAAAAAAGTTTTCCACAATTTATTCACACAAAATGAAAGAACTTTTTTTACAAAAAGATATTAATAAAGTAGTCAATTCAAAGCAAGAAGTTTTTTTGATTTATGAAAAAATATTTTAAAGAATTATTACCATAGGAAAAATTATTTCTTAATAACTTTCAAAGTAAAAATCACTTCTTCAGGAGAAAGAATTCCCGAAAAAAATCTTTCATACATTACAGGTTCAATATTAATAAGAATATTGAGCCATTTTAGAATAGAAAAATTAGAAACATTAAATTGTTTCTTTAGAATTTCGAACTGAGCATCAACTTTGTAATTAGTTCTGTGCTTTAATTTCCACTTTTCATAGAATTTTAATTTTTTATTCTCGATATACTCATAATTATCGAAAGTTCTAATGCCAAAGGGAATTTTGTGATCAGGATCGCCAAAATATTTAGTGTTAAGGAAGAAAGGAGCAAACACTTTAACAATTCCATTGGGTTTTGATATTCGATAGATCTCGTTTACCGTTTTATGAAAGCTTTCCACGTGCTCAAGAACGTGAGAACAATAAATTTCATCGAAGGAATTATCATCAAAAGGATATGGAAATGAATTTAAATCGTGAATTACATTCCCTCCGTAATCAACAATATCGATATTGATGTAGCCCTCTTTTAAATCATACCCGCAGCCGAGATTTAATTTTTTCATTGAGCGAATATAAAAATAAAAGCTAAGATTTAGAAGAATTAGAAATTAACTTTTACAACCACTAGAGAAATATCATCAGTTTGTTCATGCTCACCTCTGAAATCACTCAGACTGTTGATTATTTTTCTTAAAATTTCAGTTGCCGAGTTCTTTTGATAAATCTCAACGGTTTCAGAAAGATTAGAAAATCCATACATATCATGATTCGAATTCATCGCTTCAGAAACCCCGTCGGAATAAAAGACAAACACGTCATTTTTTTTGAGAGTTAAAACTTTCTCTTCAAGGGATTTTTGGAAAACGTCTCCCTGTTCCAATCCAAGCCCAATTCCGGAAGTCTCAATATAATTTGTGAATCCGTTTGAAGAATACAATAGGTTCGGATGGCCGGCCCTGCAGTAAGTTAACATTTTTTTCTCTGTGTCAAATAAACCGAGCGAGAGGGTAACAAACCAATTTCTATCCATTGTGTTATAGAGTTTTCTGTTTGCTTCGACCAAAATATCTTTCGGAGATTTATCTGCACTGCAATATAACTGGATCATGCTTTGAAGCTTGGTCATAATTAAAGATGCCGGTAAACCCTTTCCAGAGACATCTCCAACGAGTACGAAAATTTTTGACGGAGAGATTTGTATCAAATCATAATAGTCGCCACCGACCTGAAAAGCAGGAATCATTTCACCGCAAATATCAAGTCCTTGCATTGATGGAATACATCGAGGCAGCAATCCTTGTTGAATTTTTCTGGCGTTTTCGAGGTCTCGTTCAAGTGCAAGTCTGTGAACTTCTTTCTTATAAAGTTTTGCGTTTTCAATTGAAACGGCCGCCTGTGAAGCCACCGCACATAATATCTCAATATCTTTTCCTGCGAATTTTGATCCAGATGGTTTAAGCCCTAATAAAATAAAACCGATAATCTTTGATTTAATCATCATTGGAACAATAGAATGAATCTCTTCTTCAATCAACAGGGAAGAATCATTCTCAAATACATCCTTAAAATCTTCTTGTTCTATTATACAGTTGTTTGAAATCGTACGTTTTTTCCATAAAAAATCGTTAAAAAAGCTTTCATTAATAACTGGGCTAACGCTCTGATTATGAAGCCCAAAATTCCTTTTTAAAATAAACTCATTTTGGTCATTCTTCAGTAACAGGCCGAATTTTTTAATTTTTAAGGAATCTTCAAAGGTATCGGTAATTGAATCGAGAATATTTTCCAAACCGACCAATCCAGGTAGATCGGTAGAAAATTTTACTAATACTTTTTGGTAAGCGAATTGCTCTGGATAGAATTTCCGAGTAAGCAGGTCTTGGAAATTGTCTTTCGTTGACTGAAAGATTACCGCAAAAGTTATAAAAATTAATCCAGCGATGATTCCCTGATACTCTGTACCGATTGCCTCACTGATAGACAAACCAATTAAATAAATAACTAAAAAGTAAACAGCTGCAACGATGATAGTTGCGACACCGTAAATAATAGCATTTTTGATAACAATGCTAACATCCATTAACTGATATTTAAAGATACTGACACCGAAAGCGATAGGAATTATAGCAACTAAAATAATCGGGGCGAATAACTCAGGTGAATTAAAAAATGAGTCAGCGATAGCGTTAGCGATTGTTGATGTATAAATCACACTTGTCAATCCAATTGCATAAGCAATTACTATTAAAAATAGAGGGCGGCGAGCGTCTTTTGTTTTTAAATTTTTGAATTTTATAAGAAGGGAAACAAATCCAACAATTAATGCAACCAGAAATAGGATATTTAAGATCCCAAAATATCGCGAGTAAAAAGCAACATTCCCCGTAGTAAACACAAGGTATATGATCATAAGAGACGCAGCATAGGCAATCAACGGTGCTAAATACAGTATTCGCACAACCCATTTTTTTTCGATGAATTTGAAAGGTTTTGGAAATACAAAAAAGAAATGTACTAAAACAGTTGGTAGATAAACTTGTGCAAATAGTGGGATTAATAGGAAATAAGAATAAACATTATACTCTATTCTGCTTCCAAGCGGGATTAAAACAGCGGACATATAAATTGTATAAACGGCACCGATTCTGTAAAATAATTTTTGCACTAAGCCATCTGGTTTTGCCATGATCACAATGAATCCAAAAACCAACCAGATAAACGCCAGCAAACCAAAACCAAGATTTGGATATTGAATTAACTTTTTGACTAAGACCTTTGTTTTGAAAATTTTACCGTTTCGCTCAACAACATATTCAGCATATTTGCCAGCATCAACCTTGTTTAATGTGTTTTGAGCAATTGTAGCAGATTTTGTACTCACGCCGTTGATCGCTATGAGCCGATCTCCGTTTCTTATTCCTGCATTCCATGTAACACCATCAACTTTTACAACATCAAAATGCAAAGCTGTACTATCTTTATTTATTCTGGTTGGCAGCCAAATGCATTCATCATTTGACATCTGATTAACTATTAAAATGTGATAAATGTTTACTGCACCAAGGATAACGAGAAAAGTCGAAAGGGCAATCAGCAGCTTTTGTCTATTTAAAAGGTAAAATGTTTTAAAGGAATTCATTTTTTATCTCGATTTGTATACGAAAAAGAGACATATTAGTTTAATTTTTCAGCATTCTATTTAATAAAGATAGAAAATTTAGAAGTAAATTATAACATAAAGCTAATATTCGGATAATTAATTAAATTAACGCGTAAGAAAAAACAGGATAAAACTGATGGAAACCGGAAGCATTAACCTAAGTATCGATAATAACATTGCGAAGATCACATTTTCTCATCCAAAGGGTAATTCACTTCCATCAGTTTTGTTAAAAGACTTGACGAATAAATTTCATGAACTTGGAAACAACAAAAATGTTAAGATAATAATTCTAGCGAGTGACGGAAACGGTGCGTTTTGTGCAGGCGCTTCATTCGACGAGCTTCAATCCATCAAAGATTTTGTTACCGGAAAAGAATTTTTCATGGGATTCGCTAGATTGATAATTGCGATGACGAACTGTCCAAAGTTTATAATCGCACGAATTCATGGAAAGGCCGTAGGAGGGGGGGTTGGTTTAATCTCGGCCGCCGATTATGCAATTGCTTCAAGTAATGTCTCGATCCGGTTAAGCGAATTTGCACTTGGAATCGGGCCATTTGTTGTTGCCCCTGCAATAGAAAGAAAAATAGGATTAAATGCGCTTGCAAGCATGACAATAGATACAGAGTGGAGAGATTCAAATTGGGGATTGAGCAGAGGTTTGTTTTCAAAAGTTGTTGAAACAATAGCGGAACTTGATTTATCTGTTGATTCGCTTGCTGATAACCTTGCATCTCATAGTCTCGAATCGATTTCTATGCTTAAAAAAATGTTTTGTTTGTTTTCAAAAGTTGTTGAAACAATAGCGGAACTTGATTTATCTGTTGATTCGCTTGCTGATAATCTTGCATCTCATAGTCTCGAATCGATTTCTATGCTTAAAAAAATGTTTTGGCAGGATACAGAAAACTGGAACGAGCTTCTTGAGCAGCGTGCCGAAATGAGCGGCAAGCTGGTTCTCTCAAAATTTACGAGAGAGGCAATCAATGATTTTAAGCAGAAAAGTTAATCTGAAATCGAATAGATAAGCTTTCTTTCAAATTTTTTTCATTATCATTTGAACAAAACTGCATTTTTCGGATTATACTATTAAACAAGAATTCTATAAAAAGTATTCTTAATTTTAATAGAAATTAAAACTGGAGTTATCAATGAAATTGACGAAGTTATTTTTGATTACAGGCTTTTTTTGTTCATCCCTATTTCTTTTCGCATGCCAGCACGAGATTAAAACCATAGAACGGCCCGAAAAAATTGTAAGTAAAAGAGAGATTGTCTACGACACGGATACATACGTCGAGCTGGCAAAACTGTGGAAAGATTATTACGAAGAATTTCCCTCGGAAGACGCTTATGCAAATTGGATGTATGCAACACGTTATGCGGATCTGTCTGATTACAAATCGCTACTTGAAAATGGATTGAAAAAATATCCCGCCAATCCAACTTTTTTATACTTATCAGCAATGACAAAACACGGTTTTATACTTATCAGCAATGACAAAACACGGTTCCGAAAATAACTTGGAAGGGATCCACCTGCTGGAGAGAGCTGTTAAACTCGATCCGTCATACATCGAACCTTGGTTTTCCCTTGTTGTCAATTATATGGCACAGAATGATAATGAAAAGTTGGATGTTGCATTAAAAAAAATTCTCGAGAAAGGCGGTGTGGCAGATGAAGTTTTGGATTATAATTATAATATGATCTCATGCTTGGAAGAAAACGCAGTATTGATTACCAACGGAGATAACGACACATTCCCTGGCTGGATTTTAACAAGAATTTTGAAATTTCGTCCAGATGTAAAAATTGTAAACCGCTCTCTGCTAAATACCAATTGGTATCCATTTTTAATAATGAACAACGGAGTCCCAAAATTTATTATGAAAGAGGACCATGCAAAACTTGGAGAAGAAATTTATAAAGCAATAAAGGAAAATAAAATAAAACTGCCGTCTCAAGGTCCAATGTCAGACACTTTATTAGTTTATCTAATTCAAGCTGCGGAGAGAGAAAACATCCCTCTTTATTTTTCCGAAACTCTTTATACAACTGATGTTGTCGAAAGATACAAAATTAGCGGACAAAACCTTGGACTAGTACTTTAATTAATTCGACAAGGGAAAAGAATTCGGTTCGAATGAATAATATGATTGACAACTGGCTTACAAATTTTCGAACCGCAGGGCTTCAGAGCTGGCGGTTGCGATTTGCAAAGGAAACAGATGCGGGCAAAATGCTGGTTAAAAATTATGCCGCCGCTCTAACTTCCATTATAAAAAACGACCTCAAAATTTCATCGAAACAATACTTAGAACTCTTCCGCTGGTATCAAAAGTACTTAGTTAATTTAATTCCATCAGAAGAGCAGGATAAACTTAATGAAGTATGGAATAAGCGGCTCAAATTTGAAGAATAAAAAAGTGGTGTAAAGAAAAAGATATTATTGAATGAACTCGGATTGGGAAGAACTGCTAAAGCACAGAACGGTGATCAAAAGGCGTGGAACGTTCTTTTTAGAAAGTATAACAGAGTTTTGTTGAGACTTGCGTTTTTGATTCTTGGCTCTCTTGACCAAGCAAGAGATGTAGTTCAAGAGACATTTATTAAGCTGAACCAAATCAAACCAAAGCATTTCGAAGGAAAATTTAAATCATATTTAATGGTAATTGCACATAGATTAGCTTTGAAGGAAAAAAATAGATTGAAACCATTCACAAAGATCTCAGAAGAGCATTTGCCGCAGAATACGGACCTCTTTATTGATGATCAAAGGACCTCTTTATTGATGATCAAATCAAAGCAGAAACGCAGCATCAGATTTATAAAACAATATCAGAATTGTCCGACGAACATAGAGATATTTTAATTTTAAAATTCTACGGAGAGCTTAGCTATGAAGAGATATCCAAGACATTAAATATTCCAATGGGCACGGTCAAATCAAGGATTTTTTATGCAGTTAAAATCTGTAAAAATAAATTACAGGAGAAAAGAATTTTATGACAAACCACATAGACGAAGATCTATTATTAAAGTACAAACTTGAATTACTTGAAGTGAATGATGCAAAGAGAATTGAAAATCATATATCCGAATGTAAAACTTGCTTAGAGAAATCTATCGAAGTTAAAAATCAGCCTAACGTCATCGGTGGAATCAAATTGAATGAAGAGAATGAATTTTATTTGCTTGATGGTAAAAAGTCAATTACCACAGAATGGATTAAAAGAGCGGCGATAATTTTAATCGGTTTCTTTCTTGGGTACTTAACCTCACAGTTGATTCGACCAAATCATGTTGTAGTAGTAGAGCAAAATTTGATCCCTCAGCCGCAAAAGACAGTCCTTGAAAATTTTTCAGCATGCAGCGATGAAAATATCTGGCGTGGAAGCAAAAACTTCTAATTTTCCGAAAATAATTCATTCGTTACACTTTCGATACTTCGAGTGCCTTTGAAGTATGAAAGAAGCTTGAGCATCACTCGTTCAACTACAGCATCTGGACATGAAGCTCCGCTAGTAAGAAGAATATCGACTACATCTTTTTCGGGAATATAATTATTTGTTTCTACCTCCTTTTTCTCGTGAATATTGAAGTGGCTTATTAAATTTTTAGAAATAATTTTTTCCTCCGATGAAACAAAATAAGTTTTAATTTTCTGTTCGCATAGTTCAACGATGTGCGATGTGTTTGAGCTGTTATACCCACCAACTACAACGGCGAAGTCTGCAGGCTGTTCGAGAAGTCCGTAAGTTGCTTCTTGATTATCGTAAGTTGCATAGCAGAGTGTATCGCTTGTATCGGCGTAATGATCTTTTATGCTTTCTGCACCATACATTTTTATCATTGTATCTTTTAAAAGGTCTGCGATTTCTTGAGTTTCACTTGCAAGCATTGTTGTCTGATTAACGACGCCGAGTCTCGATAGATCTTTCTCAAAATCAAAACCAGTTGAAAGGCGTCCCTTAAAAAATTCATAGAACTCTTCTTTGCCTTTCTTGCCTAAAATAAATGAGCAAAGAATTTTGGCTTCTTCTAAATCTCGAACAATTACCGCCGGAGCGTTTCTAATACTGTGTGAAAAAGTTGCGCGAGTTTCTTCGTGAAAATATTTTCCGTGGATAATTATTGTGTAACCCTGTTCTCCGAGTGAATGTGAACGATTCCAAACTTTTTCTACAAATGGGCAAGTTGTGTCGAAAGTCTCAATGAAAAGCTCTTTTTTCCTAAGAGCCTGTTCGATTTCTAAAGTTGTACCAAAAGCCGGGATAAGTACTATGTCCTCTTTTTTAAGTTCATCCCAGTCGATCAATTGCCACCCAGAAGTATTAAAGATAAATTTTAATCCTCGGTTGAGAAGATCACCATTTACGCCAGGATTATGTATCATTTCGCTAAGAAGATAAATGTTTTTTCCAGGATTTTCTTCAATCGTTCTGTAAGCTATTTCAATTGCGTTTTCCACACCGAAGCAAAAACCAAAATGACGGGCAATAAAAAATCTCACAGGGCCGAAATCTAATTTTGTCGGAGAAATATTTTTCTTCCGAGGATCGTCATCTTTTCTTAATTCTTTAATCCTCGAAATGAGATTGCTCTTATAATAATTTGGTATGTCGAAATGTTTCATCGGATTTATTCTTTATTTAAGAAAAAATTAATCAAACTAAGCCCATTACCCTAAAAAAGATTACCAGATTGTCTTCACAGGATAATTGTCGAATAATCTATCAGATGTCATTATATAAGCATTTTCATAAGCAGCTTGGGCGGTCAAAATTCTATCAAATGGATCTTTGTGGTGCAATGGAAGCTTTCGCAATTCAAAGACGTGAGCTGCCTCGATAGGAATTATTCTTAGTTCAATTGTTGAAATAGCTTTCTCGAAAATTACTTCAACCGGCTCATGAAATTTAATCTTTCCGAGAGATTCTTTTATTAGAATCTCCCAAAGACTAGCGACGCTTAAGATGACTTCATTTTCTGAATCTTTAAGTAAACCTAAAGCATTTTGTGAAATTCTATCTGCATCATTCAACATCCAGATAAAAACATGAGTGTCAAGAAGTACTTTCAATTTTCACTTTCCCAATATTCTTGAGGGATCGGCAGTTCAAAATCGACACTTGTCCAAATTTTATCTTTAAATTGATTGAGTATTCGTTCTTTCTTTTCGGTTGTAAAAGGAATTACTTTTGCGACCCTTTTTTTGTTTTTTGTGATGATCACTTCATTGCCTTCTTCAACAATAGAAAGAATTTCAGCAAGATTTACTTTCTTTTTACTAAGATTTACTGTCTTTGTCATTTTAAACTCGTTCTTACTTAAATCAATTTAATTTGAAAAAAAGACTAAGTAAAGGCATTATATTCAATTTTCACCACGCATACGCCTCGGGAGCTTGATTTCCCGGACCAGGCCAAATTTCATCGAGCTTTTTCATTACTTCATCAGATAATTTTATTTCTAGTGCTTTAACATTTTCCTCAAGCTGGTTAAGAGTTCGCGGACCAACTATTGGTGATGTAACAACTGGATTAGTTAGTATCCATGCAAGAGCAACATTTGCTGATTTGTGACCAATTTCTTTGCAAAGTTTTTCATACGCTTCAATTTGCGGACGAAGTTTTTCAGCAGAGTCGATCAAAGGTTCACGAGTTCTTCTCCCTTCTTTCGCTTTCTCTAATATTCCGCAGAGAATTCCGCCACCCAAAGGGCTCCAAGGAATTAATCCAACACCAAATGCCTTGCATGCAGGAATAACTTCAAGCTCTATGTGTCGATTTCTCAGACTATATATGCTTTGTTCAGAAATTAATCCAAGAATATTTCTTTGCCGCGCTGTGTAAATCGCTTCAGCGATATTCCAAGCTGCAAAATTGCTGCTTCCAACGTAAAGTATTTTTCCCTCGCGGACTAATTGCTCCATTGCTTGCCAGACTTCTTCCCATGGAGTTTCTCTATCTATATGATGCATCTGATAAAGATCAATATGATCGGTCTGCATTCTTCTTAAACTTTCTTCACAAGCTTTTCGAATGTGGTAAGCCGAAAGCTTTTTATCATTTATACCTTCGCCCATTTTCCCATAGACTTTGGTTGCAAGTACGATTTTATCTCTCCGGCTTTTATCTTGAGACAACCATCTTCCGATGATTTCTTCTGTAAGCCCGGCTCCAAGGTGCCAGCCGTAAACATTTGCAGTGTCGAAAAAATTGATTCCGTGATCGATTGCACGGCTCATAATTTTAAAACTTTCTTCTTCAGGTGTATACGGACCAAAATTCATTGTGCCGAGGCATAATCGGCTGACTTTGAGACCGCTTCTTCCAAGGTGTACGTATTCCATTTATTACTCGCTAATCTTAATTGATGAATTTTTTAATCATAACGAAATTATGCTTAAAAAAGTTTTTGTTCTTTCAATATGGATAGAATATAAAAAACAAAATCGAAAGCACCGCAAAAAACCATAGTCCGAGATTAATTTCGGAGAATTTCCCGGATAGAACTTTAAATAATGGATAAGCGACAAATCCTGCGGTCATTCCAATTCCAAGATTGTATGTAAAGCTCATCAACACAATAACAATAAAAGCCGGAATAATTTCCGAATAATTGTCGAAATTTAATTTTGTGATTGGCGACATCATCAATAATCCTACGATAATCAAAGAAGGACCGTAAGCGATTGCAGGAATAGCTGTAAAGAATGGTGCAAAAAAAAGTGCCGACAAAAACAAGACTGCAGTAACAACTGAAGTGAAACCGCTTTTCCCACCAGCCTCAATTCCTGTAGCCGACTCAATATAGGTTCCAGTGGTAGTCGTTCCAAGCAATGAACCAACGACAGTGGCTAATGCATCGCACAATAACGGCTTTTCGATATCGGGAAGATTTCCATTCTCATCAAGTAAGTTTGATTTGTATGCCAATCCAAGCAGAGTTCCGATTGTATCAACAAAATCCATAACGAAGACAGTCAGAATGACTGCAAAAAATCCCCATGTGAGTGCGCCGGTAATATCGAGTTCAAATAATATTGGCGAGATATCAGGCGGCGTACTGATCCAATTATCAGGCAGAGGGAAAAGATTAAAAATGTGTGATAGAAAAGTCACAGACAATATTCCGATCAGAATTGCACTGAGCACTTTGATCATCATCAAGAATCCAATTAATAAAAAACCAAAA
>Ga0194119_10002060_pt1 | contig 35113 bp, 31 predicted proteins | sample TA2MahC100mmetaG_FD_148620 | JGI IMG/M metagenome (GOLD analysis project Ga0194119, IMG submission 148620) | Freshwater microbial communities from Lake Tanganyika, Tanzania - TA2015018 Mahale Deep Cast 100m | ecosystem: Environmental > Aquatic > Freshwater > Lake | place: Tanzania: Lake...
TTCGACGGATCGGGAACTCCCATGGAGTCGTTATCCCCAAGCCGGTCCTGGCGCAACTGGGTCTGGACAGTAAGGTGGGCGCGGAAATGACGATCGAGGTTTCAACGTATTCGTCCGGTTGACGGTGCGCGTGTTCGCCTCCAACGGGGCAAACGTGATGAGTTCTCTGGGTCAATGGCGCAACGTGTTTTCGACATCGCTCACCGGCCGCTCGTTCCCCGTCTCCCGGACGGAGAGCTTCGCCCCGGAGATCATGGGCATTGTGGAGTCCCGGTCGTTTGGCACGCTGGTTCTTCCGTCGGATACGGTCCGCGTGGACGCGCGCTATCTGGTGCAGGGGCTGGCAATCGACGACTGCGGTTTCGTGGCCGATGCGGCTACCGGGGGCTTGGGCTTAAACGTCCCGATGGCCGTAATTCGCGTGGATCCTTGATCGGACCAATTAGAAAGACAGGCTTGGCGCCGTCCGAATCGTGGGCGGACCGTTGGCGGGCGCGGTACCGGCAACACAGTCGAAGTTGTAGCCTGCGAAGGTAGCGCGCGGTCTCCTGCGCGGCGGCCGCCAGGGCGGTTTCGACCAGCGACTCGTCCTTCTCTACAGGGCCGCCCGTGTCCACGATAGTCTTTTCGAGGGACCCTAGCGCCCCGGCGATTCCTCGCGATGCCTCCTAGGCCATCGAAAAGCGGCAACTCGCCGCTACCGGCGTTTGAAGTTCGTTGCGCACCGGAATCCGATGGTAGGGCTGCGCTCTGCCTGGCGCGCCCAGCTTCGGTAGGAGCAGGCCAGGAAGTTAGCCGCATCGAACCAGGAGCCGCCGCGCAGTACCCGGTAGATGCCCGAAGCCGGGCCGGGCGGGTCCTTCTCCGGCGCTTCCTTATAGTAGTCGCGGCCGTACCAGTCGCCGGTCCACTCCCAGACGTTGCCGCAGATGTCGCAGACGCCTGACGGCGACTTCGCAGCGGCGCACACGTTGGCGGGACCCTCCAGCGTGTTGAACCGCGCCTGTTTTTCGACAGGGGCCTTGTCGCCCCACGGATACTTCTGCTTCTCGGCGCTGCCGCGGCAGGCCCGTTCGAACTCCGCCTCGGTGGGCAGGCGTTTGCCGCGCCACTTGCAGTAGGCCGTGGCATCGTCCCAACTCACTTCCGCCACAGGATGGTTCTCCTTGCCCTTGGGAGGGCGGCCATCACGCCAGACAGGCGGCGTCCGGTGCTGGGTGGCCTTGGTGAATGCGGCGTACTCGCTGATGGTCACCTCATGCTCGTCCAGGTAAAAAGGGCTGAGTTCCAATTCCCGCGCCGGCAGGTCGTCCTTCAGCGGGTTCGGGTAGAATACAGCTTCGCTGTCCGTATCGACATACGTACGGCCGCGCGTGAACTTTCCGCCGGGGATAAAGACCATGCCCGGCTCGGCGGCGAAGGCCGCACCCAGGAGCAGGCAGACGGCGCGCTTCATCCGTAGATGGTTGGAATTTCGTCAGTCGGAATGAAGCCGTTGGCGCCCAGCGGATCAACGTAGGAATAGGTGCGGCCGGAGGGAAGATTGTGGACTTCCTTTGTCCAGTCGATTCCGAGAGCCGAGTACATCGTAGCCACGACGTTCTCGATCTTCGGCTGTTCCTTGGCGTGTTTCCAGCCGGTTTCGACGCACCGGGAGCCGTCCTTATTGGTGGCTCCGAGGACCAACCCTCCTTTCACGCCGGCGCCAGCGAACAGCGCAGGGAAACAGTGGTGGTGGTGGTCGCGGCCTTGGAGATGGTTCAACGCCCCTGTGGTGCGCCCGAACTCGCTCATAGCAATGACGAGCGTCTCGTCCAAGAGAGTCTTTCCGGGTTCGTGTTTCGACGGCGTGGACGCTAGATCCTCAATGAGGCTGGCGTAGGCCGGATCGAACTCGGCGATCTGAATGAAGTGGTTGCTCGACGCGGTCCGATCCCAGATCTTGCCGTGGTGGTCCCAGCCCGGGTGGCAGATGTGGATGTAGTGCGTGCCGCCGTCCTGGTTCAGGACGTTGCGGGCCAAGGCGCAGGAGAGGCCGAGCGAATTGGCGCCATACCGTTTCTTGTCCTCGGCCGAGACCTGGAACGCGGCGGGCCAGCGCGGATCGGAGATCAGTCGGTGCGCGGTATCCGAGAAGTTCTCGTAGGTCTTCATCTGGATGCCGTAGCCTGCCACGCGCTTCTCTTCCGACTTTCGCAATGCTTCCAGCAGCCGCCAGCGCTCCTCAACGAGCTCGATGGCTTTCTGATCGAGGGCCATCCCTTTCAGGGACTGTTCCGGATTCAGATCGAACACGGAGAACCGCGGAGGCAGAAAGCCGGTGGCCAGCGCGCCCGCCGCGCCCTTCTCGAGATTGAACGAGATATAGGACGGGAACGTATCGGCTTCGCGGCGGCGGCTATCGAGCTCCGCCGCGATGACGGATCCGACCGCTGGAATCTCGCGGGCGAACGCGAAATTCATTTGCCGCCCGGTCTGCACGTAATACTGTCCGCGGAAATGGACCTGCTCGTGCGTGCGCAACGACCGCAGGAGCGCAACTCTGTCCATCACCTTTGCGGTCCGCGGGAACAGGTAGTGCGGCAGGTGGACGCCGTTTTTCAGCGTCCGGACGTCGGACTCTTTGGGCGTGGCCGGGTTTTCCTTGAAGTCGAAGCTGTCGATATGGCTGATGGCGCCCGAGATTTCGAAGAAGATCACGTTGCGGGCGTTGCCGCGCGGAGTGACCTTCTTGGAACTGGAGGCCGACACGGACAACGGCCACAAACCCTGCACCGCCGCGCCGGCCAGGCCGAGGCCGCCGAACTCGAGCAGGTCTCGCCGCGTGGGCAGCATCTCAGAAACGGTTTTCGGATACTTTGGCATGCGGGGCTCCCTAGTAGTTGTACAGGAACTCGGACAGGTTAATGAGCGCCCATTGGACGTTTTGCGCGCCTTCAGTGCGGTTGGGCGTCAGAGCCGCGACGGCCAATTGCTTCTCCGCTCCGGATGGGAAACGGGAAAGCGTGGCGAGGAAAAGTTCTTCGACCACCTTCGCATCGTCCTTGTAGCTATCGAGGAGGCGTTGGACACGGCTGTCGTTCTTCGCCAGCACCCGGTCGTTGACCACGGGCGAACGGAGAAGCAGCAGCGGTTGCAAGGGCGACGCGGCTGGCGGACGCGGCGGGTTGGACCGGTTCGATTGTCCGAACGCCGTCATGAAGCTCTTCACTTCGCCTGAGCCGGAGGGCACGCTGGACTGCATGGCCATGCCGACCTTTTCATTGCCGTACTTGAAGCTGCCCGGACGGCCCGTGGCGCTCACCAATGCGTCGTGAACCTCTTCCGCGCTCAGCATGCGGACATACTTGCGAGCAAAGTAGGGCGTGTAGGTGTCCTTCCATTCGCCGGGATACTGTGCGGAAAGCTGGTATGCGCTCGAATTCATAATGCGGCGGAACAAGGACTTCACCTTGTAGCCGTTCTTCACGAAGTCGTTGGCAAGCGCATTCAGCAACTCCGGATGCGACGGCTGCAGCTCCCAGCCTTTGGGCAAATTGAGCGGGTCCTGCCGCGCCAAGTCGAACTCGTCGTAGGGTTCCACGATGCCCCGGCCCATCAGCCGCCACCAGAACATATTTACGGTGGCCCGGGCGAACTGCGGATGTGCGGTGAGCATGCGGCCCATCTCCTCGCGCGGTTCGACGTCCGGCTTGGCGGCCTCTCTGGTCAGGATGAAGGCCGGTTTGTTCGGCCCCCCCCAGCGCGGTGTACGCAGCAGGCTCTGGCCCTTTGTGTCGTAGCCGTTGGCAAGGTCGTCGACGATGAAGTGGCCCATGATGGCCTGGTTGTTCTCGACATGCGGGATGTAGCGGGTTTTGCCGAAGAAGGCGGCGAAGGCGAAGAAGTCCCGGCGTGTCCGGCTGGTGAGCCAGACGTTGACCTTTTCCAGATGGCCGGCGCCGTCGTGACACGACACGCAGGAGAAGTTGACGCCGAGAAAGACCTTGCCAAATTGGATGGCGAGTTCGTCGTGCGTGTCGATCTGATGCACTTTTGAGATATCGTCCCCATCCAAGGCCTGGCCGGGCTTGCCCTCCACGTGTTCGCGAACCAGGACGTTGGAAGCGGCGACCACGAGGTTGCTCTTTGCCGAAGCGGCCATCAACGAACGGGCCATGTCGTCATAAGGACGATCGGACCGGAGCCCCTCTTTCAGCCAATAGTGGAAGAGTTGGTGACCGCGGCCCATTTTGCCGTTGGCGCGGAACAGCTCCATGAAGAAGTAGGACCACTTTTCGACGAACGCCTCGTTCTCAAGCAGCTCGTCCACCAGCTTCGCCCGCTTATTGGGCGACTTGTCCTCTAGAAACGCCACGACTTCGGCGGACGAAGGGATTCGCCCGATCAGATCCAGATGGGCGCGGCGGAAGAACTCTCCGTCGCTCGAAAGGCCGCTGTAGGCGATGCCGTCGCGCTCCATCTTGCCGAAAATCTGATCGTCGATGAAGTTCACGCGCGCCATCTTGCGCGCGCCGGAAGGCGCGCCGGGCAGCGCCTTGGCGATGGAGTCGGTGACGGCGCCGGCGTCGGGCTTTTTGGCGTTGTTCAGGATAGGCGCGTGCGCGCCGGCGAAGGTATCTTGCTGGGCCCAGATGAGCGAGGCGGAAGCGGCTGCGAGCAGGAGGAATCGGGACATGGATACACCTTCTCCAAGGACGGAGTTCGTACGCTCAAAAGTGTATCTGAATTTTACGTGGAATGGAAGCGGCAAACCGGTTAGGTCAAGTGTTCGACCCGGGTAATGGGAGCCGGAATTTCGTCCCTGCGTGCGCGACTGCCTTACTGAATCAGTTCCTTGGCCGCTTTCAGGAACCCATCCGTGTAGAGCTTGCCCTTGGCCAGCAAGTTCTCACGCGTGTTCATCTCAAACTCGATATCCGGCTGGACGCCGATGTTCTCGATGTAGGGCGCCTCCGGGTGGTCGGCCGTCTTGATGGTCCGGGTGCGGTTCGTAAGGGTCCAGGTATACGACGTCCGGCCTTCCGAATAGATGCCAACATTCCCGCTGAGGACCGCCCCGCCCGCGCCCGTGGTGCGCTTGCCGAACAACTTGGCGCGGTTGTTATCTTGCAGCAGGGCGGCCAGGTGTTCGGCGGCCGAGGTCGAGAATTCGTCGATCAACACAAGCACCGGCTTCGTGTAGGCACGCTCCAGGCCCTTGCGCGTTTCGTCCGCCGTGCAGAATGGAATTGGGGCGGTCCGGCCCTTCCACTCCTTGTAGGCGCGTTCGTAGTGGAGCAGATCGAACTCAAGATTTCGAACAACCTCGTCTAGACCGAGCGCGCGGGCCGTGTCGAGCGACGATTGCAGCCCGAGAATATCGCGCCACGCCACGATCTGCTCCGCGCCCTGGACCTTCCAATCGTCCTTCATCAACTCGGCAGCCAGGTCTTCCAGGGCGCAAGCCGAGCCGCCCGGGTTCCGGGTGAGGTCGAGCACCAAAGCGTCGGTCGTTTCCTTCATTGCGTTGAGTGTGTCCCGGAAGGCGCGAACTTGCGCGGCGCCGGTGACCTGGGGAATCCGGATGAAACCGATTCGCTTCTCCTCGAACGGAATCGTTCCGCCGAATATCGAGTCGAATTGACTTCGGCCGATGGTGATGGAGGCATCCTCCGGGAGCGCGAATACCGGCTCGCGGGCGCCGTAGCCGCGGACCATAGCGCGCCCGCCTGCGTCAACCCGGAGGTTTTGCTTGGCTGCCAGATATTCGAGAGGATTCGAGAAGTCGATGCCGCGGTGGACGGACGGTTTTGCGTTTGTGACGGCGTTCGGCCAGAGCAGCCGCTCGACTGCGACCCCGCGCTTGCGCCAGGGCGCCTTCAGCGTTTTGGTCTGACCTTCGGCATTGCGGACCACCACTTCGGCTTCGTCTCCCAGATTCCGGTGCGCCAGCGGCATGATCGTCTGAGAGCGCTGGGTAAACAGGCCCGCGAGGTCGCGTTGGTTCGCGGAGCGGTTGCCGCCGAATCCGTATCGCACACCCTCCTTGAGCCAATCCTCGACTTTCTTGCCGTCGATGGAGACGAGTTCATCGCCGGCGGCCGCATCAAAGGACGCCTTGGGCAAGCGAAGCTCGTCGATCGAATCGATGAGGACCTTGCCTTCGTAGATGTCGACAGTGAACCCCAGCGAGGCATTGAAGGACGACGGCAGGCGGTACACGTCATGGGCATCGAAAAGCGAGGAAACGTACTCGATGCAGACGTCAAAGAACTCCAGATCGTTCCGCGCGGCGGCGGCCTTTTCGAGCCAGGGGCCGGCCCGAAGCGCATCGAACTTCAGCAGAGTCTTTTTCCATTCATACGGCGCATAATTTTTCGCGTAGAGGTCGATGAGAGCCCGCATATCGGCCCGCCTTTGGTCCGCGGTGAGTTGAGCCCAGCACGCCGTAACTGCTGTGAAGAATAGCATTGCGATCCGAATCGGCATGTTTTCGATTGTGGCGGAACGCCGGGAAAAACGCCAGTTAGATTCAACTTGGCAAGCGCTTACAAAAAGCGCATACTGGAGTCGGAGGTGGATATGCTCAAAGTGAAACGGATTCTGCTTCCGACCGACTTTTCGGCGACAAGTGCGGTGCTGGCGGCCCACGCCCGGATTCTGGCCTTGCAGAGCGGAGCCGAAGTGGTGGTTCTCCACGTCATGCGGCCCTTCCACCTGGCGGCGGAGGGCGTGGATGTACCGGCGTCAGTGGTATCGGATTGGTATAACCAACAGCGGCCGCTGACCGAGAAGCGGCTGCACGAGTTCGCGGAAATCTACTTTAAAGACTGCCCAGTGCGGACGGTTTTCCGGGAGGGGGAGCCCGCCCACGAGATTGTCGAAACCGCTAAGGAAGAAGATGCCAGCGTGATTCTGTTGTCCACACATGGCTACGGCGTGTTCCGGCGATTCCTTCTGGGCTCGGTGGCGGCGAAGGTGCTGCACGATTCTCACGTGCCAGTTCTGACGAGCGCTCACGTGGAATTTCCCAAGCATGAGACCGAGCAGATCGAGACAATTCTGGTTGCCGTGGATCTGAGCCCGCGAGCGCCTTTGATGATTGCCGCCGCGGCCGACCTGGCCCGCGAGTTTGGCGCGAAGTTGCACGTGGTTCATGCGACTCCGGACGAAGGGGATGGAGCGGCCCGCTATCTGGATCACGCCTGGCGCGAAGAGGTGGCGATGCGGGTTCGCGCGGCGCTGGAGGAGTACGCGGCAGAGGCGAAGGCGGACGTCGAGATGCATGTTCTGAGCGGCAATACCTCCCAGGTTGTGGCGCAGGTTGCCGAGACGGTGGGGGCGAATCTGGTCGTGATCGGCCGGCACAAGACCCACGGTTATGAGATCGTCCGGCGCTCGCCGGCGCCGGTTCTCTCGCTCGGCCAATAGTTGGTACTGTAGTCTCCGATGGCTACTCTTACTCGCCGCGCGGCCTTCGGCCTGCTGGCTGGCCCGTTGGCCGGGCAAAAACAGGATCGCCCGAATCTGATTTTGGTCTTTGTCGACGATTTGCGCTGGGACGCGCTCTCGTCAACCGGACACGCGTTTGCGAAGACTCCCCATATCGATCGAATTGCGCGAGAGGGAATGACGTTTACGAATGCGTTCGTGACCACGCCGCTGTGCTCCCCGAGCCGGGCGACCTTCTTGAGTGGACAGTACGTCCAGACGCACGGAGTGACCGGCAACACACCGGCCGGTACGCCCATCAGCCACAAGCTCATCACCTACCCGATGCTGCTGCAAAAGGGTGGTTACGAAACCGCGTATGTGGGCAAGATTCACATGGGAATGGATGCCTCACCGCGGCCGGGGTTCGACCGTTGGGTGTCGTTCCGGGGGCAGGGCGTCTACATCGATCCGCCGATGAACATCGACGGTAACGACGTTGCGCGCAAAGGGTACATGACCGATCTTCTTAACGACGAAGCGGTTGCGTTTTTGGAAAAGCCCCGCACAAAACCTTTCTGCCTGACAGTGGCGCATAAGGCGGTCCACGGGCCGTTCACGCCGGCGGACCGGCATAAGAATCTCTACAACGAAGCCGCCATCACAGTGGCGCCGAATGCCAGTGACGACTTGAAGAGCAAGCCGGCGATGAAGGATTTGAAGCCCGGCGGCGGATCGAACGATGAACTGATCAAGAATCAGTTGCGCTGCCTGGCGGCGATCGACGAGGGGATCGGGAGGATGTTTGCGGCGCTGGAGAAGTCCCGCCAGTTGGACAATACCGTATTTGTGTTTTCTTCCGACAACGGTTACTTTTGGCGGGAACACGGCCTGGGCGACAAGCGGTGGGCGTTTGAAGAATCGATCCGCATTCCCATGCTGGTCCGGTATCCGAGGTTGATCAAGGCGGGCTCGAAGGCGGCTGGCATTGTGGCGAACATCGACATCGCACCCACCTTCACGGACTTGGGTGGAGTTCCGGCGGCGCCTTCGTTTCAAGGAAAGTCGTTTGCGCCACTTTTCAAGAATCCGAAGGGCCGGATCCGGCGCGAGTTCTTCTGCGAGTATTTTAAGGAGGCGAACTTCCCTCGAACGCCCTCCTGGCGCGCCATCCGGACCAGCCGGTACAAGTATGTCCACTATCCCGAATTGACGGGTGCCGACGAGTTCTACGATCTGCAGAAGGATCCGGGCGAGATGAAAAACATTGTGAGCGACCCGAGGGCAAACGCCTTTCGGGAGCGGCTTGTGAAACCGGGCGTTCCGGTGTAGTTTTGTTAAACTCTCGCTATGAAGCTCTCCCGCCGCCAATTTCTGGCGTCGCTTCCAGCCGCGGCTGCGCAGAGCCGCAAGCCAAATCTGGTGCTCGTCATCACGGACGATCATCACTGGCAGTGCCTGGGCGTCGCCGGAAATCCGAAAATCGAAACGCCGAACATGGACCGGCTGGCCCGGCGCGGCGTATATTTCCCGGACTTCATTCTGTCGACTTCGCAATGCGCGCCTTGCCGGGGGATTTTGTTGTCAGGACTCGAGGGCTTTCAATCGGGGCTCGATTCGAACGGACACACCGCGTTCACCCACTTTCGTGGGCAAACCGTACCGGCGCAACTGCGGCAGGCAGGGTATGAGACGCATCTGGTTGGGAAGTGGCATGTTGCGCCGCTGCCCGAGGCCTGCGGCTTTGCGCACTCGCCTCTGTGGCTGCGTGGAGGCGGAAGTCCATACATAAATCCGAAGCTGCGCCATGGCTTGACGGCGACGGAGGACCGGGAAACGCCCGGCCATATCACGACACTGCTGACCGATGCCGCCGTGGGCGTGATCGAGAAGGCCAAGAGCCCCTACCTGCTTTGGCTGGCCTACAACGCGCCCCACGAGCCATGGACGGCGAGCGAATCCTTCATGGCGAAGTATGCCGGCCGGAACGCAACGCTCACGCCGCCCAATCATCCGCGAACGGAGAGTAAGTTCGATTGGGCAACTTACTATGCTGTGATCACGGAATTGGACGCACATATCGGCCGCGTGGCGGACGCCATTGAGAAGGCCGGCCAATGGGAGAATACGCTGTTAATCGTGATGGGCGACAACGGATATTTGGCGGGCACCAAAGGCTTGAACGGCAAGGTTCACGCATGGGAAACCTCCCTGCGCGCGCCGTTTCTTGCGGCGGGCGGACCGGTGAAGACGCAAGGGCCGAATCGCGCGGCGGTCGCGTCGATCGATGTGCCTGCGACGCTGTTGGATTACGCCGGCGTGCGGTCCTCCCATACGCTCAGCGGCACGAGCCTCCGGGGCGCGCTCAGCGGCGGGAAGTTCCCGCGCCAGGCGGCGTTTAGCTGTTGGAACGACGGCCGGCCAGAGGGCCTGGCTATCAGAGTCGCCGTGGAGCCATACCGGGCCGTGCGGACCGCGACGCACAAATATGTGCTGTGGGAGTCAAAGAAAGAGGCGCTCTTCGACCTGCGGAACGATCCGCACGAAGAGACAGACCTTGCGCCGAACCGGCCGCCCGAGTTGCGTGCGATGCGGAGCCGCTTGCGCGCTCGCATGAAAGTAACCAACGATCCGGCTATCGCCTGGCTCGGCTAGACGATCTCCTTGATAACCTCGCCGTGCACTTCGGTCAGCCGCTCGCGGCGGCCCTGGTGCATGTAGCTGAGCGCATCCTGGCTAAGGCCGAGTTGGTGTAGCAGCGTCGTATGTATGTCCCGGAAGTGCATGGGGCGTTCAATGGCCCGCAGCCCGATCGCGTCGGTGCCTCCGACGGCCTGCCCGCCCTTTATGCCGCCGCCGGCCATCCACATTGTGAAACCCAGGTTGTGGTGATCGCGGCCGGTTGTGCCCTGTGATTCTGGCGAGCGGCCGAACTCACCGCCCCAGACAACCAGCGTGGAATCGAGCAGTCCTCGCCGCTTCAGATCCTTGATGAGCGCGGCCACGGGTTGGTCGGTGTGAGCGGCCATCCGCAGGTGGTTCTCCTCAATGTCGCCGTGGGCGTCCCATTGCATGTTGCCCGGGCCGCCGCCGCTGACGACGGTTACGAACCGGACCCCTCGCTCCACCAGACGGCGGGCCAGCAGGCAGCGGCGGCCGTAGTCGGCGGTCTCCTTCTTCTCCAGGCCGTACAGTATCTTGGTCTCTTCGGACTCCTTGGCCAGGTCGAACGCCTCGGGAGCCTCCGCCTGCATGCGGAATGAAAGATCGTAGGCTGCGACGCGGGCTTCGAGTTCGGCGTCACCGGGGCGCATGCCGGCCTCGTTCATTCCCCGCAGGAAGGCGAGCGTTTCTCTCCGTTCGCTGAAGGTAGTGCCTTGCGGCAGGTCGAGATTCAGAACCGGCTTGGTGCCGCTGCGCAGCATAGTGGGCTGGTAGACCGCGGGCAGAAAGCCCTGCGTGTACATCGGCTGGCCGGCTTCCAGCGCGCCCTTCGGGTCGGGAAGAACGCAATAGGCCGGCAGCGAATCGCCTTCGGTTCCGAGACCGTAAACGACCCAGGAGCCCATGTTCGGAAAACCCGGCAGAATGCGGCCCGTCATCAACTGATACTGAGCGGCGGAGTGCACCACCATATCGCCGTGGCAGCCGCGCAGGATTGCGAGTTCGTCAACGACCGTCGCGGTATGCGGGAACAGGTCCGACACGTCCAGTCCGCTCTTGCCGTACTTCTTGAATGTCCGTTTCGTGCCGAGCAGTTTCGCGTTCGGCTGCACGAACTGATACTTCGCCTCGCCAAAATCGGCCGGGCGCTTCTGGCCGTGCAGAGTGTTGAGCAGCGGTTTCGGGTCGAAGGTCTCAACATGGCTCGGTCCGCCAGCCATAAAAAGGAAGATCACCGACTTCGCTCTCGCTTTGTCGGGCCATGTAGGCGGCTTCGGCGCCAACGGATTCTTGGCGGCCGCCCGGGCTTCCAGGGAGGCCAGCGCCAGGGTGCCAAAGCCGCAGAAGGCGTCGGCGACGAATTCGCGTCGATTTCGCGTGGGGCACTCGTGTTCGGCCATGTTCATCTACTCCACGTACTGAAACGCATTCAAATTCAGCGCAGCCAAAGCGAACTCGCGCAGGCTGCCGTTCGCTTTTAGAAACTTCTCCGCGATGGCCCGCTCGCTCGCCAACGGCGGCCGGTTGGCCACGATATCAAACGTGCGGGTGACGATTTTGGCGGCGTCGGCGCCTGCCTCCTTCTTTAGCCGCTCGGCCAGCCCCTCGGCCATCTGGACGGCAAAATCGCCGTTCATGAGTTCCAGCGCCTGGGGCGCGTGGGTGGAGGATTCGCGGCGGGCGCAGGAGATCTGCAGATCCGGCGCGTCGAAGGCCTCCATCATCGGCAGGCGCAGATTGCGCTTCGCGATCAGATAGATGCTGCGCCGGTTGTGTTCTTCCTTATCCGGTGTAACGGCCCACTGGCCGGGCTTGTAAAGGAGGTTGACGAGTTCCTTGTCGACGGGGACAATCACGCTGGGTCCACTAAGTTTGGTATTCAATCTTCCGGAAACGGCCAGCATAGCGTCGCGCAACTCCTCGGCTTCCAGCCGCCGTCGTGCTGTGTGCCACATCAGTTTGTTCTCCGGATCCTTCTCTTGAGCCACAGCGAACTGCGGAGAGTCGTAGGATTGCTTCCACGCGCTCGACATCAATAACTTCTTGTGCATCGGCTTTAGCCGCCAACCGCCCTGTACGAATTCATTGGCCAAATAGTCGAGCAACTCCGGATGGGTGGGGCGGAGACCCATCTTGCCGAAGTCGTTGGGCGTCGCTACGATGCCGCGTCCGAAATGCCAGTGCCACAGGCGATTTGCCATCACACGCGCCGTCAGCGGATTGGCCGGGTCCACGACCCATTCGGCCAATTTGGTACGCGGATTTTCCGGCAGGGTCACGCGCTCCGGGGCGCCCTCCGGCAGCAGCACGCCCAGCGGCCGCGCGCCGACTTTCTCTTTGGGCCGCGTGTACTCGCCGCGTTCCAGCAGGTGAATGGGCGATTGATTCTTGAAATCGTTCTCGACCGCGAACAGGGCGGGCAAGGGAGCGGGCAACCTGTCGGTGGCTTCCTCCAGCTTCTGCTCCAGGGCCAAAAGCTCGGGACCCTCCTTCCCTTTCATGGCGGCTTTAATCTTTTTAATCTCCTCCTCGGTTCCCTTGGAGAGTTCCTTGTGCCGGGCCTGTTCCGATTCGGGTGCCTTGATAATGTCCTTGCCGTGCGTCGCCGCGAAGTAGGCCTGGATGCGGTAGTAATCGGACTGGCGGAAGGCATCGAACTTGTGATCGTGGCAGCGGGCGCAGCCGATGGTGACGCCAAGGAACGCGGCGCCGACGATGTTGGTCATTTCGGTTAGCACTTCCGTGCGGGAACTCGCCACCTCCTGATTCCCGGCGTTCTTGCGCAACGGGCCCATGCGCTGCAGGCCGCTGGCCACGCGCAGTGTGTCGTCGCTGGGGCCGAGTTCGTCACCGGCCAACTGCTCCATCACAAAGCGGTCGTAGGGCTTATCGGCGTTGAGCGATTCGACGACGTAGTCCCGGAAACGCCACGCTCCGTTGCGGTGGAGATCGTATTCGAACCCGTCGGTCTCGGAAAAACGGACCACGTCCAGCCAGTGCTGCGCCCATCGCTCGCCATACTGGCGAGAAGCGAGAAACGCGTCGATCACTTTCTCCCAGGCGTTCGGGGACTTGTCGTTCAGGAACGCGTCCACCTCCCGTGGAGACGGGGGCAGGCCGCGCAGCGCGAACGAAGCACGGCGGATGAGAACGCGGCGCGAGGCCTCCGGCGCGGGCCGCAGGCCTTCCTTGTTCAACCTGTCGAGGATGAAGGCGTCTATGGGCGATTGCGCCCACGCCCTGTCGGCGGCGGACGAGAAGACGGGAACCCCCGGCGTCTGCCTCGGTTGGAACGCCCAGTGGCGGCGTTCGACCGCCGAATACGTGCCGAGCGGCGCGTGAGCTGTTTCGGCGCCGGCCTGCAGCGTGAGCACGATGGACAAAATTGCGGCAACTCGCTGTTTCGGCATGTCTGTTCGTGATTATATAAAAGCTATGTCCCGGTACGCCATTTTCCTCGCCCTGGCCCTGCAAGCCGCTCCGCCCATCGATACCAACGCCGCCCAGAAGGCCGGCATGGATGCGGCGGCCCTGGCCCGTATCCCTAAGCGGATGCAGGAGTTAGTCGACAAGGGCGAGTTGGCTGGCGTGGTGACGCTGGTGCAACGCCACGGCGTGACCGTCGGCGTGGAGGTGGCCGGGTGGGCCGACATCGAGGCGAAAAAGCCGATGCGCGCCGACTCGATTTTTCAGGTGATGTCGATGACCAAGCCGTTTACCGGCACTTCGATCATGCTGCTGGCCGATGAGGGCAAGCTCTCAGTCTCCGATCTGGTGGAGAAGCATCTGCCGGAGTTTCGCGGGCAGATGCTGGTGACTTCGCGAAACCTGGACGGTTCGCTCACCCTGGCGAAACCGGCCAGACCCATTCGTATTTCAGACCTGATGGCGCACATCTCCGGGTTGCCGCCCGGGCCGCCGGCCGGCTTGGCCGAGCTGAATCAGAAGATGAACTACACGCTGGCCGATGCAACGCTCGTGTACTCGCAAACTCCGCTGGAGTTCGAGCCGGGCACGCGCTGGTCGTACTCCAACATGGGTATCGCTATTCTGGGCCGCATTATCGAAGTCACCAGCGGCATGCCGTTCGAAAAATTCCTCGAGACCAGGCTGTTCCAGCCGCTTGGAATGAAGGACAGCCACATCTTTCTGCCGGCCGACAAGCACCCTCGGCTGGCCGCGATTTATCGGAAGGGTCCCAAGGGACTGGAGAAGGCGGGCGGCGAACTGCTGGGCGGCTACTCGCTGGACTTCCGGAAGAACGCGAAGTACTCGGCACCGGAGTGGGGCCTTTACTCAACCGCGGCGGATCTGGCGGCGTTTTATCAGATGTTGTTGAGCGGTGGCGTGCATGCGGGCAAGCGGATTATTTCGAAGGCGGCGATTCACGTAATGACCGGCAAACATTCGGGCGATCTGCGCTCCGGGCATATGCCCCACACAGCCTTTGGATTGACGTGGGAGGTGATCGACGACCCGCGCGGCGAGGCGGCCTTCCTCTCCCACGGCACGTTCGGCCACGGAGGCGCTTTTGGAACCCACGGCTGGGTGGACCGCAAGAAGGACATGGTGGGCGTCTACCTCGTTCAAATGACCGGCATCGACGCGGGCGGAAAGTACGCGTTCATGCAGATGGCGAACGCCGCCGTTCTCGACTGATAATCAATTCACAATTCCCTTACAAGATTTGGACGACTCCCCGGATTGGTCCGCCCTACCATGCGGATATGACAATTCAATCCGCATCCAAGTCAATCTTGATTCTCTTGACCGCAGGCGCCGGCCTCAGTGCACAAGCCACTCATGCCATCTATGGAGCTTCGGGCGATAACGCCGCCGCTATTCAGGGCGCCGTCAATTCGTTCCGCGCCTCCTTGGGCGCCTTGAATCCTCCAGGGCAGGGTGGCGACGTCAACGGCCGCCGCGAGATTAACTGGGATGCCGTACCTGCGGGGTTTTCCGCCCCTAACAACCTGCCGCCCGATTTCTTTAACCGCAACTCCGTCCGGGGTGCGGTCTTTGTCAACGACAACCCCGCCTGGAGCGGCTTCCAGGTGAGCGCCAACGCCGCCGACGGTCCGGTCCGGTTCGACTCCATCTTGAACGGCTACTCGGCCATCTTCAAAGTCTTCAGCGAACAGAAGCTTTTTACCAGCATCGGGACCAGCGACTACAACGTCGATTTCTTCGTTCCCGGCACCCCAACGAAGGGAAAAGTGAAGGGCTTCGGCGCGGTGTTCGCCAATGTCGCCCTGCCGTTCACCACAGCGCTAGAGTTTTACAACGGCGACGGGCTGCTGTTAGGACGCTACTACGCTCCCGTTGCCGCCCGCGGACTTTCATTTATTGGCGTGACGTTCCCCTCGAAGATGGTGGCGCGTGTCCGTGTGGTGCCGGGCAATGCCGTGGCCGGAACGCCCGATAATCCCGCCGGCAACGTCAACGTGGTCTTCGCCGATGACTTCATCTATGGCGAGCCATCGAACGATTGTGTCGTGAACTAGACCGGCGGCGCATTGCGCCAAAGCCGCCCTCGACCGAACTCTAAATTTGTTGACTCTTAAATACCCGTATAGCAAGCGCGCGCTGGTGAATTCGCATTGGAGGCCGAATCGCCAGCGCGTTTCGCTTTTCTATCCGCCCTTCGCCTTTTTGACCGCTTCGGTCAAGGCCGGCACCACTTCGAAAAGGTCCCCGACGATACCGTAGTCGGCGATTTCGAATATGGGCGCATCGGCGTCCTTGTTGATGGCGACGATCGCTTTTGACCCCTTCATGCCCACCTGATGCTGAATGGCGCCGCTGATGCCGATGGCGATGTAGACCTTCGGCGCCACGGTCTGCCCGCTGCTGCCTACCTGCCGCTCCATCGGAAGCCATCCGTTGTCGCAGATCGGCCGTGAAGCGGCAAGCTCACCGCCAAGCGCGGCGGCCAACTCTTCGACCATGGGTATGTTTTCTTTTTCCTTAATGCCACGGCCCACACTGACGATGATCTCGGCTGCGGTCAGGTCCACCGCTCTGGCCGACTCCCGGAACGGCTCTTCGGACTTTGCCCGGATCACGCTCGCTTCTATCGAAACCGCGAACGGTTCAACGGCGGGCGAACCGGCAGGAAGCGCGTCGCCACGATACGCACCGGCCTGCACGGAGACGAAGATCGGCCCTTCGGACGGGAACGTAAAGCCTGCGTTCAGCTTGCCTTGAAACAGTTGGCGGGTTACGCCGTCCGGGCCCAGCTTCACGGCGTCGCTGAGGAACACGCGCCCGAAGCGGGTGGCCAGTTTCGGACCGAAATCGCGGACCTGGTAGGTGTGCGGAAATACGACGAATCGCGGCTGTTTCGCGCGAATCAACTGCTCCAATGCCGACGTAAATCCATCAGCCGAATAGCCGGCCAGCAGCGGATCGGCAATCGTATGCAGCGCGGCCATCGGTTTCGACGCCGCCTCGCCCGCTTCACCGATCGTGACGCCATATACTGTGCCGCCCAACTCGCTGGCGGCGGCCAGCGCTTCCCAACTCATCCGGTGAAACTTGCCGCCGGACTGTTCCAGAAAAACGAGGACGCTCATATCACGCGCACCTCATACTTGAGTTTGCCCGCCAAGGCCTCGGCGGCTGTTCGCGCGTCGCCTTCCAGGATCTGCGTTTGTTTGGACCGGCTCGGCAAAAAGACGCGTGTGCAGGCCGATTGCGATGCCGGCGTCCCGCCCAGCTCCTCCGCCGTAACAACCCGCAACTCCTTTGTCTTCGCCTTCTTGATGCCCATGAGCGTGGCGTAGCGCAGCTTGTTGATGCCGCTCTGGATGGTGAGCACGGCTGGTAGCGGGAGGGTCACATGTTGGAACCACCCGTCTTCTAACTCGCGCTTTACGCGAATCGCCCCGTCCAGCTTTTCAATGGCCATGATGATCGTGCCGTGCGGCAGGCCGAGAAGCTCCGCCATGACGACGCCCGTTTGCCCGCTGCCCATGTCGTCGGACTGCAGGCCCGTCAGGATCAGGTCCGGCGATTCCGTTTTTGCGGCGGCGGCCAACAAGGAGGAGAGGGCCAGAGTGTCCAGCCGTTCGATGTTGTCCTGCTCGATATGGATAGCCCGGTCCGCGCCCTTGGCCAGCGCTTCGCGCACTGCGGCTGCGGCGCCCTCCGGCCCGGCGCACAGCACAACGGTCTCTCCGCCGTGCTGTTCCTTCAACTGCAGGCCGGCCTCCAACGCGTAGGCGTCCGGTTCGTTGATCTCGTAGCTCAAATCGCCGCCGTCGATCCACGCGCCTTCGCCGTCCAGGCGCAGCACGGAATCGCGCGACGGTACCTGCTTCAGTGCGACCAGAATCTTCATTTGGGGTTACTCCGTTGGACGGCGAAAGAGCAACGATCCGTTCGTGCCGCCGAAGCCGAACGAGTTCGAAAGCGCATATTCGATCCTCATCGGCCGGGCCGTGTTGGGTACGTAGTCCAGGTCGCAGTCGGGATCGGGTGTGTCGTGGTTGATCGTCGGAGGCGCGATCTGGTCGCGCAGTGCCAGAACCGTGATGCCCGCTTCCAAGCCGCCGGCGCCGCCCAGCAAGTGGCCGGTCATCGACTTGGTGGAACTGATTGCCAGCTTGTAGGCGTGGTCGCCAAACGCCCGCTTCATGGCGGCGGTTTCAATCTTGTCGCCCATGTCTGTGGAGGTGGCGTGCGCGTTCAAATAATCGACTTTGGACGGTTCTAGCCCCGCATCGCGGAGGGCATTCCGCATCACGCGGTAGGGCCCGTCGCCGTCTTCGGAAGGGGCGGTCATATGGAACGCGTCTCCGCTCATACCATAGCCGACGACCTCGGCCAGAATGTTTGCGCCGCGTTTCCTGGCATACTCGAACTCTTCCAGCAACAGCACTCCAGCGCCTTCGCCGATCACGAAGCCGTCGCGGTTGGCGTCCCAGGGACGGGAAGCGCGCGAAGGATCGTCGTTGCGTGTGGACAGGGCGCGAAGTGCCGCGAATCCGCCGACGGAGAGCGGTGTGATCGCAGCTTCCGCGCCGCCGCAGATCATAGCGACCGCGTCGCCGCGTTGGATGATTTTGAACGAATCGCCGATGGCGTGCGAGCCCGTTGTGCAGGCCGTAGCCACGGCGGAGTTGGGACCCTTGGCGCCGGTCCGGATCGAGATGTGACCGCTGGCAAGGTTGACGATCGTGGCCGGAATGAAGAACGGTGAGATCCTCGACGGGCCGCCTTCCAGCAGCTTCTTGTGCTCCCGCTCGATCACCTCGAATCCGCCGATTCCGCTGCCGACGTAAACGCCGGTCTCCTCGGCGTTCGATTCGTCGATCTTCAACCCGCTCATCGCCAGCGCCTCATCTGCCGCGGCGATGGCGAACATCATGAACCGGCCCAGTTTTTTGATTTCCTTCTTTTCCATCCATTTGGACGGATCGAAGTCTTTCACCTCGCCCGCGAAGCGGCAGGAAAAATCGGTGGTGTCGAACAGCGTGATCGGCGCGATCCCGGACTTCCCGGCAAGGATTCCCTGCCATGTGGTTTCCGTGCCGATGCCGAGGCAAGAAACGAGCCCAACGCCCGTGACAACGACTCTGCGTTTTTGAGTATCAGACAAAGCTATCTCCCCGCCGGTTACACGCGCGGCGGACTCGTTAGGCCTTCTTGGCGGCCTTTGCCTCGATGTAGTCGATGGCGTCCTTAACGGTCTTGATCTTCTCGGAGTCTTCGTCCGGAATGTTCATGTCGAACTGTTCTTCGAAGGCCATGACGAGCTCCACGAGGTCGAGCGAATCGGCGCCCAAGTCGTCGACAAAAGCAGCGGTCCCGTCAACTTGGCCCTCATCGACGCCTAATTGTTCGACGATGATCTGCTTTACTTTAGCTTCAACGGACATTTTGTTGTGATTGTCTCCTTCAAACTTCCCTATCCTAGCCATACAATTGCCAAAACCGCAACTAGGACTTTCCAAGCGTCAGAATAGGAGATGAGGAAAAACCCCTTTTGCGAATCATCTATCTTCACGGCTTTGCCTCCGGGCCCTCGTCCCGGAAGGCGCAAATCTTCGCCGGGCGGTTGCGGAATGCGGGGGCCGGCGTGGCCGTTCCGGCGCTGGACGGCGGCGATTTTGAGGGACTAACGATCACCGGCCAATACGAAATTCTCCGGCGCGAAGCGGCCGGCGGCCCCGTGACTTTAATCGGGTCCAGTATGGGCGGGTACCTGGCGGTACTCTATGCGTCGCGTCAGCCGGCTGAGGTGGAGCGCCTCATTTTGCTGGCCCCTGCGTTTCATTTTCATTCGCGGTGGCCCTTGTTTTTGGGCGAATAGAAGTTCGCCGCGTGGCGGGAGACGGGCCGGCTGGAGGTCTACCATTACGCTTCGCAAACCCAGCGGCAGGTTGGCTGGCAGCTGGCCGAGGATGCCGCAGGCTGGGATCCGGAACCGGACTTCGCGCAGCCGGGCCTGATTTTCCACGGACTGCGCGACGACGTGGTGCCGCCGCGGTTTTCACGCGAGTACGCCCGGAAGCACGCCAACGTCGCGTTGCACGAATTCGACGCCGGCCATGAACTAACAGAGGTGATCGACGAAATGTGGACGCTGACGGCGCAGTTTCTCGGACTTCCCGCCGGGAACCCGAGCGACAATGGATAGAAAATGCCCACCCTCTTCAGCCGGTCCGCCTTGGCCGCCGCGCGCGCGGACTGGAAGCGCGACGGCAAGATCGTAGTCTTTACGAATGGTTGTTACGACCTTCTTCACCCCGGTCACATCCGGCTGCTGGAACAGTGCCGGTCGATGTGCGACATTCTCGTCCTGGCGTTGAATACGGATGCCAGTGTGGCCCGCTACAAGGGAACGCACAGGCCGCTGCTGGACCAGCAGACGCGCGCGGCCGCGGCGCTGGCGCTCGACGCGGTCGACGCCGTTACGTTTTTCGATGAAGATACACCGCGAGAACTGATCGCCGATGTGCTGCCGGACATCCTTGTAAAGGGAGCCGACTGGTCGCATTTCGTCGCCGGACGCGAAGAGGTGGAAGCGGCGGGCGGCAAGGTCGTATTGATCCCGCTGGAACCCGGCCACTCCACGACGAATATCGAAAAGGAAATCCTCGCCCGGAATCCGGCATGACCCACCCCGCCGTACGCGACCTGTTCCAAGCCTTCGCGCGCGGCGACGGGCTGCAACAGCTCTTGCGCGGGCTCCGGGAGCACAAGCATCAGTCGCTCTCCGGCCTGACGATTACCGCCAAGGCGCTCTACACCGTTTTGATCTGGCAGCAGGCAGGGCGGCCGGTCATCGTTGTCACCGACGGTGCGCAAGAGGCCGAACTGCTCCTCGAGGCGATCGAGACGTTCTTCGACGTTTTGACCAGCGGCCAAAACCTGGAGCGTCCGCAACTGGTGCCCGCTTTGGACGTGCTGCCGGCGCAGGGTCTTTCGCCGCATAGCGAAATCAGCGAACGCCGGGCCGTGGGACTCTGGCGCCTGGCCTCGCATCGGGCCACCATCACGGTTACGCCAATCGCGTCGATGTTGGCCCGGTTATACGAGCCGGCACGGTACCGTCAACTGGCGCTGCCGTTGCGTACCGGCGAGGATGTCGCCATCGACGATCTGACGGAGCATTTGCGGCGCATCGGCTATGAGATGCGCGAGCCGGTGGAGATGGTGGGTGAGTTCTCCGTGCGAGGCGGTATCGTCGACATTTTCCCTGCGGAATCGGACAAGCCGATTCGCGTCGACATGTTTGGCGACACGATCGAAGAAATTCGCCGGTTCGATGTCGAAACACAGCGCTCCGTGCTGAAAGTGCCGGCCGCCACGATCCTCCCGCTCGCCGAGCACTCCGTTCCGGTCAATGCGGTTGCCGGCTGGGAATTCCTGCGCGCGCTCGATGAGCCCCGCGAGGCGAATCTGTTGGACCTGCAAATGGACGCGCTTCTGGTGATCGACGAGCCGGAACAGGTGCGCGGCGCGGGCGAGCGCCTGTGGAAACGGCTAAATGAGAATCCGCGGGACGAAAAAGTGCCGAATGCGAAGCTTTATGCTTCGATGGACGAGTGGGCGGTGATGGCGGACGGCCGCGGCAGCATTTCCATGCGGCAGTTGGGGATGATCGGCGAAAGCAGCGGCGGGCAATCCGTCCACATCTCAACACGCCAGGCGCTGCAGTTTCACGGCAACATGCAGGCCGTTGTGGGGGAGACCCGAACCCAGATTGAGCAGGGCAACCGCGTCGTCTATTTCGCGGCCGCCGTCGGAGAAGTAGAGCGGCTTGCCGATATTCTGCACGAGTACCACGTCCCATTCCAGCTTGCGCTGGACCCGGCGGATCACCCATCGCCCTATCTGGCGGAGCGGGCGCGCATCTTTGGCTCCTCGGCGTCTACGATGCTCACGCGGGGACGAATCCGGCGCGGAACAGTATTTCCGGAGGCGCGGCTCACCGTGGTGGGCGGCGACGACTTGTTCGACACTTCGGAGTTGGTCGCGGCGCCTTCGATCAATCGCGGCGCGGCGGCGGCTTTCGCCTCCGGCATTGCCGACCTGAAGCCCGGAGACTTTGTCGTGCACGCCACACACGGCATCGGAAAGTTCGCGGGCATCAAGGAACTGGCGGCAGGGGACCAAAAGGGCGATTTCCTCCTGTTGGAGTACGCCAACGACTCCAAGCTCTACGTGCCGATGAATCGCCTGGACCTGGTGCAGAAGTACCAGGGGGCCGGAGAAGGCAAGCCTTCGCTCGACAAGCTAGGCGGCGTGACGTGGACCAAGACCAAGACGCGCATCAAAGCCCGCATGCGCGACATGGCCGGCGAGCTTTTGAAGCTCTACGCTGGCCGCCGCACAGTCGAAGGGTTCAGCTTCTCCGCCGATTCCAATTGGCAGCGCGAGTTCGAAGATGCGTTCGAATACTCCCCCACGAAGGACCAACTGCAGGCCACGACGGAGATCAAGCGCGATATGGAGCGGCCGCAGCCTATGGACCGTCTACTGTGCGGGGACGTCGGGTACGGAAAAACCGAGGTGGCGATGCGTGCGGCATTCAAGGCGCTGGGCGACGGCAAGCAGGTCGCTGTGCTGACGCCGACAACGGTGCTCTGCTTTCAGCACTTCGAGTCCTTCAAACGGCGCTTCGCCAGCTTTCCCGTTCGTGTCGAGATGCTCAGCCGGTTTCGAACCGCGGCCGAGTCTCGCCAGGTGCTTGAGGATCTGAAATTCGGCAAGGTGGATATCGTCATCGGGACCCACCGCATTCTGTCGAAAGACGTCGAATTCGCCGACCTGGGTTTGCTGGTGATCGACGAAGAGCAGCGTTTTGGCGTGCGGCATAAGGAACGGTTGAAGGAGATCCGCAAAGCTGTGGATGTGCTCACGATGAGCGCCACGCCGATTCCCAGGACGCTGCATATGTCGCTTCTCGGTATTCGCGACATGTCGGTGATCGAGACGCCGCCGAAGGACCGGCTCGCTGTGCAGACGACGGTGGCGCATTTCGATGACAAGCTGATTCGCGCGGCGATCGAAACGGAAATCACGCGAGGCGGGCAGGTGTACTTCCTGCACAATCGCGTGGAGAGCATTTATAACCGCGCCATGTGGCTGCAAGAGATGATGCCCGGCGTCCGCGTCGGCGTTGGCCACGGTCAGATGGCCGAAGCCGAACTGGAGAAAGTGTTGCTCGGCTTCATGCACCACGAGTACGACGTTTTTGTCTGCACAACGATCGTCGAGAACGGATTGGACATCCCGCTGGCGAACACGATCATCATCGAGAACGCGGAGCGGTATGGGCTATCGGAGCTCTACCAGCTCCGGGGCCGGGTGGGGCGTTCCAATCGCCGAGCCTACGCCTATCTGCTGGTGCCGCCGCAAGCGGACCTGAGCGAAGTGGCCCGAAAACGGCTGGCGGCGCTGAAGGAGTTCAGCGACCTGGGCGCGGGATTCAAGATCGCAGCCTTGGACCTGGAACTTCGGGGCTGCGGCAATCTGCTGGGCGGAGAACAGCACGGCCACATTGAGGCGATCGGGTTCGACACCTACTTGAAGCTGCTGGACGAAGCGGTGCGCGAGTTGAAAGGTGAAGAGGTTCCCATCGAGATTCACTCCACCATCGCGCTCGGCTTGGATCTGCGCATCCCGCCCGAGTTCATCGGCGAGGAGAATCAGCGGTTGCGGGCGTACAAAAAATTGTCAGGCATCGAGAACGCGGTCGATCAGCAAAAGGTACTCGATGAATTCGCCGACCGCTATGGTCCGGTGCCGGCGCCGGTGAAACTGTTGTCCGAATTCGCGATGCTGCGCGCGATCGCTCAAAAGTGCGGCGTTGAATCGCTGGAACGGCGGCAGGGCTACTTCAACGTCAAGATCCATCCCAATGCGCGGATCAACGGAGAGAGCCTGATGCTGCTGGTGCAGGAGACGCCCGGCTGCCAGTTCACGCCTGCCGGCGTGCTTCGCCTGCCAGCGGACCCGTGGCCGGTGACAAAGCCGGGTCCAATGCTGACGCACCTGCAACAAACGCTCGAGGGCCTGCTTCGGGCGTAAATCGGAAAACTGTTCTAATGGCAAAATGCCCCTCTGGCAAACCAATCTTCCGGACGGCGAACTGTTTCCGCTCGTCAAGACCCATCTGTTCAGCGCCATCATCGGCGACATCCTGGACCAGATGGGTATTCGGAACGCTTTTCTTCCTCCCCGGATACGGGCCCTCTCCGAGACGATGATCGTTGCCGGGCGCGCGATGCCCGTCTTGGAGATCGATCTGCCGCCGGACGCGCCGGAGACGCGCAAGCCCTTCGGCCTGATGCTGGAAGCGCTGGACGATTTGAAGCCGAATGAAGTGTACGTCGCGGCCGGCGCGTCACCCACCTATGCGCTTTGGGGGGAACTGATGTCAACCCGCGCGCAGCGGCTCGGCGCAGCCGGCGCCGTCATGGATGGGTTTGCCCGCGATACGGCCGGCATTCTTCAGTTAAGTTTTCCCACGTTCGCTCACGGCAGCTACGCCCAGGACCAGGGCCCGCGCGGCGAAGTGCGGGATTTCCGGACTCCCGTCAACATCGATGCCGTGCGCATTCATCCCGGCGATCTGGTCTTCGGCGACCGCGACGGTGTCCTGATCGTGCCCCGCGAGGCGGAACAGGAGGCTCTCGCTCGCGCGTTTGAGAAACTGGAAGGCGAGAATCTGGTGCGCGTGGCGATCGAAAATGGCATGTCCGCCTGTGAGGCGTTTAAGAAGTACGGCGTAATGTAGATGACGGCCGGACAGTACTACGAACTTGGGCTTCAGTTGGCGCGCCAGGAGCGGCTCGGCGATGCGTTCGTCGCCCTGGAGGAATGCGTCACGTTGGATCCTGATCACGCGCCCGCCTGCAAGGAACTCGCCCGGCTCTCTCTGCTGGCCAACGAGGTTCGCGCCTTCACCAACTGGCTTCACGAGGCATCGCGCATCGATGAACGGGATCCCGAGCCCCACGTGATGATGGCCGAACATCTTGTCTCCCGGCGGCGTTGGGAGGAAGCGGATCTGGAGGTAAAGGCCGCGTTGCGGAAGAATCCGTCGCAACCGCAACTGGATCGCCTCGCCGGGACGCAGGCCAAAATTCCGGAGCACTTCTAACCGGCGATGGCGGATTTCCTCATTCTAGGTTCCGGCTTCACCGGCGCGCGGGCCGCGGCGCTTCTTCGGGGCGCGGGGCACAATGTCGTCGAGACTCACCAAACCAGTCCTCTGCGGGTTCTGCTGCCAGACCTTTCCGCCGTTCTTGCGTTGCCGGGTCACCAATGGCGGGTGCTTTGGTGCGCGCCGTCCACGGAAGGAGTGCAGGCGCTGGCCGGCAAAGCGTCGCGCATCGTGTACCTTTCAACCACCGGCGTCTACGGCGGCCGGCAAATCGTCGACGCGGCGACGCCCGCGAATCCTTCCACGCCGCGCGCCGCGGAGCGGCTGCGCGCGGAAGCGCCGGTGCAAGCGGGGCCCTGGTCGGCTTGCGTACTCCGGCCGGCGGCGATTTATGGGCCGGGCCGCGGCGTGCAGGAGTCCATTCGAATCGGGCGGTGGCGCATCGCCGGCGACGGCTCTGCCTTCACTTCGCGCATTCATGTCGACGATCTCGCGGCCATCGCGGCAAAAACGGTGGCTTCGAACCTGGAAGGCGCTTGGCCGGTGGCTGATTCGGAGCCGTGTACGAACCTGGCGATCACTCAATTTTGTTGCGGCCTTTTGAACGTGCCGCTCCCGCCGAGTGCCGATGCCGGATCGCTTGACGAGACCCGCCGGGCCGACCGGCGTGTCGACGGCGGCGAGATTTGCCGGCTCCTTGGCGTATCGCTGCGCTATCCGTCCTATCGCGAAGGAGTCCGGCAGGCGCTAGGCGCCGCCGGAGGATACTAGAGGTATGGCTCCGTTCGACGCCTTTCTTTTGCTTTCTTTTGGTGGTCCTGAGGGCCCGGCGGACGTAATGCCGTTTCTCGAGAACGTCACGCGCGGGCGCAACGTGCCGCGCGAGCGCTTGGAGGAGGTCGCCGGACACTATCTCCACTTCGGCGGTGTGAGTCCGATCAATCGTCAGTGCAAGGAACTGCTGGCGGAGTTGCGGTTGGACCTTCCTGTATATTGGGGCAATCGAAACTGGCACCCCTTCGTGGCCGATACCATGCGCCAACTGGCCGCCGATGGCCGTAAAAACGTATTAGCGTTTCCGACTTCGGCGTTCTCAAGCTACAGCGGCTGCCGGCAGTATCAGGAGGATATCGCTCAGGCCCGTGCCCTGTTGGGCGCCAGCGCGCCAGAGGTCACCGTTGTCCGGCGTTTCTTCAATCATCCGGGATTCGTCGAAGTCATGATCGACTCCGCGAAGCGGGCGCTCGAAAAGCTGCCGGCCGGCGCAAAGCTGATCTTCACCGCCCATAGCGTGCCTGTGTCGATGGCGCAGACCTCGCCGTATGTGGAGCAATTAGCGGAGTCGGCTCGCTTGATCGCCGAGGGTGCCGGCACGGACAACTACCGCCTCGCCTACCAGAGCCGCAGCGGTCCGCCCCAGGTTCCCTGGTTGGAGCCGGATATTCTGGATGTTCTCAAGGAAGAGAGATCCGCCGGTGCGGCCGGTGTCGCCGTGCAGCCTTTCGGGTTTTTGAGCGATCACATGGAGGTGCTCTACGATCTGGATCACGAGGCCCGGCATCTGGCCGAAGAACTCTCTCTCCCGTTTGTGCGCGCGGCCACGGCGGGTACCCACCCCCGGTTCGTTCAAATGATCCACGAACTGGTGGCGGAATACACCGGCGGCGCGCCCGCGCTGCATGTTGGCCATTTACCTCCCCGGCCAAGAGTTTGCGAGGCGGGCTGCTGCCCGGCCCCCGCGCGGCGGCCGGGCTGATCGCTTTGCAATACCCGGAGACAGTCGAATATCTCTACGCGCTTGGCAACGAGATCAAAACCGCCAAGCTCGGCCTGGAGCGCGTCGAGGCCCTGGCCCGGAAATTGGGTCATCCAGAGCGGTCTTACGACGTTGTTCACGTCGCGGGTACGAATGGAAAGGGCTCCACGTGCGCGCTGATCGCGGCCGCACTAGGCCCCGAGGGTACCGGCCTTTATACGTCCCCGCACTTGATCGAGCCGGCCGAGCGCATCGTGATCAACGGCCAGCAGGTAACGCGCGGCGCCTTTGTGGACGCCTTCGGGCAGGTCCACCGCGCGGCCGAAGAGATGATCGCGGCGGGCGACTTGGAATCACATCCAACGTATTTCGAGACCGTTACTCTCATGGCCTTCGTCCTGTTTCGCGAAGCCGGGGTCCGCACCGCCGTGGTGGAAGTTGGTCTGGGTGGCCGGCTGGACGCAACCAATATTGTCGTACCGAAACTCTGCGTCATCACGCCGATCGACTATGACCACGAAGCCTGGCTTGGAAAGAGCCTCACCTCCATTGCAACCGAAAAAGCCGGCATCTTGAAACCCGGGGTACCGGCCGTGATCGCTCCGCAGCATGACGAAGTGCTGGCCGTCCTGAAGGCGACAGGGGGCGAACTGCATTTCGTTTCGGATACGAAGGTCTCGGGGTTGTCTATCAACGCGCAGGGCAGCCGTTTCAATGGACTTGTCTGCCCGCTGGCAGGCCGTCATCAGGTCGACAACACGCGCACCGCGGCGTTGGCCTGCCGTCTGCTCGGGATCTCCACGGCAGGTTTCGCGAACGCCCGCTGGCCCGGACGGCTGGAGCGGATGCCCGGCGCGCGCGAAGTGATTCTGGATGGGGCCCACAATCCGTCCGGCGCGCGTGCGCTGGCGGCCTATATCCGCGAATTCCACACCGGCCGGAAGATCGCACTGATATTTGGCGCCATGCGGGATAAAAGCGTGGAAGAGATCGCTGGTGTGCTTTTCCCGCTAGCTGATGAACTGATCCTGACTGCGCCCAATCAGCCTCGTGCGCTGCGCCCGGCGGCGATGCTGGAAATGGAACCGCATTCGAATGCTAGGAGCGCCCGGGGCGTCCGCGACGCCTTGGCGCTTCCCGTGGAGGCCGATGTGACCTTCGTCACTGGGTCGTTGTACCTGGTAGGAGAAGCACGGGCGCTCCTCGTACAATAAAAGATTCGTCCATCATGTCATTTGCTTTTCTGCGGACAATACTCTGGACCGATCCGCTCATTCTGCTCTGTACCTCGGTGATGGGTCTCATCAACCTCTTCGTGGTGCCGTTCGACAAGGACGGCGAGAAACAGATCGTCATGGCCAAAATCTGGGGCCGGATGCTGACTTGGGTCATGGGCATGGACGTGGAGATCACGGGCAAGGAAAAACTCGTTCCGGGGCAGCACTACATCTTTGCCGGGAACCACCGCAGCTACTCCGATACGCCCGCCCTGCTGGCCACCTTGCCGCGCAGTTTTCGCTTCATGGCGAAGGAGAGCCTGTTCAAGATTCCCCTGATGGGTCACCATTTGAAATTGGCAGGGCACGTGCCGGTTTCACTGGATAATCCGCGCGCGGCGCTGAAGAGCCTTTTCCGCGCCGGCGACATTGTCCGCGACAAGAAGCTCAGCGTTCTAATTTTTCCGGAAGGCGGCCGCACCGAGGGTGCGCTGGAGCCCTTCAAAGATGGCGCGGCGATTATCGGAATCCGCAGCGGCGTCCCCATCGTCCCGTTCGGTTTGATTGGGACCCGCGACGTGATGCCCATGCACCACGCCACGGTCCGCGGCGGGCCGGTCAAGGTCCTTCTTGGCGATCCGATCATAACCACCGAATACACGATCAAGGAAAAGTCGGAGCTAACCACTCGCCTCCGGAACGAAGTCGCTGCGTTGCTGGGAGTCGAGCCGTAGGACATAATCAAAAAGCGATGAAATGCCCGATTCTTCTCACTCTTGCCCTCGGCCTCTCCGTCCTCGCACAGGATAAGAAAGAGTGGCCCAAGCCCGACCGCGCCGCGCAAATGACCATTGAGGACTACGATCCGAAGTCGTCGCTCGTGGTCCCGGAGCATCCCAAGACACGCGCCAGGTTTCCAATTGTCGACGTCCACAACCACCAGCGGGGCGGTGCGAACGAAGCGCAGATGGAGAAGCTCGTAAAGGAGATGGATGGCATCAATCTGCAGATCATGGTGAATCTCTCGGGCGGATATGGGGACCGTCTAAAACAGAACCTTGCCACTTATACGAATAATCCGAAATACAAGGGGCGGTTCGCGGTGTTCGCCAACCTCTCGTTCGAGGAGCTGGAAACGGCGGACTATGGCGATCGTGCGGCCCAGCAACTGGAGGCTGACATCAAGGCCGGCGCTCAGGGTCTCAAATTTTTCAAGAACTTCGGCATGGACCTGCGGGAGAAAGGCGGTGCGCGCATTAAGATAGACGATCCGCGTTTCGACAAAGCCTTCGAAATCTGCGCCAAGTACAAGGTCCCGGTACTGATACATACCGCCGAACCGAAACCGTTCTTCAAGCCGTGGGACAAGACAAACGAACGCTGGCTGGAACTGAAGCAGTTTCCATCCCGTTATCGTCCCGGCGACAAGTACGAAACGTGGGAAACGCTGATGGGTGAGCTGTACACCCGCATCAAGCGGCACCCAAAAGTGACGTTCATTAACGCCCACCTGGGTTGGCTAGGCGCCGATTTGGGTCAACTCGGGAAATTGATGGACGAGATGCCGAACATGATGACGGAGATTGGCGCGGTGCTGTATGAGTTCGGCCGGCAGCCGCGGTTTGCGGCCAAGTGGTTCACCAAATATTCCGACAGGGTCCTGTTTGGTAAGGATACCTGGGAGCCGGGCGAGTACCATTATTACTTCCGCGTACTGGAAACGGACGACGAATACTTCGATTACTACCGGAAACGCCACGCGTTCTGGAAGATGTACGGCCTGAACCTGCCCGACGAAGTGCTGAAAAGACTCTATTACAAGAACGCGCTGCGCATCATTCCCGGGTTGGACGCATCCAAGTTTCCAAAGTAACCCGTTCGTAGGTCTGCCCCTGGACGCTTGGCGAATAAGTTATCATCCAGGTGGCGGTTACTCGAGATAGACGTGAAATGCCTGAGCTTGGCGATTTTTGGCGGACTGATCTGCGAGGCGCAGCACTACGCAATTCGGCACTATGGCGCCCCAGAAGGTCTCGTTAGCCTCGGTGCGCAAACGCTCCTTCGGGATAGAGACGGATTTTTGTGGGTCGGAACCCAGAATGGACTCTTCTATTTTAATGGAAGGTCGTTTGTTGAGCATCGCATCAACGGCGCTCCTATAACCAGGGACTATATTTCGTCGTTGCATCAGGCCGCCGACGGAGCTATTTGGATTGGAACACAATCGGAAGTCATCCGAATGGCGAATTGGGTTCCCCAACTGCTGCCAGTCCCCCAGGGCGTGGGCCAGACCGGCCAGGCATTCGCCGATTCTAAGCTGGGTGGCGTTTTGATCGCAAACCCCGGCGGGCTTGCTGAATGGACGCCGTCAGGAATTCGCTGGATCCGGAAAGGAGCGCCTGTCCGAGCCGTTCTCCGAAACGCTTCGGATCTTTCGATTTGGATCGCCGAAGGGGAAGGCGTGACTTGTGTCAAGGATGGCGCGGCTACGGTGTTCGGCGCGCCCCAAGGTGTCGAGCGGGACCAGTGGGAAAGCATCGCCCGGACCCATGACGGCTCCATTTGGGTCCGCTCTCGAAAAACGGTCCGGCGGTTGGCCGGCGACAGCGAGAGCCGGTTTGTGGACCCGTTCCCGGGATGGAGGTTTGACTCGTTTCGCTTCAGCCGGATCGTGGTCGACTCGCGGGGCGCTGTGCTGATGGGCACCCGTGACGGTTTCGCCGAATGCGACGCATCGGGCCGGAGTTCGCCGCCTTGCCGGATGCACGGCCGGAGAGAAGGGTTGATAGCGGAGGTGAGCGACGTGGTGGAGGACCGGGATTCGCTGTGGCTCTCAGTTTCGGGGGCGGGCGTGCAGCGGCAGTTTGGCAGAGGGGTTTGGGAAAACTTCGATCAGTCCGAGGGGCTCGATTACTCGAGTATCTGGGGTGTCATACCCAGTTCTCCGGAGACTGTTTGGGTAGGAACCCGCGGCGGTCTCTACCGGGGAACCCGGTCGGGTGGACTCTTGAAATTCGCGATGGAGCGGGACACGGGCTCCGACATAATTCGGACGATGAGAATGGACCGCGATGGAGCCCTTTGGCTTGCGTTTTCTCCGCACGGTCTGGCTCGCTACGATCCGCGGAGCCGGCGGTACGAGGCCGATTGGCGAGGCCTGCCCTCCGGACAGCGGATTCGTTCCTTGCTCCTCGATTCGAAAGGACGTCTGTGGGCATCGGCTGGTCCGATGGGTCTGCTTCTGCTCGATTCCCCGTCCCGCCAGTTCCGTCCGGTCGAGATTCCGGTTCCCCCGAAAGAAGCCCTGCTGCTTCGCGAAGACGCGGCCGGCGATATTTGGATGACCTCGCGAAACGGCCCGTTCCGGCTTCGCGGCGACAGGTGGCTGCACTATTCGATGCGGGATAATCTGCTCGACGATAGCACCTTCGCCATCGCCGTCCCGGAGGCGCGCTTCAGCCCGGCCATTCCTTCCAACGAAGTCTGGCTCGCCTACTTTTCCTCCCTGGGCTTCACGAAGCTGGTTACGGACGGCGACCGGCTGGCGCGCGTCGATCATTTTCGCCGGGCCATGGGCCGCAGCAAACCTTTGCCTATTTTCTGACCTACGACGCCCGCGGGGCGCTATGGGCCGGCACGGATCGCGGAGTTGAGACGTTCGACGGCGAGCGTTGGCTGCATTGGGACGCGCGGGACGGGTTGATCTGGGACGACACGAACAGCGAGGCCTATCACGCCGCCGCAGACGGCTCCATCTGGATCGGCACCAGCCGGGGGCTGTCTTATCACCGCGGACTGCACCGTTTGGATGAACCAGAACCCAGGGCCATAATCTCGGCAGCGCGCCTTGGAGCGCGCCGGTGGATGCCCGGCCTTCCTCCTTTGAAGTCCGAGCCCGGCAGTAACACCTTGAGCGTGTCCTTCGGCGCGCCGAACTACCTGGCAAGCCACCGTCTCAAGTTCCGCCACCGGCTAGAGGGCGGCGCCGAGTGGGTTGAGACCTCGGAAAGTGAAGTAACGTTTCCCAATCTGCCGCCCGGAGCCCATCGCCTGGAAGTGCAGGCGCGGGGCCGCTGGGGCGGCTGGAGCAACCCGTCCGCCGTGCTAGAGTTCTCTGTCGGTGAGCCGTGGTGGAGTTCGCTGCCCTTCCGCATCTCAATAGGCGGTGTTGCGGTTGCCGCTGGAATTACCTTTGCTCTGGCGCGTTCGCGGCGCGCGCGCCGCGAACGCGCCAGGCTGGAGAAAGCCGTTGCCGATCGGACCGCCCAACTGCGTGAGCAGCGCGAACGGGCCGAGCAGGCTAGCCGTATCAAGAGCGAATTTCTCGCCAACATGAGTCACGAGATCCGCACTCCCATGAACGGCATCCTTGGCATGACGAATCTTGCCATCGAGTCCGAAAAGGACCCGGTCCAGCGGGAGCAGCTCCAGGTGGTCCGGGACTCCGCGGAGCAGTTGATGACTATACTGAACGACATCCTCGATATTTCCAAAATCGAGGCCGGTCGGATGGAAATTCGTCTTGCGAACTTTTCTCCCCGCCAATTGGCGGCCGATGTTCGGCGAACGCTTCTGGCGCGGGCGGCCGAGAAGGGGTTGAACTTCGACTGCATGTTCGGAGCGGAGTTGCCCCAGGCGGCTCTTGGAGATGATACCCGGATCCGCCAGGTCCTGCTGAATCTGGCGGGCAACGCCATCAAGTTTACTGACAGCGGCGAAGTTCGGATCTCCCTGGAGCGAAGGGACGAGTCCTTATACTTCGCTGTCGCCGACACCGGCATTGGGATTCCGCAGGCGAGCCAGCGGGCAATCTTCGATGCCTTCCGGCAGGTGGACAACTCCAGCTCCAGGCGGTTCGGCGGAACTGGGCTCGGATTGGCGATATGCCGCCAACTCGTCTCGCTCATGGGCGGGCGGATTGGCGTGGAGAGTGCCGCCGGCCAGGGCAGCACCTTTTGGTTCACTGTTCCCTATGTTCCAGGCGAAGCCGTTGCCGCCGCTCCTCCACCCCAGGTCCTCTCAAACCGCGCCGCCCCGATGCGGCTTCTGGTGGCGGAAGACAACGTCGTGAACCAAGCACTTATTCTGAGGCTGCTCGAAAAGCTTGGCCACCAGCCGCGAATCGTTCCCGATGGCGCGGCCGCGTTGGCGGCGCTGCAAGAGCCAAACGCCGCTTACGACGCCGTGCTTATGGACATCCAGATGCCGATCATGGATGGGCTGGAGGCCACGCGCCGTTACCGGGCTGCCGGCGGCCGTCTACCCATCATCGCCATGACCGCCCACGCGATGGCAGGCGACCGGGAGACCTGCCTGGCCGCTGGAATGACCGGCTACCTGACAAAGCCGGTCTCCGTGACTCTACTGGAAGAGATGCTCGCCCGCTACTCGGCGCCGTAGTTGATCTCCAGCCGCCGGACCGCATGGCCGGCGGCAAACAGAACCAGCGCGGTCACTCCAAGCAATCCCAGCACCGCGGCGAACGTGGATGACGGAGCGGCCACGGAACAACCGCGCCGCATGTTTGATCGCCGCAGTGACCGCAATGCCGGCTTGAATCAACGCGGCCGCCTCCTCCGGGCCGGTTCAACTTCAGCGCTACGCGGACGCCGGGCCGACTCTTTGCGCCGCGGCCGGTGCACTGGCCGGCCGCAGAGTACTCGCTTTTGTGCCGCAGGGTCCGGGAAGGCCAACTTTGAGCAGCACAGTGCGCTCGACCTTGGCGATCGCCATTGCCGGGTAAGGCTTACCGCTGGAGCATGCCGATTCGAAATCTCGCGCCCGAGCCGGTAGCGCCGCAAACGGGTTTTGCATCCCGGCCGCGGCCAAGCGTGTCAATTGGAGCGGAGGCACCGGTGATTTCGCCATGCGGGAGACCGCCGTCGCCATGAAATCGGCGATGCGTTTGCTTTCGAAAAATCGCCGCCAGCGGACCGCTTGGACCTGTTGAGCAAATTGAAGATCGAGTGATAGCCGCCGCGGCCGGTTGGGCCGGAGAAGCCGGGATTGCCCTGCGGCGATGCCGGCGTGTAGGGCGAAGGGCACGTAGTCCGAACCCGAGCCGAGCGGTCGGATGGTCCGCTCCCTCGCACGCGGCCGCTTCGAGAAACGACGGCAACGGCAAGGATGCGCCCACGCCGGGCGAACCCTCGCCGCTCAAGCCGCTTTCGAACAAGACGATCGGTTTTCCCTTCGGCGTTTCGACGTGTTTGTTGACAACGCCAACACGATTGTCCGTTTCGGCCGCCAGCCACCCTTGACGGCGAGGCCAATCGTTCGCACCGTTGGCGGAGGCGTAGGGAAGATTACCGGTGGGCACCCACCGGTCTCTTAATGGTCGCGATAGGGCGAGTGTGAACGGGCTTCGCGATTGCGCAATGAGGGCGGCAATCGCCAGGGCGAGCTTGGATACCCTCGAAGTTTCGCGCATGGCGCCGCCAGATTCAATACAATAAACCAACCCCGGAGCCTATTCGCCTTGCACCTGGACGATGAACGGACGATTCGTGGATTTCTCGCCGGCGAACCGGCGGCGATCGAGCGCGTCGACCGGTGGATTCACGCCGCGGCAAAACCGTTTCGCGGACGGCTGGCGGACGGTTTCGGCGATGTAAGGCAAGATGTATTCGCAGAGTGTACGCGTCTTTTCGGGGGAGATTATTTTCGCGGGGATTCCTCGCTTGCGAGCTATGTCTGGCGTATCACCAATCACGCCTGCATCCGCCAATTGCGTGCCGCCGCGCGGTGGGCGCCGGAGTTGTCCGTCGAGCGCGCCGGCAGCGGCGAATCGGCCGAGGACCGGCTGCTGCGCGAGAGCCGCGTCAAGGGGCTGCGGCGCATCATCGACGGCCTATCAGAAGAGTGCCGCGAGTTGTGGCGCCGGGTATTGGCACAGCAGTCCTACGAGTTCATGGCGCGCGAAATGGGCGTAGCCGCGGGCACGCTCCGGGTCCGAGTTTTGCGCTGCCGGCAAAAAGCGCTCGAACAAAGAGGGCGTCATGAGTAACAATCGAAGCGGGATCGACCCTGTCGGAAAGGAGGAGCGGCGTTGAAATGCGACGACATTAAAGAGCGATTGCCCTGGCTGGCGAACGCCACGTTGCCGCCCGGCGAGCGAAGCGAAGTAATTGAGCACGTTCGCGGTTGCGCCGCGTGCCGTTCCGAATACGAGGCCACGGGCGACTGGTTGGACGCCCTGGCCGGGCATCCCGGCCCCGCGCGCATTACCGCGTTTGTGTTCGGGGGGCTGTTCGATGGATCCGAGGCGGCCGCGATCGACGCGCACTTGCGTAGCTGCGAACGGTGCCGGATCGAGGTGCAACTCGCACGGGACAGCCGCGCCACGATGCCCGTAGCGGGCTCGCGATGGAAACCGTGGGCGGTCGCCGCCGCCCTAACGGTAATCGCCGGAGCGTCGGCGGCCGGATGGATGTGGAAGGAGCG
>Ga0194119_10002063_pt1 | contig 35088 bp, 32 predicted proteins | sample TA2MahC100mmetaG_FD_148620 | JGI IMG/M metagenome (GOLD analysis project Ga0194119, IMG submission 148620) | Freshwater microbial communities from Lake Tanganyika, Tanzania - TA2015018 Mahale Deep Cast 100m | ecosystem: Environmental > Aquatic > Freshwater > Lake | place: Tanzania: Lake...
GATCAGGGCAGCGGAGTGCAAGGCCGCCAGCTGCAACCTCAGCTTGCGGGCAAGGGCTGGCTGAATCCCTGCCGTGCTGCCTGTCTCGAAGAACAATCGCAGCCCCTTGTGGCGGAAGCCATGAATCGCCCAGCCGATCAGCAACCATCACAGCGTAGCGCGGTGCGCAACGGGTGACGCCTTCGTTTGAATCGAATCGGGTTAGCCGGTTCACTTGAACACCTCCCCGGCCGCCACCGCCTCAGCGAAGGTGGGAGCGGCGGCGTCCTTGTCGGCCAACAGCGGCGCCACGCCGGCAAGACGATCCAGCGGCCAGGCGATCCCCACCTCCGGGTCGTTCCAGCGCAGGGAGCGCTCGCAGGTCTTGCTCCAGAAACCGCTGGCCTTGTACAGCACCTCGGCGTGGTCGCTCAGGGTGAGGAAGCCATGGGCAAAGCCCACCGGCACCCAGAGCTGGCGGTGGTTCTCGCCGCTCAGCTCCGCCCCCACCCACTGGCCGAAGGTGGGCGAGCTGCGGCGCAGGTCCACCGCCACATCGAAGATCGCCCCCACAGGGCAGCGCACCAGCTTGCCCTGGGGCTCGGGTTCCAGCTGGTAGTGCAAGCCCCGCAGCACGCCGCGGCTGGAGCGGGAGTGGTTGTCCTGGCTGAAGGCGATGGGATGACCCACCGCCTGATCAAAGCGGCGCTGGTTCCAGCTCTCGTAGAAAAAACCCCGCGTATCGCCGAACACCTGCGGCGTGATCAGCAGCGGCCCCTCCATCAGGCCGCCGCTGGCGGTGTGGAGCTGTTCAACCTGCATGGCTCATCTCCAGGCTCTGCTGCAGCGCCCCATGATCGCTGGCGCTCTCCTGCAGCAACCGCAACAGGTAGTCGCCATAGCCGCTCTTCTGAAGCGGTTGGGCCAGCCGCTCCAGCTGCTCGGCGCTGATCCAGCCCTGACGCCAGGCCACCTCCTCCGGGCAGCCCACTTTGAGCCCCTGGCGGTGCTCCAGCGTGCGGATGTAGCTGCTCGCCTCGTGCAGCGAATCGCAGGTGCCCGTATCCAGCCAGGCCATCCCCCGGCCCATCAGCTCCACCCGCAGCTGCCCCTCCTGCAGATACATCCGGTTGAGATCGGTGATCTCCAGCTCGCCACGGGCCGACGGCACCACCTGCCGCGCCCGCTCCACCACCGTCTCGTCATAAAAATAGAGCCCGGTCACCGCATAGCGCGAGCGCGGCTGGGCGGGCTTCTCCTCAATGCTCAGCACCCGCCCATCGGCGGCGAATTCCACCACGCCGTAGCGCTCCGGATCCCGCACCGGGTAGGCATACACGGTGGCCCCCCGGCCGCTGCCGTTGCTCACCGCCAGCTGGGGCACCAGGTCGTGGCCATGGAAGAGGTTGTCGCCCAGCACCAGCGCCGCCGGTGCACCCGCCAGAAAGTCGGCACCGATCAAAAACGCCTGGGCCAGGCCATCGGGGCTGGGTTGCACGGCGTACTGGATCGTCATCCCCCAGGCGCTGCCATCGCCGAGCAGCCGTTCAAACGCCGGCTGATCCACCGGTGTGGTGATGATCAGCACCTCGCGAATCCCCGCCAGCATCAACGTGCTCAGCGGGTAATAGATCATCGGCTTGTCATACACCGGCAGCAGCTGTTTGCTCACCGCCTGGGTGATCGGGTGCAGCCGCGTGCCGCTGCCCCCGGCCAGGATGATGCCCCGTCGTGCCATCGTTCCGCGCCGCTGGGAGGATGCTGCCATGACGCTGCGGCCATGGCACCGATCCGCTTGATTCGCCATGCCCCAGGGGCTCCCGGCCTGTGCTGGCTGGGCCTGGGGCCTGGGCTACGCCCCAGCCGCGGCCTGCTCAAACTGCAGCGGCTGCTCGACAAGCACGCCTTCTGGGCCCAGGGCCGGAGCCACAGCCAACTGCGACGCCTGCTCAGCGGCAGCGAGGCCGTGGTGACCCTGTGGAGGGGCAAGCGCCTGGTGGGCTTCGGCCGGGCCACCAGCGATGGCCTCTGCCGGGCCGTGCTCTGGGATGTGGTGGTCGCCGGCGACCTTCAGGGGCGGGGCCTGGGCCGCCAGGTGGTGGAGGCCCTGCTGGGGATGCCGGCGATCCGCAGGGTGGAACGGGTGTATCTGATGACCACCAACAGCGCCGGTTTCTACCGGCAGCTGGGCTTCCGTGATGCAGCGCCCCAGGCCCTGCTGGTGAAGCCCTGAGGCAGGGGGGGCTCAGCCGGGCAGAACAGCCATCAGCGAGCCCATCTCGATCGCCTGGAGGGCATAGCTCCACCCCAGGTTGCTCTTGATGCCGGCTCGCTCCAGGGCCTGCTGCATGGTATCGGTGGTGAGCACCCCGAAGATCACCGGCACCCCGGTCTGGCGGCTCACGGCGGCGACGCCCTTGCTGACCTCCGAGACCACGACATCGAAGTGGGGGGTGTCACCGCGGATCACCGCCCCGAGCGTGATCACCACCTGGTAGCGGCCGCTGGCCGCCAGGCGCTGGGCCACCAGAGGAATTTCAAAACTGCCGGGCACCCAGGCCAGGTCGAGCTGGCTGCTGCTGGCGCTGGTGTCGATGCCATGGCGGCCCAGGCAATCCAGACAACCACTGAGCAGCTTGCCCGTCACCAGGTCGTTGAATCGGGCCACCACGATCGCGACCCGCAGGTCGCTGGCGCCGCTGAACTGTCCCTCAAAGCTGGCCACGGGCAAGGCGCCACGGTGGTGGCGTCGCGACAGCACCGAAGCCTAAAAGCAAGGGCCGTCCGCGCACTGCGGACGGCCCGGCAAAACCGCAAACGGCAGGCGAGGCAAGCCGGAGCGAGGCCTCAGACCACCAGGAAGCTGATCCCCCAGTTCACCAGCACCAGAGCCACCCAGGCCAGACCGCCCAGCAGGATCAGGCGGTTGGAGCGGCCGCTGTCCTCACTGCTGGCGTAGAGCACCGGCACCGCCACGATCAGGGCGAAGGACATCACCACCAGGGCCAGAACGGAGAGGGTGTTGAGGAGCTGCATGGCTCAGGGGCAGGCCGACCGGTCAGTGGGCGGATTCTCACACGCAGACCCGGCTGCCCCAGGGGCTAGCTTCACATCTCGATGCCGGCTGCCCTCACCCGCGCGACACGCCAGGGCGCTCCGGCCGGCCGCCCTACGATCAGCCCGCGCACCTGAGGGTCCCGTGGCCGCGGAAGCCGAGCACCAGCTTTCGCTGATCGCCGGCCTGGGGATCCAGGGAGATCTGTTCGGCTCAGCGCAGGGTGGGGAAGACCGGCCTGAGCTCCCTGGGAGTGCCGATCCCGGAGAGGAGAACGGTGATGCCTCCGCGCTGAACGCTGCCGCCCAGCGCCCGCGCCTGCGGCGCCCACCCCGCTGCACCGAAGCAACTGAGCCAGCCACCGCGGTCGGTTCCACCGGCCACTCCGAGACCACCTCCGAGACCACCGACGGGGGGGACTCCGACCTGCCGGCCTGGCACCACCACGGACTGGTGGATCCCCAGCAGCTCACGCCGATGCTGCGTCACTACGTGGAGCTCAAGGCGGCCCATCCCGAGCGCCTGCTGCTCTATCGCCTGGGCGACTTCTTCGAGTGCTTCTTCGAAGATGCCATCACCGCCTCGCGCCTGCTGGAGCTCACCCTCACCGGCAAGGAAGGTGGCAAAGGGATCGGCCGGGTGCCGATGGCCGGCATCCCCCACCACGCCGCCGAGCGCTACTGCGGCGAGCTGGTGCGCCGCGGCCACAGCGTGGCCCTCTGCGATCAGATCGAAACCACCCCGGCCAAGGGGGAGCTGCTGAAGCGGGAGATCACCCGCGTGCTCACTCCCGGCACGGTGCTGGAGGAGGGCATGCTCGCCGCCCGCCGCAACAACTGGCTCTGCGCCGTGGTTGTTGCCAGCCCCGCCGGCAGGGCTGGCGAGCGCGACCGGGACCTGGAGCGGTGCGGCCTGCGCTGGGGACTGGCCGTGGCCGATGTGAGCACCGGCGAATTCCGGGTCACCGAGCGCAGCGGCAGCGACGCCCTGCACCAGGAGCTGCTGCAGGTGGAAGCCGCCGAGGTGCTCTGGCCCGGGGGACTACCGGCCGCCGATCCCGGCCACACCGGTGCCAGCACCGCCCCGGCCTGGTGCCCCACCGGTCTGCTGCTCACACCCCTGCCCCGCACCCCTTTCGAGGCACCGGAAGCCAGTGCCACCCTCAAGGCGCGCTTCGGCCTGGCCAGCCTCGACGGCCTGGGCCTGGGCGAGCTGCCCCTGGCCCTGCGGGCCGCCGGCGGCCTGGTGCACTACCTCGACGACACCAATCGCGGCCCCAGCGATGCCCCCGCCACCAGCCAGGCCCGGGCGCCCCTCGATCTGCCCACCACCTGGCACGCCGGTGATGCCCTGGTGCTGGATGCCGCCACCCGCCGCAACCTGGAGCTCACCAGAACCCAGCTGGGCGGCCAGCTCCAGGGCTCCCTGCTCTGGGCGCTCGACCGCACCCACACCGCCATGGGCGGCCGCTGCCTGCGCCGCTGGATCGAGGCACCGCTGGTGGATCGCGCCGCCATCCTCCGTCGCCAGGGCGGCGTGAGCGAGCTGGTGGAGGGGCGCCCCCTGCGCCTGGCGGTTCGCCGGCTGCTGCGGGCCATGGGCGACCTGGAGCGCCTGGCCGGCCGGGCCGGCGCCGGCACCGCCTCCGCCCGCGACCTTGTGGCCCTGGCCGATGGCCTCGAGCGCCTGCCCCTGCTGGCGGCCCAGCTGGCCCAGACCGGCAGCACCCCCCTGCAGGCCCTGGCCCGTCCATGGCCGGACCTGGAGGCCCTGGCCGCCGAGCTACGCCACAGCCTGCTCGACACCCCGCCGCTGAGCCTCACCGAAGGCGGCCTGATCCACGACGGCGTCGACCCCTTGCTGGATGGCCTGCGCAACCAGCTCGACGACCAGGACGCCTGGCTGGCCCAGCAGGAAGCCGCCGAGCGCCGGGCCAGCGGCATCGCCACCCTCAGGCTCCAATACCACCGCACCTTCGGCTATTTCCTGGCGGTGAGCCGGGCCAAGGCCGGGGCCGTGCCCGAGCACTGGATCCGCCGCCAGACCCTGGCGAACGAGGAGCGCTTCGTGACCCCCGAGCTCAAGGGGCGCGAGGGCCAGATCCAGCAGCTGCGGGCCCGCGCCGCCCAGCGTGAAAACGAGCTGTTCTGCGGCCTGCGGGTGCGGGTGGGTGAGCAGGCCGCCACCATCCGCAGCGCCGCCCGCCTGGTGGCCGAGCTCGACGCCCTCGCCTCCCTGGCCGAGGTGGCCGCCACCGGCGGCTACTGCCGCCCGGAGATCACCGACCCTGAAGGCCCGGACGCCCGCCTGCTGCAGATCGAGGCCGGCCGCCACCCGGTGGTGGAGCAGCTGCTGGTGGACGAGCCCTTCACGCCCAACGGCGTGGCCTTGGGTTCGGCGCCAGGCCCCGCTGCCCACCGCAACCCCGACCTGCTGATCCTCACCGGCCCCAACGCCAGCGGCAAGAGCTGCTACCTGCGCCAGACCGGCCTCTTGCAGCTGATGGCCCAGATGGGCAGCTGGATCCCCGCCAGGAGCGCCCGCCTCGGCATCGCCGACCGCCTCTTCACCCGCGTCGGCGCCGGTGACGATCTCGCCTCCGGCCAGTCCACCTTCATGGTGGAGATGGCCGAGACCGCCAACATCCTGCACCACGCCACCCCGCGCTCGCTGGTGCTGCTCGATGAGATCGGCCGCGGCACCGCCACCTTCGACGGTCTCTCGATCGCCTGGGCCGTGGCCGAACACCTGGCCACCCCGCCGGCGCGCGGCGGCCTCGGCGCCCGCAGCATCTTCGCCACCCACTACCACGAGCTCAACGCCCTGGCCGAGCAGCTGGCCAACGTGGCCAACGCCCAGGTGCTGGTGGAGGAAACGGGCGACAGCCTGCGCTTCCTGCACCGGGTGGTGAGCGGCGGCGCCAACCGCAGCTACGGCATCGAGGCCGCCCGCCTGGCCGGCGTTCCCGCCCCCGTGCTGCAGCGCGCCCGCCAGGTGCTGGCCCGCATCGAGGCCAACAGCGTCGTGCGGGTGGATCAGGGTGAAGCCGCGGCCGACCCGGAAGACAGGACGGACGGCGCGCTCGCCGCCTGAAGCCAGGCCGCCCGCAGCAGGGCGTTGCAGGCGGCGGCCACCAGTCCGGCTCCGCCCTTGGAGCCCTCGAGCCCGATGTGGGCCAGGCCACTGGCAGCCAGGTGGCGCTTGCTCTCCGCCACCCCCACAAACCCCACCGGCATGCCGATCACCAGGGCCGGCGCCGGCCCACCGGCGGCGACCTGCTCCAGCAACAGCTCCAGCGCCGTGGGGGCACTGCCGATCAGCACCACTGCCGGCTGCCTGGGCAGTGTCGCCGTGCCCGGCACCAGCTCCGCCAGCGCCGCCGCCATGCCAGCCGCCGCGCGCGTGGAACCCTCGGGGGCCGCAGCAGGCGCCCAGTCGAGGACGCAGGCCACCCGATTGCCGAAGGTGCGCCGTGCCATCGGCGCCACGGCCGCCGCGGCCATGGCCGTATCCGTGAGGATCAGTGCACCGGCCGCGAGGGCCGCCGCTCCCCGGTCGCAGGCACCGCCCCCTCCGGCCGGGCTGCAGCGCAGATCACCGGCAATGGCCGGATCGCCGCTGCTGTGGATGCAGCGCTCAAGCACGTCCCGCTCCAGCGGGGTAAGGGCCGCCAACTGGCCGGCCAGCCCCCCATCCCCTGCCGCCTGCTCGGCCAGCAGCAGGCGAATGCGACGGATGCTTTCGCGAAAAATGGGATGGTCCAGGAGCAGTTCGCTCAGCGGCGGGCTCAGTCCAGTCAAACCAACGGCGCTCCATCCCGCCCCCCTCTGCTAGGTGTGCAGCACCTGCGGCTCCGCCGTGCCCATCCACCTGCTCTGGGGCGACGACGAGGCAGCCCGCAGCCGGGCCGTGGAAGGACTGATCGACCAGCTGGTGGATCCGAGCTGGGCGTCGATCAACCTCAGCCGGCTCGATGGGAACGATTCCGCCCAGGCGGCCCAGGCCCTGGAGGAGGCGCGCACGCCTCCCTTCGGCAGCGGCGCCCGGGTGGTGGTGCTCCAACGCAGTCCCTTCTGCAACCAGTGCTCCGCCGAACTGGCCGACCAACTGGAGGCCGGCCTGGACCTGATTCCCGCCAGCTGCCACCTGCTCTTGGTGAATCCGGCCAAACCGGACGGCCGGCTGCGCACCACCAAGGCCCTGCAGAAGCTGACCAAAAGCACCACCAGCCCGGCGGCGGTGCGCGAGGCTCCGGCCGGCGCGGTGTTCGAGCAGAGCTTCATGCTGCCGGCCATCTGGGATGGGACCGGGCAGGTCGAGCTGGTGGCCCGCACCGCCCGGGAGCTCGGGCTGCAGCTGGAGCCGAGGGCGGCCGAGGCCCTGGCCGAGGCGATCGGCAGCGACAGCGCCCGCCTCGCCAGTGAGCTGGAGAAACTGAGCCTGTTCACCGCCACCGGGGCAGAGCAGCCCGGGCCCATCACCCTGGCGGCCGTGCAGGCGCTGGTGGGGGGCCAGAGCACCAGCGCCCTGGCGGTGGGCGATGCCCTGCTGGCCGGCCGGCCGGCCGACGCCATCGCCCTGGTGGATGCCCTGCTGGCCGCCAACGAACCGGCCCTGCGGATCGTCGCGGCGCTCACCAGTCAGATCCGCGGCTGGCTGTGGGTGGCACTGCTCGATCAACAGGGTGAAACCGACGCCACTGCCATCGCCAAGGCCGCCGGCATCGGCAACCCGAAGCGCATCTATGTGATGCGCAAACAGATCCGCGGCAAGCGGCCCCAGCAGATGCTCCGCCTGATGGGCCAGCTGCTCAACGTCGAAGCGGCCCTCAAGCGCGGCCAGGAGCCAGGCGACGCCTTCCGCGACGGCTTCCTGCTCGCAAGCCGGGACGGATAATCGGCGACTGCGCTGCCACCCTGCCCCCATGGCCCTGCTGGTTCAGAAGTTCGGGGGCACCTCGGTGGCCGATGTGGAGCGGATCCAGGCCGTGGCACGCCGCGTGGCACGCTGCCGGGAAGAGGGCCATGAGCTGGTGATCGTGGTGTCGGCCATGGGCCACACCACCGATGAACTCACCGGCCTGGCCCGGGCGATCAGCAGCGATCCTCCCCAGCGCGAGATGGACATGCTGCTGGCCACCGGCGAACAGGTGTCCATCGCCCTGCTGTCGATGGCCCTGCATGCCCAGGGCGTGCCGGCCGTCTCGATGACCGGCACCCAGGCCGGCATCGTCACCGAGTCGGCCCACGGTCGCGCCCGGATCCTCGAGATCCGCACCGAGCGGCTGCGGCGGCTGCTCGACGACGGCCAGGTGGTGGTGGTGGCCGGCTTCCAGGGCACCAGCAGCGGCCGGGCCGGCACGCCGGAGATCACCACCCTCGGCCGCGGCGGCTCCGACACCTCGGCGGTGGCCCTGGCCGCCGCCCTCGGCGCCGATGCCTGCGAGATCTACACCGACGTGCCCGGGGTGCTCACCACGGATCCCCGCAAGGTGGCCGATGCCCAGTTGATGGAGACGGTCACCTGCGACGAGATGCTGGAGCTGGCCAGCCTCGGGGCCGCGGTGCTCCATCCGCGGGCCGTGGAGATCGCCCGCAACTACGGCGTGCCGCTGGTGGTGCGCTCCAGCTGGAGTGATGCCGCCGGCACCCGGCTCACCAGCGGCACCCCGAGACCGATCGGCAGTGAAGGACTGGAACTGGGCAAACCGGTGGATGGGGCCCAGCTGGAGATGCACCAGGCGGTGGTGGCCCTGGCCCATGTGCCCGACCGTCCCGGGGTGGCAGCCCAGCTGTTCGAAGCCCTGGGAGCCGCGGGCCTGAATGTGGATCTGATCGTGCAGGCCACCCATGAAGGGGCCTCCAACGACATCGCCTTCACCCTGGCCGAGGCCGATGTGGACCGGGCTGAACTGGTCTGCCGGGAGGTGCTGATGGCCATGGGGGCCGACGTCGGCGCCGGGGGCGCCCAGCTCCGGGCCCAGGCAGGCCTGGCCAAGCTGAGCATCTCGGGGGCGGGCATCATGGGTCGCCCCGGGGTGGCTGCCGGCCTGTTCGACACCCTGGCCCGCTCCGGCATCAACCTGCGGCTGATTGCCACCAGCGAGGTGAAGGTGAGCTGCCTGGTGGCCGGCGACCAGGGGCAACGGGCGCTGCGCGCGGCGGCAGAGGCCTTTGAGTTGCACGAGGGCCAGCTCCAGCTCAACCCGGAGATCTGCCGCATCGGCGACCCTGCCGTGCGCGGCGTTGCCCTCGACCGGGACCAAGTGCAGGTGGCGGTGCGCCGGGTGCCGGATCGTCCGGGCACGGCGGCCGCGGTCTGCCGCGCCCTCGCCGATGCCTCCATCAGCCTCGATGCCATCGTGCAGTCCGAACGCAGCCATGCCGGCACCGCCGGCAGCAGCAAGGACATCAGCTTCACGCTCAAGCGCGACGACCGGGCTGCCGCCGAACGGGCCCTGGCACCGCTGCTGCTGCAGTGGCCCGGCTCCCACTTCGAGGAGGGGGCCGTCATCGCCCGGGTGAGCGCCGTGGGGGCCGGCATGCCCTGCACCGCCGGCACGGCGGCACGGATGTTCCGGGCACTGGCTGATCAGGCGATCAACATCGAACTGATCGCCACCAGCGAGATCCGCACCAGCTGCGTGGTGGCCGAGACCGACGGCGTTCGGGCCCTGCAGGCGGTGCACGCCGCCTTCGCCCTGGGCGGCACCATCACCCACAGGGCTGAAGGCAGCGAAGCGCCGGTCTGAAACCACCGCCGCCAACCGCGCGACCGGGCCCGTGTGCGTCCGACCTCAGGCCTTACCCACCAGCTTCTGACGCAGGCCCTTGATCCGGTCGCGCAGGTTGGCGGCCTCCTCGAACTCCAGATTCTTGGCGGCGGTCTTCATTTTCTCCTCCAGCTGCTGAATCAATTCCGGCAGCGAATCCAGGGGCACCTCGTTGTGCTCGGCCTGCTCGGTGGCCTGCTCCAGCTGCTCATCGTTGAGGCGGCGTGAGACCTCCAGAAACGCCAGGATCGAATTGCCCGCCCGCTTGCCGGCCGGGGTGGGCGTGATGCCGTGCTGTTCGTTGTAGGTCTGCTGGATGGCCCGGCGGCGCTCGGTTTCCTCAATCGCCTTGGCCATGGAATCGGTGAGGTTGTCGGCATAGAGCAGGGCCACCCCCTCCACGTGGCGCGCCGCCCGGCCGATGGTCTGAATCAACGAGCGCTCGGCCCGCAGGAAGCCCTCCTTGTCGGCGTCGAGAATCGCCACCAGCGACACCTCCGGCAGATCCAGGCCTTCGCGCAGCAGGTTCACCCCCACCAGTACGTCGTATTCGCCATTCCTGAGGTCCTGAATGATCTCGATCCGCTCGATCGAGTGGATCTCCGAGTGCAGATAGCGCACCCGCACACCGTTTTCGGCCAGGTAATCGGTGAGGTCTTCGGCCATGCGCTTGGTGAGCGTGGTCACCAGCACCCGCTCCTGTTTCTCGGCACGCAACCGGATCTCTGCCAGCAGGTCGTCGACCTGGCCATCGGTTGGCCGCACCTCCACAACTGGATCGAGCACGCCGGTGGGGCGGATCACCTGCTCCACCACCTGGCCGCCGCTCTGCTCCAGCTCCCAGTTGCCCGGCGTGGCGCTCACAAAAATGCTCTGGCGCGCCTTCTCCCAGAACTCCTCGCCCTTCAACGGGCGGTTATCGGCAGCGGAAGGCAGGCGGAAGCCGTGCTCAATCAGCACCTGCTTGCGCGATTGATCGCCGTTGTACATCGCCTGCAGCTGGCTGCAGGTGACGTGGGATTCGTCGACGACCAGCAGCCAGTCGTCGGGGAAATAGTCAATCAGACATTCCGGCGGCGTACCGGCCGGACGCCCAGCCAGATGACGGGCGTAGTTCTCCACGCCGTTGCAGTAGCCCACCTGCTCGAGCATCTCCAGGTCATAGGTGGTGCGCTGCTCCAGCCGCTGGGCCTCCAGCAGCCGGCCCTGGCTGTTGAGCAACTCCAGGCGCTCGCGCAATTCGGCACGGATCGCCTTGATGGCCTCCGCCAGCCGCTCCTTCGGGGTCACGAAGTGCTTGGCCGGGTAGATGTTGATGCTCTCCAGGCTCTGCAGAATCTCGCCGGTGGTGGGATCCACATAGCGGATGGCCTCCACCTCGTCGCCAAACAGTTCGATGCGCACCAGCCGGTCTTCGTAGGCCGGGCCGATCTCGAGCACATCGCCACGCACGCGGAAACGGCCGCGGGAGATCTCCACATCATTGCGGGAATACTGGTTGTTCACCAGCTCGCGCAGGGAGCCCCGCAGGTTGAGGGTCTCCCCCACCTCAAACTTCACCGCAGCCTTGAGGTATTCACTGGGAATGCCGAGGCCGTAGATGCAGCTGATCGAGGCCACCACGATCACATCGCGGCGCTCAAACAGCGAGCGTGTCGCCGAGTGGCGCAGCATGTCGATCTCTTCGTTGATCGACGCCGTCTTGGCGATGTAGGTGTCGGAGACGGGCACATACGCCTCCGGCTGGTAGTAGTCGTAGTAGGAGATGAAATATTCAACGGCATTGTTGGGGAAGAACTCCCGCAACTCGTTGCACAGCTGGGCCGCCAGCGTCTTGTTGTGGGCCAGCACCAGCGTGGGGCGGCCAGTGCGGGCGATCACATTGGCGATCGTGAACGTCTTGCCGGTGCCGGTGGCCCCCAGCAGGGTCTGGTAGCGCTCGCCGCTCTCAACGCCGGCCACGAGACCAGCGATCGCCTCGGGCTGGTCGCCCTTGGGCTCGTAGGGGGCGTGGAGCTGAAAGGGGGTGGCCATCGAGCCATTGTCGGCCAGATGGCCGGCAGGCCGCGGTGCGCCAAGGTGCGGATCTCAGGCCACCGGCAGGGCGCTCATCAGCGCGGACGCCCGGGTGAAATCCACATCCAGCCCAAGGATGCGCAGGAACACGGTGGAGAGAACGGCATAGACAATGCCACCGAGAATGGCGCTCACCACCCCGTTCTTAAGGCGAAAGCCCTGGATCAGCCAGGCCGCCAAACCGAACAGGATCACGGTGATCACCCAGTTGAACAGGAGGCTCACCGGGCTGATCAGACCGCCCAGGCTGGTGACGGCCCAGATCGGCCCCAGCACCACCTTCAGCGGCCAGATCAGCAGCGTGCCCAACAGGCCAATCACCACCGCAGAGAGCAGGGCCACCGGAAAGCTGCTCACCTCAACGCCGAGGGGCAACCAAGCCACGATCAACAGCACAAGGGCCCGAATCGGCCACTGCAACAGCCACACCAAGGAACCCATGACCAGCCCGGCGGGGAAAAATCCCCCGCAAGCTAGTCATGGGTTTCGAGGGCTACAACGGCCGGGTGGCGAACCCGGGCCAGATCAGCGTCAACCGCCAACGTTGGCGTGCTGAGCCACGCCGAGAGCCTCGCGCAGACCCCGCACCACGGCCACCATGGCCAGCTCGTCGCTCAGCCGGTTCACCGCCGAACCGACACCCACACCGGCAGCGCCCGCGGCGATTGCCATCGGCACAGTCACGGCCGACAAACCGGAGGCGCAGAGCACGGGGGCCTCAACGGCAGCCGCCACCAGGGCGCGACCGATGCTGTGGGCGGCGGCCAGGGTGGGCGCGGCCTTCTCAATCAGCCCGAGGCTGCCGGCGCTGAAGGGCCGGGCACTGGTGCCACCCTCGGTCTGGATCAGGTCGGCACCGGCGGCGACCAGATCGATGGCCAGTTGCTCCTGCTGGTCGAGGGGCAGCACGTGGGGAACGGTCACGCTCAGCACCACCTCGGGCAGCAGGGCGCGGGTGCGGCGGGTGAGTTCCAGCACTTCGGCGGCATCGAAGATGCGGCCCAGGGGATAGAAGGCGTCGTAATTGCCGATTTCCACCATGGCGGCCCCGGCGGCCACTGCGGCGGGGAACAGGTCGGGATCGACGGCACTGACGCAGATCGGCAGGCCGCTGGCCTCGGCCGCCAGCGCGACCAGGGCGGGATCGCAGGCGATGTCCAGCACGTCGGCGCCGCCGCTACCGGCAGCCCGGCTGATGCGCTCCACGCTGGAGGCATCGAAGTTGGTGAGGCCGGCGATCACCTTCAGGGCCCGCCGCTGCAGGAGAGCCTCACGCAGGGAGGAGGGCAGGCGATCGAGACGCGACATGCCGAAACAGAGCACAGTGGTTCGATTCTCCCACCCGAGGCCCACCACGAACTGGAGCGCCGACCACCATCAGCTGCACCGCCTGCTGCGGCGCCACCCGACGCTGCTTCCTGCAGAACAAGGTCTGCTGCTGGCTGTCTCCGGTGGTCAGGACTCCATGGCCCTGGTTGCTCTGCTCCAGGCCCTGCAACCGCAGCACCGCTGGCGGCTGACGCTCTGGCATGGCGACCATCGCTGGCGACCCGGCTCCTCCCGGCAGGCCGCTGAACTGGCCGACTGGGCCCGGGGGCAGGGCCTGGCTCTGGTGCTGGACAGCCGCCCTTCAGACACGGATCAGCGGGCGAGCGAGGCGGTGGCCCGGGAGTGGCGGTATGGCTGCCTGGTGGAGCGGGCCCAAGAGCTGGGCTGCCGCCGGGTGGTGACGGGCCACACCGCCAGCGATCGGGCAGAGACCCTGCTGCTCAACCTGGCCCGGGGGAGCCACCGCCGCGGGCTCGCAGCCCTGCCGCGCCATCGGAACCTGGCACCCGGCGTCGAGCTGGTGCGCCCACTGCTGGCGTTCACCCGGGCCGATACGGCCCGCATCTGCCAGGAACAGCAGCGCCCGGTGTGGCTGGATCCCAGCAATGCCGATCGAGCCTTCAGCCGCAACCGGCTGCGTCTGGAGGTGATGCCCGTGCTGCAGGCGCTCTACCCCGGCGCCGAGCGCCGCCTGGCCCGTCTGGCAGCCCAGCTGGAGGACGCAGAACGGGCCAGCCAGGAGCTGCTCGCCCTGGCCCTCGACCAGCTCGAGACCTCGGCACCGCCCGGATCCCCGGGAGCAGGCCTGCCCTACCGCCGGCTCTGCGCCCTGGATCGGGCGAACCAGGAACAGCTGCTGCAGGCCTGGCTGGAGCGCCACACGGGCAGGCGCTGGCCCAGCCACACCGTGGAGACGCTGCTGGATCACCTGCCCGCTTCCGCCGGCCGCGGACAGTGGGCCTTAGCCGACGGTTGGCGACTGCTGTGGCAAGGCCCCACACTGTGGCTCAGCCACGAGCCCTACAGTCGCGCGCGATGAGCCTTTCCCCGGAGATTCAGCAACAGCGCTACGCCGCCATCGAACTGGCCTACAGCGAACGGCGCTGGGCGGAGGTGGAAAGCCTGAGCCAGGAGCTGTTGCAGGACCTGCCGGGCGACCCGGCGGCCGACCCCCTGCGCCTGCGCCTGGTGCTCCTGCTGGGTCACACCCGCCTCTACGGCATGGGGGACGCAGCCGCCGCCCGGGAGCACTACTCCAGCGTGCGCGACCACGGCAACGAGCCCACCCTGCTGGAAATCGCCAAACAGGGTCTGGAGCAATGCCTGCAGCTGGAGCAGCCGACCGCCAGCGCCCCGACGGCAGCTGCTCCCTGGCTCACCGGCAGCGGCCAGGGGACAGCCCAGGGGGCCGGCAGCAGCGGAACCAGCACCGGCACGGATGCGGCCCCCTGGCTCACGCCGGCCGCCACAGCCCAACCAGCCCCAGAACCGGCACCGGCAGCCCAGGAGGCCCCTGCAGCGGTGGAGGCCCCCGCAGCCATCGAGTCTCCTGCCGCAGTGCCCGCGCCCGACAGTGGCATCGACATCGGCCCTGAGGACCTGGAACCCACTGGCAGCGTGGAGCCGGAAGCCACCCCCGCGGCCGACCCCCTCGTGGCCGAGATCGTCGAGGAGCCCGAGCAGATCGCCGTCGCCTTGGCAGACCCCCAGCGCCGGCAGGAGGTCGACCTGGATGTGCTGAAGGAGCAAGCGCAAGCACGGCCGGCCTTGGCCGCCACACCCCAGGATCCCCTGCATTTCGATGCCGATGCCCTCAGCCCCGAGGAGCTCCAGGAGCTCTCCCGAGGGTTGCTGCGGCTCAGTGCGCGCTGAGCCCAGGCATCGTGCCCCGCGCCGCTCAGGCCGTCGCGGCGGAACGGCGGCGGCGGGTGCGGCCGGCAAATTCCGGCTCGGGGGCAGCGGCGGCGGGAGCAGCGGCGGAAGCGGCAGGCGCGGCAGCAGGGGCTGAAACCGCTGCGGTCGCGACGGCCGCCGTGGCCAGCTGACGCTGGGGCTGGGGCGTCCGCTCCTGACGATCACCTCTGGACTGGCGCCCACCATCACGGGCACCGCCATCGCGACCGCCGCGACCTCGGGGTGCGGGACGGGTATCGGGTTCCGCATCGGCGCGGCCCTTATAGGCCGGCGTGCCGGCAGGAGCGGGCTGCACCAGGCAGATGATCAGGGGCTCGATCTGGAGCTCGCGGCGCATGCGGCGCTGGAGACCGAGCTCCACCTCCCGCTGCACGCCTACCCAGTCCACATCAGGCGCTTTGCCACCGCTGTTGCGGCACAGCTGGTTCCAGCGGTTTTCGAGCACCCAGGTGATTTCGCGCTCCGCCCAGAGGCTGAGCTTGCGGGCATCGGCGGTGGTGACCACCCCGCGCAGGTTCACCCGGGGGGGCGCCGCCATCACCCCATCGGTGCTGATCACTGCCAGCAGGGTGATCACGCCGTCTTCGGCCAGTTGCTGGCGTTCCTTGAGCACCCGGGCATCCACGATGCCGTTGCGAGAGGCATCCAGCAGCTCGATGCCGGCCTTCACCGGATCCCCCTTGCGGATGGAGTCAGGGGTGAGCTCGACCACGTCGCCGTTGTCGATGATCAGGATGTTGTCCGCGGGCACACCCATCGACTGGGCGGTCTTGCTGTGGCACTGGAGCATGCGGTGCTCCCCGTGCACCGGCACGAAGAACTTGGGTCGGGTGAGGGCCAGCATCAGCTTCTGGTCTTCCTGGCAACCGTGGCCGGAAACGTGAATACCCTCGCCCTTGCCGTAGACCACCTTGGCGCCCAGCATCATCAGCCGGTCCACGGTGTTGACCACCGAAATCGTGTTGCCGGGGATCGGGCTGGCCGAGAAGATGATGGTGTCGGTGGACTTCACCTGCACCTGAGGATGCTCGCCGCGGGAGATGCGGCTGAGGGCAGCCAGAGGTTCGCCCTGACTGCCGGTCATCAGCAGCAGGGTTTCCCGATCGGGCAGGTCGCGGATCTGCTTGATCGGCACGAACAGTTCATCGGGGGCGCGCATGTAGCCCAGCTCCCGTGACTTGGCGATCACGTTGAGCATCGAACGGCCGAGCAGGCCCACCTTGCGGCCGTTCTTCAGGGCCAGCTCCAGAATCATCGCCACCCGGTGAATCGAGCTGGCGAAGGTGGTGATGATCACCCGGCCTTCCGCCTGGGCAATGTGACGATCGAGATTGGGGAACACCGCCCGCTCGCTGGGGGTGAAACCGGGCACCTCGGCGTTGGTGGAATCACTGAACAGACACAGCACCCCCTGCTCGCCGTAATGGGACAGGCGGGCGATGTCGAAGTGCTCCCCATCCACCGGGGTGTGGTCGAATTTGAAGTCGCCGGTGAAGATCACCGTTCCCACCGGCGAGGTGATGGCCAGCGAATAGCTGTCGGCCATCGAGTGGGTGTTGCGGATGAACTCCACCGAGAAGGCGCCCACCTTCACCACCTCGCGCGGGGTGACTGTCTGCAGCACGGTGCGATCCATCACACCGGCCTCCTCCATCTTGCCGGTGAGCAGGGAGAGGGCCAGACGCGGCCCGTAGATCACGGGAATATTGAAGTTCTTGAGGTGGTGGGCAATACCACCGATGTGATCTTCATGACCGTGGGTCACGATCATGCCGCGGATCCGCTTCTGGTTCTCCTTCAGATAGCTGGTGTCCGGCATCACCACGTTGACGCCATGCATGCCATCACTGGGGAAGGCCAGGCCGGCATCCACCAGCATGATGTCGTCGCCGTACTCGAACACACAGGTGTTCTTGCCGATCTCGTGGAGGCCGCCGAGGGGAATCACTCGCAGGGCGGGTGAGGCGGATTGACCTGAGCTATGACCGTTTGAACTGGGCATGGGTGAAGAATCTGGGTGAATCAAATCGCGTCAGAACGCGAACTGGGAAGGGAATCGATGAACAAGTGGTGCTGACGCCAGGGGGTCAGCGCATCAGCCTTGGCGTCAGGTGGGACGCAGGGCGGCCAGGGTTTCAGAGAGGCGTTGTTTCACGGTGTCGCTGGCAGGCAGCAAAGGCAGACGGGGGGCACCCACGGGCCAGCCGGTCATCTCCAGGGCGGCTTTCACGGGGATGGGATTGGTGGTGGCAAACAGCGCCTTGCACAGGGGCAGCAATTGCTCATGCCGCGCCAGGGCCGTGGCGAGTTCGCCCGCCAGGAAGGCACGGATCATGGCGCTGATCTGGGGCCCGGCCACGTGGCTGGCCACGCTCACCACGCCCACAGCGCCCACGGCCAGCATCGGCAGGGTGAGGGCGTCATCGCCGGAGTAGATGGCCAGTCGCTCGCCACACAGGGCACGCAGGGCACTCACTTCCTCGGTGGTGCCGCTGGCAGCCTTGAAGCTCACCACGTTGGGGCAGTCGAGCAGCCGGGCCGTGGTCTCCGGGGCGAGGCTGGTGCCGGTGCGACCAGGAATGTTGTAGAGCATGAGCGGCAGCTCGGGAGCCGCCGACGCGATCGCGCGGAAGTGGGCTTCCAGGCCCTCCTGCGGCGGCTTGTTGTAGTAGGGCACCACCACCAGGGCGCCATCCGCACCGAGGGCGGCCGCTTCGCGGGTGGCCTCGATCGCCTCGGCGGTGCAGTTGCTGCCGCTGCCAGCGATCAGCCGGGCGCGACCGCCCACAGCGCCCTTCACGGCCACAAACAGCTCGTGTTCTTCGGCCCAGCTCAGGGTGGGGGATTCACCGGTGGTGCCGCAGAGCACCAGACCATCGGACCCCTGGGCAACCAGATGGTCGGCCAGGCGTGCGGCCAGGTCGAGATCCACCGCCCCATCGCCGCTGAAGGGGGTGACCATGGCGGTCACCACCCGGCCGAAGGGAGGGGTGGACCAGGGCTGGGGTGCAGAGGCAGTCAAACGTTCCCTCCGGCCTGGGGGCCCTGAAGCAGCAGCTCAGCGATCTGCACGGCATTGAGCGCTGCACCCTTGCGGATCTGATCCCCGCAGAGCCAGAGCTCGAGCGCATTGGGATCGCTGAGATCCTGGCGGATGCGACCCACGGCCACCGGATCGCGGCCGGTGACGTCGGTGGGCATGGGGAAGCGGTTGGTCTCGAAATTCTCGAGCAGCTCCACGCCGGGTGCGGCCTGGAGCAATTCCCGGGCCTCCTGCACCGGGAAAGGCTCAAGGAACTCGATGTTCACCGCCTCGGAGTGGGCCCGCAGCACCGGCACCCGCACGCAGGTGGCGGAGAGACGCAGATCGGGCAGCCCCATGATCTTGCGCGTCTCATTGAGCATCTTCAGCTCCTCTTCGCAGTAGCCGTTGGCCTGCAGGGGCGAGTTGTGCAGGAACAGGTTGAAGGCCAGGGAGTGGGGGAGCACCTCACTCACCGGCTCACCACCGTCGAGCACCGTGCGGCTGAGGGTGCGCAGTTCCTCCATCGCCCGGGCGCCCGCGCCACTGGCGCTCTGGTAGGTGCTCACCACCACCCGCTTGATCGGCCGGCGGGCCTGGAGGGGCGCCAGCGCCAGGGTGAGCAGGATCGTGGTGCAGTTGGGGTTGGCGATGATCCCCCGGTGCGCGAAGGCCGCCCCGGGATTCACCTCGGGCACCACCAGGGGCACCCCCGGATCCATCCGGAACGCGCTGGAGTTGTCGATCACCACGGCGCCGGCCGCCGCCGCCACCGGCGCCCACTGCCTGGAAGCGGCGCCGCCCGCCGAGGCCAGCACCACATCCACGCCGGCAAAGGCCTCGGCGCTCACGGGCTGGATGGTGAGGTCCTGGCCGTGCCAGCGCAGGGGCTGGCCGGCGGAGCGGGGCGAGGCCAGGGGAATCAGCTCGGCCACCGGGAAGCGGCGCTCCTCGAGCAACTGCAGGAGCTCCTGGCCCACGGCACCCGTAACGCCGAGGATCGCGACCCGCAGGGGACGGCCGGGCAGGCTCAGGGGTGCAGCGGAGGGAGCGATCTGGGCGGCGGTCAAGGGAGCGGAGTGGGCGACGGGAAAGGGTGGAACGTGCTGCTGGGAAGGAAGGAATCGATCAGGGGGCCGCAGCGGGGCAGACCGGGCTGTACGGAGTGGGGCCGGAGCGGGGAAGGCTCAGGAACGGAGGACTGGGAAGGGGAACCTGCTGAAACCTGAGCTGCCCGGTGCCGGCTGCCAACGTCTGGAATTGCAGGGACGGTGGGGTTCAGGGGTGTCGCGAGGGGGAATCCGGTAGGCGGAGGGTGATCAGACGACCTGAGCTGATGGAAATTGGCATCAACCGGGTGAAGAACCTGATGGCGGGTGTGAGGAGTGGCGAAGGGAAAAGCTGAAATCCAGTTGTTTCTGGAACTCGCGAGAGCCGGAGGATCAGGCTCAGGAGGATCCTGGTTTCAGGAGGCTGGGCCCGGGTATGGGGAGAGGATCCAGCGATCGGGTGGGGAAAACCGGAGACGGTCCTGCAGAGAGGTCCCGATCCCGGCTTTCCTGATTGAGAGCCACAATACCGCCGCTTCGGAGCGGTGCTCCCCCCTTTCTTAGGATGAAAGGCTGCAGAGTCTTCCCATGAGTCCAGCCGCCCCGACCGCCTCCGCCGCCATGCAGGTGAAGGCCACCCCCAGGCCCGGCAGCCGGGTGGCCCTGGAAGTGGCCATCCCCGGCAGCCGCAGCCAGGCCAGCTACGAGGCGGCCGTCGAGAAGCTCAGCCGCAGCATCAAGCTGCCGGGCTTCCGCAAGGGCAAGGTGCCCCGCCCTGTGCTGCTCCAGCAGATCGGGCCCCTGCGCATCCGGGCCACGGCACTGGAGGATCTGGTCGACAGCGCTTTCCGCGATGCCCTGGACATCGAGAAGGTGGCGGCCATTGGCCGGCCGGAGCTGACCGAGGGCTTTGAGGTCGTGCTGGAGCGCTTCGAGCCGGGCAGCGATCTCACGATCACCCTGGAACTCGATGTCGAGCCCACCCCCAGCCTGAAGAAAACCAAGGGTCTGAAGGCCGAAGCCGAGGCCATCAGCTACGACCCCGCCCGGGTGGATGAGCTGCTGGACCAGTCGCGCAAACAGCTGGCCACCCTGGTGCCCGTGGAAGGCCGAGCTGCCCAGAGCGGCGATGTGGCGGTGCTGAGCTTCAGCGGCGTCTACGCCGACACCGACGAGGCGATCAGCGGCGGCAGCAGCGACGCCCTTGAGGTGGAGCTGGAGGAGGGCCGGATGATCCCCGGCTTCGTGGAAGGGGTGATCGGCATGGCCGTGGGCGAGACCAAGACGGTCGATTGCCAGTTCCCCGAGAGCTATCCCCAGGAGGATGCGGCCGGCCGCAAGGCCCGCTTCGAAATCAGCCTCAAGGAGCTCAAGACCCGCGAACTGCCCGCCCTGGACGACGCCTTCGCCCAGCAGGCCAGCGACAAGCAAACCCTGGCCGAACTGCGCGAGGAGCTGGAAACACGCCTCAAGGACGACGCGGAGGGCCGCGCCAAGGCCGCCCGCCACGACGCCCTGCTCAGTGCGCTGGTGGAAGAGCTTGAGGTGGAACTGCCGGAGACCCTGATTCAGCAGGAGATCCGCAACCTCATTGAACAGACCGCTGGTCAGATCGCCCAGCAGGGCATGGATGTGAAGAAGCTGTTCACACCCGACCTGGTGCGCTCCCTGATGGACACCTCCCGGCCAGAAGCCGAGACCCGTCTGCGCCGCAGCCTGGCCCTCAAGGCCCTCGCGGCGGCCGAGGCGATCGAGGTGGAGGCTGAAGCGCTGGACGCCAAGGTGAAGGAGATCAGCCGCGGCCTGAGCCAGCAGGGCAACATCGATCCCCAGCGGCTGCGCGAGGTGGTCGCCGACGACCTGCTGCAGGAAACCCTGCTCGACTGGCTGGAGGCCAACAGCACCATCACCGAGAAGGCGCCCGACGCCGAACCCTCGGAGGGAACGGGCCCGGCGGCCTGAGCCGGCCCCCCATAGATTGATGGGCCAAACCTCCGCAGACGCGCGTGTTCAACGCCCATCCGCTGTTCCCAGAACCCACGGCCCTGCGCACCCATCCCATTCAGAATCACTGGCAGGGCTGTCGCCCTGAGGCAACGGCGGGCAGCCGCCCCGTGGCTGCCCCAGGCGTGCTGCCCACCGTGGTGGAGCAGTCGGGCAAGGGAGAGCGGGCGTTCGACATCTATTCGCGCCTGCTCCGCGAGCGGATCATCTTCCTGGGCACCGGCATTGACGACGCCGTTGCCGATGCCCTGGTGGCCCAGCTTCTGTTCCTTGAGGCCGAAGACCCCGAAAAGGACATCCAGATCTACATCAATTCGCCGGGCGGCTCGGTGACCGCTGGGCTGGCGATCTACGACACGATGCAGCAGGTGGCTCCCGATGTGGTGACCATCTGTTACGGCCTGGCCGCCTCGATGGGCGCCTTCCTGCTCTCCGGCGGCACCAAGGGCAAGCGACTGGCCCTTCCCAATGCCCGGATCATGATCCACCAGCCCCTCGGCGGTGCCCAGGGCCAGGCCATCGATATCGAGATCCAGGCCAAGGAGATCCTTTACCTCAAGGACACCCTCAACGGCCTGATGGCCGAGCACACCGGCCAACCCCTGGAGAAGATCGCCGAGGACACCGACCGCGACTACTTCCTTTCACCTGCAGAGGCGGTTGAATACGGCCTGATTGATCGGGTCGTCACCGAGAGCGGCAACGCCGCCCCGGCCGCCTGACCCTGGGTTTGATCCTTAAGGACGGCTGACGAACCGCGGGTTCGGGGCAATCCTGGTCTCTATGGGCCCCTTCGGGCCATCTCCCTCCTGATCCGGAACCCTGCTCCGGCCGACACCGCCGATGGCCAAGTTCGATGCCCACCTGAAGTGTTCGTTCTGCGGTAAGTCCCAGGATCAGGTGCGCAAGCTCATCGCCGGTCCTGGGGTCTACATCTGCGACGAGTGCATCGACCTCTGCAACGAGATCCTCGACGAGGAACTGGTGGACGGCCATGGTGGAGCCCGCCAGGCACCGGAGCCCAGCCGCAGCAAACCGGCAGCCAGGAAGAGCAGCAAGCCCGCCCCCACCCTGGCTGAGGTGCCGAAGCCCCAGGCGATCAAGGCCTTTCTCGACCGCCAGGTGGTGGGCCAGGACGAGGCCAAGAAGACCCTCTCCGTAGCGGTCTACAACCACTACAAACGGCTGGCCTGGCAGGGGGATGGCAAGGGGGAGACCGCCGAGACGGCCACCCGCCTGCACAAGAGCAACATCCTGCTGATCGGTCCCACAGGCTGCGGCAAGACCCTGCTGGCCCAGACCCTGGCCGAAATGCTAGAGGTGCCCTTCGCCGTGGCCGACGCCACCACGCTCACGGAAGCCGGCTACGTCGGTGAAGACGTGGAGAACATCCTGCTGCGGCTCCTCCAGAAGGCCGACATGGATGTGGAGCAGGCCCAGCGGGGCATCATCTACATCGACGAGATCGACAAGATCGCCCGCAAGAGCGAGAACCCATCCATTACCCGGGATGTCTCGGGGGAGGGGGTGCAGCAGGCGTTGCTGAAGATGCTGGAGGGCACCGTGGCCAACGTGCCGCCCCAGGGAGGCCGCAAGCACCCCTACCAGGACTGCATCCAGATCGACACGAGCCAGATCCTGTTCATCTGCGGTGGGGCCTTCGTAGGGCTGGAGGACGTGGTGCAGAAGCGGATGGGACGCAATGCGATCGGCTTCATCCACCCCGACGGCAATGGCCGCCAGCGCACCAGCCGGGAACGGCAGGCCGCCGAGGTGCTGCGCCATTTGGAACCGGACGACCTGGTGAAGTACGGCCTCATCCCCGAGTTCATCGGCCGGCTCCCGGTGAGTGCGGTGCTGGAACCCCTCGACAGCCATGCCCTGCAGGCGATCCTCACCGAGCCGCGCGACGCCCTGGTGAAGCAGTTCCAGACGCTGCTGAGCATGGACGATGTGGCCCTGGACTTCGAGCCAGAAGCGATCGAAGCCATCGCCTCGGAGGCCCATCGCCGCAAGACCGGCGCCCGGGCCCTGCGGGGCATCGTCGAGGAGTTGATGCTCGATGTGATGTACGACCTGCCCTCCCGCAGTGACGTCAAGCGCTTCACCATCACCCGTGATCTGGTGGAACAGCGCACCAGGGCGCAGGTGGTGCCCCTGGGCGGCAGCCTGGAGGAGGCCCGTCAGGCCAGCGCCTGAGCAGGCTTCACGCTGCCCTCCCCAGACCCGCCCACCCCGTGGCCGCCGCCGATCACCTGCAGGTCCCGCGACAGCACGGCCTCTTCAACCACCACGGCATCGATCTGGGCGACGGCACGGTGGCGCACTACCTGGAAGGCCGGGAGATCCTGCGGAGCAGCTGCGAGGACTTCAGCCGGGGGCAGCCCCTCAGCGTCGTGCCCTACCCGGAGGGAACCTGCTCGCCGACGGGGGTGACCCTGCGGCGGGCCATGGGGCGGCTGGGGGAGCAGAACTACAACCTGCTCTTCAACAACTGCGAGCACTTCGCGCACTGGTGCAAGACCGGCCGGCACCGCAGCAGCCAGGTGGAGAACTGGCTGCACACCGGGAGCCTGGGGGCCCTGGCCTTCGGCCAGTGGCTCCCCGCGGCGGTCCTGGGTGGAGCCCGTCTGCTGGCCCGCCAGGGCGTGCGGCTGGAGCCTGAGCAACTGGAACAGGGAGTGGCCCTGGTCCGCCGCAGCCTCGAGCAACTGGAAACGCTGCGCCAATCCCTGCAAAGCCGGCTGGACAGCGAGTTGGCCCGCGCTGAGGCCCGCTGGGGCCAGGGTCAGTTTGAGGCCCTGCGCCAGGCGGCCCAGAAACTGGCCGACCAGCTCGCCGAGGTGGAGGATCTGGAAGAGGCGATGGAGAACCGGCTGCACGGGCTGCTGGGGGCCGCAGGCCCAAGCGGGACAGACAGCGACGCGACCCCCGGAAACCGACCGTCAGGGCCCCAGTAGCCTCAGAATCGAGCCTCTCCGAGGCAGCCATCCCACGCCGCTGCCCCGCATGTCCCCGGCCTACCAACCGCTCCATCACAAGTACCGGCCCCAGCGATTCGACCAGCTGGTGGGCCAGGAAGCGATCGCCGCCACCCTGGGCAACGCCCTGCGCTCCGGGCGGATTGCGCCGGCCTACCTGTTCAGCGGCCCGCGCGGTACCGGCAAGACCTCCAGCGCCCGCATCCTGGCGCGCTCGCTCAATTGCATCGGCGCCGATGGCCCCACGCCGGAGCCCTGTGGGGTGTGTGAGCTGTGCACCTCCATCGCGGCGGGCAACGCCCTGGATGTGATCGAGATCGACGCCGCCTCCAACACCGGCGTCGACAACATCCGCGAACTGATCGAGCGCTCGCGGTTCGCACCGGTGCAGGCGCGCTGGAAGGTGTACGTGGTCGACGAGTGCCACATGCTCTCGACCGCCGCCTTCAACGCCCTGCTGAAGACCCTGGAGGAGCCACCACCGCGGGTGGTGTTCGTGCTGGCCACCACCGACCCCCAGCGGGTGCTGCCCACCATCCTGAGCCGTTGCCAGCGCTTTGACTTCCGGCGGATTCCCCTGGAGGCCCTCGAGCGGCACCTGACCTGGATCGCCGAGCAGGAAGCGATCGGCATCACGCCCGAGGCCCTGCACGTGGTGGCCCAGCGGGCCCAGGGGGGTCTGCGGGATGCCGAGAGCCTGCTCGATCAGCTCAGCCTGCTGCCGTCGCCGATCGAAGCCAGCGCCGTGTGGGAACTGCTGGGGGCCGTGCCGGAGGAGGAACTCCTGGAGCTGGCACAGGCCCTCGCCGCCGCCGAGCCCCTCGCCCTGCTGGAAACCACCCGCGGGCTGCTGGAACGGGGCCGGGAACCCGGGGCGGTGCTGCAGGGACTGGCCGGCCTCCTGCGCGATCTGGTGCTGGCCGGCGTGGCGGCCGACCGCCTGGAACTCACGGCCGTCTCGCCCCAGCTGCGCGATCAGTTGCCGCCGGTGGCCCGGGCCATCGGCAAGGCGCGGCTGCTGCAGTGGCAGGCCCAGCTGCGCGGCAGCGAGCAGCAGCTGCGCCACAGCGTGAACCCGAGGCTGTGGCTGGAGGTGCTGCTCCTGGGCCTGCTGCATGAGGAGCAGCCGGCCCAGGCCGCTCCCGCCGGGGCGCCGAGGCCCGCCGCGGCAACGGCCCCTGAGGGGACCCCGCCTGCGCCGATCGCTGCAGCGACAACCGCGCCGGCGGCCACCCCGTCCACCGCTCCCGGGCCCCCCCCGACGGTCGCCCCGGTCTTGGCGGAACCGGAGACCACCACCCCAACGCCGGCAGCCCCCGCCGCAAACCTGGCGGAACTGTGGCAGCAGATCCTGGCCGGCCTGGAGCTCCCCTCCACCCGGATGCTGCTCTCCCAGCAGGCCCGGCTGGTGCGCCTCGATGACCATCGGGCGGTGGTGCAGGTGGCCGGCACCTGGATGGCCATGGTGCAGACCCGCCAGGCCCTGGTGGAGCAGGCGATGGCCCGGGCCCTGGGCAGCAGCCGGAAACTCATCCTGGAGGCAGCCAGCGATCCGCCCCCCGCCGGGGCCACGCATCAGGAGGCAACCACGGCAGCGGCAGCCCCAAGCGCGCCCCCATCCCCGGCCCGGCCGCCCGCCGCGGGCCCCAGCACTGGCCCCGCCCTGCCCCAGAGCCAGCCGCCGGCCCGGCCAGCCGCTCCGGCATCTCCACCGCCGTCGCCGGCATCCCAGGCTCCGAGCCCCGTGGACGCGGCGGCCGCCCCGGCGCCCCCCCCCGCGCGTGCCGCCGCTCCTGAGATCACAGCCAGCTCCCCGCTCGATGAAAAGGCCCGCCGCCTGGCGGAGTTCTTCAACGGCGAAGTGATCGAGCTTGACGGGCCGATCGAGGACTTGGACGGAGAAGAAGGCCAGAGCGGCCGGGATGCCGCCTGACTCAGGCCGCGGCAGGATCCTCGCCGAGGTGCAGGGTCTTGGCCCAGACCAGGCGCTTGGGGAACAGGGCCATGCGCAGCGTGGTGTAGGGAATCACCAGGAACCAGTGGCCCAGGTAGAGGATCCCCAGCAGGAGGTTCAGGGGGTGCATCGCCGGCAGGTCAGGCCCCTCGCCCGGACGGCGGCAACCCAGGAGGATTGAGCATCCCGAGAGGCCGAAGGCCACGAAGGAGAGCGGCCAGATCAGGGGCCAGCTGCGCGTGACGACGGCCCCGAGCAGGTCGGCCACCGCCACCAGAGGCAACACGTACTGCAGCAGGAAGAAGCAGAGCAGATCCAGGCGGGCACCCGCGGGCAGGGCCGGGGAGAGCAGGCCGGGCGCGTAGTCGAAGAAGCGCTGCAACCCCCCCTCCGCCCAGCGCTGGCGCTGGCGCCAGAGGGCCCGCACCCCGAGCACCGCCTCTTCGCGCACGGGAGGGTCCCAGAGGATTGCCACCGACTGGCGATGGAGCAGCAACCGGAAGCTGAGATCGAGATCGTCGGTGACGGTCTCCTCGTTGAAGCCCCCCGCCAGCTCCAGGGCCTCCCGGCGCAGGAGCTGGCCATTGCCGCGCAGCTCCACCACCCCACCGCGAGCCAGCCGGCCCTCCTGCACCACGGTGTCGAGGGCCATCTCCATCGCCTGGGCGCGGGTGAGCCAGTTGGCCTGAGGATTGGCGACGGCCTTGCGCAATTGCACGGCCCCCCAGCCCCCCTGTTCCGCCAGGGGCAGGAGGCGCTCGAGGGTGTCGGGCTGGAGGTCGGCGTCCGCATCAAGCACGAGCATCCAGGGAGCCTGCAGATGCTGGAGGGCCAGGTTGAGAGCTCCAGACTTGCCCCCACCGGCATCCGCCTCCCGGCGCAGCACCTGCAGGAAGGCATGGCGCTGCTGGAGTTCGCTGAGCACCTGGGGGGTGCGGTCGGTGCTGGCGTCGTCGATCACCCAGAGCCGCAGGGCGTCAGGGGGGTACCGCAGCCGGGCGATGCCCTCCACCAGCCGGGCGATGACGGCCTGTTCGTCGCGGGCGGCCACCACCACATCAACTGCGGGCAGGGCCTGATCGCCAGCCTCGCCCCCCTCAGCTGGGGGGGCGCCCCCAGCCTGGACCTGGGAGGACGCGGCCAGATCGGGCAGCACGGGGGCGGAGCTCCGGCCGAAGGCGGGCACCAGCACCGTGCGGAAGCTGTAGCCCCCCAGCAGCAGGGCCAGGGCACTGGCCGGCAGCAGACGCCAGCCGGGTTCCAGCCAGTGGGGAGCCAGGCCGGCCGCCCCGCAGGCCATCAGGAAGAGGGCGGATTTGCCACGCCGGTTGCCGTTGGCGCTGCCGTCCGCGGCCATGGCGATCCCCGGAAGTCACCGGACTCTAAGGGGCGCCTCCAGAGGTGCCGGTCTGCAGGGCGGAGAGCGGCTGCAACTGGGTTCCTGGGTAGTAGTGCTTGAGGATCGCCGCCAGGGACCAGCCGCGGTCGGCGAGATCGATGGCGCCAGCCTGGGAGAGGCCGGCCCCGTGGCCGAAGCCCCCTCCCACGAACCGCCAGCGGCCCGCCCCCTGGGGTTCAACCACGAAAAGGGTGCTGGGCAGCTGGCGCAGGCTGCGGCGGATGGCATCCCGGCGAAGCACCTCCGCATCGGTGTCACCATCGCGAATCTCCAGCGCCAGCACCCGGCCACTGGCCCCACGCTCCAGCACGCGCACCTGGGTGGGCTGCCCCAGCCCCGGAGCCAGCGACTGCACGGCCTGCCGCAGCTGGCTGGCCTCCAGGGTGCGGGTCCAGCGGAAGCGGGGATGGTCAGCCCCGTAGAACCGGCGACTGGCCAGCAGGGCGGGCAACTGGGCGGGCGCGAGGGGAAGGGCAAAGCTGGCCACCACGGAGGCCGCCGCGTCGACGCGGGCGCCCAGGTAAGGCAGGGGCGCCCCACTCCACACCTCCTCAAAGCCGGCGGAGACGCCGCCGTTGGTGGCGTGATACACGGCGTGAATCGGCTGACCCTGCCAGGTCAGCACCTGGTGGCGCGTGCTGGCGATGGCCTGCCGCACGGCGGCGCCGGCATGGCGCGGATCGGCGTACACCTGACACTGGGTATCGGCGCAGAGGTGGTAGCCATCCACCTCGAAACGCTGGAGGTTGCGCAGAGCCCAGGTGCGGGCCAGCACCGCCTGGGCGGCGAGGGCGGCGGCGGGAGAGGCGGCGCCGATCTCGTGGGGCACCACCCCCTGCAGGTAGCGCTCCAGGGGCACCTTCTCCACCAGACTCCAGCCGCCATGGGCATCCGGCTGCAGCCGGAAGGGGCCCGCGAACACGCCGCCCTGCCAGCGCATGCCCTGAGGGGCCTCCAGCAGGAGGGGGCCGGCCAGGGTGACGGCTCTGCCGGAGCGGCGCAGCTCCAGGACGGCACGCTGGTTCACATCCCGCTCCAGGCGGCGCGGGATGCCGAGTTCAGCCGGAGGAGCAGGCGCCTCCAGGGGAGCCCACACCTCCCAGTCTTGGGGCTTGGCGATTCGCACCCGGGCACCCACCTGCTGCCAGCGACCCGCCGCCTCCGAGGCGCTCTCGTAGCTGGCAAACGGTCCGAGCACCTGGCGCCGCAGGCGCAGCGGCGGATCCACGGCCTCCGTGCGCCAGTGGAGATCCAGCCGGGGCGCTTGATAGCGGGCCCCATCGGGGGCCACGAGGGTGAGCAGTCCGCCGGCAGCACTCAACACCAGGGGAGCGGGGGGGCGCAGGTGCGCCGCCAACCCGACCCAGAGCACCGGCTGCTGGGGGTCGAGGGCCGGGGGGCGACCCACCGGCCAGTGGAGGGGATCCAGGGCGGCAGGGGGCTCTGGCGGCTCTCCGGCCTGACAGCCTCCGGCCACGAGCAGGGGAAGGGTGAAGGCCAGGCGGGCCAGCGGTCGGCGGAGGCGCACGGCGAACGCCCAGAACGGCATCACGGGCACGGGAGGGGGAGGAGCACAGGGAGGGCGGGATCCGGATCCCGATCTGGCCTGAATCCTGGGCGGAAACGCCAGGAACGGTCTGCCCCCGGCATGTTCCGAAGGAAACGCGGGGAGGGGTAACAGGGGACGTTGTAAGGTGATTGTTTGTGCCCGCGCTGGGAGAAATGCCGAAGCTCAAGACCCGCAAAGCAGCCGCAAAGCGGTTCAAGGCCACCGGCAGCGGAAAATTCATGCGCCGCCGCGCTTTCCGCAGTCACCTGCTCGATCACAAGAGCGCCAAGCGCAAGCGGTACCTCGGCACCATGGCCGTTGTCGACGAGCGCGACGCCGACAACGTCAGCGCCATGCTTCCCTACGCCTGAACCAGGCCTGCGCGCTTCACCGTCCAGACCCGAATCACCTCTGAAACCCTGCTATGGCCCGCGTCAAGAGGGGCAATGTTGCCCGCAAACGCCGTAACAAGATCCTGCGCCTGGCCCGGGGCTTCCGCGGCGGCAATGGCTCCCTGTTTCGCACGGCCAACCAGCGGGTGATGAAGGCCCTCTGCAATGCCTACCGTGACCGTCGCCGCCGCAAGCGCGACTTCCGCCGTCTGTGGATCGCCCGCATCAACGCCGCAGCCCGCATCAACGGTCTGAGCTACAGCCGTCTGATGGGCGGTCTCAAGAAAGCCGACGTGCGCCTGAATCGCAAGATGCTGGCCCAGCTGGCCGTCCTTGACCCCGGCAGCTTCGCCACCGTGGCGGGTTCCGCCCGCTCCTGACGTCACGCATCGGTAGGTCCCGTTGGACACTCTCCTGCCCCAGGCCTACCTGATCGGGCTTGTTGCCATCCTTCTGGTGGCCGCCGTCGTGGTGGGCCGCCAGATCTGGCGTGTGCGCCGTGATGAGGCCACCCTGGCCCGCCTTGATGCCAAGGGGGATCGCAGCGACGATGACGCAGCCACCCTCTATGAACTGGCCTCCGTGCAGCTGCGCAAGCGGCTCTACGGCCAGGCCGTGGACAACCTCAAGCGGGCCCTGCGCAAAGCGGAGAGCGGGCAGGAGCCTGGCGAGGCCCTGGCCCTGATCCAGAACGCCCTGGGCTTTGGCCTGGCGGCCCAGAACAATTACAAGGCGGCGATCCGCCACTACAGGGCTGCCCTGGCAGCCAAGCCCGATTACCCGGTCGCGCTGAACAACCTGGCCTACGCCCTCGAGAAGCAGAGCTGTTTCGAGGAAGCGCAGACGATCTATCGCCAGGCCCTCGAGCTCGAACCCAGCAACAAGACGGCCAAAAAGCGGCTGCAGCGGCTCGAGCGCACCGATCTCACCAAGGTGAAAGCCTCGGCCCCCTAAGCCAGAGCTGGAGCCTTTCTCCAAGGACCAGCCAAAACCCGAGCCCCATCTGTCCGTTGGGCCGGGGTTGAAGCTGGCTACAGAAAGATGATTTGTATCCGGCCCCTGGTTTGCGCCCGGCCGGTGGAGGCTCAGGTTGTGGAGGCTCAGGTGGCAGATTCTCCGCCTGAGCCCCTCAAGCTGAAGGTCACCAGAGTCCGCGCACAGGCATGCCCTGGGCCGGTGCCATAGGCTGCCTCACCATGGCAGGGCCACCATCGCCTCGGAGGTCCAGCCGTCCACCCTGGTTGGTGAGCCGCGGAGCCTGCCAGCCAGAGAGCTGCAAGCCCTGCAGACCGGAGAAGGAGCCGCCGAGTTCCAGGCCGGCGACCCCCTTGCAATCGCAGAGCACCAGCAGGTCGAGCTGATCGGATTCGGCGTTGAGATTCCCCTGCACCGGGGTGGTCACCGAACCGATGCTGATCTCGCCCCGCAGATCGACCATCTGCCCCATCGGTCGCACGGAGGCCAGCTGGAGCTGCACGGGCACCACTTCGCCGGTGTCGAACGACTGGTAGGTGCCACTCCAGCGCCGGGGAATCTCGGTGGCCAGCAGCTGGGCACGTGCGACGGGGTCAAAGGTCTCCACAGCGCTCGGGCCGACGATGCCATCGCCCACCAGAGGGGAGCCCACCGGCGGGTTGAAGGGGACGAAGGCATCGCTCCCGAGGGGAACGGCGGCCAGGGCGGCGGTGGCGGTGCAGGGCAGGGCGCTGAGCAGGAGCGCGCGAAGGGCGAGGCGGTACACGGCTTTCTGGTCGGCACGGGAAAGGCTGATGGGAGGCTAGAGCCATCTGCCCCGCGACGCCCGCCCTGCGATGGCCAGCTCCCCGACCTCCAGCGCCCTGCCCGCCACCACGGATTCCCTGGTGATCGGTGACCGCCGGTTCAGCAGCCGCCTGATGACGGGAACCGGCAAGTACCCCAGCCTCGAGGCCATGCAGGCCAGCATCGCCGCCAGCGGCTGCGACATCGTCACCGTGGCGGTGCGACGGGTGCAGACCCAGGCCGATGGCCATGTGGGCCTGATGGAGGCGATCGACTGGCAGCGCATCTGGATGCTGCCCAACACCGCCGGCTGCGCCACCGCTGAGGAGGCCATCCGGGTGGCCCGGCTGGGGCGGGAGCTGGCCAAGCTGGCCGGCCAGGAAGACAACACCTTCATCAAGCTGGAGGTGATCCCCGACACGCGGCACCTGCTGCCCGATCCGATCGGCACCCTGGAGGCCGCCGAACAGCTGGTGAAGGAGGGCTTCACCGTGCTGCCCTACATCAATGCCGATCCGCTGCTGGCCAAGCGACTGGAGGAGGCGGGCTGCGCCACGGTGATGCCCCTAGGCTCGCCGATCGGCTCGGGCCAGGGCATCCGCAACGCCGCCAACATCGCCCTGATCATCGAAAACGCCAGGGTGCCGGTGGTGGTGGACGCGGGCATCGGCGTGCCCAGCGAAGCCGCCCAGGCCATGGAGATGGGAGCCGATGCCCTGCTGATCAACAGCGCCATCGCCCTGGCCGGCGATCCGGCCGCCATGGCCCGGGCCATGGGCCAGGCCTGCGAAGCGGGACGCAGCGCACACCGGGCAGGCCGGCTGCCGGCGCGGGCCGAGGCCAGCCCGAGCTCCCCCACCACCGGCCGGGTGGGCAGCGCGCCGGGCGCATGAAGATCCATGCCGGCTGGGAGTTGACCCGTGGTCGCTCCTGGCCAGGCTCCATAGGGTGACCCGAAACCCACTCCGGAACCGGCATGCAGGTCACCGAAGAAGACGGCGGCAAGCTCAACGCCTTTGCCCGTGAACCGCGGATGGTGGTGATGGAGAAGGGAGAGCGGGCCAGCCTGGCGAGCCCCACCCTTCTGATCGGCGGCGGTGTGCTCGTGCTGCTGATGGTGGCCGTGGCCGCCGGGATCAGCCACTAGGGTCCCGGGGCTGAGGAGCCGAACGCCTGTAGTAGCTTGCGTCCCGGAGCCTGGACGCGACCTGCTGATGTTCAGGATGTTCGGAATGGGGTTGCGGCAATGAAGATCTTCGTTCTGGGTGGCGACGGCTTCTGCGGTTGGCCCTGCGCGACGAACCTGGCGGATGCCGGCCACGACGTGCTGATCGTCGACAATCTCAGCCGGCGCAAGATCGACATCGACCTGGGCGTCGAATCGCTCACCCCGATCGCCACCATCAGCGACCGCCTCAAGGCCTGGGAGCAGGTGGGTGGAAAGGCCATGCGGTTCGAGCATCTCGATATCGCCAGGGAATACGACCGGCTGCTCGAACTGCTGCGCTGCGAGCGTCCCGATGCGGTGGTGCACTTCGCCGAGCAGCGGGCCGCTCCCTACTCCATGAAGAGCAGCGCCACCAAGCGCTACACCGTCGACAACAACGTCAACGGCACCCATAACCTCCTGGCCGCCATCGTGGAGAGCGGTCTGGACGTGCACATCGTGCACCTGGGGACCATGGGGGTGTACGGCTATGGATCCCACCGTGGCGCCACTATCCCCGAGGGCTATCTCACGGTGGAAGTGCCCCAGCCGGACGGCAGCCGCTTCACGGAGAAGATCCTGCACCCGGCCGACCCAGGCAGCGTGTATCACATGACCAAGACGCTGGATCAGCTGCTTTTCTATTACTACAACAAGAACGACGGCATCCGGGTCACCGATCTGCACCAGGGGATCGTGTGGGGCACCAACACCGCCCTCACCGAAAAGGATCCCCGCCTCACCAACCGCTTCGACTACGACGGCGATTACGGCACGGTGCTCAACCGCTTCCTGATGCAGGCGGCGATCGGCTATCCCCTCAGCGTGCACGGCACCGGCGGCCAGACCCGGGCTTTCATCCACATCCGTGACTCGGTGAAGTGCGTGCAGCTGGCCCTGGAGCACCCGCCCACCGCCGGCGAGAAGGTGAAGATCTTCAACCAGATGACCGAGAGCCACCAGGTGGGCGAACTGGCGGAGAAGGTGGCCCAGCTCACCGGTGCCCAGATCAACTACCTGCCCAATCCACGCAAGGAGGCGATCGAGAACGACCTGATCGTCGACAACCGCTGCTTCATCGAGCTGGGCCTCAAGCCCACCACCCTCGATGACGGCCTGATGGCGGAGGTGGTGGATGTGGCCCGCCGCTGGGCTGACCGTTGCGATCGCAGCCGCATCCCCTGCGTGTCCGCCTGGACCAGCAAGCAGGCCGAAGCCATTCAGGCCGTCTGAGACCCGCCCGCCGTCCCCACTCCTTGAAGATCGCCTTCTTCACCGAGACCTTCCTGCCGAAGGTCGACGGGATCGTCACCCGACTGACGAAAACCGTGCAACACCTGGTGGCTGCCGGTGACGAGGTGCTGGTGTTCTGCCCGGAGGGAGCGCCGGATGTCTACATGGGCGCCCGGGTCGTCGGCGTGCCCGCCATGCCCCTGCCCCTCTATCCGGAACTGAAGCTGGCCCTACCCCGGCCGGCGGTGGCCGAAGCCCTCGACCACTTCCAGCCCGACCTGGTGCACGTGGTGAACCCGGCCGTGCTGGGCCTGGGCGGGATCTGGCTGGCCAAGACCAAGGGCTACCCGTTGGTGGCGAGCTATCACACCCACCTGCCCAAGTACCTGGAGCACTACGGGATGGGCATGCTGGAGCCCCTGCTCTGGGAGCTGCTCAAGGCCGCCCACAACCAGGCCAGGCTCAATCTCTGCACCTCCACGGCGATGGTGCAGGAGCTGAGCGAGAAGGGCATTCAGCACACGGATCTGTGGCAGCGGGGCGTGGACACCGACCTGTTCCGGCCAGAGCTGCGCAGTGATCCCATGCGCCAGCGGATGCTGGGGGGCCACAGCGACACGGGCAAATTGCTGCTCTACATCGGCCGGCTCTCGGCCGAGAAGCAGATCGAGCGGATCCGGCCCGTGCTGGAAGCCATCCCCGATGCCCGTCTCGCCCTGGTGGGCGACGGTCCCCACCGCCAGCAGCTGGAGAACCATTTCCGGGGTCTGCCGGCCACCTTCGTGGGCTATCTGGCCGGGGAAGAGCTCGCCAGTGCCTATGCCAGCGGTGATGCCTTCGTCTTTCCCTCCAGCACCGAAACCCTGGGGTTGGTGCTGCTCGAGGCGATGGCCGCCGGCTGCCCGGTGGTGGGGGCCCGGCGAGGCGGCATCCCCGACATCGTCACCGACGGCGTGAACGGCTGTCTCTATGAACCGGATGGCAGCGATGGAGGAGCCGCCAGTCTCACGGCCGCGGTGGAGCGACTGCTGGGCGACCCCCAGGAGCGGCAGGCCCTGCGGCAGGCCGCGCGCTCGGAGGCGGAGCAATGGGGCTGGGCAGGCGCGACGGCACAGCTGCAGCGCTACTACAGCGCCGTGCTGAGCGCGGGTCGGCCCGCCCTCGTCGCCTGAGGAGCCGGCGGGGCCGCCGGGGCCGGAAGCCAGGCCAACCCGGTCCCATCTCGCCGCTCACTTCTCGCTGCGGAGATCGCCGCGGAACCAGGTTCTCATCAGCTGCCTGGCCATCGGGGCGGCCACCGTGCCGCCGTAGCCGCCCGAGTTCTCCCCGAAGGCAATGACCACCAGGGTGGGCTTGTCGGCAGAGGCGTAGCCGCCGAACCAGGCGTGCACGGCACGCGGTGGATCCTCTGC
>Ga0194119_10002073_pt1 | contig 34998 bp, 33 predicted proteins | sample TA2MahC100mmetaG_FD_148620 | JGI IMG/M metagenome (GOLD analysis project Ga0194119, IMG submission 148620) | Freshwater microbial communities from Lake Tanganyika, Tanzania - TA2015018 Mahale Deep Cast 100m | ecosystem: Environmental > Aquatic > Freshwater > Lake | place: Tanzania: Lake...
CAAGCCTCGCCGAGGACACCTGACCTATTAAACCAGCAGATTACCCAGCAGACTGCGATTCAGGCGAAAACTGAAGTCGAACTACTTCACCCACTGCGCCCGGTGCGCCTAATTCCTGATTGTTATAGGTGATAGAGATTGCTCCTGCATTACCCACGATGAGAGAAATCAATTGATCATCAAAAAGGGTCTGTGACTGTCCGTTACTTATTTTGCCTTCGAAAATTGTTGCACCATTCGCACCCTCAGCCTTGACCCAAGAGAGACCATTCTCGGCTCGCAAAATGAGAGTGACACCGTTTGTGGCCGCCGCAACTGGACCGGCTTCTTCTGTCGATTGCTTCGAATCCTCGACTACACGAGCAATCAATGAATCGTCGCTACCAGTGTTGATTAATCCAGGAACAATCTGGAAACCAAGAATCGCAAAGGCGACTACGCCCGCAGCAATACCAAAGAGTCGCCACGTTGGACGATCGCGCTCCACGCTTGTCGTTACATTGTTCTCTTGAAGGAGTGAACTCATCGATGCTTCCATCTCAGATTGAGTTACATCGAAAGCCGCAAGTAAAGAATTTTCGTCGACCCGATAGATTCGGGCGAGAGCTCTAATGTGTCCACGCGCATAGGCTTTGCCACCAGATGAATGGGTTCGCTCTGCTTCAAGATCCTGTATGAGTCGTTCGCGTACGCGAGTGCGCTCGGCAACGTGTGAGAGAGATAACCCGCTCTCTAGACGTGCGGCCTTGAGTTGATTGCCATATGACATGGACAGGACTTTCTCGCGTTGGGGAGGGAGAAGGGTAAAGCACCAGAAGTGGTCGGTACAAGGTCAGATGCCTTTCCCCACCCAATCCAACCTCTAAATCGGTGCGAGAACCGGGGTGAATCCTCTAGCCGACGGGACTAAAGCCCTACCCAACTGAGCGGATAACCCAAGAATGGAATTATCACGACCATCTTGCCATTCACATCATCGAGACCAAGACGAAAGAGGGTTCCACCGATTTGCACGTCGAGTGAACCATCGACTACACCTCGGACAATTCCAAGCGCTGGCCCATTCTCAGGAACAGCCACCACCACTTTGTCGTCCAGCGAATAGTTATCCGTCACTCTATAGATTGCAATACTCGACTCCGCAGAACCTAAAGCGTGTTCCATACCAGATTGCGGATGAGTCACGCGGATTCCAAGCGCGAAGAGAATCACGAGGGCAACGACCACCCCAATAGCAACTTTCCCACGCCGCGTTAACACTTGGCTCTCCTCACCTCGCTCCTGCTGCATACGCAACAGAGCAACGATCGGTCCAAATTCTAACTTCTACTTCCTACGCTTCTTGGTATTGCCCCGCTTCGAAGCAGGTCTTTTCTTCGCCTTACTCGCGCTTGAGCTCGATCCAGAGCGCCTCTTTCCAACTCTCTGACCCTTTTTCGCGCCCTTCCTACCCTTACTCGCACCAGATCTCGACTTCTCGGTAACGCGACGAACCTTTCCTTTTGCAGGGATCGCAATCTCTTCAGATTGTCGCTCGAATTCCTTAGTGGTGCTATCCATTAATTCATCAAGCCAACTCTTTATATCTTCCGACTCCTCGATGAGTGGAGCTCTGCGACTGGCCTTTGGCTTTGAAGAATCCTTCTCCTTAGCGCTGAGATCTTCTTTCAGGTTATCGAGAGCCTCGCGTTCTTTTTCTGCAATGAAGGCATCGAGTTCATCGAGAGCTGGATCTTTCTTCTTGGATACAAAGAGCGATTTGAAGAAATTCAATGCTACTCCAAGAAATTTGTTCTGAGGTTTCTTTTCTTCACTCCCTGATGGAGCTGAATCCTTATTCACTGGCTGCGACGCTTCTTCTGTGGAGCTAACGCCAAGCATTAAACGATTGGTTCGCGAGTCGGGTCGCCCAGTTCCTCGCCATGTAGCAACTTCGATAACCGTACCTTGAGCGATGTTGCCAACAACGAGTTTCTGCCCATCCGGTAAGTCGATTACGAGCGGCGAATCTTGTGAAGGCAGGGGTATTGTGGATATGGCGGGCTCCTGCGCCTCAATCTTCTTCTTTGCCATGCTCGCCTCCGGGGAATTGAGAAATCAAGCGGACCAAAGTCTAACTTCTACGGTGCGATCTGGAAACCGATGTTCTCATCGATATCTGCCGTATAGAGCTCTGCGAAGGTAACCGTGCTTCCCGTTCTTCTTACCGTACAACTCATCGTATAGACCCCTGATCCTGTCACGGTGGGATTTGATGACGCGAGAGTCACGGTATTGGTGTCGCCCGCCATTCCTGTAATCGCGGAATCAGTGGTGCAATCTATGTAATCGCGGTTTGACCCTGATGCATAGCGATATGGCGGCGTGGGGTTCGCACCTATTGTGGGCGTATCTGATTTAACAGGAAAGAAGACGCTTATCCGTCGCGTATTACATGCGCTAGCAAGATCATTCATGTTGATCTTTCGAAGTATGAATCCATTGCTGACGAAGAGGGAGCTGAAGTCCACGGTGAGATTCGAATCGCAGGCGCCCAATGAAATCTGCCCTGTGCCGTTAATGCTTGTTCCGCCACCGACCGTTCCTGCAGCGCCTTGCGCTCCTGTCGCTCCGGTTGCTCCTGTCGCTCCGGTTGCTCCTGCAACTCCAGCTGCACCACGTTCACCGTTACAAAGAAAGGTCACAACACCTGAACCATCCGTTATCTGCGTCCCTCCGTTAGGACAATTTGTCGATCCGATCGCTAGTTGCACAGTCACAACCGATTGCCCCGGAGTCCCCGGTAGTCCTTGAAGACCCTGTGCACCCGTAGCCCCAGCCGGCCCTTGTGGACCAGGTGCGCCATCATTTCCATTCAAGCCCGCGGCGCCATCTCTTCCGCGCACACCTGCAGGACCTGGCTCTCCTTCCGGCCCAACAAGTAGTGAGAGAACTTGATTGAGTCCAGTTCCACTTAGTTGTTGATTTCCAAGAAAGAAACTCCGAATTCGATTATTAGTTTCAGCGTACGAGACTCCCGCGCCGGTCAAAGTCATAACAAGTAGAAAGAGGGCAAGGCGTTTCACAATCTACTCCCCTCTTCGGTAGCGAATTCATCTAGCGACCTGTCGCGATCAACTACATCCCACAACGCACAATACAGAGAATGCACGAGAACTGGAATCACTCCAATAATCAAGAAGAGTCGCGATCGCTCCAAGACTTCGAATGGCATATCTTGCAGAGCGGTGAAAATCCCATAGGCGAATGCAGTAACGATCAATGCCTCCACAAGTGCTGAACGAGGCACTTTCCTCAACCAAGAGAGTTTTGGACCAGTGAATCGAACTAGGAGAAGGGCATACGGCGCTACTAGTGCAATACCCAAGGCAAGAGCAGAAATCCAATCTCTGACCCAGATATAAATTGTTCCAACAAAGAAAAGTGCAAGGAACCCGGTGGTCTTGCCCGCAATCACTCGGCCCACCGTTTTAGAATCCATAGTCAAAGAACTACGTGCGGTTGAAGATTCAAGCGAGCTTCGTAGTTGAAGTCTCAAAAGGGTTGCCGCTGCAAAAGCAGCAGAGAGCAGCCACGAGGTCGCTCTTGGCTCTGCGACCGCGACCACAAGGCTCAGCACAAGAATTTGAGTCGCATGGAAGACCATTCCTGCTATCAAGGATGCAAGAACTCTTCCTTGCCAGTTCTCGGATTCTCGTGATCTCTCACTCAAATCGTCAGAGCTATCCCTCTTCTCATGAAGAAGGTCCATGATTGATGCCAATGCGTAAGAACCAAACCAGCCAAGACCAAGAGCGAGAAGTACCATCACTTCTCTCAGTGAAACCACATCACCAAAGATGAGATGTGAGAAGACGAGTCCCGTAAATGCAATGATTGCGGAATAGAGATCAATCAAAGCAATCATCGCGCCGAGCAAGAGCCAGAGCCAGGATGCTTTACCAAGACCGCCTTCGCGAAGGATTTGAATACCTAGCGCCCCACCAATAAGAAGGCTCAAGATCGGGAATGCGCTCCAAAGGAAATGTGATCGCAAGCGAATCCATCCGCCCTCTCTTCTCAAAAGGAGTTGAAAGAGTGATGGCTCAAGATTGCCAGTTGCCTTCTCGCGAAGGCGATGCAACGTAGCCAATCGTGGCGGAATGATATCCAGATCTAAGTCATCGAATTCTGGCACTCTTACCAGGCCATATTTTCTGATTCGCATCACGGCAAAAGACGCTGTCACAAAGACGTAGGCAAGGAAGACTAAAAGCAACTCGAAAGGAATCTGTGTGACCTCAAAGTAAGAGAGGCCAACGATAGTTACACCCGCAACTATTGAGCCTGGAATGCCAATCCCAGTGGCTCTAACTGCATATGCACCAATCGGAAAGTCATTGGGGATAGAGGTCGAATAGACCTTAAATCCGTTGGCGCTGATATCACTCTCTCGGAAATCAAGAACTTTCTCATTTGCTTCATTGATGAGTTCTATTTTCCACTGATTCTCTACATTGCCACCTAGGACCAAATTTTGTTCTTTGCCACGCTCCCAGGTGAGGAGTGGAATATCAAGTGCCTTCGCCGATACTGGGATAAAGATAAAAGTAAAGGCGAGAAGGATGAGTGCGAAAGATCTACTTGACTTCATCATCGCCTCGAAGCGCATCCATCACTAGCCAGAAACCAAAGATACTTGGGATGATTATAAAAAGTGCGCGCGGAGAGAGAAGCAAGCCAAGAAAAGGAATAACGAATATTACAACGCCATCAATGTCACCGAGTTTAGGACGCTGAACATCGGGGCTGGGGTTGCTATCTCCCTTGACTAGAAACCCGTTGACCGGGTCACCCTCAATAATCCTGTGTGAGAAGGTTCCGACTGGTGCGCCATCGAACCTTCTGGCTGTATATGAAACTACATCTCCAATCTTCGGCATCAGACGTTCAGGCGAAGTTGTAAGAATCAAATCTCCTGGATCGATTGCTGGCGACATAGATTCTGTGAGAACAATCCTGGCACGAACGACATCCGTAAAAGATAGGGCCGAGAAGGCAATCAAAATTGATGCGAGGACATAACCAGCCGCAATTGCGATGCTTCTAAGTTTTTGTAGAGACTTCTCTTTGCCAGTGACAACTCGTTCTGGCGGCGTTGCTACAAAGTACTTTGCTTTTGTTTCCACAATCTTATTCGGGCGAATGAGCGAAGTCCGTTCACCTTCACCACTAGAGACAGTGACCAGGACGTTGCATGGATCATTGGTCTCCTGACCCTCGATGAAGAGGTCTATCCCAGCATCATCAGGAAAGACGCGCACGCGTTGATAACTAGACATTTTGCAGTGTCATTAGCTGCCAGTTTTGACAGTCTCAAGAGTCACCTTTGACACATTTCTCGCATCAATAATCTGACCGCTATCAATTTCGTCAGGATCTAGAACCACTTCAAACGTAGCCGAGTTTGTGGTGGCAGTATCCGCCTCAATCCACACATATCCATTTCCAACTTGAGAGAATTGCTTTCCAGCACTGTAAGAGATTCGTGCGTAGTCATAGAAGACAGTACCGGAATCGCTATTCGTGAGATTTGCTGCTGCGGTACCCGATGTCGAAGAGAAGACTCTCAAAACGAAGTCGCTGCCTATGCAGGCATCAGATATTCCTGCGACTTCTATTGAATCAACAGTGAACATCGCCGCCGTATCCGAGAGATTCACATAACCGCTATAAGGCGTGACAGTTACTTCTTCATCGCAAGTGATGGTTGTAGCGGAACCTTGGCCAAATTCAACCGATCCACTTCCAGCATTTATGTTTATCTGTGCGGCAACCGTCATGCTGATACCGGCCAGGGCGCTGAGTGCGCCCAGGCCAAGGAGACCCTTGAGGAAAGGGTGTTTTCCCTTAGGGCGTTTCGGCCCTTCGAGATTCAAAATCTCCATGTATCAGACTCCAACGATTACTGACATTGAGGCATTTCTTGCGTCAAGAAGATACGCAAGAGGACTGACTCAGCTTTGCTGGTCAGTTCAAGAAGGAAAGCCAAGGGTTACTTAGCTTCCTTGCGATTCAACCGTGACTTTATAAACGCTTCCCGCAGTAGTGATCGGGGTGTCGAAAGTCAGGATAAATCCTGTGCCGCTTGTCGAAATCGAAGGCTTATTTGTGCCCATGCTGCTCACCGAGAAGGTGTCAGTAATGGCAACAGTCACCGCTGTGTACGACTCAGAGCCTGCACCATAACCATGGTAGTTCGCTCGAGTAGTACCAGAGTCATATGAGTTGATTACAAATGACTTTCCGCGGCAGCCCGAAGTTGTGGTGTCGACGTTCGTAAAGGTGATACCCGAAAGATAGAAGGTACCCGCCGTGTCCGAAGAGTTTGTAAAGCTTGATCTCGGTATGACTGAAATTGAACTATCACAAGCCGCTGCCGCAGCGAGACCTTGACCGAATTCAACCGGTCCCGAGTTGATGGTGATATTGGCAGCGAGAGTTGAACCAAGCGCTGCAAATACACCCATCACAGTGATTCCGAGAATTACTCGGAATGATTTCTTTTGTTTCAAAGGCGCTCGCGAAGAGCCTTCGAACTTAAGTATTTCCATTTTTATGTTTTCCTCTTCTGTCAGTTGTTTGCAAACATTGGTAGTACAGGATCGTTAACCCTCTTGGCTTAGAGGAATCTCAATCCATGCACTGATTCAACCAAAAAATAAGAGAAATATCTAGAGATTTTGCGAATGAATTTGCTTGGCATTAAATGCGAGCATGGTAGAAAACAAAATTGCGACAGACCTCAAAAAGCTGACGAATCAATCAAAACAAAAAAAGAATTACATATCAACTATTCATAGGCTTCGGATTATTCATAGTCTCAACAGTTGTTCTTCCAACTGACTCTCCATTGACGTTCACTACCTGCGCGGTTGGATCAAGGTAGAAAGTGACATCTGCCGACTGAGGCGTTAAGACACTTCCATCGTAAATAGAAGTTCCAGAGACTGAAACGGCAACACTCGCATTTACTGTTCCTGTTATCACTTGGCCGCCGCCAGTTAGATAAGTGAGACGTAGAGCAACTGGGTCGCTGCTACTCACCGGCGCATCGCTGTTTGGCAGGATTACCTGGAGAACTTTCGCATCGACTGCTCCACCAATTTGAATCTCTTGCCCGTTCACATCAATGAGTCGAACTCGAAGTTTCTTATCTCGACATGTTAGAAGATCGAGATTCGAAACAGTTACCGATTTGATTCGGAAGAAACCGAAAGAAGAGTCACTTGGTTGAGGCGATGAATGCCATTCTTGACTAAGAGCTACATAAACAACTTCGTCACATGCCACCGCTTGCTGAGAACCCTGTCCGAACTCGAGCGTTCCACTGCCGACAGTCACGCTCGCTGCAAAAGTAGAGAGAAGAAATGGAACAAAAGCGATAACGGCTGTTCCGAAAAGTATTTTCGATCTATGACGCCTTGCGCCACCAAAACCCGTGCGCACTCGCCCGCTCAGCGGCGACTGCAACATGGACATGAGAATCCTCATCTTCAGCACACGGGGTCACCCCAATTGGGGTGATTTGTACGAAAATCTATCGGAGAATGGGTACTCGTGACAACCACTCGGTATTGAGAAAGTGGCCTCGAGGGCCATCAAATCGTTCAGCGGTTGAGCTCTAGCCTACCCTTTTTCGTCTCAAGTCCGACTCCAAGAGCCTCAATCGCCACTTGGCGCGTGGTACCAGAGCCACAGAACTCGCTCTCAGTCGTTAGGTCACTCACAGAGGTCAAGGAGAGCGAGAAGGTCTTTCCGACCACCCTCCCACTATTGGCCCAAACCCGAAGCCCGCCCGACCCATTGACGATTCCCAGGATTTGAGCCGCGCTTCCCGAAATTCGAAGCGCCCCGGTCAAGTCTCCGTCGACCAAGTAACTCTCGTCATCCACATCGTCAACGAAACCCTTATTTGCACCATCGAAGCGAAGTCCCACACCAGAAAGACATGCCAAGAGCGTCCCCTCTCCTGATAGATCGATGAGGGGCAGCAACGCGGTGACCGAACGTGGGTCGATCTTGATCCTTGATGGGATACGTAGGTTCGTGGACTGAACTTCTTTCGCACGAGCCTTTTCTTTTGGTGCAATCGTCTGAGTTTCAGTAGTGCTGTAAGTGACTACTTGAGTCTCCCCTGGCGTCACCGCAGAGTTATCACCACCCGTGCCCCCTGACTCAGAAGTGTCGTCTACAACCACCACGGTTTCACTATCACTTACGGAAGGGGCGAGGATTTCATTTGGTGGTGGTGTTGCTTCATCCGCCAAAGTTGGAATCAACTGCGTCACCGCGAGGGCCGCCAGAGAAAGTCCAGCGATGCGAAGAATCCATCTGGATCCTCGACTCTGATTTCTTACCCACAGAGGAATATGTTCACTCAGATGGATTAACCGCTCGACTAAGAAGGAGAACGGTCGCAACATGCACAGATTCTTCCATCATTGGGCGAGCAAGGGCAAGAAAGTACGAGTCTCCCTCAGACTGCTGACTGCGAGTGGGCTCATGGGGTAGTTTCGGGCTATGGCAAAGAAGCGCCGAAATGATGGATCCTTACTGCTCACGACCAAACTTGAAGAGTGGTCATCTCGGCATAAGGTCATCGACGACTCCTACGTCGCGGGGCTACGCATCGCTTTGCGCGAACAGAAGAATCTTCCGCTCTGGGCCGATCTCAATCCCGTCGATTACCTCCCTCGCCCCGAGACGAAAGGTGACGGCGGAATTTCAGCATGGACTCGAAGGCTCTCGATTCTCCGAGGAGTACTGCTCTTCGCTCCAGTTGCGCTGACATGGTTCGCGGTCGGTCAAGCATCAGATGGCTTCTCCCGATATATCGATGAGAACCCCGCGGCTATCGTTAACTTCTTAGAATTTTGGCAAGATGGATACGGCTACATCGCAGAAGAGTGGACTTTGACTCGAATTGCATTCTTGGACTTCCTCATTATTGCTCTCGTCATCGTGCTAACAGTGGTCGTGGCCTCGCTAACAAGACGCACGCAAGATATGAGGAACAAGGAGATTCTCGCTCTTGATGCCGAGCGATTTGAACTTGCACTCGAGTTGAGTGAATATCTCTTCGATAAGAGAGCGATCACTCCGCTCACCATGCGCGATTCACTTGCGAAATCGGTTCAAGATTTATCGAATAGCACGAAATCACTCCTTGAGATTGCCAAGAGTCTAGAAAAGACGACAAAAGCAATGCCTTCAAACACTGAGATTCTCAAAGAGGTTCGCAAACTCAAGCCTTCATTCTCATTTGACTGGGATAAATGAGACGCGAACGGCTAACTTCCGACGCGCAGGAAGAGAACACCGCAGATCAAGCAGGATGGATGTATGCCGATCTTCTTCTAGCGTTGATGGTGATCTTTCTGGCCACTATTTCTTTCGTCCCTCAATTTCTCGATACTCGAAGTCCTACTGGATCAGGTATAGGTAATAGTTCCCAACAAGGTGCTGGCGGCATAGGCATCGGAAGTGGCACTACAAATAGTGGTGCGTCTGCTCAATCGAATAGCGGAATACCTGCCGCTGAATACACATTCGATCAAGGACTGGCTCTCTTGTACGAAGACTTCGACCTCAATCGCTTTGTAGCCGATGTTGAACGGTTCGGAACTCAGGAGAATCTTGGCGAAAACTTTGAAATAGTCTTTGCCCAGATTACTGGTGGATTTGATGAAAAAACCGAATCGGCAGAGAAAGGAACTTTGCGCGCAATAGCCTTCAGCATCAAAATGAAGGAGAGTGGCCTTGAGTACCTGGCAAACACCTCGACCGCAATCCGTTCGAGTTCCGATGTCCCACAAAGCAAAGTTTTGGTGCGCTTCACCTTTACAAAGAAATGAGTACTTCCTCGAAGGTTTTTTAGCCCCGGATCGTTTCCATCACCGAAGCAAGGTCTTCTGGTTTAACAAGAACTACTCGAGCCTTGGAACCCTCCGATGGCCCGACTATTCCTCGACTCTCCATGAGATCCATCAAGCGCCCAGCCTTTGCGAAACCGATTCGAAGTTTGCGTTGCAACATCGAAGTAGACCCGAACTGGGTAGAGACAACTAGTTCTACAGCAGCGAGAAGATCATCCATATCATCGCCAATATCTTCATCAACCATCTTCTTTATTTGAGCGACCGTGAGGACATCTTCGCGATATACCGGCGCCAACTCCCCTTTGACATGGGATACAACTGCCTTGATCTCGGTTTCAGAGATATAAGCGCCCTGAATCCGAATCGGCTTACTTGCACCCATCGGCAAAAAGAGCCCGTCACCTTGTCCTACTAACTTCTCTGCACCTGGGGAGTCGAGGATGACTCGAGAATCAGCAAGGCTCGATGTCGCAAAGGAGAGACGCGATGGAACGTTTGCCTTGATCAAACCAGTGACGATGTCGACGCTTGGCCGTTGCGTGGCAATGACCAAATGGATTCCTGCAGCGCGGGCTAGCTGTGTGATTCGAACAATCGAATCTTCTACCTCTTTAGCGGCCACCATCATCAAATCTGCCAGCTCATCCACAATGACAAGTAGGTAGGGATATGGCTCAAGGGGGCGTTCTGCGTTAGCGGGAGCAGTCAACTTTCCAGAGCGAACCGCTCTATTGAAATCATCAATATGTCGGAATCCGTAGTTAGAGAGATCGTCGTAGCGAATATCCATCTCACGAACTACCCAGGCAAGTGAATCAGCTGCCTTCTTGGGATGAGTGATGATGGGAGTGATCAAATGCGGAATTCCCTCATAAGAATTGAGCTCAACTCGCTTGGGATCAATGAGAATCATTCGGACATCATTAGGTGTGGCCCTCATCAAAATCGAGGTTACGAGGGAGTTGATCATTGAAGATTTGCCGGCGCCCGTTGCGCCAGCAACGAGCAAGTGAGGCATTTTCGCAAGGTTTGCACAGATAAATGTTCCCTCGACATCCTTACCGAGAGCGACCAACATCGGGTGGTGATCATTTCCTGCAACTGAGGAACGAAGTACATCCCCCAGAGCCACTATCTCTCGATCGGTATTGGGGATCTCAATACCAACAGCTGATTTACCAGGAATTGGGGAGAGGATTCGAACATCAGGACTTGCGACGACATAGGCGATGTTCTTTGCTAAAGCAGTAATCGCTTCAACTTTAACCCCATCACCAAGTTCCACCTCATACCGTGTGACAGTGGGTCCGCGCATAAAGCCCGTGACTTCACAGTCAATATCGAATTGATGGAAGACATCGCGTAGTGCAGCAACCACATCCTCGTTAGCTTTGCTCTTGCCTTTACTGGGCGGCCCCTGTCTCAGCAGATCCATGCTTGGAAGTTGGTAATCATCCTCGGGAGTGAGTACCAGCTGGACTGGTCGTAGTGGCTTTTTTGCCTCGGACTCGGGCGTGAATTCACGAGGGAGTTCGACCTCTTGAGAAAACTCGTCATCAAATTCTTCCTCGTCGATCTCAGAACCCTCGAACTCTTCGATTTCTTCTAATTGCTTGACGAGTGGAGTTTCAAAGGGCGGGGTATCGGCGATTTCGATTTCCTCTCGAGCTTCTCGACGCTCTTGAACTTTCTCTTTGGTACCCGTGACAAAGTTAGAGATCCATCGCCAAATTGACGAGACTGGTGTTCCGGTCACTATCAAGATCCCAAACATAAAGAGAAGAATTAGAATCGGATAAGCGAGTGGGATAGTGACGAGGGCGACGAGCGGCGTCGATATTGCGAATCCAAGCCATCCTCCACCTGCCTGAAGTGAGGATGAATCCGTTCCTATCGAGCCATTGATGATATGAATCAAGCCAGTTGATGAAAAGATCAAAGTGAAAGAGCCAAAAATCAACCTCGGTGGAAATCTCTCACCTGCGGCAGTTTTGAAGAGTCGAAACGAGAGATAAGCAAAGACGAGTGGTGTAAGCACAGCGACCCGACCGAATAAACCAAAGAAGAGGTCATGAAGAAACCGACCAAATAGATTGTCAAGGCTCCACCAGGTAGTCGCTACAGCCAAAAGCATCACGATCAAAAGAAGTAGTGCTATCCCGTCGCGTCGATGCTCGACATCCATGTCCTTTGCCGAACGAGATATAACCCTGACTGCGCCACCGACAGTCTTAGCTATGCCACGCCAAATAGCCCCCATGACGCCTGCCAGCACCGGGAGGAATCCAGTCTTTTTTTTCTTGGCCATGACCGATAAACCCTAAGACAAAGTCTGCGCGGCCTGGAAAAGGCGCGCCGTCACACTTCGATGACAACGGGCACGATCATCGGACGACGGCGATGTTCTTCGCCCACCCAACTTCCTACAGTCTTTCTAACAATCTGCGAAAGTTGATGCGTGCCATTGATTCCTTCGCTCACTGCTTTTCCTAATGCAGATTCGATTCGCCCAGTAACTTCATCGAACAACCTCTGATTCTCTGTAAATCCCCTCGCGTGAATATCGGGGCCAGCCACTATTCGTCCATTCTGCGAATCGATAACCACGATGACTGAGATGAAACCTTCTTCGCCAAGAACGCGACGATCTTTGAGTGATGCTTCGGTTATCTCACCGATTGTTTGACCATCAACATAGACATAACCGCATGGCACGGCACCGACAACTTTTGCAACCCCTGCTTCAAGGTCAATCGCAACGCCATTCTCTATTACCATCGCGTTCTTTGCTGGAACGCCGCATTTGATTGCAAGATCTGCGTTGGCACGCATATGTCGCCACTCGCCGTGAACTGGGACGACATTCTTCGGCTTCACTAGGTTGTAGCAGTACATCAACTCTCCTGCTGCAGAGTGACCCGAGACGTGAACCAGAGCATTTCCCTTATGAACTACACGTGCGCCAAATCTGGTGAGCTCGTTGATGACTCGATAGACCGAATTCTCATTACCAGGTATTAGTGATGACGCGAAGATGACTGTGTCGCCCTCCCCTACTCGAATCTGGTGATCACCATTTGCCATGCGAGAGAGTGCAGCAAGGGGTTCTCCTTGCGATCCGGTACAAATGAGAACGACATTGTCCCCATGCTTCTCAAGATCTTTCTCATCAATCATCACATGTGGCGGGATATGTAGGTATCCAAGTTCATCAGCGATTCCCATGTTCTTCACCATGGAGCGACCGATAAAAACCACTTTTCGCTGATGTTCGGCGGCTATATCAATCACCTGTTGGATGCGGTGCACATGTGAAGCGAAGGAAGCAACGATGACTCGTTTCTTTGTGCTTGCTACAACACGATCGAGTATTGGCATGATCTCGCGCTCTGAGATGGTGAAGCCAGGTATATCGGCATTAGTCGAATCGACGAAGAATAGATCGACACCTTCTCTTCCTAGTCGCGAAAAGGCCTCAAGATCCGTCACTCGCCCATCCAGTGGGAGTTGGTCCATCTTGAAATCACCAGTATGAAGGAAGGTTCCCGCATCAGTCCTTACCGCGACCGCCAGGGCATCAGGAATCGAGTGATTGACAGCGATGTACTCAAGATCGAAGCCACCGACTTTCTCACGAACCCCCTCTTTCACGATTCGAAGATCTGCTTTGATCCGACGCTCTTTCAACTTTGTCGCGAGAAAAGCAATTGTTAGCTGCGAGCCGATGATCGGGATATCTGCTTTCTCCTTGAGCAGGTAGGGAACCGCTCCGATATGGTCTTCATGACCGTGGGTCAAGAAAATTGCCACGATGTCATTCATTCGGTGCCGAAGCGATGACCAATCTGGAAGTATCAGATCTATTCCCGGTTGATTCTCTTCCGGAAAGAGCACACCGCAATCGATAATCAAGATCTTTCCGCGATATTCAATAGCAGCCATATTTCGGCCAACTTCACCGAGGCCACCTAGCGGAATGAATCGAAGCGCACCATCCTTCAGTCGAGGTGGTGCACCAAGGTTTGGATGCGGATGGTTCATAGGTTTTGGATTCTTATCTAGTTACTTAAAGGCATCTAGATCTTGATTGATCCCGCACGAAGATCCTCACGAAGTTGTGAGATCTGTTCGGATGTCGCATCGACCAGTGGCAATCGCACTTTTCCTCCAGGAAGGCCCATCAGATTGAGCGCGGCTTTGGTCAAGATCGCGCCTTGAGTGCGGAAAGTTCCGGTAAATACCGGAAGCAACTCATGGTGGATCGTTTGAGCAGCAGCAATGTCACCTTTGAACCAAGAATCAAGCATCGCGCGAAGGCGAGCGCCAACAGTGTGACCACAGACAGAGACGAAACCAACGCCACCGATTGCAAGGAAAGTGAGATTGAGAATGTCATCACCAGAGTAGACCGGAATTCCCGATCGCTTTATCACCCAGGATGTCGAGGCTAGGTCTCCTTTGGCATCTTTCAGTGCGACGATCTTTGGATTCTCTGCGAGTCGAACAATGGTCTCACTCTCGATTGCCACACCAGTTCGCCCAGGAATGTCATAGAGCATCACGGGAAGGTCAGTTGCGCTAGCCATGGCATTGAAATGTGCGAATATTCCTGCCTGTGGTGGCTTATTGTAATAAGGCGTGACGACAAGTAACCCATCGGCACCTGCTTTCGCAGCCATTCGTGCCTGCTCAATCGAGTGCGACGTCTCGTTGTTTCCTGCGCCTGCGACAATCTTGAGTCGCCCACCTGTCGCATTTTTGACGACCTTGATTATCTCTATCTTCTCTTCATCACTCGTCGTCGGAGCTTCTCCGGTTGTTCCGTTGACAACAATGCCGTCGTGGCCGGTTGATTCGAGATGTGCCGCAAGTTTCTCGACTCCTTGCCAATCGATTGTTAGGTCATCCTTAAAAGGTGTGACCATAGCGGTGAGAAGGCGACCGAATGGCGGACGGATCTCGAAAGGCGAGCTCATAAGGCTAAGGTTACTAGGTGTCGAGAGATCGCCACGGGCGGGCGATCAGAGGAGTCGATTTAAGGGGCTACTCGTCCAGACTTTTGAAATGCCGAGTAGGTCAAGGGCATCAACTGCGCGAAATGGGACTCCATCTTCTCCGCCACCATCTCTATTTCACGTTGCGGGTAACTTGGAAAGTGGGAACCTTCACGCGAGGTTCGAAGTGAGAGGAAATTCATCAAGGCTCTCGCATTCATCGTGACATACATTGATGAGTAGAGCGCGACCGGCAAGACAGCGCGTGCGACCTCTCGTGCGATTCCAGCATCGAGCATTTTCTTATAACTCTCGTAGGACTTGATGTAACTCTCCTTCATGGCAGCGACCATCAAATCGAATTGCTCACTCGTTCCGTCGATGAACTCGTAAGCACCAGTCTTTCCGATTTGCACCAGCTTTCGATCTTTGTTCGGCACGTAAAAGACTGGACGAAGCTCTCGGTAACGGCCGCTCTCTTCGTTATAGGAAGCGATTCGATGTCGCATGAACTCACGAAAGACAAGGATGGGTGCCGAGATGAAGAAGGTCATCGAAGTATGTTCGAAGGGTGAGCCATGACGCTCGCGAGCCAAGTAATTGATCAACCCGGCAGAACGAGAGGGATCAGCATCAATCTCTGCCAGTGACTGCTCTCCTGCGGTAGAGACGCGCGCAGCCCAGATGACGTCGGCATCATTAGCGCTTGCTTTGACCAATTCGACTGTCACATCGTCGCGAAAGATGATTTCGTTAGCTTCACTCACGCGCCAGACCTTATCTAAAGTACTGATATCTCTTTGCCATAGGGCAGAATCTCCGCGTGTCATCTCCTATCTTCCGCCAATCCATGGGAGTTGCGATTCCAGTAGGTATCTACGGAGCAGCCTTCGGCGCGGCCGGAATTGCAGCGGGCCTCTCTATCTGGCAAACCAGTGCGCTCTCACTCCTTCTATTCTCTGGTGCATCACAGTTTGCAATCGTTGGCGTTATCGGTGCGGGCGGAACTCTCATTGCGGCAATTCTCGCTGGCGTTCTCTTGGGATTACGTAATGGTTTCTACGCCCTTCGAATGGCGCCACTTCTTGGAACTTCTGGGATTAAGCGAATCGTTGCCTCCCACATCACAATCGATGAATCCACTCTCGTTGCTCTCGCGCAAGATCAAAGCGACCAGGACCGAGTCCGTCAAGGATTTTGGTTTACAGGTCTTGGCGTCTTCTTCTTCTGGAATCTCTTCACCCTCGTTGGCGCATTCGGCGCATCCCTCTTGGATGACCCATCGAAGTGGGGCCTTGATAGCGCTGTTCCCGCCGCATTTCTTGCACTGCTCTGGCCCCAACTCACCACAACAAGGCTTCGAGTCATCGCACTCATCGCGATGGCCACGGCACTTCTTCTCTCACCTTTCCTCTCCCCTGGTCTTCCAATTATCTCGGTCGTAGTCATCGCATTCATTGCCGGGTGGCGGGCCCGATGACTACTAACAGCATCTGGCTAACGATTCTGATTTCGAGTGCACTGATATTTATTGCTCGTATCATCGGATATAACGTTCCGAGTTCGATACTTGCGAAGGAACGTCTTCAACGAATAACGACCCTGATTCCGATCGTTCTATTAGCCGCTCTTGTTGGTTCACAGACCATGGTAAAAAGTGGTGAAGTGGTCATCGATCATCGTCTTGCCGGTCTACTTGCTGGTGCCATTGCGCTACGACTCAAGAGAAGTTTTCTCGTCGTCTTGGTAGTTGCAGGGCTGACCGGAGCGCTGGTCTACAACTTCATCTAATCAACAAATATCAATAAGTAGCAATAAGTAGCAATAAGTAGCAATAAGTAGCAACGAGTTAAGAGTGAACTAGAAGAGGTAGGAATCTAAGCCAACGGTAAGACCCGGATGTGATTTCGCTTTTCGGATTGCTAGCAAGACTCCCGGCATGAAACTCGAACGATCAAGGGAATCATGGCGGATCGTGAGCATCTCCCCCGTCGCGCCGAAGATTACTTCTTGATGTGCAATCGACCCTTGGGCTCTGATGGAGTGAATCGGGATTCCATCGACTCGCGCACCACGCGCACCTTCGAGAGAAGTTTGCGTAGCATCGGGCATATCCCCTATTCCTGATCTCTTCCTTGCCTTGGCTATCAGTTCTGCTGTCTTCTTTGCCGTTCCACTTGGTGCATCAACTTTCGCTGGGTGATGAATCTCCACTATCTCGGCGCTCGGAAAATGTTCTGCAGCTTCACTTGCAAAACGCATCATCAAGACTGCGCCTAAGCCAAAGTTAGGTGCGATCAAGACTGAACTCTTTGGGCTCTTGCCTAGCCAACCTTGAATCTCATCAATTCGTTCTTGAGTGAAGCCCGTGGTCCCAACCACAGCATCGATCCCATTTTCTATCAGAAACTTGATATTGCCCATCACAGCGTCGGGAATCGTGAAATCCACGACCACATCAGCCTTTGCTGTAACCAATTCCGACAAATCATCGCCAAGATCCAGAGCGGCAACCACTTCCATATCGGTCGCTTCAGTTGCGGCACGGACCACTTCACTGCCCATACGACCCTTTGCGCCCAGGACTCCGACTCGAATCATCTGACCTTTAACTCCTGTTATTTGATAGCTAGATCAAGTTCTCAAAGACAGTCGCGGAGCGGAATGGCCCCACGACGGCAAGGGTAGGGCTTTTACTCAGTAACTCGCCAGCAATTGAGGTGATGGCGCCTGAATCAACTGAATCTATTCGACCTAAGATCTCATCGAAACTCGCTACATGACCGTAGACCAACTCACTCTTTCCAATTCTGCTCATCCGTGAGCCACTATCTTCTTGGGAGAGCACAAGCGATCCACGTACGGCTCCCTTAGCCCGCAACAATTCTTCACTACTAAGTCCACTGGCGGCGACTTCTTCAAGGACGCCACGAAAAACTCGTATAACTTCTTTTGCATTCTTTGGCGCGGTTCCTGCATAGAAACCAAGATGGCCAGCCCCTGAGAATTGTTGAGCATAGGCATAGACAGAGTATGCAAGGCCTCGCTTCTCACGCACTTCCTGGAAAAGTCGGGAAGACATGCCACCGCCGAGCGCCGCCGAAAGTACGCCGACTGCAAACCTTCGTGGATCATCTCGATCCACTGAAGGAAGTCCAAAGAAGAGATGAGCCTGCTCACTCTTGCGTGCAAGAAGCCCCACACTTCCTTTGCTCCGAGTAAATGGATCGCTCTTTCTGATCTCTGGAGCGCCATGGCGATCAAGGAAGCCATCACGAGATAGAGCGGACTCGATTGCTGCGATCACTTTTCGATGCTTGATGTTTCCCGATACCGAGACAACTATCTGATCGGGGCGATATCTCTTCTGATAGTAGTCAAAGATCGCATCACGCTTGATTTTCTTGATTGTCTCTACGCTACCGAGGATCGAACGAGCAAGGGCATTCTTACCGTAGAAACTCTCAGCGAATACTTCATGGACTAGATCACTTGGATCATCATCGCGCATCGCAATTTCTTCCAATACGACGTTGCGTTCAGCATCGACATCCTCGGGCCTGCAAAGTGATGAAGTGATCAAATCAGAGATGACATCGATAGCCATCGGAAGATCAGTATCGATGACTCGGGCATAGAAGCAGGTGTACTCCTTGGTGGTGAAAGCGTTCATTTCGCCACCGACTGATTCGATGGCAGATGAGATCTCTAAGCTTGATCTGCGCTTTGTTCCCTTGAAGAGTAGATGCTCGAGAAAATGTGATGCACCCGCACTTCGTGCATCTTCATCGCGCGATCCGACATTTACCCAGATGCCAAAGGCGGCGCTCCGTACCTCTGGTACTGCCTCTGTGACGATACGGAGTCCACTCGGGAGAACCGTTCGTCGCAGAGACATATCAGTACCTTACGTTTCGAAGTTCGTCTTGAGCCGATGCCTCAGTCTTACTCCTGCGCCTCGGCCTTTGCATTATCAGCATGCCCTGAGTTGGCTTCTGCTGAGTCATCAAGGACTGGGATGAGTGAGAGCTTGCCCTTCGGGTCGATCTCACCAATCTCAACATGAACCTTATCTCCGACCTTCATCACATCTTCAAGATTGTCGATGCGCTTTCCACCATGCATCTTTCGAATCTGTGAGACATGCAGAAGCCCATCTTTTCCTGGAACCAAGTTGATGAAAGCACCGAAAGCAGCCAACTTGACGACGCTTCCGTTATATCGCTCCCCTACTTGTGGAACCTTAGGATTCACGATGTCATTGATCATCTTCTTTGCGGCATCCGCTGCAGTTCCATTGGTGGCACCGATATAGACCGTTCCATCATCTTCGATGGTGATCTCCGCTCCGGTCTCATCTTGAATCTGATTGATCATCTTGCCCTTTGGTCCGATGATCGCTCCGATCATGTCCTCAGGGACCTTGACCGAGATAATGCGTGGCGCAAGAGGATTCATCTCATCTGGACGATCAATCGCCTCTGCCATCACATCAAGGATTCGAAGCCGTGCTTCACGTGCTTGATGCAGCGCGCCACCGAGAACACTTGCTGGGATTCCATCAAGTTTAGTATCGAGTTGGAGCGCGGTGACGAATTCATGAGTTCCTGCGACCTTGAAATCCATATCGCCGAATGCATCTTCAGCACCGAGGATGTCAGTGAGTGCGACATATTCAGTCTTGCCATCAAGATCATCTGAGATGAGTCCCATGGCGATACCGGCAACAGGAGCCTTGAGTGGCACTCCGGCGTTGAGCAGTGAAAGTGTCGATGCGCAGACCGATCCCATTGATGTTGAACCATTGGAACCAAGTGCCTCTGAGACCTGGCGGATCGCATAAGGAAACTCCTCACGCTTTGGCAGGACTGGAACAAGCGCGCGCTCAGCGAGAGCGCCATGTCCGATCTCTCGTCGCTTAGGTGACCCAACGCGACCTGTCTCACCAGTTGAGTAAGGCGGGAAGTTGTAGTTATGCATATAGCGCTTCGTTGTCTCAGGGCTCAAAGTGTCGAGCTGTTGCTCCATCTTGAGCATGTTGAGAGTAGTGATTCCGAGAATCTGAGTCTCGCCTCGCTCAAAGAGTGCAGATCCGTGAACGCGAGGCACAACCTCTACCTCAGCAGAGAGAGGCCGAATGTCCTTCAGACCACGACCATCGATACGAATCTTGTCGCGAAGCACGCGTTGGCGAACCGATTTCTTCGTGACCGAGCGGATTGCTGCAGAGATTTCCTTCTCACGTCCTTCAAAGGAAGGTGCGAGCTCTGAGGTCACACTTTCAGAGATGGAAGCGAGTTGCTCTTCGCGCTCTTGCTTTCCGGCAATGGTGAGCGCTTTTGCAATGCTCTCTTTCGCCGATTTCTCAACGGCTTGATAGACATCATCTTGATAGTCAAGGAAGACCGGGAATTCTGCAGTTGGCTTCGCGGCAATCTTGGCGAGTTCAATCTGCGCTTCGCACATGATGCGAATGAACTTCTTCGCTTCCTCAAGGCCTGAAGCTACTACCTCTTCAGTTGGAGCGGTTGCCCCACCCTTGATCAATTCGATTGTGTTATCAGTAGCCTCTGCCTCAACCATCATGATTGCGACATCATCATGTGCGATACGGCCAGCTACGACCATATCGAAGACAGCGCCCGCTACCTGTGAGTGATCAGGAAAAGCGACCCATTGGCCTTCAATCAGTGCGACTCGAACTGCCCCAACTGGGCCGGCGTATGGCAAGCCTGCTAGTTGAGTCGACATCGAAGCAGCATTGATTGCAACGACGTCATACATATGATCGGGATGAAGTGCCATCACGGTGACTACTACTTGAACTTCATTGCGAAGTCCTTTGACGAATGATGGGCGAAGTGGCCTATCGATCAATCGGCAGGTGAGAATTGCTTCTTCACTTGGTCGACCTTCGCGGCGAAAGAAAGATCCAGGGATACGACCTGCAGCATACATCCGCTCCTCTACATCCACCGTCAGTGGGAAGAAGTCGAATGATTCGCGAGGCGACTTTGATGCAGTCGTTGCTGAGAGCAACATCGTCTCCTCGTCGAGATAGACGACGGTGCTTCCTGATGCTTGTTGTGCTAGGCGTCCGGTCTCGAAGCGGATCTCGCGCTTGCCGAACTTGCCGTTATCGATTGTTGCTATTGATGTATGGACTTGATTACCCACGTATTGGGTCTCCTTCTCGTCTCGTACTCCTGCCGTTGAGCACCATGCTCATTGCAGGCGAGGTGGACGACGAAGAAAGGGAATTGAGGCGAAAGAATCTTCACTGAGATAACGATCTTCGATCGAAGCACACAGAGAACTCTCTGTGAACCACTACCGAGGACCAGTCATCTATAAATGAAAGAGACTTACGTCAATCCCTTGCGATCGAAGCCGACCTCAATGGTTTGAAATGGTTTGAGACTGTTTCAAGGTCTCAAACAAGTTCTATGAAGTTTTTGGTGCCGAGTGAAGCGATGTTCGCTTAGCGGCGGATACCAAGTTTGTCGATGATCGCGCGGTATCGCTCGATATCGACCTTGGCGAGATACTGCAAGATACGCCGACGCTTACCGACCAAGAGAAGAAGACCACGTCTATTGTGATGATCGTTCTTGTTGGTCTGCAAATGCTCAGTGATCTGATCTATTCGCTTCGAGAGAATCGCAATCTGCGCCTCTGGGCTTCCGGTATCCGATGCAGAGGCACCGTAGGTGGATACAAGTTCTTTCGTCTCAGCGGGCTTTAGCGCCATTGCTGACTCCTTTGCATCGTAGGCGAGGGACTTCGGTATCTCTCACAAAGCCACCAGTTATCTCGCGTGACTCACATAGTTTCTCTATAACTGAGTCGCCGAAGGTTACCAGCGCCCCACAGATCCAAGGAAATCGGCCCCGATTACCGCTCAATCTGGGTCAATTTTCGCGCTTGATTCACATCATCTCGCATCTGCGCCAGGAGAGCATCGAGTGAATCGAACTTCAATGTTTCACGGAGGAGATACCCGAACTCAATTCGCGCGTCCTTGCCATAGAGATCCAATCCGACTTCATCAATTGCATAAGCCTCAACTTGAATTGCCCGCTCACCATTTGCTTTTGGAAAAGTCGGGTTACGACCGATAGATATCGCTGCTTGCCATCGTGATGTTCCCACTGTGAGCCATCCGGCATAGACACCTTCTTTTGGAACTGTCGCCTTGGGGTCGAGGGCAAGATTCGCTGTGGGATATCCAATTTCTCGACCACGTTTCTCACCGTGAACCACCTCACCAGTGAGTTGATGCGCTCTTGTGAGCAGTTCACTCGCCATCTCAACCGCACCATCTCTAATCAACTTTCTGATCCGAGTCGATGAGACAGCCTCGCCTAGTTTCTCAGCAAGTGAAACCACATCAAGTGAGAACTCCTTGCGGTCAGACAAAGTCGTTACGTCACCGGATGCCTTTGCCCCGAATGTGAAATTTGAACCGACAACCACATGCTTTGAATCAAGCGCGCCAATCAGGATTTCTTCAATGAACTGATCAGGCGTCAAAGCAGCAAACTCTTTGGTGAATGGGTGGACTGCAACTGAATCAGCACCGGTAAGACGAAGCTGGGCAACACGATCCTCCAGTGAGAGCAAAAACGTTGGCTCTTTCTCAGGCGCGAGAATCGCTGTTGGATGAGGATAGAAAGTAAGAGCTACAACGCGTTCGCTCTGCGAGCGGGCTCGCTCGAGAAGTAGTTGATGGCCCTGATGTACTCCGTCGAAGATTCCAATTGCCACAGCACCACCGCGAATCTCGCTCTCATGCCAGATCAATTGATTACTAGGGTTCATCAGAGCGCCCCAACTCGTGTCGCAAAAACAGTCTTTGGACTCGCAGAGGCACCGTCATCTTTGATTATCGCCACGAGTTCACCAACTGGCGATATCGCAGCGATTGAATCGCCTGACATTCCTGAAGAAGTAATAGCTTTACCAAAAGAGAGCGCGCTCGTTTCTTCATCACTGAGATTCCTGCTTGGCAATACCTTAGAAATTGCGCTCGCTGCAGGAATGATTGCTTCGGTGGAGATTTCCTTGACATCAGCCAGAGTAAAAGGTGATGCCTCGATTCTTCTCAGTGAGATGAGATGGCCACCGATATCGCGTGCGATCGAACGGATATAAGTACCGGCAGAGCAGGTAATGTCGAGATCAATCTCATCACTTCGTGCCTGCAAGATTTCTATCCTAAATATCTCCACTTGCCGCGCCTTCAGCTCGACCTTCTCGCCATCGCGGACCCTCTGGTAGGCGCGCTTGCCATCCACCTTTATCGCCGAGACTGCACTTGGAACCTGATCAATCACACCAATCATCGACTCTAAGTCGATGATTGCTCTCTCTATTGAAGCAGCGTTCACTTCGTTGGTGGCAATAACGTCGCCTTCGCGATCATCTGTCGAGGTAAGGACTCCAACTTTGACCGTTGCGAGGTAACGCTTCTTGCCCTGCATGATGTAATCAAGAAGCCTGGTCGCTGATTCGATTCCAAGGACCATCAAACCCGTTGCCATCGGATCCAAAGTTCCGGCATGACCAATCTTGCGAGTGCCAAGTATTCGCCGTGCGCGCGCCACAAGATCATGGCTCGTGATGCCCTCTGGCTTATCAAGAACGAGAAAGCCTGCGTTCAACTTTTCTCTGCCTGACTAACTCTGGCTCTTCGGTGAATGCCGATAAGGATCAGCATCGCCAACCGGTTTTGCCTTCTCCCTAATCGCTGCAACTTCTGCATCATGTTTCTTCACTTCGGCAAGGAGTGAGTCGAAACTTGTCACGCTCTCACTAATCGCATCTTCGAAGAATGTGATGGTCGGCGTCAATCGAGTGCCAAGTGCTTGACCTACTTCGGATCTAAGGAGTCCAGTCGCACTCTTGAGCGCCGCTGAGGTGGCTTTCCGTTCTTCATCGCTGCCAAAGACGGTGTAGAAGATCGAAGCGCTCTGCAGATCACCCGTGACGCGCACATCGGTGACTGTGACAAAGCCAAGCCTTGGATCCTTCACCTTGCTTTCAAGGGCGGATGCCACTACCTCCTTGATTCGATCAGCAACTCGTCCAGTTCGATGTGAAGGGTTTGAGTGATGGCGCATTGCTATACCCGCTTCTTCTCACGCATCTCAAATACTTGGATCTGGTCACCCACCTGGATGTCCTTGAAGGATCCGACGCCAATACCGCACTCGTAACCTTCTTTGACTTCCGTGGCATCATCTTTGAATCGCTTCAGTGACTCGATAGTTAAGTTGTCCCCGACGACTACGCCGCCACGAATGACACGGGCCTTGGCATTTCGTCGGATGAGTCCATCTTGAACCATGGAACCGGCGATATTTCCGAACTTAGATGATCTGAAGATCTCTCGAATCTCGGCATTACCAAGGACGGCCTCTTCGAACTCTGGCTTGAGAAGTCCCTTGAGCGCTGCCTCAATCTCTTCAATCGCCTTGTAGATCACTGAGTAGAAGCGAATCTCAACACCCTCTTGCTCAGCAAAGATCGCAGTATGAGTTTCAGGTTTGACATTGAAGCCGATGACAACAGCTTGTGATGCCGAAGCAAGAGTGACATCGCTCTTCGTGATTGCACCAACTCCGCGGTGAATGACGCGAAGTTCTACTTCACTACCAACGTCAAGTTGCACTAACGCATCTTCCAAGGCTTCAACTGAACCAGAGACGTCACCCTTGAGGATGAGGTTGAGCGTTTCGACCTTTGATTGCTCCATGAAGTCTTCGAGCGAGACCTTCTTTCGTGCCTTCATCAGCGCAGCATTGCGCTCAGCCGCTTGGCGCTTCTCAGCAATCTGACGAGCAGTTCGATCCTCTGGTGCGACGATGAAGCCATCACCTGCACTTGGAACTGATGTGAAGCCAAGTACTTGAACCGGACGCGAAGGTCCTGCAACCTCTACCGGCGAACCAAATTCATCAAGCATCGCTCGGACACGACCAAATGCGCCACCCGCAACGACAGCATCTCCCACATGGAGTTGTCCGCGTTGAACCAGGACCGTAGCAACTGGACCGCGTCCCTTATCGAGGTGAGCTTCGATGGCAACGCCACGAGCATCGCCATCTTGGATCGCACGAAGATCAATCGCTGCATCGGCAGTCAAGAGAATCGCATCAATCAGACTATCGATTCCTTTTCCTTGTAGCGCAGAGACATCAACAAAGATCGTCTCGCCACCATATTCCTCAGCAACCAGGTTATATTCGGTCAACTGTTGCCTAATCTTGCCTGGATTAGCACCTTCTCTATCGACCTTGTTGACTGCAACAACGATAGGAACATTCGCAGCCTGTGCGTGATTGAGCGCTTCAATCGTCTGAGGCATCACGCCGTCATCTGCCGCAACGACGAGAACAGCGATATCCGTGACTTTCGCGCCACGAGCACGCATTGCGGTGAAGGCTTCATGACCTGGTGTATCGATAAAGGTGATCGCTCTTTCAATTCCATCATGGTTGTGGTGAATTTGATAGGCGCCGATGTGCTGTGTGATTCCACCAGCCTCGCCTTTGACTACTTCAGTCTGCCTGATTGCATCAAGGAGTCGAGTCTTACCGTGATCGACATGGCCCATTACTGTGACAATTGGTGGTCGTGCAATAAGGAGATCTTGTTCGTAGGTATTTAACTCATCTTCAAGGTCGATATCAAAGCCCTGCAAGATCTCTCGATCTTCATCTTCAGGACTGACAATCTCAATCTCGTAGCCGATTTCTGTTCCAAGAATCTTGAAGGTGTCTTCATCAACGGATTGTGTCGCCGTCACCATCTCGCCCAGTTGGAAGAGCGCTGCAACTAACTGGCTTGGCTCTGCATTGATTTTCTCGCCAAGGTCAGCAAGCGTCGCACCGCGCCTCAGCCGAATAGTTGCGCCATTTCCACGTTGGACCTTTACGCCACCAAGTACTGGCGCCTCCATGTTGTCGATCTCTTCACGACGCGCTTTCTTTGATTTAGAGATCTTCGATTTCTTCTTACCTTTGCCGAATGCACCTGCAGTTGATCCGCGACCACCTGGTGCACCGCCTGGTCGACCGCTAGGTCCACCACTTCCACCTCGTCCAGCAAAACCGCCGCCACCAGGTCCACTGGTACCGCCACCTGCTCCACCGGGTCGCGATGAACGATAAGGAGAGCCAGCTCCACCTCCGCGTGAATCACGACCACCAGGTCCACCGGCACCACCGGGTCCGACAGGACGAGTTGGTTGTCCAGGTCTTCCACCTTGTTGTGGTCGCGCTGCAAATCCTGGGCGAACTGATCCTGGTCGTGGTCCTGCCATGGGCGGACGTTGTCCAGGACGAACTGTTTGACCTTGTTGTGGCCTCGGTGGACGAGGAATCGCAGATGTACCAAAAGGATTGTTTCCGGTTCGCTGTGGGCGAGGTGGTTGGTTATTTCGCCCTCGATCGCCCTGAGGTCGCGGAGGTTGCGAGGCCGGTGCTGGTCGAGGCGCTTGTGGTGGCGCCGTGAATGTTGGTCTTTGATCGACAATCTCGCGCTCGGCTTCTCTTGCCGCTTGTGCTTCTCTCGCTGCTTGCGCCTCTTTTATCGCTGCCTCTAACTCAGCAGGAATTTCTGGCGCGGCTTCAGCTTGCTTCTTTGCAGCGCTCTTCTTTGGCGCAGGCTTCTTCGCTTTTGGTTTTTCTTCAGCCCCTGCAGCGGCAACGGCTGGATAGAGGTCGCGCATCTTGCGAACGACAGGTGGTTCAACTGTAGAGGATGCAGAACGAACGAACTCACCTAGCTCTTGGAGTTTTGCAAGGACATCCTTGCTCTCCATGCCGAGTTCTTTTGCTAATTCATATACGCGGACTTTCGCCACTGTTCTCCTCTAATCTCCTCCGACTCCGCGCATCTCGGGAGGAGACGAACGCAGCCTAGATCCGGGCGGACCTCATGATCGTGTGGTGCTCATTTGAGTGCCATGACCGTTCATCACTCCATTATCTATCTGCCGCATTTCGACAGATGCCCGAAATCAGAGCCCTAGCCTACTGGGTCGATCGGCTGTGAGCCGACAGCATCTGAATGGATATCAATCCGCCACCCGGTAAGGCGAGCCGCCAATCGGGCATTTTGGCCGTCTTTGCCGATAGCAAGGGAGAGTTGGAAATCCGGAACGGTCACCTTTGCAGACCTCGACTCAGCATCGACGATTTCGACCTTGGCTACTCGAGCCGGAGCAAGCGCACTAGCAACATATTGCGCAGGATCCTCTGACCAATCGACGATATCTATCTTCTCGCCATGAAGTTCGTTCATCACATTGCGAGCACGAGAGCCCACTGGACCGATTAACGAACCTTTCGCGCTGACACCAGCGCGGTGACTTCTCACTGCAATCTTGCTTCGGTGACCTGCTTCTCTCGATATACCCATAATCTCAACAATCCGATCGCGAATCTCAGGTACTTCAAGTGCAAAGAGTTGCTTCACAAGTGCTGGGTGCGTTCGAGAGAGAAGTACTTCTGGTCCCTTAGCCCCTTGTTTAACTTCAACAACGAATGCCTTGATTCTTTCGCCGTGCTTGTAAGACTCACCAGGAACTTGCTCGTGTGGCGGGATGCGGCCTTCGACTTTACCTAGATCGACATAGACCATCTTTGAATCTCTTCCCTGCTGAATCACCCCAGAGACGATATCTCCGACAGTTCCAGTGAACTCACCTACAACCGCCTCATCATTCTTCTCTCGAAGTTTCTGTTTGATCACCTGTCTTGCCGTCGCTGTGGCAATCCGTGAGAATCCTTCTCGAGATTCAATTACATCTCCGACATGTTCACCGTCTGGCCCATAGGTGGGAATGACAATAGAGATCTCACCGCTCGCGCGATCCAATCGAGCAATCGCATTTGCTTTCGCATCAGGGAGATTCTGGTAAGCAGTCTTGACGCCAATCTCAATCGCGATAATCAACTTATCCAGTGGGATATCCCGCTCAGCTGTGAGCGCGGCGAGGAGTTTCATATCTACATGCATTGCTCATCCCCTCCGCTTCGCTGAGTGATTCGAATCATCCGGCCGACGAAACTCGATTTCGACCATCGCGCGCTTGATCTCATCGAGCGGAAAAGCACGACCATCAATCACTGGAACTGGATCTGCTGATTCGATTCTTCCCTGATACTTCTCACCCGTTGCCGTAGTGATGTTCGCGAGTCGACCGATATTCTTTCGAAAATGTCGAAGCTTGGTTAAGGGACGATCGATCCCCGGGGATGAGACTTCAAGAGTAAAGGCCGAAATACCAAACTCAGAACTCTCATCGATTGCCTGCGAGATCGCCTTCGAAACTTCAGTAACTTCATCGAGGGTGAGATGTCTCTCTTCATGATCGATGAGAACAGTAAGAAAGCGATGTTTTCCTTGAGCTGAGACTTTGACTTCTTCAAGCGAAGCACCGGCACGCTCGACTACAGTAGTCAAGAATCCTTCGATTTGCGTGGCTTGTTTCATGGTGCTCCATGTGTAGTTGTATATGAAGTTGTCGTTGTGAGAGCGAAGTCTAGCCGTTGGTGATGTCGTAGCCAAGACGCAGAATCAAGAGAATAACGACAGCAATGAAGGCCTTTCGTATCAAGACCGAACCTCCCTTGACTGCGACGCGCACTCCCAGGAGCGCTCCGGTTAGATTCGCAGCACCCAAGGCAAATCCAATCGCCCAAATGATGTGACCAGTTAGTTGGAAGGTGATGATTGCGGCGAGATTCGTCCCCCAATTCACGATCTTGGTCATCGCTGTTGCTTCTAGAAAAGCAAAACCGATTACGGCGACCAGGATTAGTGCGATGAATGAGCCAGTGCCTGGACCAAAGATTCCATCGTAGAAACCAATCACCGCCCCAGAGACGATGGCGATGAGATTGCGGCGCTTGAGAGTATGGCGATGATTAGTCACAAGTCCCAGATCCTTCTTTGTGAAGGTGTAGATCGCGACTGCGATCAGCATAAAGAGAATGATGGGCCGGAAAGCATCTTTCGGTATTCGGCTAGCAAAATGGGCTCCCGACATAGAGCCAAGGAATGCTGGAACCGCCATCAGGAGTGTGAATCGAAGGTCGATCTTGATCCGTCGTAAGTAATTGATCATGGCGCTTGTAGTGCCAATGAATGAAGGAACTTTGTTGGTCCCTAAGACAGTAGCTGGCTCACTTGTTGGCATTCCAAGAAGAAGCGCAGGTAGCTGGATTAGCCCTCCTCCGCCGGAGATCGCATCGACAAAACCTGCAAAGCAAGAGACAAGGAGAAGAAATGCCAGGACTTCAAAGGATAGTTCCATCAAATTTGGTCAGGCGTTGACGAGTGAGCGAACTTCATCAAGGATCGAGCTGAGGGCAACCTCACGCTTCTCATTTCCTTTACGGATTCGAAGTTCGACTTTTCCATCAGCCAAAGATTTTCCAAAGATCACGATTACTGGATTTCCGATCAACTCTGCATCCTTGAATTTGACGCCAGGTGATGCCTCCCTGCGATCATCTAGCATTACGGAGATTCCATTTGACTCAAGCTCAAGAGCGAAACGCTCAGAGCTATCGAATGGTGCATCATCCTTTCCAGTTGCAACGATATGAACCTTTGCAGGAGCGATTTCCATTGGCCAGACGAGTCCTAACTCATCATGAGACTGTTCTGCGACTGCAGCAACTGCACGCGATACACCGATTCCGTAAGAGCCCATGGTCACTACTCGCGACTTTCCTTCGCTATCGAGAACAGTGAGATCAAGAGACTCGGCGTACTTCCTGCCTAGTTGGAAGATATGGCCGATCTCAATCGCACGATCGATAATCACCGGCTTTGAGCACTCTGGACACCCATCTCCGGTCCTCACTTCAGCGGCTTCCACAAACGCATCAATAGTGAAATCCCTACCATGTGTCACAAATCTTGCATGGCGATTGAGTTTGTTTGCACCAGTAATCCAATGCGATCCCACGACTATTCGAGGATCGGCATAGAGTTTCAATCCAAAGCGCTTTGCATCTTGCGGTCCGACATAGCCTTTGACCAGTTCTTTCCGTTTGGCGAAATCGGCGTCTTCAAAAAGCCGAAGTTCTTTAACTCCTGGCAGATTTGCCTCAAGCCGTTTGAGATCGACTTCGCGATCACCTGGTACGAGCACTGAAATAGCTTCGCCATCTGCCATCAACAAGACATTCTTGAGCGTGTCACTCGCCTTGTATCCACCACCAAATTTCTCGTTCATCACTGAAACAAGTGAATCAATCGTAGGTGTGTTTGGCGTATCCAACTCTTCGATGGGGCCAGGGGTTTCGCCTTTGAATGGCTCGACATGGGTCTTCATCGCTTCAACATTTGCCGCATAGCCACAGGAGTTGCAGAGAACGTAGGTATCTTCACCCGTTGGTGCAGGAGCAAGGAATTCTTCTGACCTTGAGCCACCCATCGCGCCAGACATTGCCGAGACTATGTTGAACTTCAAACCTAGGCGATCAAAGGTCTTGATGTAGGCATCTCGATGACGGTCGTACGAGCGCGCAAGTCCTTCATCATCAAGGTCGAAGGAGTAGGAATCCTTCATCACGAATTCCCTACCGCGAATGATTCCGCTTCGTGGTCGTGGTTCATCACGATACTTAGTTTGGATCTGATAGATGATTAGTGGCAGATCCTTATAAGAGGAGTACTCGCCCTTGACCATGAGAGTGAACATCTCTTCATGGGTAGGGCCTAGGAGGTAATCACCCTCTTTTCTATCTTTGAGGCGAAAGAGGTCTTTTCCGTATTCTTTCCAACGATTCGTTGCTTCATATGGTTCCTTTGGCAAGAGTGCAGGGAAGTGAACCTCTTGGAATCCAGCTGCATCCATCTCTTCGCGGATGATTCGCTCGATATTTCGATAAGTGATGTAGCCAAGAGGCAACCAGGAATAGATACCCGCAGCGATCCGACGAATGTAACCCGCGCGAACTAGGAGCCTATGGCTTGCAACCTCTGCATCTGCAGGGTCATCTCGTAGCGTGCGAAGAAAGAGCGTCGACATTCGTAGCATCAAGGGCCCCTTACTTCACCGAAACTGAAGGTTCGCCCGAAGCTACTCCAGCGGCCTCCATTTCATCAGCAAGTCGCATTGCCTCTTCAATCAATGTTTCGACGATCTGCGCTTCGGGAACAGTCTTGATCACTTGGCCTTTGACGAAAATCTGGCCCTTGCCGTTTCCAGATGCAACACCAAGATCGGCTTCACGCGCTTCTCCTGGCCCATTGACTACACAACCCATCACGGCAACGCGAAGTGGCACAGTCATTCCCTCAAGGCCCGCCTGCACTTTCTCGGCCAAGGTGTAGACATCTACTTGGGCGCGGCCACATGATGGACAGGAGACGATCTCCAACTTTCGTTGACGAAGATTGAGCGATTCGAGTATTGCGATTCCGACCTTGACCTCTTCTACTGGAGGTGCGGAGAGTGAGACGCGAATCGTGTCGCCGATTCCTTCGGATAAGAGAATGCCAAATGCAGTCGCAGATTTGATTGTTCCTTGGAAGAGTGGGCCAGCTTCTGTCACACCGAGATGAAGTGGATATGGACATTGCGCAGCCAAGAGTCGATAGGCCTTCACCATCGTGACCGGGTCATGGTGTTTTACCGAGAGCTTGATATCGGTGAAGCCATGCTCTTCGAAGAGGCTTATCTCCCAGAGCGCTGACTCGGCAAGAGCTTCAGGAGTCGCCTTTCCATATTTTGCAAGAAGTCGTGGGTCGAGTGAGCCTGCGTTTACTCCGATACGAATCGGTATACCCGCATCTCCTGCAGCCTTTGCCACTTCTTTGACTTTGTCATCGAACTGTTTGATGTTTCCAGGATTGACTCGGACCGCTGCGCACCCCGCATCAATCGCAGCAAAGATGTACTTAGGTTGAAAGTGGATATCTGCGATCACCGGAATCTGAGATTTCTTTGCTATCTGAGCGAGCGCATCAGCATCATCTTGACTCGGAACTGCCACTCGAACGATCTGACATCCCGAAGCCGTGAGCTCTGCAATCTGTTGCAAGGTAGCGTTGACATCAGCAGTAAGCGTGGTGGTCATCGACTGGACCGAAACGGGTGCGTCGCCCCCGACCAGAACACTTCCTACTTTGAGTTGCTTTGATTTTCTCCGCGGAGCAAGGGTAGGTAGTGGAGCCTGAGGCATCCCGAGACTTACGCCACCCTTATTCGACATGAGCGTATTCTCTACGATTGTCGCGACGAGCGGAAATCTAACTCGCTAAGGCCCTAAAAATCGCTACAAACCGAGCCTCACTGGGTTGATGATATCTGCGAGTAGTAGCAGAACGGTGAGCGAGATCATTAGCAGGACAACAACAAGAGTGATCGGAGTCAGCTTCTCAACATCGACTGGTGGTGGTGCGGGCCTGCCTTTCCTTTTTGCGTTGCCACGACGCACTCCATCTGCGATTGCCACGGCCATATGACCACCATCAAGTGGAAGTATCGGAAGAAGATTGAATATTCCGACGAAGATATTGAGGCCAGCAACAATCAACAGAAAGAAGACGACCTTTCCATGAAAATCAAGGCGCTCACTCGATGAGATCTCCCCAGTGGTTCGAGCCACTCCAACGACGCCAACAAGACCTTCGGGGTCACGCTCTTCATCACCAAATGTCTGATTGATCAGATCAGGGATCATCACAGGCAAGCGAATAAGGGCTGTCGCGCTACCTTTTACGATATCGCCAACGAATTTTGTGCTCTCTATCGCTCCTTCGATGGGGCCCAGTCGAACGATTCCGTAACTTGAGATGATGCCGATTACTCCGCGAGTTTCGCCAGCGACCGTTCTAGATCCTAGAGTGAGATCCACTTCAAATCGTTCCGGACCGCGTTGAACGGTGAGAATCACTGCCTCACTCGGCGAAGAGCGAATCACCTCAAGAACATCTGCCCATTTCATATCCCCAGTGACTTCTGGCCCATCGGATTTTCGGATTGCGACAATCTCATCACCTGCTAGAAGCCCCGCGAGCAAGGCTGGTGATTTCGCTGAGGTAGGTGGGCATTCTCCATCACTTGTTGTGATGATGCATGGGACAACTTCATCGACTCTATTGAGAGCTTGGTTGATTCCGACTCCTACAAAGAGGGTGAAGATCAAGAGAAAACCAAGAAGAAAGTGAAGGAACGAGCCCGCCCCGAGAACGATAAGGCGCTCTCTAATGGTCCCACTTAAGAAAGTTCGATCCTTATCCGCTTCGGCAATCTCATCATGTGGGGTCATTCCGATGATCTTGCAGTAGCCACCAGCAGGAATCGCTTTGATGCCGAACTCAGTTTCACCGCGCTTTGTCGACCAGATGCGTGCGCCAAATCCAAGGAAGAACTCGGTTACTTTCATGCCGTAGCGCTTTGCGGCGAAGTAATGACCTGCCTCGTGAATCATCACAGAAGCCAGAAGTGCGATGATGAAAGCCAGTACGCCGACAATCCCGAGTAACTCCATTTTTATGCTCCCATCAACTCTCGCGCCAGTATTCGAGCATCCTTCTCTATCGCACTGACATCCTCGAGACTTCGCAGTTGAGAGACTGCTCCGCCTCCGAGTTTCTGGACCACTTTCTCCAAGAGATCAACTATCCCCAAGAATCCAATCTTTCCTGCGATGAATGCTGCGACCGCCTCTTCATTTGCCGCGTTATACATCGCAGTGACCGCAGTCCCGAGTTCGCCACATCGCTTCGCTAATAACACAGCAGGGAATCTCTCATTATCGAGCGGCTCAAAATCCCATGACGAACCCTTTGACCAATCTACTGCTGGCATTACCGAACTCAATCTCTCGCCTTCAGAGATTGCATAAGCAATCGGCCCCTTCATATTAGGTGGGCTTGCTTGGGCGATTGTCGATCCATCCCTGAACTCAACCATCGAGTGAACGACCGACTGGGGGTGGATCACGGTTTCTATTGACTTATAAGGCGTCCCAAAGAGATGGTGCGCTTCGATGATTTCGAGGCCCTTATTGACCATCGTCGCCGAGTTGATCGTCACCACTCTTCCCATATCCCATGTTGGGTGGGCGAGCGCATCCTCCAGCGTCACATCACTGAGATCCCTGCGCTTTCGAAATGGTCCACCACTTGCAGTAAGAATCACTTTCTTTATCTCACCGGCTGCGCCAGAGCGCATCGCTTGAGCGAGAGCAGAGTGTTCAGAGTCAACTGGAATGATTCGATCCCGCCCGTAATCGGTCACCAGCTCACCACCAGCGACGAGGGATTCCTTGTTGGCGAGCGCAACCTTATTGCCACTTGAAAGTGCAGAAAGCGTTGGGCCCAGACCAATCGAGCCTGTTATTGCATTGAGAACGATGTCACAAGGAATTGCTGCAACTTGTGATGCACTCTGAGGCCCGTCGATGACTTCACCCTGGAAGAGCGCAGTGAGTGGAGCCCGCTCCCCCGAAGTAGCAATGACGGGAACATTGAACTCTCGGGCCTGCTCAGCCAAAACCGGATAGTTCGAAGATCCCGCCGAGAGGGCAAGAACCCGAAACTTATCGGGGTGGCTGCGGACGATTTCGAGAGCTTGTACCCCGATTGAGCCCGTTGAACCGAGAATCACAAGGTCACGCATGGATGAATCTTCTCACCTCTTAATACACTCCTGCCTATGTATCAGACCACCCATGGGCCACACCTTCCGCAAGAGCGACGACTAGTTACTGAAATTCCAGGACCAAAATCGCAAGAGTTGATCAAGCGACGAAACGAGGCAGTCTCTGCCGCCCTTGGGATGTCGATGCCAGTTATTGTGGAGCGAGCAGGTGGTGGAGTAATCATTGATATTGATGGAAACTCCATTATCGATATGGGCGCTGGGATCGCGGTAGTCAATGTCGGCAATAGCGCCGATCGCGTAGTTGCCAATGTCAAGGCGCAAGTCGAAGCATTCACGCATACCTGCTTCATGATCGCCCCTTACATGGGTTATATCGAAGTTTGCGAAGCGCTAAACCGTTTGACTCCCGGAACTCATAAGAAGAAATCTGCGCTCTTTAACTCAG